>ERZ1370068.2190-contig-1349_pt1 | contig 89423 bp, 101 predicted proteins | sample MGYA00561227_ERZ1370068 | MGnify/ENA primary metagenome ERZ1370068 (study PRJEB38410, sample SAMEA6850437) | metagenome | study: Metagenomic assessment of the ecological functions of the soil: analysis of the soil microbiota associated with the... | reverse complement strand
GCTCGCGGAGCAAGCGGCCGAAGCCTGGATGGGCTCGCGGATGCCGGCGAGGCGCAGCGCGTGCCAGAGGCAGGCCTGCATGCTGCTGATCGCGGGCTTGCCGAGGTCCTGCTCGAGCAGCTCCAGCACGCCGACGGTGGGCAACCCCGTCCCGCTCAGCAGCACGCCGTCGGCGCCGGGCGCGTCGGCGTCGCGCGCCAGGCGGTACGCGCGCTCCTCGCTCTCGGCGTAGATATTCGTCACGCCCTCGAGCCGGCGGTAGCCGGCGACCTCGAATCCCGCCGCTTCCCAGTACGCTCGGCCGAGCGCGCTCATCGCCTCGGGGTAGGGCGTGCCGAGGGCGAGCCGCTTGATCCCGAGGTGGCGGAGCGCCGCGCTGATCGCGCGCGCCGCGGTGATCGCGACGGTTCCGGACAAGCCCGCGAGCCGGTCGACGAGCGCCTGCTCGTTCGCGAAGCCGTTCACGTAGCTGGCCCCGGTATGGGCCAGGATGACGACCGCGGGCTTGACGGCGCCGAGCGCCCGCGCGGGGCGGCGAGTCCGGCGAGGAGGCCGCGCGTGCGCTCCTCCAGGCCATCGGCGCCGCCGGGCTCGCGCAGATCCTCGCCGGGGTCGAAGCGCGCGAAGTGGATGGATACGCCGGGCGGGGCCATCCGGTAGAGCTCGGGCTCGATGGTGGGATTGCCGGGCGGGACCAGCACGCCGATGCGACCACGCCAGCCATACATCGCATGGACCTCCTTTGATCGTGGGTCAAATTAATTTGGCCTCTGGCACTGGGGCAAGTTGCAGAGCCAGACGAGGCGCGAGCGCGCTGGCAGCCCGAGGCGTACGTGGGTGTACGTTGAGGGCTGCCAGGGCGCTCGCAACGAAGTATGGCGACGCAAATTGACCCAGTGCCCCTTTGACTCGATTGCTCCGGGCTATGTTATGGCTAGATCAATGCACACGCTGCTCTTTCTGGACCCCGGGCACTTCCACGCCGCGCTGGCGTTGCGCGCCGCCAATCCGCGCGTCGCCGACGAGATCGTCGTCTACGCGCCGGACGGCCCCGACCTGCGCGACTTCCTCGCGCTGGTCGAGCGCTTCAACCGGCGTCCAGAGGCGCCCACGCGCTGGCGCCCGAAGGTGGTGAGCGACGGGGACCCGCTCGCGCGGCTGATCGCCGAGCGACGGGGCGACGTCGTGGTGGTCGCCGGCAGGAATGGCGGCAAGGCGCGCACCATCCGGCGGCTGCACGAGGCCGGCTTCCACGTGCTGGCCGACAAGCCGTGGCTCGTGGAGCCGAACGACCTCGAGGATGTGCGGCGGAGCCTCGACGCGCGGCCCCTGGTGATGGAGATGATGACGGGTCGCCACGACGTGACGGCCCGGCTGATGAAGCGGGTGGTCGACACGCCCGGCGTCTTCGGCAGCTTCTTCACCGGCGGTCCGGCCATCGAGCTCGAGGCGTCCATCACCTGGAGAAGCTCGTCGACGGCGCCCCGCTCCGGCGCCCCTGGTGGTTCTTCGACGTGCGCGTGCAGGGGACCGGGGCGGTCGACATCCCGACGCACCTCGTCGATCAGACGCAGTGGCTCGTCGACGGCGCCGGGGACGCGGCCGGCGAGGCGCCTCGGCTCTTGTCGGCGCGCGGCTGGTACACGCGCGTGCCTTCGGGCGCGTTCCGCCGCATCACCGGCGAGGCGACGTTCCCCGCCGCGCTCGCCCCGTTCATGGACGGCGATGCGCTCGGCTATCTCTGCAATGTCGAGATGAGCTATCGGATCGCGGGGGTGACGGCGAGGCTGGGGGCGCGCTGGGAGCTGTCCGCTCCGCCGGACGGAGGGACGCGTATCGCGCCGTGGCGCGCGGCACCCGGGGGACGGTGGTGCTCGAACAGGGGCCGGAGACCGGCGGCCGCCGGCGGCTCTTCGTCGAGCCCCGGGGCGAGATCGAGGCGGCGCTTCAGGCGCTCGGCGCGGCCGTCGCCGGCTGGCAAACCGAGCTGCCCGGTGTCGGGATCGAGCGCGAGGAACCGGGATCGATCTCCATCGTCATTCCACCCGCGCTGTCGGCGGGGCACGAGGCGCACTTTGCGATCGTGCTGGACGGGCTGCTCAGGCCATCGACGACGGCGGGTTTCCCGCCGCGCCGGCCGCGCGCACGCTGGCGAAGTACGCCCTCCTCGCCGAGGCGGCCGCCGCGGTGTCGCCCCGTCCGACTGAGCGCTTGGCCGGCGTGTCGCGCGCGCGGGCGCAGAGGAGGACGGGCAACGTGAACGGCTCGGCATGGCGCATCGGCCTGGCGGCGTGTCTCGGCGTGCTCCTGCTCGCGGCGGGCGGTCGCGCGGTCTCGCAGCCGCCGGGCCCGAAGCCCACGACGCCGATCAGGCACCTCGTGGTGATCTTCCAGGAGAACCACTCGTTCGACGGGTATTTCGCGACGTATCCGGTGGCCGCCAATCCGCCCAATCAGCCGCACTTCCGCGCGCGGCCGGGCACGCCGTCGGTCAACGGGCTCACGCCGGCGCTCATCGAGCGGAATCCCAACTCGTCGCGGCCCTTCCGGATCGACCGGACGCAGTCCTATACCTGCGACCAGGACCACGACTACACGGCCGAGCAGCGCGCGCGGACGGCGGCCTCATGGACCGGTTCCCTCGCTTCGACGCGGCGGGGCCGACGAACGCCCGGCAGTTCTGCCACAAGGGCGACAACGGCCACTGGGACACGGTGATGGGGTACTTCGACGGCAATACCGTCACCGCGCTGTGGAACTATGCCCAGCATTTCTCCCTCAGCGACAATAGCTTCGCAACCATGTCCGGCCAGTCGACGCGCGGCGCGCTGAACCTGACCGCGGGCGATACTTCCGGCGTGCTCTGCGGGCCGAGAGCTTCCGTCTACGGCGACGTGCCGGAGTGCGGCGGCCCGGCCTCGTCGACTGCCACGGCGGCGCCCACCAATGGCCGGCTCGGCACCTTCGTCGACGACACGGACCCCTTCTGGGACGTGTGCTCCGAGGGCAAGCCGGCGGCGCTCACCGGCCGCAATATCGGCGACTTTCTCACGGCGGCCAACGTGACGTGGGGGTGGTTCCAGGGTGGGTTCACGCGCACGCCCGACGGCAAGTGCTCGACGAGTCATCCGCTGGAGTCCTTCGACCGCGCGGTGGGCGTCGATCCTCGCACCGACCCGCTGAAGTTCCAGGACTACGTCCCGCACCACAACCCGTTTCAGTACTTCGCGTCCACGGCGAACCCGCTTCATCTGCCGCCGACCTCGGTGGCGATGGTGGGCAAGACCGACCAGGCGAACCACCTCTACGACATCACCTGGTTCTGGCAGGCGGCGCGAGCGGGAACTTGCCCGCCGTGTCGTTCCTGAAGGCGCCGGCCTACCAGAACGGGCATCCCGGGAACTCGAACCCGCTCGACGAGCAGACCTTCCTGGTCGAGACCTTGAACCGGCTCCAGCAGCTTCCCGAGTGGCGCAGCATGGCCGTGATCATCGCCGCCGACGACTCGGACGGCTGGTACGACCACGTGATGCCGCCCATCGTCAATCAGTCGAACACGTCGCTCGACTTCCGCTGCGGCAGCCGCACCGACGGGCCCGGCGCCCGCTGCGGCTACGGGCCGCGCCTGCCGCTGCTCGTGATCTCGCCCTATGCCAAGCAGAACTACGTGAGCCACGCCCTGACCGACCAGACATCCATCCTGCGCTTCATCGAGGACAACTGGCTCCGCGGCCAGCGCATCAGCGAGATCTCCTTCGACAACTTCGCGGGCTCCCTCGCCGACATGTTCGACTTCCCGCGGCCGGTCATGCGCCGCCTCTTGCTCGGACCCGGCCACCGGCCTGCCCGCGCGCGCCGCGCGGCCGCGGCGCTGAGCATGCGGCAGGATCTTTGGCGAGCGGAAGACGACATCGTTGGCTATGCTCGGCGCATGACCGAGAAAAGACCGGCGACGGCGTCACGCGGGATGGTGGTCAGCAATCATCCGCTCGGCTCGGCAGCGGGGGCCGAGATGCTCGCGGCGGGCGGCAATGCGGTGGACGCGGCCATCGCCGCGCTCTTCGCGCTGACCGTGGTGGAGCCGATGATGGTGGGCATCTTCGGCGCGGGCATGACCCACTTGCGGCTGGCCGACGGCCGGCACCTCGTCATCGACAACTACACCACCGCGCCGGCGGCCGCGCGTCCCGACATGTACGTGCCGGTCTCCGACACCTGGCCCGACTATCTGCGAGTGCAGGGCGACGTCAACCTCGTCGGCCTGCTCTCGGTTGGCGTGCCCGGCACGCTGATGGCCTGGTCCCAGGCCGTGGCCCGCTTCGGCCGCCTCGACCTCGAGACCGTGATGCAGCCCGCGATCCGCCACGCCGAGCGCGGCTTCCGCGCCACGCCGTACCTGGTGGAGGCGGTGCGGGAGAGCGCGCCCGACCTGGCGCGCTTTCCCGAGACCGCGCGCACCTTCCTGCCCGGCGGCGCGCCCATCAAGGCCGGTGATCTGATCGCGATGCCGGAGTACGCGGCCACGCTGCGTCTGATCGCGGCGAAGGGCCCCGGCGTGCTCTACGGCGGCGACCTGGGCGCGACGGTGGCGGACTACATGCGCCGCGCGGGCGGCATCATCACGCTCGACGATCTCGCGCGCTACGAGACGATCGAGCGGCCGCCCGTCCGCGGCCGCTATCGCGGCTTCGAGATCGCGGGCGCTCCGCCGCCGACCGCGGGCGGACTCCACCTCATCGAGATGCTGAACATCCTCGAGGGCTTCGATCCGCGCGGGCTCGGCTTCGGCACCGCGGAGTACTTCCATCTGATCGCCGAGGTGCTCAAGATCGGCTTCGCGGACCGCAATGCCTGCACCGGCGATCCGGCCTTCGTCGACATCCCGGTGGAGCGGCTCACCTCGAAGGAGTACGCGGCCACGCGGCGCGCGCAGATCCGTCCGGATCGGGCGGGCGACTACGCCGCTGCCCCGGCGTCGCCGCCGGCTCCGCCCATACGACGCACGTCACGACCGCGGACGCGGACGGGAACGTGGTCGCGATGACCCAGACCCTCAACAACCTGTTCGGGTCGAAGGCCACGGTGCCCGGCACCGGGGTGATCCTGAACAACACCATGGCGCTCTTCGACCCGCACCCGGGACAGCCCGCCTCCATCGCGCCCGGCAAGCGGGTGACCAGCAGCATGGCGCCCACCATCGTGCTGCGCGACGGCAAGCCCGCGTGGGCGCTCGGCCTGCCGGGCGGCGTGCGCATCTTCACGTCCGTGTTCCAGGCGGTGGTCAACCTGATCGACCACGGCATGACGCTGCAGGAAGCGGTGGAGGCGCCGCGGATCTGGAGCCAGGGCCAGGAGCTGGAGATGGAGCAGGATATCCCGGCGACGATTCGTGAGGATGTCGCCGCGCGCGGCCATCGCGTGGTGGCCGTCCCCGCGGTGGCGGGCGGGATGAACGCGGTGGCCTTCGACGCGGACGGCACGCTGGAGGGCGCGGCCTGCTGGCGCGCCGACGGCACGCCGATCGGCGTGAGCGGAGGCCTCGCGCGACCAGGCATCCGCTTCCGGCCGGACGCGAACCGTCGCGCGACGTAGTCTGCCTGCCGACCCGAGAGCGGCCAGCAGCGGGGACCGGGCCTTGCTGCGTGGCGGGAATCCGCCTGTTGCGGAGCCGTATATACAGATGTATTCTGTCCTGAGTGCGCTTCTCCTGGGACTCAAGGAAGAGCGAGGCAAATCTTGTTGAGCGGGGTTTCGAACATCCTACTCTCGAGCGATTGGATGGCCGGCGTGACTATGGAGAGAGTCGCATTCTGGCTGTCGGAGTTGCACAGGGCCTCCACCTGACGGTGGCGTATACCGATCGACACGTACTGGACCAAGACATCGAGCGCCGCATCATCTCGGCGCGACGGAGCAATCGCCGTGAGCGCAAAGCGTACAGCGAAGCCATCGCGGGCCGGTGACGCACCAAAGCGAGGACGGGCGAGCCTTGCCCGCCTTCGGCGCATGACCGAGCGAGAGATCGAGCGGACAGCCCCGCCCGAGCTCGCTGGTCTGCCTGATGACTTTTGGGACGGTGCGGACATCATCGCGGCCCCACCTAAGCAGGCGATCTCGTTTCGAGTGGACCAGGACGTGCTTAGCTGGTTCCGCGAGCAGGGACCCCGCTACCAGACCAGGATGAACGCGGTGCTGCGAAGTTATGTCAGCCGAACCAAGGCGGGTCCTCGCCGGAAAGGTTGACACGCGCTTGCCGGGACACGGAGACGATATAATGCACCCGGGCGTGACAGTTGCCCGTCACGTCCTCAGGGAGTAGCTCCTCCAGCGTATAAATCTTGGCTCCCCGTTTCAGCCCGCGCAGGCCGCGGCGGATCTCGGCCATCAGCTCCCGATCCGAGCGGATCGCAGCCGTCTCGCACAGGCTGTCGTATTCGTTCGCGCTGACCAGGACCGCGGCGGGCCGGCCGTTCCGCGTGATCAGGATCTGCTCATCGCGCTTCACCACCTGATCGATCAACTGGCTGAAGTTGGCCTTTACCTTGGCCAGGGGCAGGGTCTTCATCGGCCTCCTCCTGCGATGGTCGCGCCGCCGCGGTACCGCCTGTCACTGGTACTTCGGGGGCGCTTCTCCAGGAACGCGGCCACGCCCTCCTTGAAGTCGGCGCTGGCGCGGACGCGGTCGCCCAGCTCCTGGTCGAGCGCCTCGCGCGATTGGGCGTGCTCCGCGATGGTGGTGCTGATCTGCTGCTTCACCGCCTGCACCGCCGACGGGCTGTGGGAGGCGATCAGCTCGGCGGTCTCGAGCGCCCACGGCATGAGCCGATCGGCGGGGACGACGCGGTTGACGAGGCCGAGGCGCGCGGCCTCCGCGGCGTCGATGAGCTTGGCCGTCAGCAAGAGCTCCATCGCGTGGACGTAGCCGATCTGCTGGATGAGCTTGATGGCGGCGCCGCCGAAGGGATAGATCGACCAGCGCACCTCGGGCAGCCCGAAGCGCGCGTGGGGCGCCGCCGCGCGGATGTCCGTCGAGAGCAGCAGCTCGACGCCGCCTCCGACGCAGTCGCCGTTGACCGCGGCGACGATGGGCTTGGTGTACGGGTGGTGTTTCAGCAAGGCGTGGTTGACGACGGCGGCGAGCGCGGGATCGGCGGAGAGGTCGCCGGCCAGGTCGGCGCCCGAGCTGAAGGCCCGGTCGCCGGCGCCGGTCAGGACGATACAGCGATAGCTCGCCCGCTCGAGCGCGTCCCACTGGGCGGCCAGCTCCGCCATCATCTGGCGCGTCATGGCATTGCGGCGGGGCTGGTTGTCGATGGTGACGACGGCGACGTGCGGGCCGTGCGCCTCGACTCGGATCTCCATGGCGGCGGTGTGCGCCCCGATCAGCCGGCGAGGCCCGGCACGACCACGACCTTGCCGTGCGCCTTGCGGTCGGTCAGGAGCCGGATGGCCTCGGCGCTCTGCTCGAGCGGCAGGCGGTGGGTGACGCAGCGGCTTGAGCTTGCCTTCCCGATACCATCGCAGCAGCTCCTCGACCGAGCGCAGTGAGCTTGTCCGGCGCATGCCAGCGGTAGTACCGGAGCGAGCAGCCGAGCGCCGAGCGATTCTTCACCAGGAGCCGGTTGGCCGGGATCTGCTGCACGCCCCCGACGAAGCCCACGAGCAGCAGGCGTCCGCCCCAGCCGAGCGAGGACAGCGCGGCATCCGACAGCTCGCCGCCGATGGGATCGAAGCAGACGTCGGCGCCCTTGTCGCCCGTCAGCGCCATCACTCGATCCGTGAGCTTCTCCGCGGTGTAGTCGACGAGGTCATCGGCGCCGTGGTCGCGGGCCACCGCCAGCTTCTCCGCGGTGCTGGCGCCGGCGATGACGCGCGCGCCCATCGCCTTGCCGATCTCGACGGCGGTGAGGCCGACGCCGCCCGCCGATCCCAGCACGAGCAGCGTCTCACCGGGCTCGAGGCGTCCCTGCCAGCGGAGGGCCACGTGGCTCGAGATATAGGAGATGGGAAAGGCGCCGGCTTCCTCGAAGGGCATGCCCTCGGGCACGGCGAAGGTCTCGGCCTCCTTCGCGACGGCCTGCTCGGCGAGCCCGCCGTAGGCCAGGGTGGCCATCACGCGGTCGCCGGGCCGAAAGCGCGTCACGGCAGGGCCGCACCGGGCGACGATCCCCGCCGTCTCGAGGCCCGGGCTGAACGGGAAGGGGGCCGCGTCTGGTAGCGCCCGGCCACCATGATGGAGTCGGCGTAGTTCACGGCGGTGGCACGCACGTCGATCAGCACCTCGTCGGCGGCCGGCGCGGGCGGTGCGATCTCCTCCACTCGCAAGCTGTCCACCTCGCCCCACGCACGGCAGATCACGGCACGCATCGCGTCGGTGTTCCCCCGCGGCGGAGTATAGCGCACGGGACCGCGCGCAATGGTACGAGGGAGGACACCCAGGGCCGCCGCATTGGGCGTAAGCGGTGCCGGCGAGGGCTGAGCCGGCGCGTATCCATCTTTGGGCATAGGCAGGGCGGCCCGGGCGCGCTACCCGGAGGCATGGGATGTGTCGCGCCCGTGTATCGGCCCCGTGACGCCGAACACACCGTGCTCCACCAGGTCATCGCCGAACACCTTGAGGCCTTCCTGGACGCGGTGGCGGAGGCTGGCGACGGCGCGGGCCTGCCGCAGTTCGTGGAGCGCGAGTTCCGGGAGTTCCTGCTGTGCGGCGTGTACGAGGCCGGCGTGGCGCGGTTTCAGTGCGAGGATTGCGCGCGCGAGCATCTGCTTGCCGTTTTCCTGCAAAGGACGCGCGTGGTGTCCGAGCTGCGGGGGCCGGCGGATGACGGAGCGGGCCGCGCATCTGGTGGACGCGGTGCTGCCGTGGGTGCCGGTGCGCCAGTGGGTGCTGACGGTGCCGTATCGGCTGCGCTATCAGATGGCGTGGAATCACGGGCTGAGCCGCGCGGTGCTGCGTGTGTACACGCGCGTGCTGCTCGACGTGTACCGGCGCGGCGCTCGCGCGCGCGGCATTGAAGGTGGGCAGACCCGCATGGTGACGGCGTTGCAGCGCGCGGGGGCGCGTTGAACGTGGCCTGCGCCTGATCGCCATCCTCCACGATCCCGTCGTCATCCGGAAGATCCTCGCGCACCTGGCCCTCGCCCACTCGGGGCAGAGCCCCGGCCCCACCTCACCCGCGCCCAGCGCCGCCGCGCCCTAGTCGCGCCGGGTCGAGGCGCGCGAGCCGCCTCCCTGCCTCCGCTCACGATCAGGCCTGATCCGCCGGGTCCGTCTGGACGCTGGACGCCGGCGCTGCGCCCAGCTACGATGCCGCTCAGCCCGCCCGGTGCTCTCGGCTCCCGCGGAGGCCGTTTGTGTGCGCTGTGCCTGCGGCTCCAGCGTCCGATAATGCGCGATTACGTCAGGTTGCGGGCCGCGTCCGTCACGCGGCGGCGGCCCACGGCAGGGGCGACCGCTCCCCGAGGGCGTTCACGTTGACTACGCTCCTCCCGACAGAGGGCATGGGATCGGCTGCCGTTGGGTTCATGAACACTCAGCCTGCGTGCACTCGCGCTCACCTGACGAGAGGGTCCGTCGGAGAAGCCAGGGAGAAACGCATGGCAACGAACACGATGATTCCCTCCACTCCCCGGGAGCTGTCGCCGGGGAAGGGGACAGCGGGGATGGGGGCAGCCGTCTACGAGCGGAAGTGCCAGTCGTGCCACCGCGCGCAGGAAGCGGGCCAACCAAATGATCGGCTCGTCGGGGGTCAGGGCACGCTGGCGACCAAGGAGCCGGTGCGCACGATCGGCAGTTACTGGCCGTAGGCACCGACTTCGTTCTCGGTAACAGAGGTTTTGAGGGCGATCGCCGCCTTGACGAGGTCGCTGTGCCTGGACTAGGATGCCCCGCCAAGGGGTTCTTATGTTGGCTCGTTGTGTGCGCTATGTCGACGGCTCCAGGGTGCTCTGGGGTCCCGCAGGTCGGGCCCCGCGTCTGAGAATGGGTGCCCCAGCCCCGGAGTCCGACCAGCGCCCTCCCCGCGTCTGCCTGATCCCCGCTAGCGACACGGCGTTGCGTTCATGTCGCTTACGCTCCGGCCCGATCGCCGCGCCTGCCGATGAGCCGCTTCGCGTGGCGACGGCACCGCTGACCATGCGCACGCAAGACGTCGACTACTTATAGGTCGACGGCAAGATGCTGCAGGCGACCGTCTACCAGCCCAAGAGCCGGGCCAGTTCCCGGCGATCCTTGACGTGCACGGCGAGCGCGGACTTGTACCGAGGGAGGGCGGAGTCGGGCGAAGCGTAGGTTCCGAGAAGGAGCGTTCCGTCAAGAGGGCCTTTATCCCGCCTATGCTCCGTCTATACTCTGATGCTCCTCGATGGAGCGCGGACCAGGGGCGTAGCGATATACCATAACGTTGAAGATTGGACGCGCTGGACCATCGCGTAAGCACGTTGGCGAATGCTGCGGCGACCGCCGCCGACAGCCAAACGGCAGTTGGGGAGGATATCATGTGTACACTGTGCGATCGCGGTAAGCTGCAGCTCCATTCGACGTCGCGGCGCGATTTCCTGAAGGGCACGGCGGTGACAGGCCTTGCGGCGGGAGCCATGGGCCTGTTCGAGTCGAGCGCCGAGGCGCAAGGCCACAACGTCGACCCGCCACAGCACACGGGCGAGCCTGGCCAGCGCTACGTCATCCGCAACGGCTACGTGATGACCATGGAGCCGGGGACGCCGGGCGCGAACTCGTCATTCGGAGAATTCATCGAAGGCGACGTGCTTGTCCAAGGGAAGACGATAAAGGCGATCGGTACGAACCTGAATGCCGGAAACGCCACCGAGATCGACGCCCGCGGCAAGGTTGTCATGCCGGGCTTCATCGACACGCACCACCACCAGGCCTGGACGGCGATCAGAAGCGCCATTCCCGACAGCATCCTGATCGACGACGGCACGGGAACGGCGAGCGCGGAGCAGAACTATTTCGAGCACGTTCTGGCTGGACCGACCGGGACGACTGGCTTCGCCCGCCACTACCGGCCGCAGGACGTCTACATCAGCGAGCTGTTCGGCGGGCTTTCACAGCTCGACGCCGGCGTCACGACGGTGCTCGACATCTCGCAGATCCACCACTCGCAGCAGCACTCCGACGCGGTCATCCAGGCTCTTCGCGATACCGGCCGCCGCGCCATGCTGGGCTACTTCGAAAGCGCCGGCAATGTTGCGGGGAACCAGTATCCGCAGGATGCGACGCGCCTGGCGGGCATCTTGTCGTCCGACGATCTCGTCGGCTTCATCATGGGCGGCGAGGTCTATCTCGGGGAGCCGACCTACAGCGCGGCCTGGGCGCTCGGCCGCCAGCTCCACGTCCAGATCGCGGCGCACATCCTGTCGCCGTTCGGCATCCGCCCGATCCTGGACGACCTCGCCGCGGGTACCGGCGGCGTCAACAACAACATCGGGCTCGGACCCGACAACCTGTTCATCCACATGACCGGCATGTCGGACGCCGGCTGGAACGGGGTCAAGAACAGCGGCGCCCAGGTTTCGATCGCGTTCCCGATCGAGATGAACATGCGCCACGGCATGCCGCCCATCGTCAAGATGCAGCAGCTGGGGCTGGAGCCGTCCCTCAGCACCGACGTCGAGACCAACATGACGGCGGACTTCTTCACCCAGATGCGCTCCGCCATGACCATGCAGCGACTGGTCATCAACCAGGCGGTCCTCGATACGGGCGACTTCGTGACTCAACCACTTGGCCGGCGTTCCCGGCCGGCCTGCCGCCGCTTCTCAATGCGCGCGACGTGCTGCGCTTTGCCACCATCAACGGCGCCAAGGCCCTGCGGCTGGACAGCAAGACCGGCTCGCTCAAGGTGGGCAAGGAAGCCGACATCATCATCCTCGACGGCACCCACCTCAACGTGTTCCCCATGAACAACGTGCCGGGCGCCGTGGTGACGATGATGGACCGGACCAACGTCGAGACCGTGATCGTCGCCGGCAAGATCCGCAAGTGGAACGGGGGCTGCTCGACGTCGACCTGGACCTGCTGCGCACCCGGCTCGCCGCGACGCGCGATTTCCTCTACAGCGCGGCCGGCGTTCCTCAGAACCCGTTCCCCGCCAAGTAGCGGAGGAGACTCCTCTCTACCCGTCATCCCGGACTGAGCGACAAGAACCGCAGGCGAGCGGCGTTTCGATCTGGGACCTTGCGGGGAGCGCGTCTCGCTGTGTCGACGGGCTTCAAGGCTCCGGGCCTCCGGGACGCATCTGAGGGGGATGAAGGCGCTCGGTCAGTTCAGGCGGAGGTCGATGGAATCGGTGGTAAGCAGACCAGGGTCGGTTGCATTGTTCCCCTTGTCGACTGCGGCCTTGAGGATGATGGTGACCGTCCTACTCAATGGATTCTCCTGGCCAGAGATTATCTCGTGGAGTCGACGACGACCGTGCTGGCCCACAGGAAGCACTGGTGGCGAGATGCAGTCGGATCCAAATACCCCGGGAAAGGCGTGAAGTCGTCTGGTCTCTGGGGGAAGGGGTTGGTGGTCCGATAACGCGCGATTACGTCAGGCTGCGGGCCGCGTCCGTCACGCGGCGGCGGCCCACGGCACGGGCGACCGCCGCCGGAGGGCGTTCATGTTGACTACGCTCTTCAGCGGTCTCGACGTGCTGGTGGCGCGGGACGAGGGGTTGTTCGAGGCCGAGGGTGTCGATCTCCGCATCGCGACCCTGCCTCCGTCCGCGCCCCGGCGGCCCGAATCGCTGCATGCCGCGGGAGCTGTTCGGACAGTTCCCGACAGAGCCTGGCTCGACCACTAGGGCGTGCTCGTGACCGATCTCGCCGACGTCTCGCAGGGTTGATGGTTTCCGGTAGGGTCGCGGACTTCGCCCCTGCTCGTCGTGACGGCGGTGGAGCTAGGGTTTCTCTTCGTCCTCGTTCCCCGCTTCACCGCCACGGACTGGGTCTACGTCGCGCAGCACCTCCTCGTGCTCGGCATCGCGCTCACGCGGCATCCGCCGAAAGCGCAGGATCGCTCGCCGGCGTCCACCGTCGCCGTCGTGGTCTCGTATGCGTACCCGTACGCCCAGGTGGCGTTGCTTCGGTGGGGGCGGGGGTACACGGTGTGGCCGACCGCCGGCCTGGTCCTCGTGACGGTCGCGGCGGGCCTGAGCCTCGCCAGCCTCCTCACGCTGGGCCGAGGATTCGGCCTCCGGCCGGCGTTGCGGCGCCTCGCGACGACGGGGCCCTACCGGCTCGTGCGACATCCGATCTATCTCGCGTACCTCCTGGCGGACGTCGGCTACAACTTGACCGAGTGGGCGCCCGGCTGCGTCCTGCGTGATGCTCGTGGGATGGGCGTCGCTGGTGTATCGAATCGACGCGGAGGAGCGGATCACTGTCGCAGGACGCGGCGTGGACGGATTACCGCGCCTCCGTGCGTTACCGACTCATCCGCGGCTCTGGTAAGCGCGAGTTCCGAGGAGTTCCTGCTGTGCGGGGTGTACGAGGCCGGCGTGGCGCGGTTTCAGTGCGAGGATTGCGCGCGCGAGCATCTGCTGCCGTTTTCGTGCAAAGGACGCGCGGTGGTGTCCGAGCTGCGGGGCCGGCGGATGACGGAGCGGGCCGCGCATCTGGTGGAGCGCGGTGCTGCCGTGGGTGCCGGTGCGCCAGTGGGTGCTGACGGTGCCGTATCGGCTGCGCTACCAGATGGCGTGGAATCACGGGCTGAGCCGGTCCTACCGCGGATTGATCCGTGGCATGTATGGCGGTGTGCCCATGGGAATCAGCCGATGCTGTACCAATTGAAGGGATGCAGGGACACGCTCGGCTCGCTGTTCGCGCAGCCGCCCGATGCCGTCGTCCGGCATCACGAAGCGGTCCTGGGAGCACGTGAAGCGGCACCGCCTCGCGACGAGGTATAGCATCGCATGGTGTCGTCAGGGTGGCGAGCAGCGCGACTATCAGCCGATCGCCACCCCGCGGCGCAGTGACAGGCCTGGACTTACTCCTCGGAGACCACGAGGTCGGTGTTCCAGGTGATGTCGATCCGGTCGCCCACCTTGACCTGATCGAACACAGTTGGATCGACCACCCGACGGCTGTATTGCCATCCATTCGGCCCGACAAAAGTCATCGACGACGCGCTCTTGTCGATGGCGGCGATGCTCGCCGTCATCGTCCGCACCGTCGCCGTCGAGCCGCTAGTCTGTGCCATGGTGGAGGTCGTGTCGGCGGCTATCGACCGCCGCCTCGCCCGGCGGCTTCAGCCGCACCATAACGTTGTTGTTGTACGTCGCCTTCACCTTGTCCCCAACCTTGAGCTCGGAGAAGCGCTGGACGCTCGCGGGCACGTTGACAGCAACGAACTTGCCGTCGGCCGTCTTGATGTTCATGGCGCGCTTGTTCTGATCGATCGTCTCTATGGTGCCCGCAATGGTGACGGTCTGTGTCGGGAGCTGTTTGACCTGCGCCCAAATGGGCAGGGCAAGAGCCCCGAGCACTGCGAACGCGCCGAGTATCGTCATTCCAGGTTTCATCCCTGCTTCCTCTTGGCTACCACCCCCGCGCAGTGTGAGGATTCCTCTCGCGCTCTGGATGTGGTGCCAACCGTGTGTTCCGTCTCGTTTGTGTTGGTTCATGCGACCGGTGGGCCCATCGAGGAGGAGAACGGCTGGAGCCGCCCCGCTGCAGCCCGGCGGCGCAGTGTGAAAGGGAATTAGATTGACGACGCACAGGGCCCCTCATCAATTCTGCTCGTGTCCTGGCCTTCAGGATCAGGGCTGCGCCGCGGGACGCTTGCTAGCCGCCAGGCCGGGTTCGTTCGCGAGTTGGGCGACGCCGACATACTCGGAGTCAGTGGCGACTCCCGCCCAGTTGTAGCGGCTGTCGATGTGAGTCTCGGCGGAGTAGGCGTCGCGGTCGGGATCTCTCGTCTCGGCGGAAGTCGGCGGGGCCGGCCCACCCGGGAGCGCCAAGGCCGCAACCGAACGCCGATCAACACGCATCGCGATTCCTCCGTGAGGGTCGTTCGCATCGCCTTCGGGACACGCCCTCCGGACGTTGATGCACGGTACCGAGCCAGGCCTTCGGGGGTCTATGGGACGAAGGTCGTACTCGGGTGCGCCCTAGTTCGGGGAACTCTCCAGGCACCGTTCCGCTGCGCGACGGCGGCTTCCGTCATTCCTTCGGCTCACAGGATCTGGATCTCATGCTGGCAGCGATCGGGCCCGATCACGCCGAGCTTCGGCCCGGAGCGCCGTCGCCCACCCCGGCGGTCGTGCGGATGTGCAGGTGCTGCTCGGGCACCGGGAAGCCGGCATTGCCGAACGCCTCCCGGATCATGCGATTCGTCTCGAAGTACACCTGCCAGTAGTGCGCGTTGTTGCAATACGGGCGAACCGCGAGCACCGGCCCCATCGGCGTGAATTGCAGAATCTCCACGTCCGGAGGCGGGCTCTTCATCACGTTCGGGATTTTGCCGAGATGGTCTTTCAGGAGCCCGATGGCCAGCGTGGGCTCGACTCCATGGGGCAGCTGGGCCACGAGATCGACGCGCCGGTACGGATTGGTCGAGAAATTCTGGACGGTGTCCGCGAAGATCTTGCTGTTGCCCACCATGGTGCGCACGTTGTCGGGCGTGTCGAGCGTGGTCACGAACAGCCCGACCTCGACCACGGTGCCGGTGACGCCCCGGCGGTGACGAAGTCTCCGACCCGGAAAGGGCGCAGGGTGATGAGAAAGACGCCGGCGGCGAAGTTGCTCAGCAGCCCGCTCCAGGCCATGCCGATCGCGAGCCCGGCGGCCGCGATCAGGGCGGCAAAGGTCGTGGTCTCCACCCCGAACAGGCTCAGGATGGCGAGGATCAGCATGATGTTGAGCACTACGGTCGTCGTGGTGCCAAGCCACCGCGCGAGCGTCGGATCGAGCCCCTGCCGGTGGACCACCCGCCCCACCAGGCGAGCCACGAAGCCGATGACCATCCGGCCCACGACCCACAGGACGATTCCGCCGAGGATCTTGAGCCCGACCCGAATCATGACGTCGGTTGCGACGAGCGAGATCTCCTTGAGCTCCATGGCTGCCTCCCGCGGTCTTCCCGCTACTTACTTGTTCCGGTAGTGCGCTACGACCACTTCGATCGGCGGACGGAGCTTCTGGGCATGGGGCACCGCCCGCTGGGCGTATTCTTTCTGGTATTTGAGCACCTTGGCGAGCAAGGCGTTCTTCCGGGTCTCGGCTTCGTACACCTTGTCGATGGCCGCCACCTCGGCCTTGCGGACGTCGTCGGATGTGTTGAGGATTTCGAGCGCGCGGGAGCGGTCAGGCTCACGCCGCCGACGGCCAACATCGACCTCGGGAGCGACGTTCGAGCCGCTCGTGGGTGACGCATAGCCGGTCCATTTGCCAGCCAGGCTCTTGTAGATGATCGATACACTATTTGTGTCCCACGCGACCGCGCTATAGGACTTTGGTCTCATACACCGTCGGGCGACCGGCGCCCGGGCGCCGCAGATTGTTCGCATCTTCGAGGCCGCTCCGCCTGCCGCCCGTCACGTTCGCAGACCTATGACCGAGCACGGCCTGCCCGGACTCGATCACCGGCGTCGTGCAGCCACCCTTGGTTGCGCGATGCGAGCGGATTCATCCCGAGCTCGCCGCGGTCGTGGGGCCGATCTTCAAAGGCGCCGGGGCGTGTTAGAGTCGCGGAGTTGCGTTCGAGGAGCGAGCAGTGTGCCACCTCCCGAGCGGAACGGGAGGCAAGCGGAAGCTCGGTGGACCTGGAAATCCTGATCGAGAACGTGCTGAACGCGGTCACCGCGGGCATCACGATCGGTTGCATCTACGGTCTCATGTGCATTGGCCTCGGGCTCATCTTCGGCATCATGCGGATCGTCAACTTCGCCCAGGGCGAGCTCCTCATGCTGGGCATGTTCGCCAGTTACTATCTGGTCACCGGGGGCAGAGCGCTGTCTTTCCTCGGCCCGTACTGGGGGCCATTTGTCGGCGCGATCTGTGCCGGCCCTCTGCTCTTCGCCGGTGGCGCGCTCCTGCACAAGTTCCTGATCTCGCGCGTGTCCGGCCTGCGCACGGCTGGTTCTCTGGATGAGGGCCATTTCGGTCAGCTGATCGTCACCCTGGGCATCTCGCTGGTTCTCCAAAATGGCGGGCAGATCGTGTTCGGGTCCACGCCGGTCGCCGTCCGCACGCCATTGTCCGCGGAGGCCTATCTGATCGGCCCCGTCTACGGCGCCGCGACGGTGTTCCTGAACAAGGCCAAGCTGGTCGCCTTCTTCGTCGCCATCCTGGTCGCCATCGTGCTGTATCTGACGCTGGAATACACGCGCCTGGGCAAGGCCCTGCGCGCCGCGGCCGACAACCCGACGGCCGCCACCTACATGGGGATCGACGTCGACCGAGCCTACCGCATCGCCTTCGGCCTGGGGAGCGGCATCACGGCCATCGCCGGCGGGCTGATGGCCACGTATATCTCCTTCGGTCCCTTCGTCGGCTTCGACTTCGTCATCATCATGTATTCGGGCGTCGTGCTGGGCGGCATGGGGAGCATCCTCGGGGCCTTCTGGGGCGGGCTGACGGTGGGCTTCGTCCAGCAGTTCTCGGCCCTGATCCTGCCCCCGCAGTTGCAGAACGCCGCGATCTTCGTCGTCTTCCTGGTGATCGTGCTGCTGCGGCCGCAAGGCTTGTTCGGGCGTTCGGCGGAGCGGGCATGAGGCAGGGCGCCGGCCCGCGGCTGAGGCGAAGCCTGACGGCGCTCGCCGTGCTGTCCGTCGCCTACCTGGTGGTCGTGGCCTTCGTGACCAACAGCTATTACCAGCTGATCCTCACCTTGGTCCCGGTCTGGGCGCTGTTCGGCGTCTCGTGGAACATCTTGTCCGGCTATGGCGGCCAGCTGTCCTTCGGCCACGCCTCGTTCTTCGGCATCGGTGCGTATACCGTCACGCTCGCCGTCGTCTACTGGAGCCTCTCCCCTGGCTGGGCATTCCGCTCGGGATGATTCTCGGCGGGCTGGCCGCCATCGCGATCGGCACCCCCACGTTCCGCCTGCGCGGGCACTACTTCGCCCTGTCGATGCTGGCCTACCCGCTCGCCATCCTCTACGTGCTGCAGTATCTGGGCTTTCAGGAAGTCTCCATGCCCATGCACCGGGAACACCCGGTGGCCTTCATGGAGTTCAGCCAGCCGCGCGTCTACACGCTGATCGCGGTGTGCCTGCTGGTCGGCGGCGTGGTCGTCTCCCTGGTCATCGAGAACTCGCGCTTCGGCCTGGCCTTGCTGGCCATCCGGCAGAATGAGCTCGCGGCGGAGGCGGCGGGCATCAACGCCCGCCTGTGGAAGATGCGCTCCCTGGTGGTGTCGGGCATGATGGCGGCCCTCGCCGGAGGGTTCTACGCCCGCGTGCTGCTGGTCGTGACGCCGGATTCCGTGTTCGGCATGCTCGTCTCCGCCCAGGCGGTGGTGGTCACGCTGTTCGGCGGCGTGGCCTCGGTCTGGGGGCCCGTGATCGGGGCCGTCATCCTGGTTCCGCTCGCCGAGACCCTGCAAGCCGAGCTGGGCACCTATCTGCCCGGCATCCAGGGTGTCGTCTATGGCGTCGCCATCATCGCCGTCATGCTGCTGTCGCCTGACGGGCTGTTCTGGACCGTCCGCGACCGCTGGTTTCCCCAGAAGGCTCCCGATCCGATACCCGATCTGGTGTCCCTGTCGCCTCCGGCCCGCCGCGCGTCCGCCCATGCGGGCGCGCCTCTGCTGAAGGTCGAGAATCTGTCGCGCTCCTTCGGCGGCCTGAAGGCGGTCAGCGAAGTGAGCTTCTCCGTCGCCGAGGGTGAAATCCTCGGCGTCATCGGTCCGAATGGTGCGGGCAAGACGACCCTGTTCAACGTGCTGAACGGCGTGCTCTCGGCCGACGAAGGCTCGGCCCAGCTCGACGGCCAGCAGATGCTGGGTCGCAAGACCTTCGAGGTCTGCCGCATGGGTGTTGGCCGCACGTTCCAGGTGGTGCGCAGCTTCCCCGCCTCCCCGTGCTCGACAACGTGATCGTCGGAGCCTACGGCGCCGGCCTGTCGGACCGCGATGCCATCGACTCGGCCGTGCGGGCGCTCCATCAGGTGGGACTACAAGATAGGTCGGGCGTGGCCGCCGGCCAGCTCACCAACAAGCAGCTTCGCCTGATGGAGCTGGCCCGCGCCCTGGCGGGTAACCCCCGCTTGCTGCTCCTCGACGAGACCCTGGCGGGCCTGGGGCGGGAGGAATGCGATGACGTGCTGGGTGTGCTGGCCCGGCTGCGCGAGCAGGGCATGACCATCTGCATCATCGAGCATACAATGCATGCCATGATGCGGCTCGCCGACCGGTTCGTGGTGCTGGATCATGGCCGTGTTCTCGCCACGGGCCTGCCGCGCGCGGTCGTCGAGGACCACTCGGTGATCGAGGCCTACCTCGGCAGGAAATGGGCGGCACGCCAGGGTGCGTAGGGTCGGACACGCGGCGTGCTCGAAGTAAGAAACCTCTCCGTCGCCTATGGAGGCCTGCGCGCCCTGACCGACGTGAGCCTGTCCGTAGCCGAGGGGCGATTCGTCACCATCGTCGGCCCGAACGGGGCAGGCAAATCGACCCTGTTCAAGACGATCTGCGGGGTTGTGCCCCCCGTTTCGGGTACGATCACATTTGGGGGCGAGAACCTGTTGTCCCGTCGGCCCTCCGACCGCGCGCATCTGGGCATCGCCCATGTCCCGGAAGGACGGCAGGTGTTCAAGACGCTGACCGTCCGGGAGAACCTGGAGATGGGAGCGTACCCGAAGGCCGGGCGCGCGCATTGGACGCAGACGCTCGATCGCATCCACACCCTGTTCCCGATCCTGGCCGAACGGGCCGGCCAGATGGCCGGCACGCTGTCGGGCGGCGAGCAGCAGATGCTGGCGATTGGCCGCGGCCTGGCCTGTGCACCCCGGCTCCTGATGCTGGATGAGCCGTCGATGGGGCTGGCCCCCAGCGTGGCCGACATGATCTTCGAGCGAATCTCGCAGATCCACCGGGAGGATGGGGTGACGATACTGCTGGTGGAGCAGCGCGTGGCCGAGGCGCTGGAGCGCTCGGATCATGGCTACGTGCTGGAAACGGGCCACATCGTCCTCGAGGGCCCGTATCAGACCTTGCTGGCCGACGATCGGGTCCGCCGCTCGTATCTCGGTCTGACGGAAGCGTAGAGCGAACGAGCATCACAGGGAACCACAACCACGGGAGATGACAGCAATGAGCACGCCTTCGACGTTCGGACGCAGGACCGCCATCAAGATGGGCCTTGCCGGCACCGCTGCCGTGCTGGCGCCACGACGCGCTCGTGCCCAGAGCCCGCGCGAGGTGAAGATCGCGCTGGTGGTACCGCTATCTGGCGCCTGGGCGCGCCAGGGCATCCTGAAGCAGATGGGTGCCGAGCTGGCGATCGACGATGTGAACAAGGGCGGTGGCATCAAGGCCCTCGGTGGCGCCAAGCTGAAGCTGGTCGTCTACGACACCGGCGACACCGCGGAGAAGGCCAAGAACGCCGCTCAGCGCCTGGTGGCGCAGGAGCCCGACGTTGTCGGCGGCATGGGGAGCTGGCTGTCCAGCTTCACGCTCGCGGTGACCGAGGTGACGGAGCGCGCGGAGCTACCGTGGCTCACCCTGTCCTACTCCGACCTGATCACCGGCCGCGGTTTCAAATACGTCTTCCAGTCTTCCCCGACAGCCGAAGCCCAGGCGACCGCGCTGCTGCCGCGGGTCGTCGACCTGGCGAGCAAGGCCGGGAGTGGGCGGCCGACGAAGGTGGCCTTCATCGGCGACAACTCGGCCTCCTCGGTCAGTTTCATGAAGGCCATCCGCGGGGGCGTGGCGAAGGACCTGGGCCTGACGATCGTGGCCGACGAGACGTACACGCCGCCGCTGGCCGACGCGACGACCCTCGTTCAGAAGATCCGATCCGGCCGACCGGACTTCATAGTCTTACAATCCACGAATGTCGGCGACGACAAGCTCTTGCTCGACAAATTTGCGGAACGGGGATCACGGCCAGCACGGTTCCGCTGATCGGGGGCGGCGGTCACTGGTGCGTGCCCGAGCTCGTGAAGGTCGCGGGGAAGGAGCACCTGGAGGGGATGATCGTGGGTCTGGCCAACTGGCCGGGCAAGGATCTGGGCGACCTCGAGAAGCGCTTCGTGGCCAAGACGGGCGAGCCCTGGTTCGGCCACGACTCGATCTTCCCGTATGCGCACGTGATGATCCTCAAGGAGGTCTTGGAGCGGACGGCGTCCACCGATCGCCGCAAGGTGGGCGAGATGCTGCACAAGATCGACCTCAAGGACGGACCCGCGAAGCTGTTCCCCGATGGCCGCGTCAAGTACGACGAGAATGGCCGACGAGTGGGCGCCGAGCTCTGCATCGTGCAGTGGCAGAAGGGCCGCCCGGTGGCCGTGCACCCGGAAAGCATCGCCGTATCGAAGGCGGTCTGGCCGAAGCTTTCATAGCCCTTCGTGGGAGCGTCGTGCCCGCAGAGCCGGACGCTCGCCGACCTGCTCGACGAGATGGCGGCGCGGCAGCCCGCGCGCGAATTCATCGTCGGCGGGGCGACGCGGCTCACCTATGCCGAGGCGCGCGCGCGCGTGCGCCGGCTCGCGAAGGGCCTGCACCAGCTCGGCGTCCGGCGCGGCGACAAGGTGGCGCTCCTCCTGGACAACCGCGCCGAGTGGCTGCTCATCGACTTCGCCGTGACGCTGCTCGGCGCGACGCTGGTGCCCATCAGCACGTGGTCGCGCCCCGCGAGCTCGGCTACGTGCTGAGCCACTGCGATGCCACGACCTTCATCACCGTCGACCGCTTCATGGGCAACGACTACCTCGCCATGCTCGCCGAGGTCGGTGAGCCGGGCTCTTCGCGCTTGCCCCAGCTCCGGCGCGTCGTCTCCGTCGGCGCCGCCCGCGCCGCGAATAGGGTCCCCTTCGACGACCTCTGGGACCTGGGCGCCGGCGTCGCCGATGCGACCCTCGACGCATGCCAGCGCGCGGTGAGCCCCGACGACGTGGCGTACATCCTCTACACGTCGGGGACGACGTCGACGCCGAAGGGCGTGCAGCTCCAGCACCGCGGCCTCATCGAGAACCCGTGGAGCATCGGCGAGCGCCAGCACCTGGGCCCCGGCGATCGCATGTGGATGGGGATCTCGCTGTTCTGGAGCTTCGGCTGCCTGAACGCGCTCCTCGCCGTCATGACGCACGGCGGCTGCGTCGTCCTGCAAGATCAGTTCGACGCGGGGGCGGCGCTCGAGCTGATCGAGCGCGAGCGCTGCACCGTGTACTACGGCACGCCGAATATCGCGCTGGCCCTCTGGGAGCATCCCGACCGGCCGCGGCGCGATCTGTCGTCGCTGCGCACGGGGGCGGCCATCGGCCCGCCGCCCGCCATGCAGATGGTGATGGACCTCGGCGTGCGCGAGATCTGCAATGTCTACGGCCTCACCGAGTGCTACGGCAACTCGCACGTGACCGACGCCGCCGATCCCGCGGACGTCCGGCTCCACTCGGTGGGCCGGCCCCCTGCCGGGCATGGAGATCCGCATCGTCGACCGCGACACGCGGCAACCTCTGCCGCCGGGCGAGGTGGGCGAGATCCTGATCCGCGGCCACCTGACTCCCGGCTACTACAAGGACCCGGAGCGAAACGCCGCGGCGTTCGACGCGGAGGGGTTCTTCCTGTCGGGCGACCTCGGCGTGGTCGACGGCGACGGCCGCCTGTACTTCCGCGGGCGCATCAAGGAGATGGTGAAGACCGGCGGCATCAACGTGGCGCCCCTCGAGGTCGAGGAGGTGCTCCTCGGCCACGGAAGCGTCGAGCAGGCGTACGTCGTCGGGTTGCCGGACCCGCGCCGCGAGGAGATCCTGGCCGCCGCCATCGTGCTGAAGGATGGCCGCACCGCCTCCGAGGAGGAGCTGCGGGCCCACTGCAAGCAGGCCCTGGCCGCGTTCAAGGTGCCGGTGCACTTCCGGATCATGGCGCGCGCCGATCTGCCCGTCACCGCGACGGGCAAGGTCCAGAAGTTCCGGCTGCAGGAGCTCCTCGCCGCGGCGTTCGGCACCCTGCGCGACTGACCGCTCCCGGGGGCATCGGGGCTACCGCGTCAGTCCGGGTCGCGGTAGTCCGGTGAGACTTACCTGGGAGAATTTACTGGCACAGGAACAGGCGGCGGCGCCGTGTCGCCGCGCACCACCGTGTCGGGCACGGCGGCCGGCGCGGCGGTCGCGGACACCGGCGGACGGGGTCGCGGCCCGGGAGCCACCAGGCCAAGCGCCACCGTGAGCCCGATCACCGCCAGGATCTCGGTCCACTCTGGTCGTCGCATGGCGGCGAATCCTAAGCCGTCTCGGCGAGATCGCGAGCGCGCTCGTCGGGCTCCCGCCGATCGCTTTCGCGGCCCTCCTCGCTCTCGCGCTCGCTCGGCACGTCCTCGTCGGCGCCGGGGTCGCTCGGACGGGGCCGCTCGAATTGCGGCTCACCGGAAGGCGAGCCAGTCACCGACACTGGGATGGGAGCGCGATGTCGTCGCCATTGGCCGATCTCCTTGGCGGTGTTCAGGCAAGCGGTGTGCCAGCGCACCGGCGGCGCAGAGCCGGTGAAGCGCTACGCGCGGCCTGACGAACCGGAGTACCTTGGTCGGTGCGCCGGGACCGTCGGGTTGGCTGGCCGGGCTGCGCGAGCTTGGCCGCGCCCGATTCACGGCGTATCGCTGAGGAGGGGAGCAATGGGGATCAAGGGCATCGACCACTGGGTGATCGTCGCGGGAGATCTGGAGCGGACGCTCGCCTTCTACTCGCGCCTCGGCTTCACGATCGCGTGGGAGCATCGCGAGGGGCGCCCGCGCATGCCCACCATCCGCATCAACGACGCCCAGAAGATCAACGTCCACGGCCCCGACTGGCCCGCGCGCCCAGGGTATCTCGGCGCACGACGGCCCGCGGTGGGCGGGGCGGACTTCTGCCTCGAATGGGAGGGAACGGTCCAGGAGGTGCTCGGCCTGCTCCGGGACAACGGCATCACGCCCGAGGCGGGGCCGGGCACGCGGAGCTGCGCGCGCGGGCCCTCCACCAGCGTGTACTTCCGCGACCCCGACGACAACCTGGTGGAGCTCACCGTGTACGATCACCGCCCGTAGCGCGTGAGCGTCGCCGGCATGAACGGGAGCGTGGCCGCGGCCGGAGCAGGGCCGCCGGCTGGGGCGGAACCTGACTAGCCTGCCACGAGTTGGGTACCTGACCGCGGGCGGGGCCGGGCCCGAACGCGGTGGCCGAGAAGCTCATGCGCTCTTGGCAGGAACATCCACCCCCGATGGCAAGGAGGCCTGATATGGGTCGAGTGCTCGCGCTGATCACCGCAGTGCTCCTGCTTTTCCCGGTCCCCGGCGCCGCCCAGGACAGCCGGGCCACGCTCGAGGCCGCGTCGAAGGCGCTCGGCGCCGATGGCCTGAAGACGATCCAGTACTCGGCCAGCGGCGTCGAACTTCGCCATCGGTCAGAGCCAGGTGCCGGGAGCCGCGTGGCCGCGCTTCAACATTCCGACGTTCACGCGCTCGATCAACTACGAGACCGCCTCGCTCCGCGACGAGCAGGTGCGCTCGCGCGCCGAGATGCCGCCCCGCGGCGGCGGCGTGCCGGTCGATGGGCGAGGTGCGTCAGGTCCAGGTCGTGAGCGGCGACCTGGCGTGGAACGTGACCGGAGAGACGGCGGCGCCGGCTCCGGTGGCGCTGGTCGAGCGGCAGCTGCAGCTGTGGACCACGCCACACGGACTCATCAAGGCCGCGCTGGCCAATAACGCGACCGTGCAGGGGCGCGCGATCGCCTTCGCGGTGCCGGGCCGGTACACGGTGAAGGCCACGCTCGACGGCAACAACCTCGTCGAGAAAGTCGAAGCGGTGCTGTCGAATCCGGTGGTGGGCGACATGCCGATGGAGGTGGTCTACGCCGACTATCGGGACTTCGGCGGGGTGAAGGTCCCGACGCGGATCCGTCAGGCCGGCGGCGGCTTTCCCGCGGTGGACCTGACGGTCAGCGATGCGAAGCCCAACGCGGCGGTGGACATCCAGGTGCCGGACAGCATCCGTCAGGCGACGATGCCCTACGCGCGGGTGGCGAGCGAGCAGGCGGCCGATGGGGTCTGGTACGTCGCCGGCGGTAGCCACCACAGCGTGGTGATCGAGATGAAGGATCACATCATCGTGGTGGAGGGTCCGCTGAACGACGAGCGCGCAACGGCGGTGATCGCGGAAGCGCGCCGGCTCGCGCCCGGCAAGCCGATCCGTTTCGTCATCAACAGTCACCACCACTTCGATCACGCGGGCGGGCTCCGGGCCTTCGCGGCGGAAGGCATCCCGGTGATCACGCACGACTCGAATCGCGCATTCTTCGAGAGCGCGCTGATGGCGCCCGCCACCATGACTCCGGACAAGCAGCAGGGCGCGCGGCGCAAGGTCGCCGTGGAGGGCGTTCGGGATAAGCGCGTGCTCACCGACGCGACGCGCACGGTGGAGATCCATCACATGGCGGGCAACACCCACGCCGACGGCATGCTGATCGTCTACCTGCCGAAGGAGCGCCTCTTGATCCAGGCGGATGCCTTCACGCCGGGCCCGCCGAACGCGCCGGCGCCCGCGATCATCAACCCGTTGAGCGTGAACCTGGCCGACAACATCACCCGGCTCAATCTCTCCGTCGACCGGCTGCTGCCGCTGCACGGGCGCATCGTGCCGCTGGCCGATCTGAACCGGGCGATCGGCCGAAGCAACTAGGCGCGGAGCTTCAGTCACGACGTCCTCCCATACGGCGCGCGCGCCCGCGGCGCTGTAGGGCGTGGGACAGCTGAAGATCAGGTGCGTGGCGCCGGCGGCGATGAACTCGCGGCCGCGCGCCGCGACATCGCCCGTCATCGCGTCGGGCAGGAACTGGATGGAGCGCTCGATCTCGGCGGGGTCGCGGCCGATCTCGCGGCAGTACGCGTCGAGCAGGGCCGATTTCTTCCCGAACTCGTCGGGCGTGGCGCGCGCCATGTTCCACGTCTGCGCATGCCGGGCCGCGATGCGCAGGCCGACCCGCTCGCCGCTGGTGCCGATGACGAGCGGGGGTGCGGCCGCTGCACGGGCTTCGGCTCGTGATAGGCGTCGCGGACCTGGTAGTAGACGCCCTCGAATGTCGCGCGCGGCTCGGTCCAGAGCGCGGTCAGGATGCGGCAGGCTTCCTCGAGCCGCTTCATCCGCTCTCCGAGGGGCGGCAGGGCCAGGCCGTACTGGCGGTGCTCCTCCTCGAACCAGCCGGCGCCGAGGCCGACCTCGACCCGCCCGTTCGAGATCCGATCGACCGTCGTCGCGATCTTGGCCAGGAGCGACGGGTGGCGAAAGGTATTGGCCGTGACCATCAGCCCGCCGCGGATCCGCCGGGACTGGGCGAGGAGCGCGGTGAGGACGGTCCAGCCCTCGTCCTCGGGCAGCGCGATGTCGTTCTGGTTCAGGAGGTGGTCGTGGCCCCAGGCGGTGTCGAAGCCGAGGCGGTCGGCCTCGAGCCAGGCCTCCCGCATCTCGGCATACGAGCCGCCCATCTGGGCCATCTTGATTCCAAAGCGCAACGGTCTCGCGGGCACGGGCTCCTCCTTCACTCGACGGTCGCGGCATTGTAGCGCGCGCACGCCGCGCGATGCCGGCGGTGCTTGACGGCTTCTTCGCTCACCGGTGTATACGAGCGGAGCATGGCTCGCATCCTCGCGCGCGACCTGATCCGCCAGGGCGTCAGCACCTCTCGCGCCCTCCTGTCCCACCAGGACAAGATCTGGTCGCGCTACAGCCGCGACAAGGTCGACATCGGCGAGACGCTCGCCCGGGTCCTGCGCACGCTGTCGAAGGCCCTGCCGCTCGAGCTGCCGCTGCGCGCGCTGTCGGTCGGCTCCAGCACCGAGCCGCAATTCCGCATCCTCGAGGCGAGCTTTCTCGGCGGGCTCTACCTGCTCGACATCGAGCGGGCCGCGCTGGCCGTCATCAACGAGCGGATCCAGCGCCAGGCGCTGACCCACGTGTTCACGCTGCGCGACAACTACACCGAGATCTTCGCCGACCGCGACCGGACCCGGCGCTTTCTCCGGGAGGCGCTCGGCGGCCGGCGCCTGCACCTCATCGCCTTCGAGCACTCGCTCTACTACTGCCCCGCCGACCGGTGGCGGCAGCTCCTCGACAACGTGTTCGAGGTGCTCTTGGCGCCGGCGGGCGCCGTGCACTGCGTGATGATGTCGGCGAGCGCCACCGATCCCTCGACGACGACCTGGCTCTACAACCACTTCGCGGGCAAGTTCTTCGGACACCGAGAACGACCAGGACCTGGCCGCCTTCGCCCGCGATGCGGCGCGGGGCCGGTGGTTCAAGGGGCGAAGATCCTCACGAAGAGGGATCGCGTGCGGTTCTTCGTGGACGACTTCCGCGCGCTCATGTCGGTGGTGTGGATGATCCTGCTCTACCCGAACGTCCACCGGTATACGCCGGCGCAGCGGCGAGAGATCACCGAGCACGTCTACCGGCATCTCTTCGCGGAGCGGAAGCCGCTGTTCCAGGACCAGGACCACCTCGTGATCTACCGCGGTGTCAGCAAAGGACTCATCTGACGGCGCGGGCGGCGCCCGAGCGGTCAGAACGTCCAGGCCGACGCCACTGCCCGTCAGGTCGAGGTACGCGACCGTGTGGATCGAGCACGCGAACGTGTCGAGCGCTTCGGCGAGCAGTTGAGATGCGGTGCGGCGCGGTGTGATAGGCTAGCCGCCTCGTGACGACGCACGGACGCATCGAGTGGCGAGACGTGACGACCGAGTATCGCGGCGTGCTCGCGACGCGGGACGGCGAGGAGCTGCGCTGGCTCGTCAACCGCGAGCGCATGCGCGATACGGTCACCGGCGAGACATTCACGCGCGCCATCATGCGCTCGCCCGGCGTCTGCGTGATGGCGCCCGTCCTGGACGATGACCGGATCATGCTCGTGCGGCAGTACCGCTATCCCGTCGCCGACGAGCTGTGGGAGCTGCCCGCGGGCACGCTGGCGGCGCGCGAGGAGGCCGGTCGCGTCATCGCGCTCGAGACGCCGGAGGCCTGCGCGGCTCGAGAGCTGGTGGAGGAGACGGGATACGAGGCCGCGCACCTGGCGCGGCTCGCCGAGTGGTACGCGATGCCGGGCGGGAACGACCAGCGCGTCTACCTGTTCGTCGCGACCGGCCTCGCGCGGCGCGCGCAGCATCTGGACGAGGGCGAGCTGATCGAAGAGGTGCGCGGATTCGCCGCTGCCGAGCTCACGGAGATGATCGCGCGCGGCGAGATCCGCGACGCCAAGACGCTCGCGGGCCTGCTGCACGTCCTCGGCCGCCGGCCGGGCGGCGTGCGGCTCTACGCCTGAGAAGCCAACCCCGAAAGGAGACATCATGCTGGGAGTCGTCGCGAAGCTGACCATCAAGCCGGGCACGGAGAAGGAGTTCGAGGCGGTGGCCAAGGAATTGGTGGCCAAGGTGCAGGCCGGCGAGCCCGGCTGCAAGCTCTACGTGCTGCACAAGAGCGAGACGCCGAACGTCTACGTGTTCATGGAGCGCTACGTCGACCAGGCAGCCGTCGAGGCCCACCGCGCCACCGACTACTTCAAGGCGCTCGGCCGGAAGATGGGCGAGTACATGGAAGGCCGGCCCGAGGTCATGCGCCTCACCGAGGTGTAGCGCGGGTGGACGATCTCTGCCGGCTCTCCCTCATGGAGGTGTGAGTGAAGATCACCGACGTCACGCTGACGCTGTTCGGATGGGACGATATTCCCGCCACGACCTATGGCCGCCACACGGGAAGTTCGGCGGGAAGAGCAAGCTCGGGCTCCTCGCCGTCACGACGGACGAGGGCGTGGTCGGCCACGCCTTCCTCGGCTCGGCCCAGCGCGGGGCGCACCTCGACGGCGAGTCGCTCATCACCGCGCTCAAGCCCATCGTCATGGGCCAGGACCCGCTCGACCGGGAGCGCCTCTACCAGGGCCTGATGTCGAGGGCCCGGCAGACCACGCTGCGCGCCATCGGCGCCGTCGACATCGCGCTCTGGGACATCGCGGGCAAGGTCGCGAACCTGCCCATCCACCGGCTGCTCGGCTCCTATCGCGACCGGGCGCCGGCCTATGCCAGCTCGGCGGTGCTCGGCACCAAGCAGGCCTATGCGGAGGAGGCGGCGCGCTTCAAGAGCGACGGCTGGACGGCGCTACAAGATCCACCCGCCCACCGATCCCAAGGTCGACATCGAGATCTGCCAGGCGGTGCGCGGCATGGTGGGCGGCGGCTTCACCGTCATGCTCGATTCGACGTGGGCCTACGACTATCCCGCGGCGATTCGCGTGGGACGGGCGATCCAGGAGCTGGGCTTCTACTGGTACGAGGACCCCTGGCCGACGACGACCTCTACAACTACGTCAAGCTCAAGCAGCAGCTCCACATCCCGATCCTCGCCACCGAGTACTCGCCGGGCGGCTTCACCGCCTATGCGCCCTGGCTCGTGGCCCGCGCCACCGACTATCTGCGCGGGGACGTCGCGGTCAAGGGCGGGATCTCGGCGCTGGTCAAGGCCGCGCATCTCGCCGAGGGCTTCCACATGAACTTCGAGATCCACCACGGCGGCAACTCGCTGAACAACGTCGCGAACCTCCACGTGATCATGGCCATCAAGAACTGCGAGTTCTTCGAGGTGCTGCTGCCGGGCGAGGCGCAGAAGTACGGCCTGGCGCCAGGACATCGAGGTGGATTCCCACGGCTTCGTCCACGCGATGAGCGCGCCGGGGCTCGGCGCCGCCATCGACTTCGCGCTGATCGAGCGGAAGAAGCTCGCGGTCCTCGCCTGATCGCCATGGCCGAGGCCGAAGACCGTCGCCGACCTGATTCACGACCGCTTCGGATTGCCCGCGCGGGCGGGCGAGGGCCTGCCCGCGGAGGGCGTCCTCGCCCAGCTCCTGGGCCACCGGACGCACCGGCGCTACAAGCCCGATCCGGTGCCCGACGACGTCCTCGAGATCGCGCTGTCCGCGGCGCTGTCGTCGCCGTCGAAGTCGGATCTGCAGCAGGTGGGCGTGGTCCTCGTCAAGGACCGGGCCAACCAGGCGGCGATCGGCGCCCTGATCCCCGACATGCCGTGGATTGCCACGGCGCCGCTCTTCATGGTGTTCTGCGGCGACAACCGGCGCATCCGCCGCATCGCGGAGCTGCGCGGCCGCCCCTTCCCGAACGACACGCTCGACATGTTCATGAACGCGGCCGTCGACGCGGGGCTCGTGCTGCAGGGCTTCATCACCGCCGCGGCGGCGCTCGGCCTCGGCTGCTGCCCCATCAGCGTGATCCGGAACCACGTGGAGAAGGTGAGCGAGCTGCTCGAGCTGCCGCCCGGCGTCTTCCCGGTGGCCGGGCTCTGCGTCGGCTATCCGAGTCAGGCCGGCTGGACGAGCATGCGGCTGCCTCCGCGCTGACCGTGCACACCGACCGCTACGACGACAGCGATCTGCCGGCCGAGCTCGAGGCCTATGATCGGCGCCGCGAGGCGCGCCACGCGACCCCGCGCGAGAGCCAGCGCTTCGTGGACCGATTCGGCTACAGCGAGCCCTATGGGTGGTCGGAGGACAAGGCGCGCCAGTACTCGGTTCCCGAGCGCCACAACTTCGGCCCGTTCATCCGCGGGCACGGCTTCGGGCTGCGCTGAGTCGCGGGCGCTCCGAGCCTCTCAGATCTGCTAGCACGCGGCATGGAGGACGAACATGAAGCGTCGCGATCTCCTTGGCCTCGGAGGCATGACCCTGGTGGGCGCGACGCTGTCGCCGGCGTCGGTCCGCGCCCAGACCCCGAAGCGTGGCGGCACGATCGCCCTCCGGCTCTGGGACCCGCCGCATTTCGATCCGTATCTGCAGGTGTCGTACAAGACGCACATCGTGTACTCGTTCACCCACAGCCGGCTCGTCAAGCACAAGGTCGGCCCCGCCGTGGTCCCTGGCACCTTCGCGATCGAGGGCGACCTGGCCGAGTCGTGGAGCCAGCCGGACGAGACCACGTACATCTTCAAGCTCCGTCGAGGCGTGCGCTGGCAGCCGAAGCCGCCGGTGAACGGGCGAGAGCTCACCGCCGAGGACGTCGTCTACAGCGTGGAGCGCTTCCGCACGGTCAAGGGCAACGCCAACGCCTCGATGCTCAAGCCCCTGGACCGGGTGGAGGCGATCGACCGCTACACCGTGCGCTTCACGCTGAAGGAGCCCTACGCCTGGTTCCTCGACATGCTCGCCAACCCGATGGCCGTCTGCATCGTGGCGAGGGAATGCGTCGAGAAGTTCGGCGACCTGAAGAGCCCTGAGGCGACCGTGGGAACGGGCCCCTGGATGCTCGATTCGTATCGGCCCAATGTCGGCATGACGCTGGTGCGCAACCCGAGCTACTTCGTGGCCGGCCTGCCCTACATCGACAGGGTCGAGATCTTCGTGGACGAGGACAATGCCTCGCGGATGGCCGCATTCCTCGGCGGCAAGTACGACATCGGCTGGGAGAATCCCGGGACGATCAATCGCACCGACTGGGTGCAGATCAAGGACACCCTCGAAGCGGCGCCGCCCGAACCTACAGACGGCCGAGTTTCCCGTCCAACGTCATGATCCGCCATCTTCATGCGCACCGACAAGGCCCCGTTCAGCGACGTCCGCGTGCGCCAGGCCATGTCCATGGCCATCGACCGGCCCGCCATCGTGAACGCGACGCTCGAAGGGGTAGGCGTCATGAACCCCTCGGTGGCCGCGGGCCTCAAGGAGTGGTCCATCCCCCTCGACCAGCTGGGCGAGGGCGCGCGCTACCTCCGGTACGATCCGGGCGCGGCGAGGAAGCTCCTCGCTGAATCCGGCTATCCCAGAGGCTTCTCGGCGACCGTGGACTTCACCACCTACGGCTCGACCGTGCTGGTCGATGCGGTGCAGCTGGTCATCAAGTATCTCAAGGACGTGGGCATCGACGCGAAGCTCAACACCCTGGAATACGGCGCCTACATCGCGCGGGTCCTGTCCGGCAAGCACGACTCGATGGGGTTCGGGCCCTACACCCCGTTCCTGGATCCGGACGGCTTCCTCTTCTTCCGCTACTACCCGGGGGAGTCCAGGAACGTGAGCATGGTGAACGATCCGGTGGTGGCGGACATGCTGGTGCGCCAGCGGCGAACGCTCGACCCGGCGAAGCGTCGCGAGATCATCTTCGACATCCAGCGCTATCTGGCGAAGCAGCAGTACTACGTCCAGCTGGCCTCCGCCGTCTACGTCGCGGTCTGGGACAAGGCGCTCAGGAACTACGGCCCCAACCTCGGCTTCGACTGGGGCGGCCGGCTCATGGCGGCCTGGCTGGATCGGTAGCGGTCTCTACTCGGGAGAGGAGTCATCGCGGCGCCGGCGTCGCCGCCGCCGCGGCGGCGACAGGGCGGGCGAGCATGTTGTCACCGGCGCTGCCGTGGCGGTGCCTGCTCCTCGGCGGCGGGAAGGGCCGCGAAGCGCTTGTACAGCGCGTAGTCGTAGACGAGCTTGAGCCCACCCGCGACGAAGAACGACAGGCCCCCGACGGCGATGAGCGGGGCGGCGAGAAGCTGGGACACGGACACGCCGATCGTGCGGGCGATATTGGCCACGCCGGCCGCCGCGCTGCGCTCGTCCGGGGCGACCACGGCCATGGTGTAGCTCTGCCGCGTCGGCACGTCCATCTGGCTGATGCTGAATCGCGCGAGCAGGACGGCGATGGCGAGCGGCAGGTTGGGCATGAGGGGGACGAGGATCAGCAGCACGTTCGACGGGACGTGCGTGAGCACCATGGTGTTGACCAGGCCGAAGCGCGCGGCCATGCGCGAGGCCAGCAGCGCCGAGATCCCGGCCAGCACATTGGCGCCGAAGAAGATGCTGCCGAGCACGGCGGGCTCGACACCGTAGCGGAGATGGAACCAGTAGGCGAGCAGGCTCTGACCGACGAAGCCGCCCGCGAAGGCATCGAGCGCGAAGAGGCCGCTCAGCTTGAAGACGACGTGACGGGAGGCGCCGAGGCCCAGCCAGCGCCGCGGCGCCGCCGGCTTCGCCGTCTCCGCGCCGCCCGCCTCGGAGATCACCTCGACCCTCCGCGACAGGCCGGTGAAGAGCAGGAGCAGGACACCTCCGATGCCCGCGTAGCCGATGACCACGACGCGGTAGCTGGTCAGGGTGAGGACCCGGCATCTTGCATGAGCTGAACCAGCCCACCGCTCCCCAGCGCCCCTACCGCGCCGGCCAGCGATCCGGCCAGGTTGTACCAGGCGAACACGCTCGTCCGCCGCGCGTCGTGGACGAGGTGCGAGAGCGAGGCCTGCTCGATGGCGAGGAACGGGCCCACCTCGTTGCCGCCCGGGCTGATGACACCCACGACGGCGGCCACAGTGAGCAGGGCGAAATTGCCGGTGAGCGCGAAGGCCACCCCGGCCAGCGCCATCAACACAGCACCGAGCAGCAGCATCGTGCGCCGCCCACGCGGTCGGCGCGCGCTCGTGATCAGCAGCGAGACCGCCGAGTCGCCGGCGAGGGTGAGCGCGAAGAGGACGCCGATCTGGCCACCGCTGAAGCCGAGCTCCGCCAGATAGAGCACGAGCACGACCGACAGGAATCCATAGCCGAACATGCGCAAGACGCGCGCGCCGAAGAGCAGGACGATGTCCGCGCGGGCGTCCGGGCGCCGGGACGCGACGGGGGCGTTCAGCGCGGTCGGCCTCTCCGGTCGAGCCCTCTCATGACGTCGCCTGCTGACTCTCGTAGAACGCGAGCGCACGAGCGAGATGATCGAGTAACTCGGCTGGAATCGTCTGACGGTCGAGGACGCCTACCGTGATCGCGTAGGCCACGGCCAGGTTCATGTAGGGGTTGTTGTAGCGGGCGAATAGCTCTCGGGCTGGGCCTTGGTGAAAGCGGTGGATGATGTCGCTCAGCTCTCCGCTGCCGAGCTCGCCGTGCTCCCAGCGCTTGAAGGCCGCGGCGACGGGCACGAGGGCTCGACGGAGCTCTTCCTCGTGCGCCCGTCCGGCCTGCTCACGCAGGAGACGCTTGATCCGCTTGAGAGTGTCTGCCATACGCCGTCCCTCCAAATGCCGCATCACTGGACAACCCGATCGGCCTGCAGCCGCGCCGGATGCTCGCGTTCAGCGGCCCGCGAAGCTGATCGGCTGCCCTGCTGAGTTCGGCTGTTTGCGTCAGCCAAGGATCACGGGTAGCTCGGTCAAGGACCGGATGACTTGGGCCGGATCGCGCCCTGCATTGTCAGTGTGTCGGTCGAGCCAGATGCTTCCGAGACCAGCAGTTCGGGCAGCATCCGCGTCGAGACGGAGACCATCACCGACGTGGACAGCGTCCGCCGCTGGCTCTCCAGCCACCTCACAGGCGAACCGGAAAGATCCGAGGATCCGGTTTTGCGAACCCGCAGCCTTCTGAGATCACGACGACATCGATCATCGGCCTCTCAGCTTGCTCATCGGACGGTGTGATGCTCAACCGGGCTAACGCGCCCGCGTTCAGCGGCCGGAGCGAGCAACGCGAGCCCCGGTCCGCTGAAGCGACTTGTTCGACGAGCTCCGCCGCATCGCGAGGCTCCGTGTTGCTGTCCACGCACGCTTTGCCTTTGCGGCAACGCGATGAACACGAAGTAGTCAGCAGGATATAGGTAGTCCTCGCCGGATTCGTCGACCACCCGCACGTAGCCGGTAGCGGCCGCGTCCTTATCGTGCAGCACGCGGTAAACCTTGCGGATGTCGAGATCCTCGGCTCCGCGATTCTCGACGCAGATGGCGAACCCCTTCTCACGTGTTGACATGGCCTCAGTCGCGTGTCCGTGGGGAAAGAGCATGGCGTTTGCAGCCCCGGTCTCGCGGCAGTGTAAGCTCTGGGTCTCCGTCCCGCAAGGTCGGGGTGCGGCCGGCGTTCGGCGACGTCCTACCGCAGGCCGCGCACGACGGCGGCCAGCGCGCGGACCGCGAGGGCGAGCGCCGCGGGCTCGAGCGTCGGGAGCGCGTCGGCGCTCGTGTGATACGTGTCGAAGGGCGGCGGCCGGTCGAAGAGCGCGCGCAAGGTGCTGCGCACGGGATCCAGCACGAAGCGGCGGAGGGCGTCGGCGTGGGCGACGGGGACGAGCGTGAAGCCGTAGGCCGACAGGCCGGCCGCGGCGAATGCCCGGTGGTCGCTGCCGAAGACGGGAATGCGCCCGATCACGTGATAGCCCTGATCCCGCACGAGCCCGGCGCCCTCGAGCGCCTGGGTCACCTGACCCAGGAAGGGGCTGTCGTCGCCGGCGTCCCAGAGCGCGATGGCGTCGCCTCGGCCGCAGAGCTCGAGGCTCAGCACGCCCGCGATGCCGTCGAGCGGCGTCTCCTCCACGTACACCCGCGCGCCGAGGTAGTCGATCTCCTCCAACGCGGTGAAGAGGCACCGCACTCGCCAGCCGGGCGGCACGAGCCCCTCGGGCCTGGCGATCAGGTGGAGCAGGACGCCCACCGCCGCGGCATTGTCATTGGCGCCCGGGCTGCCCGGGACCGCGTCGTGATGGGCGCACAGGACGAGGACGCGGTCGCCCGACCCGATCTCGACGGCGTAGGTCTCGCCCTGTCCTTCGCTGCGCGTGAAGGGATGACGGCGGAACGGAATGCCGCGGTGCTCGAGGTAGCGGGCCACGGCGGCTTGACGGCCCGCCGTGTCCCGGCCGATCAGGAGGCGGGCGAGGTTCCAGGGCGAGTCATCGCCCGCGAGCACCGTCGTCGAGCGGCGTGGGCGGCGCGATGGGCCCGGTCGGGCGGCGGTTCAGCAGCCGCCCGACCGGGCGCAGGACGAATCGGAGGAGGCGAAGGGCCCGGCTCAGCGCGCGGTCGAGAGCGCCACGGCTGAGCCGGGGCGGTCCGAGCGTTGGGGCGTGGGGGCCATCTGGGCCCCCACTCTAGTCGAACACGACGACGCCGCGGGCGACCTGGCCGCCGCGCATCGCCGCGAAGCCCTCGTTGATCTCGTCGAGCGTGTAGGTCCGGCTCACCAGCTCGTCGACCTTGAGGCGCCCGTCGAGGTAGAGATCGACGAGCTTCGGGAAGTCGACATTGGGGCGCACGGAGCCGTACATCGTGCCCTTGATGGCCTTTTCCTGGAGCGCCATGAAGTAGGGCGCGATGGGCGCGCGCACGTTCATCGCCGCCATGCCCACGATCACCGCGGTGCCGCCCGGGCGGATGGCGTCGAGGATCTGCAGCGTCGTCGCCTCGCCGCCGATCGCGTCGAAGGCATAGTCCACGCCGCGGCCCGCCGTCAGCTCGCGCACGCGGTCGACCACGTTGTCGCGCGAGGCATTGAACGTATGCGTCGCCCCGAACTCCTTGGCGTAGGTCAGCTTGTTGTCGAGCAGGTCGGCGGCGACGATGATGCCCGCCCCGGCGAGCCGCGCGCCCTGAACGACGTTGAGCCCCACGCCGCCGCAGCCGACGACGAGGACGGAGGCGCCCGCCTCCACCTCGGCGCAGCGCGTGACGGCGCCGACGCCCGTCGGCACGCAGCAGCCGACCAGGGCGGCCTGCGGCCACGGCATCTCCTTCCGGATGGGCACGAGCATCTCCGCCGGGCACACCACGCGCTCGGAGAAGGTGCCGATGCGCGCCATCTGGTAGATGTCCTGCCCCTTGTTCTTCAGGCGATAGGTGCCGTCGAGCATGCCCCAGCGCGGCGAGGTGTGCCCGTCGCACAGGATGCTCCGCCCGATCGAGCAGTAGAGACAGCGCCCGCAATGCGGCCGGAACGAGAAGATGATGTGGTCGCCGGGCACGACGTTGGTGACGCCTGGGCCGACCTCCTCGACGATGCCCGCCGCCTCGTGGCCGAGCACCATGGGAAGCGGCGGCGTCCAGTCACCGTTCATGATGTGCCAGTCGCTGTGGCAGATGCCCGCGGCCTTCACCTTCACGCGGGCCTCGCCGGCGCGCGGGCCCTCCTGGGTCAGATCCACGATCTCGAGGGGCGTGTTTGCCTTGAAGAGGACGGCAGCTTTCATGGGCTTTTCCTTTCCGGGGTCGACGTCTGGGTCTTCGGGGCGACGGCGATCACCTCGACCTTCACGGCGGTCGCCACGGCGACCGTGCGGTAGAGGGGTCAGCGGTCCTGCCAGGTGGCGACCAGGTGCTCGGCCTGCGCCTGGTCGACGCCGCGGAGCTCGAACTTCACGTTGACGGCCTGGAACCGGTTCGGCTCGGCATTGCTCCGGACGCCCTCGATCACCGCCTGCATGCTCTGGAGCGGGATGCCATTGTCGGCGGCGTACTTCTCGATGAGCGTCACGCCGCACGAGGAGATGCCCGCGAGGAAGGCCTCGCCATTGGTCACCGCCTCGTTGGGACCCGAGGGCGAGTCGAGGATGAAGTGCTGGGTGCGGGCCGTGTTGAGCGACCGGCCGAGCACGCCGCTGCTGGTGGAGCGCACCGTGTCGATCTTGACACCGTCGGCCATGGCGGTACCTCGCTGGCAAGGGGAATGGGATGGGCTGCGCGGTCGATGATGGGCCTCGGCCCAGAGGCTGTCAAGCCGGCCCGGTGGTAGTCTTGGTCGAAGGGGCCTCGACGGCCCCTCCGAGCCTCCCAGGAAAAGGTTGCGCCGGCAAGCCGGCGCTCGAACGCGGCAACAACTTCACGCCGTCGGCTCGGCCGGGCGGCCGACAAGGCATGAGGAGGTTGGTTCATGGACGATGAGACGGCCGTCGCGAACGTGACCGGTGTGGCGCAGGTGTTCGATCTGCACGCGCTCAAGGCCTTCGCGCCCGACAAGCGCGTGCGCAAGATGCTCTTCAAGAGCGACCAGCTCTGGTCGGAGATCGCCTGCTACGAGCCCGGCCAGTCCACGGTGATGCACCGGCATCCGAAGGAGGAAGAGGCCATCTTCGTGCTGGAGGGGACGGCCAACATGAACATCGACGGGCAGGAGGTCGTGGTGCCCGCCGGCGCGCTGGTCAAGTTTCCCACCCAGGTGCTGCACGACGTGCGCAACCTGGGATCCGAGCGCTGCGTGATCATGTTCATCAAGGTGAACCCCAAGGTGCTCCGCGGAGCGCAGCAGGAGGGCCGCGATGGGTAATGTCGAGCGCTGTGACAAGACGCTGCCGCTGAACGAGATGATCTTCTACGTGCGCCGGGACGCCGGGCTTCGCGCCCGCTGGCTGACCGACCTCGAGGGCCTGGCGCGCGAGTTCGGGCTGAGCCGTGAGGAATACGAGGCCGTCCGCGACAAGGACGTGCGCCGGCTCCACGATCTCGGCGTGCACCAGTACTACGTGCCGCAGATCCTGCGCCTCTTCTACGGGGCCTCGGGCAATACCAATGCGCATCCCGCGCTCGAAGCCTATCAGCGCGCGTATCCGGAGGAGGCGGCGCAGGCGATGAAGCTCCAGGCCGAGCTCGAGCGGCGGGAGCACTGAGCCATGGCCCGGATCGTCGCCGCGATGGCCATGACGCATTCGCCGGGGCTCACGGGCTGGTTCGACCGCGCGCCGCAGAGCCACCAGACGCAGGCCCTGCAGGCGATGACGGAGATGCGCGAGCGGCTCGCCGCCGCGCGGCCGGACGTCATCGTCGCCTTCAGCAACGACCACCTGCTGAACTGGCCGATCAACAATACGCCGGAGTACACCGGTCGGCATCGACGAGGAGCACGTGGGGCCCGCCGACTGGTACGACGAGTGGCTGGCGCTCGACAAGTACAAGATCCCCGGCCATCCGGCGCTGGCGCGCTACATCGTCAACGAGGGGCGCGGCGGCGGCTCGCGTTCTCGTACCTCCGGCGGATGCAGTTCGACGACGGCATCTCCGTGCCCATGCACTACCTGAATCCGTCGTCGTCGATCCCGCTCGTGCCCGTCACCATGAACTGCACGATTCCGCCCATCCCCACGCCCGAGCGCGCGTACCACGTCGGCACGACGCTGCGCGAGATGCTGATGGCGTATCCGGGCGATGCGCGCATCGCGGTGCTCGGCACCGGCGGCCTGTCTCACGAGCCGGGGGCCCGCGCTACTTCTGGGTGGACGAGGAGTTCGACCTCTGGTTCCTCGATCTTCTGAAGAAGGGCGACCACGCGGCGCTCCTGCGCGAGTGCACCCTCGAGCGGATGGAGGCGGCGGGCTCGGGCGGCACCGCGGAGCTCCTGGCGTGGATCCTCGTCATGGCCTTCACGCGAGGGCCGGCCGAGGTGCTGGCCTACATGCCGGCGATCGCGTGGCGGTCCGGGACGGGGATGGTGATCTGGAACGAGCTCGCGTCGTAAAATCTTCTAGGCGGCTGTCTCTTCTGAGCCGCCGTCAGGCCTTCTTCGGCCTCGCCGCCCTCCACGGGCAGCCCCGCTTCCGCCCAGCCATTGAAGCCGGGCTCGAGGTGCGCCACGTTGGGGAAGCCCATCTCGCGCAGCACGTCGGCGGCCAGCGCCGAGCGATGCCCGCCCGCGCAGTGCAGCACGATGCGCTTCTCCGGGTCGACCTTGCCCGAGTAGTACTGCGAGGTCGGGTCCAGCCAGAATTCCAGCATCCCGCGCGGCACGTGGAGCGAGCCGGGGATGAACCCGAGCTTTTGCCGCTCGCGCACGTCGCGGATGTCGAGGATCTGGACGTCGCCCCGCGCCATCTCCGCGCGGAGCTGCTCGTTGCTCAGGTTCTCGATGCGCTGCTTCGCCGCCTCCACCATCTGGCCCACCGTCTTTTTCGGAACGAACATGGCTGATTCCTTTCTCCGGCGCCCGATCGGGCCGGTGCCCCGTCATCTTACTCCGGGGCGAGGCTGGCGTCCCCTCGCATCCGGCGCCACCGCATCTGTTGAGCCCGGCGTGCACGGTGCCCGGCGGGCAGGGCAATGGCTGTTGCGCGCGCGCGTGTTCACTCGCGGAGACAGTCGCGGTGGCAAGCGCGCGCCGAATATGGCGCTCGACTCGGTCGAGGACGGCGATGCGCTCAGGGCGCGATCCTTGCTCTTCGTCTCGTGCGACGGACGGCGTCAGCGTCAGGCGCCGGTATCGCACCAGGCGGCAGAGGAGGCGGCGATGAGCACGAGATCGATGGGGCGCACGAGATCGATGCGGTGCCCGAAGCGCTGGATGAAGCGCTGGACGTCGCCCCTCCTCGCGCTGGTCTTCGCACCGGCGCTCTGGACGCCCGCGGCCGCCGACGTGATCTACATCTACGACGACGTCGGGCGCCTCACCGGCGTCATCGATGCCGCGGGTGACAGCGCCGGCTATCGCTACGATGCGGCGGGAAACCTGGTCGGCATTCAGCGGGCGGCGCCGGGCGGTCCCGTCATCACGAGCTTCACGCCGGCGACCGGGGGCATCGGCGCAGCGGTGACCATCTCCGGCACGGGCTTCGGCGCGGGAGCCGGCGACAACAAGGTCACGTTCAACGGCGTCCCCGCCGTCGTCACCTCGAGCACGGCGACGCGGCTCGTCGCGACGGTGCCGGTCGGGGCCGCGACGGGACCGCTGACGGTGACGACACCCGCGGCGTCCGTGCGGAGCGGCGGCGTGTTCACGGTGACCGCGCCCGACCTCGTGCCGACGGCGCTGACGGCGCCGACCGCGGTGTCACCTCGGCAGCCCATCACCGTGTCCTGGACGGTCACGAATCGAGGGACGGGCGCGGCCGTGCCGCGATGGAACGACGTCGTCTATCTGTCGACCGACAGCGTGTGCTGCGCGGTCGACGAGATCGTGGCCGCGCTCGAGATCACTGCCGGCGTCGGCGCGGGCCAGAGCTACACGAGGACCCAGACCGCGACGGTTCCGAGGGTTCCCGCGGGCCAGTACTACCTCATCGTGAGCACGGACGACGGCCGCGTCCTGCCCGAGGCGGACAAGGCCAATAACCGCCGCGTGCTGCCCATCACGGTCAGGACGCCGGAGCTGGTTCCCACCGCGCTGACGGCGCCGGCGACCTGGGTGCGCGGCCAGACCCTGTCGGTGTCGTGGACGGTGAAGAACCAGGGCGACGGGACCGTGTACGGCACGTCGGTCGGACTACCTCTATCTCGCTCCCGTCCCCGGCCCGGCCTGCTGTGACCACGCGCGGTTCGTCTGGAGCGCGGGCCGCACCGTTCCCCTCAGCCCCGGCGCGGCCTACTCGCAGAACGATGTCGCTGAAGGTGCCCGACGATGTGGCGCTCGGGCAGTACACCCTGGTCCTCGTCGTCGACGCCAGCAAGTTCGTGACGGAAGCGGACGAGTCCAATAATCGGCGCGAGATTCCCATCAGCGTCACGGCGGCGGACCTCGTCCTCACGGCATTCACCGCCCCGGCGGCGATGACGACGCAACAGTCGGTCTCGGTGTCGTGGACGGTGAAGAACGAGGGCGATGCCGCGGCGACCTTGCCGTGGAACGACCGCATCTCCTCTCCACGACGTCCTTCTGCTGCTTCGGCAATCCCGTCGTCGCCACCGCGAGTCGACCGATGCCGCTCGCGCCCGGCGCGAGCTACACGGCCACCAAGCTGTTCACCGTGCCGAATGTCCCCGCCGGGAGCTATTTCCTCCACGTGAATGCCGACGACGGGCTCGCCATCAGCGAGAGCGACGAGGTGAACAACCACCGGACGATCCCGATCGCCGTGACCACGCCGGACCTGGTGGCCGCCGGTCTCACGGCGCCCGCGTCGGTGAGGGCCCAGCAAGTCGTGTCGCTCGGCTGGACCGTCAGCAATTCGGGATCGGGCGCGGCGAAGGCCCCGTGGATGGACATCGTCTACCTGTCGTCGGACCAGACCTGCTGCGCCGGCGACACTGGCGCTCGCGACCGTCAGTCACACGGCGGCGCTCGCGCCCGGTGCGAGCTATGCGCAGACGAAGAGCGTCACGATCCCCACCCGCCCCCCGGCAACTACTTCCTGATCCTGAAGGTCGACACGGGCGGCGCGGTGTACGAAGCGAACGAGAGCAATAACCTGCGCGTGGTGCCGCTCACCATCGCGCCGTGACCCGGGAGGACATCCATGAAGACGCTCAGTCGCAGCGCGGCGGTGTGGATCGCGATCGGATGTGTCGTGCTGGGCGCGCCGTCCGCGGGGGCGCTGACGAGGCGGCGGCCGGCATCGCGATGGGGCAGAGCGCCACGCTGCTGCCCGATGGGCGATGGCTCATGCTCGGTGGCCTCGGGGCGAACGGGCCCATGGGCAGGGCGGCGATCTGGGACCCGCGTGACGCGTCCACGGTCGAGCTGTCCGCGCGGCTCGCGCGTCCGCGCGCCTGGCATACCGCCACGCTCCTGGCCGACGGGACCGTGCTGGTCCTCGGCGGGCTTGGCGTTCACGGAAGCCTGGTCGGCGCCGCCGAGCGGTTTGCGCTCGAGACGGGATCATCCGAGCTGCCCGTGCCGGCGGGAGCGAGCCTTCGGATGCGCCATACGGCGACCGTCCTGACCGACGGGCGCGTGCTGGTCGCCGGGGGACTCTCCGACGAGGGGGAGGCGCTCGACACGGCCGAGCAATGGGATATCCGCGCGCGCCTCGTTTCCACCGTGCCGTCGTACCTGATCAGCCCGCGCGCCGGTCACGAGGCGGTGCTCGCCGCCGACGGGTCCGTGATCCTGTGGGGCGGCGTCGATGGGCAGGGCCGGCCGGTCGCGGACGGCGAGCGCTTCGACGTGGAGCAGTCGCGCTTCGTCTCCGTTCGGACCCCGCCCGGCGCGCCCGATCCACTGGTCCTGGCCCAGGTGGAGGCGTCCATCCCCGAGCACGGGGCGGTGGGCGTTCCCGTCGATGCCGTGATCAGCCTCCGGTTCTCCGGTCCCGTTCCGGTGGAGCAGCTCCAGTCGTCGAGCGTGATCCTCGCCGGACCGGAGGGGCCGAGAGCCATCCGGTCGTGCCCGCGGAGGAAGGGCGATTGCTCTTCATCACTCCGGTGACGCCGCTCGACGGGGGCGTGACCTATGCGCTGTCGCCGTCGCCGGCGGTCGACCCCGGCGAGGCCCTCGCGCGGTTCGACCCCGTGGCCTTCTCCACCGCCGGGCTGCCGCCGCATCGCGCTGGGACATCCGGGAGGCGTCGGGCCCGACCTCGCCCGCCGGGCCGACCGCGCTGACTGGCGCCTTCGGCGGCGAGGATCCAGGCGCGGGGCCGGCGGGCGAAGGCGGTGGTCACCGCGGCGGCGATGCTCGGCGCGCGGGCACGGACGGCGTGAAACCCGGCCTGACAGTGAGAGTCCCTGGACCCGCCGGCGCCCGCCACCGCGCCCACGCCGGGCGGCGACGCGTGGGATGGCGACTCCGTGGACCTGAGCACCGGGATATTCGTCCATCGCAAGACCGATCTCTATGTCGACGGCGCGATCCCGATCGCGCTCACCCGGACGTACCGGTCGGGTGACAGCGGCGCGCGCCCATTCGGCATCGGCAGCAGTCATCCCTACCAGATCTTTCTCTCGGCGACGGCGCCGTACCAGGAGGCGAGCCTCATCCTGGCCGACGGCAGCGCGATCCGCTATGTCCGGACCAGCCCGGGCACGGACGTCCTCGGCGCGGTCTTCGAGCACGTCGGCACGCCGACGGCCTTCTACGGGTCGACGCTCACCGGGGCGGCTGCCTGGATGCTCGCGACCACCGATGGCGTGGTCTACCAGCTCGCCGCCAATGCCCCGCTGCAGCGGATCGACGATCATTTCGCCCGCGTGGTGGAAGTGCTCCGGGACGGCGCCGCGCAAACCGGCGTGGTCACGCGTGTCGTCTCGCCCACGCAAATCATCTCGCCCAACGACCGGTGGATCATCTTCGCGTACGACGCGCTGAACCGGATCGTCCAGACCCGGGACACCCTCGGCCGCATCATCGCCTACAGCTACGACGCGGCCGGCCGCCTCGCCTCGGTGACCGACGCCGAGGGCGGGATCACCCGCTACACGTATGACGGCCAGCACCGGATGCTGACGATCCGGGACCCGCGCGGAACCGTCTCGCTCACGAACGAGTACGACGCCGCGGGGCGCGTCATCCGGCAGGCGCTGGCGGATCTGACCGAGTATCGGTTCGCCTACAGCCTCGACCCGAGCGGCAAGGTCGTCCGGACGGACGTCACCGATCCGCGCGGCGTCGTGCGGCGCGTGACCTTCGACGCGCGGGGCTATCGGGTGAGCGACACGCGGGCGCTGGGAGCCCCCATCGAGCAGACGACGACCTACGAGCGCGCGGTCTCCGGTCTCGTGCTCTCGGTGACGGACCCGCTCGGTCGCAGGACGGCCTTCACGCGCGACACCAAGGGCAATATCACGTCGGTGACTCGCCTGGCCGGATCGGCCCAGGCCGCGACCACCAGCCTCAGCTATGCGCCCACCGGTGGCGCGGGCGTCAGGCGCATCGCGAGCATCACCGATCCCCTGGGACAGGTCACGTCGTTCGCCTATGACTCGGGCGGCTATCCGGCGCAGGTGACGGACCCGCTGGGCGGGCGGACGAGCGTCGCGGGCCTTGGCGGAATGCTGTGGGGGCTGGCCGACGGGTTGGGCAATGGGACGGAGCTCCGCCGCGACAACGCGGTGGACGTCGCCGCGGCGACCGACCCGCTCCGGGCGGGTGACCGCGCTCGGCCACGACGGGGGCGGGCGCCTGGTCTCCCGGACCAATCCCCTGGGGAAGCGAGTCGGCTATGCGTATGACCGGCTCGATCGCCTGGCGCAGATCACGGACCCCGCGGGAGGGACGACGCGACTTCAGCATGACGCGAACGGCAATCTCGTGACCGTCACCGACGCGCGGAGCAAGGCCACGCGCTTCGTGTACGACGGCATGAACCGCCTCGTCAGCCGCATCGACCCGCTGCAGCGTCGCCGAGAGCTTCACCTACGACGGAAACGGCAACGTGACGAGCGCGACCGACCGCAAGGGGCAGGTGACGGTGGTCAGCTACGACGCCCTCGACCGGCCGGTGACGGTGAGCTATGCCGACGGATCGACGGTCAGCTATGTCTGGGATGCCGGCAACCGCCTCGGTCCAGATCGTGGACTCGCTGGCCGGCACCATCACGCGGGCCTGGGACCTGCACGACAGGCTGAATTCTGAGACCACGGCCCTCGGCACGGTCGCGTACTCGTACGATGCCGCGGGGCGGCGGATCGCCATGTCGGTGCCCGGCCAGCCCACCGTCGGCTACGGCTACGACGCGGCCGGCCGCCTCACGCAGGTCTCGCGGGGCGCCCTGTCGGTCAGCGCGGTCTACGACGCCGCCGGCCGCCGGACCTCGCTGATCCTTCCCAATGGCGTCACCGCGGAGTACGCGTATGACGCCGCGTCGCAGCTCATCGGCCTCACGTACCGGCGCGGCCCGGGCGTCCTGGGCACGCTGACCTATGCCTACGATGCCGCGGGCAATCGCGTGCGGGCCGGCGGCACCTGGGCGAGAGTGGGCCTGCCCCAGCCCGTCGCGTCCGTCACGCACGACGACGCCAATCGCGTCCTCACCTTTGGCGGTGCCGCGCTGACCCACGATGCCAACGGGAACCTCACCAGCGACGGGACGAGGACGTATACGTGGAATGCCCGCAATCAGCTCGTGGCCGTCGACGGGGCCGGGATCTCGATGCGCTTCGGCTACGACGCGCTGGGCCGCCGGCAAGAGCAGCAGGCCGATGCTCTGGTGACACGCTTTCTGTACGATGGCGTCCACGCGGTGGAGGTGTTCGGGTCGGCCGGCGAGGTGAGCCTGCTCGGCGGGCTCGAGGTGGTCGAGCATCTGGCTCTCGGCGAGCCGGGCGATGGCTTCGTTCCACTCACCGATGCTCTGGGCTCGGTCCTCGCCGCTGAGCGACGAGGCGGGCGCGGTGGGCGCCGAGTACACGTACCAGCCGTTCGGAGCGACCGCGGGTCCGGCCGGGCCCGACCCGAACCCGTACCGGTTCACCGGCCGCGAGGTCGACGACACCGGGCTTCATTTCCATCGGGCGCGGTACTATCACCCGGCGCTCCAGCGCTTCATCGCCGAGAACCCCATCGGGTTCGCGGGCGCGCGCGCCAATCTCTACGCCTATGCGCAGAACAACCCGCTCAGCCTGACCGATCCGCTCGGCGTCGACGTGGATCCCGCCGACAGCAGTCGATCGCCGCCATGGCGATGGCCGCATGGGACCCGGTCGGGGACGCGCCGCGCTGCGAGTGGCCTCCGCATCGCCGGGCTCGCGGATGCCGACGCGGCGCTCCTCGAGCGGGTGATCGGAGCCTGGGCATCGCCCGAGCAGGCAGCAGGCCCTCGACGCCCTTCGCCCCATCAGCGGTGTGGAGCGCGGGAACTGCACGCCCGTGGGCGCGCGCGTGTTCCGGTCATGGACGGTCGAGCAGGTCGCGGCCCGATCTCCTGAAGCTGCCGGCCGGCGCACCCACACCGATGCGCCCGCCACTAACGACTCGCGCGAGACACTGGCGGCCCTGCGCCCGGGGCCGCCAGCCCTGCACGCTGCCGCCGTCGTTCCCGTCAGGCCGGCTGGTAGCCGAGCACCGCCTTGATCTCGGAGGAACTCCTCGAAGCCGTACTTGCCCCACTCCCGTCCATTGCCTGATTGCTTGTAGCCGCCGAACGGGCCGCCATGTCTCCCGCAGCGCCGTTCAGATTGACCTGGCCGGCCCGCAGCTCGGACGCCACCCGGCGCGCATGCGCGAGATCGCCCGACTGCATAGCCCGCCGAGGCCTGCAGACGGTGTCGTTCGCCATCTCGACGACCTGAGGCCTCGTCCGCGTAGGGCATGATCGAGAGCACCGGGCCGGAAGATTTCCTCGCGCGCGATCGTCACGGCCGGCGTGACGTTCGCGAGTCCACGGTTGGCCGCACGTAGTAGCCGCGCTCGAGGCCTCCGGGCCGGCTCGGTTTGGGCTAAACTGCTACCAGGCCATGGATCCGGCGGTGCCCTTCGGTGGGTACAAGATGAGCGGCGTACGGCCGCGAGTCAGGTCTGCAGCAGCTCGAGGAGTATCTGAACGTGAAGGCGGTCTGGATCAAGACGGCGTGACGATCTGGCTCGGTGGCTGGGCGCGGCGGGTCTCGTGGACGTGCTCGCGAGTGGCCGCGCGCCGCCCAGCTCCGCCGGGGGTTCGCCCGCAAGCCCCCTTCGTGGCATACGGGATCCAAATCCTCGGCCTGAGCGAGAAGCGAGATGACTGAGCTACCCAAACGGCAACTCGGACGGACGGGACTGCAGGTCACCATGCTGGGCTACGGCGCCATGGAGCTCCGCGGGGCGCCGCGCGGCCGTGACGTCACGGACACCCAGGCGGAAGCCATTCTCCATGCCGTCCTCGACGCGGGCATCAACTACATCGACACGTCGATCGACTATGGCGTGAGCGAAGAGCGCATCGGCCGCTACATCGCGGATCGGCGCTCCGAATACTATCTGGCGAGCAAGTGCGGCTGCCTGGTGGGCGCTCCACCCGCGCCGCGCGGCCAGACCAGCCCTCACGTCTTCACCCGCGACAACATCCTGGCGGGCGTGGAGCAGAGCCTCGCGCCGGATGCGGACCGACTATCTCGACGTGCTCCAGTTCCACATCTCGCCGTCGAGGCAAACCCTGGAGGAGCACGGCGCCCTGGAGACCGTGCTCGAGCTCAAGAGCGCCGGCACGGTCCGGCTCATCGGCATGTCCGGCACCCTGCCCAACCTCGCGGATCACATCGCCATGGGCGTGTTCGATGTCTTTCAGATCCCCTACTCGGCGGTCGAGCGCGAGCACGAGGCGCTCATCGCGGCGGCAGCCAAGGCGGGAGCCGGCATCGTCATTCGGGGCGGCGCGGCCAGGGGCGCGCCAACCGAGGGCAAGCAAGACGGGCGTGCAATGGGAACGGTGGCAGCAGGTGCGCCTCGACGACCTGCTCGACGGCATGTCGCCCATGGAGTTCATCTTGCGCTTCACCTTCACCCATCCGGACCTGCACACGAACATCGTCGGGACGATCAATCCCGCCCATCTCCGGCACAATGTCGATGTCTTGCGGCAAGGCCCACTGCCGGCCGACGTGTACGCCGAAGCCAAGCGCCGCCTCCAGGCGGCGGGTTCAATCCCACGAGGCGGCTAGCCAGCACGGCGGATTCACCTTGTAACGCTCGAGCCGAGCGCCTCCTTCGGCAGGCGTCGGGTTCAGGTGGTTCGCGCGTGCTCCATGGACGCATCGATCCGGGCGATCAGATCGCGCGGCAAGGGTCCGGCCTCGGCCGCCGCGACGCATTCCGCCAGCTCCCGACGGTTCTTCACCCCGAGCACCAGGGTGTCGATGTCGAGCGACAGCGCGTAGCGGTGGGCGATCACCGCGGGGTTGGCGCCGAGCTCGGAACAGATTTGCCGAAAGGGCGCCGCGAGCCGGTAGTCGCGCGACTCGGCATGGTCAGCGGGCAGCGGCCGATCGATCGCGGCGGTCAGCGCGCCGGCCTGGACGGCGCGGATGCCCATCACCCCCACCGGGTTGGCGCGCGCTGCCGCGATCACCGCACGGGGCTTGGCCGGGCCGTCGAAGAACTTCAGGCCGCCGGGCGAATCGAGCAGGTTGGCGATGCATTGCACGGCCGCCGGCGCGGGACGCTCACCGAGCAGCTTGATGATCGTGTCGGGATGGCCGATGCCCGTCAGACCCCAGGCGCCGATCAAACCCTCGGCGACGAAGCGCTCGAACAGCGGACGCACATGCCCGACGAACACCGGATAGGGCGTCATCCGGCTGGCGGCGTCAGGCGGCCGGCGCGCGATGAAGCTTTCGTCCGGCACGACATTGGAATGCAGGAAGAACAAGTCGAGCCGGGACAGACGCAGGCGCTGCAAGCTCCCTCGATGGACTGCCGCAGCATCGATCTCGACGCGCTCGGGCGGCGCGTTGCCGAGGTTGCATTTGCTGGTGACCCGGACGCCGGACGGCAATCGGCCGGCGAAGGCCTCGCCGACCACCAGTTCGGCCTTGCCGTCGCCATAGCGCGGCGCAAGGTCGAGCAGCGAGATCCCAGCCGCCACCGCCGCATGGCACGGTGGCGATGCATTCATCGACCGTTGTCTCGCCCCACAGCATGCCGAGGCCTCCGCCGCCGAGGGTGAGCGTCGAGACCGGCGGAAGCGGACCGAAGGAATGATGCTGCATGCCGGCTTCAGAGTGCGGAGTTAGGTTCCGACCTGTTCAAAGGAGAAATGCTGGAGTCGGCACGTTTCCGAGCGTGCTCAGACCGTAACGCACGATGCCGTCAGGGCGTTGGGAAGCTCGACCGCAGAGCCGGCAGCCGTGTCGCTGGAGGCACGTGCCTGAGGCTGCTTGGCTCGACACGTGCCAATCGAGAGCAGCTAGACTTCGAGCCTGCTCCTTGCGCACCGCCTCGTTGGCGGCGAGGTCGGCCGGCGTGCCCTCGAACACGATGCGCCCATGCCCCATCACGTAGAGCCGGTGCGAGATCTTGAGCGCGATCGTGAGCTTCTGCTCGACGAGCAGGATCGAGACGCCGCGGCGGGCGATCTCGTCGAGGAGCTGGGCGACCTGGGCGACGAGCTTGGGCGCCAGCCCTCCGTGGGCTCGTCGATGATCACCAGCTCCGGATCGCCCATGAGGGTGCGGCACATGGTGAGCATCTGCTGCTCGCCGCCGGACAGCACGCCCGCCACGTTGTCGCGGCGCTCCCCCAGGTTCGGGAACAGGCTGAACATGTCGTCGAAGGTCCATCGCCCGAACTTGCCCGTGCGCTTCATGCCCAGCTCGAGGTTCTGGTTCACGGTCAGCGTCGGGAAGACTTGCCGGTCCTCGGGCACGTATCCGATGCCGGCGTGGGCGATGAGGTCGGTCCTGAGCCCGGCGATGTCGCGCCCCTTGAACATGATCCGGCCGAGCGGCGGCACCAGGCCCATGATGGCCTTGCACGTGGTGGTGCGCCCGACGCCGTTGCGGCCGAGGAGGCTCACGATCTCGCCCTCGCCCACGCGCAGGTCGACGCCCTGGAGGATGTGGCTCTTGCCGTAGAAGGCGTGGAGATCGTGGACGTCGAGCATCAGTGCGCCTCGGTGCCGAGATACGCGTCCTGCACGGCGCGGTTGGCCCGGATCGCCGCGGGCGCGTCGGAGGCGATGACCTCGCCGTACACGAGCACGGTCACCACGTCGGCCAGGTCGAACACCACGCTCATGTCGTGCTCGACCATGACGAGCGTCTTGCCCGCCGTCACCCGCCGGATCAGGTCCACCGCATGGTTCGCCTCGGTGCGGCTCATGCCCGCCGTCGGCTCGTCGAGCAGGATGGTGTCGGCGCCGCCGGCGATGGTGATGCCGATCTCGAGCGCGCGCTGCTCGGCATAGGAGAGGAGGCCCGCGGGCACGTCGCGCCGGCTCTCGAGATTGACGTCCTCGAGCAGCCGCAGCGCCGCCTCGTTGAGGGCGCGCTCCCGTCCCAGCAGGTGCCAGAACGAGTAGTGATAGCCGCGAGACCACAGGAGCCCGCACCGGACGTTCTCGAGCACCGACATGCGCGAGAAGATCGAGGTGATCTGAAAGCTGCGGGACAGGCCGAGGCGATTGATCTGGTGCGGGGCCAGCCCGTCGATCGGCCGGCCGTTCAGCTCGATGGTGCCGCTCGAGACGGGGAAGCGCCCGCTCATCAGGTTGAACAGCGTGGTCTTGCCCGCGCCGTTCGGGCCGATGATCGCGTGCCGTTGCCCGCGGGCGATGTCGAGGCTCACGCCGAGGATGATGGGGGTCGGGCCGAAGCGCTTGTGGACGTCGCGGAGCCGGATCGCGCTCTCGCTCATGGCCGTGCCGCGGCCGCCTTGATCTCCTCCATCACCGCGTCCCACGCCGCGCGCACGCGGCGCGCCTCGCGCCAGAGCCAGAGGCCGCCGCCGCCGAGCAGCAGCGCGCCGATCGCCCACGGCACCGGGCTCTTCGGATCGATCGTGGCCCCGGCGAGCACGAACGTCTTGCCCTGGGAGGCGCCGATGGTGAGGAAGGAGCACAGCTCGATCAGCAGGACGAATCCCACCACCACGAAGAGGCCGGGCCCCGCGATCCGCGCATAGGGCGCGGCGAGCCGGCCCATCCGCCCGCTGCGCGCGATGGGCTGGTGCATGAGGACGAGCCCGGCGATGCCGCCCGGCGCGAACGTCACCATCAGGATGAACAGCACCCCGACGTAGACGAGCCAGGAATTCGACAGCAGGCTCACCCAGCTCTGGAGCAGGACGATCAGGATGGCGCCCACGACGGGCCCCGCGAACGTCCCGACGCCCCCGATGAAGGTCATCAGCAGCGCATTGGCCGACATCCCGCCCGCGACCGTGTCGAACGTGACGATCTCGTAGGTGAGGGCGTAGAGCCCGCCCGCGATGCCCGCGAAGAACCCGGACAGGGCGAACTGGAAGAAGCGGACCATGCGCGGGTCGTACCCGACGAATTGCGCCGCGCTCGAAGTTGTCGCGGCAGGCATTGGCCATGCGCCCGAGCGGCGTCTCCGTCAGGAGCCGCATGAGCGCGATGGCGATGACCGTCCACGCGATGATCAGGTAGTAGACCTGGATCGACGGGCCGTAGTTCAGGCCGAAGAGGCTGGTGCCGACCACCCGGTTGGTGCTGACGCCGCCCTCGCCGCCGAAGAAGGACTTGAACATCAGGGCGCACGACGTCACCAGCTCGCCGATGCCGAGCGTGATCATGGCGAAGGCCGTGGCGCGCTGCTTGGTGGCGATGTAGCCGAAGACGATGGCGAAGGCGAGCCCGCCGAGCCCGCCGACGAGCGGCACCAGCTCCACCGGGAGCCAGAAGCCGCCCGCCTTGATCGTGTTCAGCAAGTGGGCCGTGCAGTACCCGCCGAGGCCGAAGAACACGGCGTGCCCGAACGACAGGAGCCCCGCGTGCCCCATCTGCATGTTGTAGCTGAGCGCGAAGATGATCATCATGCCCATCTGGCTCAGCATCGGCCACGCCGAAGCCGGAGTGACGGGCGCGGGTCCAGTCGAAGAAGAGCCACGGCAAGGCGAGCGCGATGGCGAGCGCGGCGAGCCACGGCCAGTGCCGCCGGAGGAGCCCGCCGGCCCTGGCGGCGGTGACCGGGCGGGCCGCGGTGTCGAGCAGGCTCTCGCTCACGTGTCGCGCGTCCCCATGAGGCCGCGCGGCTTGAAGAGCAGGATCAGCACGAGCATGACGTAGGGCAGGAGCGCCCCGATCCGCGGCAGCGGGATCGTCAGCACCTCGCCGAACCAGCTCGCCTCGGTCACCTTGATCCCGACGAGGGCGAGGACGGTGGCGAGCGAGACGTCGAACACCACCGCGAAGGTCTGCACGAAGCCCATGATCAGCGAGGCGATGAAGCAGCCGGCGAGCGAGCCGAGGCCGCCGAACACCACCACGACGAAGACGATCGGCCCCATGGTGAACGCCATCGACGGCTCGGTGACGAGATAGTTCCCCCGATCACGCCGGCGAGGCCGGCGAGCGCCGATCCGCCGGCGAACACCGTGGTGAAGACGCGGGGCACATTGTGGCCGAGCGCGCCGACCATCTCCGGATGGGTGAGGGCCGCCTGGATGACGAGGCCGAGCCGCGTCCGCGTCAGCATCAGCCAGATGGCGCAGAACATCAGCGCCGAGATCAGCAGCATGAAGCCGCGGTAGGCGTGGAAATTGGTGCCGTAGATCGTGAAGAGCGGATGGTCGAGCACGGGGGCACGCGGTAGGCGACGGGCAGGAGGCCCCAGGCCATCTGCACCGCCTTGTCGATGATGAAGGCGAGGCCGAACGTGAACAGCAGCTCCGCGATGTGCCCGTTCTTGTGCACGCGGCGCAGGCCGTACATCTCGATCAGCGCGCCGACCGCGCCGCACAGGACCGGCGCCAGGACGAGGGCCGGCCAGAAGCCCACGTGACGGCTGATGTCGTACGCGAAGTACGCCCCCAGCATGTACACGCTGGCGTGCGCGAAGTTGAGCACGCCCATCATCGAGAAGATGAGGGTGAGCCCGCTGGCCAGCATGAACAAGAGCATCCCGTAGACGAGCCCGTTCAGCAGCGAGACGAGCAGGACTTCCATGGGGCCTCCGCGATCAGCGCATCGGTTCCTCGGCTCGGCGCGCGCCTCAGGGCCGCCTCACGCGGGCCGCTTCATCTTGCAGGTATTGGGCTGGTCGAGGTCCTTGGCGGGCACCGTCACTTCCGTCTTCCAGCCGAGCCCGGTGCCTTCCGAGTCGTACTTGACGCCCTTGGTGAACACGCCGACGAAGTACTCGCTCAGGATCTGGTGGTCGTCCTTGCGCATGGTCACCTGATGCCCGAGCATGTCGGTGATGGTGAGGCCCTCGAGCGCCTGGGCGAACTTCGCGGGGTCGCTCGACTCGGCCTTGTTCATGGCCGCCTGGATGAACTCGAAGATGGTCCGGAAGCCGGCGGCGTAGAAGTCGAAGTTGTGCTGGGTGCGGAACTGCTTCGTCCAGCCCTCGGTGTCCGTCTTGCCCGTCTCGACGGCGATGTTCTCGTGGAAGGCCATGATCGAGCGCACCTTGCCATTGCCCCGGGCCCGATCGCCGTGGCCCCGCCGCCGAGGTGGGCGTACATCGTGTAGTACCGGACGTCGAGCCCGGAGTCCATGCCCGCCTTGATCAGGAGCGTCATGTCCGGGCCCCAGTTGCCGGTCAGCACGGCCTGGGCGCCCGACGCCTTGATCTTGGTCGTGTACGGGGAGAAGTCCTTCACCTTGCCGAGCGGGATCAGCTCGTCGCCCACCACCTTCACGTCGGGCCGGAGCTTGGTCGATGAAGGCCTTCACGTCGCGCTGGACCGATTGCCCGAAGAGATAGTCCTGGTTCAGGAGATAGACCTTGGTGACGTCCTTCGGGAGCGCGCGGACCATCGTCTCCGCCTTCATGCCGACGTGCGCGTCCATGCGGAAGTGCCAGTAGCTGCACTTCTCGTTGGTCAGCTCGGTGGCGACGGCGCCGCAATTGACGTAGACGATGCGGTTGTCGGGATTGCGCTCGTTGTGCTTGTCCACCGCCTCGATCAGCGCGGCGGCGATGTTCGAGCCCGAGCACTGCATGATGATGGGCATGTTCTGGTCGGTCGCGCTCTTGAGCGCCAGGAGCGCATCCGACGGCTGCGACTTGTTGTCGAAGGCGACGAGCTCGAACTTCCTGCCGAGCGCGCCGCCGCGGGCATTGATCCAGTCGATGATGTACTTGAACTGCTGGAGGTTCTGATCGCCGACCTGGGCGAAGGGACCCGAGAGCGGATCGGTGTAGGCGATCTTGATCGTGCCCTGGGCCCGGGCGAGGTCGACGCCGGACGTGAGGCCGAGCGTCAGCGCGAATGCGACGGCACTCCACGTGAGCCTGTTGAACATGGTCCCTCCATTGGGGGCGCCAGGCGCCGGGTGGTCGAGCAGGGGCACCATAGCTCTCCTCGCGCGCTCGAGTCAAAGCCGAATCGGCCGACCGGTCACGGCCGGGGGATCGGTGTCAGGGGCGGGCGAGGTGGGAATGGAGGTACCTTTCGACTCGAACGTAGGGGTAGGCCGCATCTTCGCCTAAAGGCGCATTGTCATGAACACGCTGTTCGGGTCTTCCGGGTACTCGCCGAACGGCCCGCAGTACGCGAAGCCGAAACTCTCGTAGAGTCGTTGGGCTGGTTTGAATGCTTCATGGGAGCCAGTCTCAAGGCTCAAGCGTTCATAGGCTCGAGACCGAGCGACTTCAATGATATGAGCGAGGATCGCTCGTCCCGCGCCTTTGCGACGAAGCGCGGTGGGAGTGCGCATGGACTTTACTTCGCCGTGCTTGCGGTCCAGTTCTTTGAGGGCACCGCAACCAAGGAGGAGCGAGCCTTCCCAAGCGGACCAGAACGTAATCTCGGGCTTGCGGAGCTTCTCGAGGTCGAGTGCGTGAACGCTCTCGGGCGGAGACAGCTCGTACATGTTCTGCAAATGTTCATTCAGCAATGCATGGATTGCAGGTCGAGAGAGGTCGTCGATTTCGATCTTCATGGGGGAGCGGCTCCTCGGCTAACGCTCAGTCTCCTGAACTGCTGAACCCGAGTCGCAGCCGGGGTGGGTCAGCGCGTCAGTGGGCGCCGAGGTGGGGAATGGAGACGAGCAGGTGCAGCGAGCCGCCCAGCTCGTTGAGGCGGCGGGTGTCCCAGCGCACGAATGCCTCGCGCTCCTCGTCGCTCAGGTCGGCCCCGGCGAGGACCGTCTGCGGGCTGGCCTGAAAGCGCGTCCGGAAGGCCGCGTCCTTCTTCAGCCGGTACAAGATGACGTTCACGTCGTACCGGCTCATCGCACGCTCCACTCCATGGCGGCCAGGTCGATGCGCCCCATCTCGCCGAAGAAGCGAACCGCGGCCGCAGCCGGGCTCACCGCGCCGATCAGCACCATCCAGTTGAGCAGCTCGTGCGAGCCGCTCTCGTGCAGCTCCTTCGTGGTCAGCGCGCAGAGCGCCTCGTGATCGCCCGCCTCCAGGAGGCGCACGATGCGCCGGTCGAAGGCCGGCATCGGACGTGCCCACCCGGGCCAGCGACAGCTCGGGAAGTGACTGAGGCCCCCGGTGGCGATCACGGCCACGTCCCACGGGCCCTCGGCCACGACCCGCGCGATGTGGCGGCCGGCGGCGAAGCAGCGGCGCGCCATCGGCAGCGGCGCGACGAAGCAGTTCACCCAGAAGGGGACGAGCGGCGGCGCCGGGCGGTCGCCGCAGAGCGTGCTGACCGGGCTCAGGAAGGCGTGATCGAGCGGCGCCGACCACGAGGCGGCGAAGTCGAACCCGTCCTCGAGGCCGCGCTCGAGGATGCGGTTGGCGAGGTCCTCGTGCAGGGGGTAGCGCTCGGGCAGGCCGTCGAGGGCCCGGTCGAACTCGATGGCATCCGCCTGGACCATGCGCTCGACGAATCGGCCGATGCGGACGCACATCGCCGGCACGGCGTCGAAGGAGAAGACGTTCAGGTGGTCGTCGGCGATCACCACGAGCGCGTCGGGCCGGGCGGCCAGCATGGTGCGCCCCATGTCCCGCACCACGTCGATCAGCTCCTCGACCATCTTGCGCCCGTGCGGCCCGACGTTCTTGCCGTGTAGTAGTCGGGGGCCAGCACGTGCGATCATCGTCGCCGCGTACACGATCTTGCCCATGCCGTGATCTCCTATCGAAGCGGCTCCAGCAGCTCGAGCCGGTTGCCGAACGGGTCGGCGGTGAAGACGCGGTCGTAGCCGGGCAAGGGCTCGTCGTCGACGACGTCGACCCCGGCCTCGCGGAGGCGCAGGACGAGGCCCCGGAGGTTCCGGACGAGCAGGGCGGGATGCGCCTTCCGCGCCGGCCGAAACTCCGGCTCCACGCCGAGGTGCACCTTCACCGCGCCGCTCTGAACCAGGCGCCGCCGCGCTGGCCAGCTCCGGCGGCTTCGCGATCTCAGGGATGCCGAGGAGCAGGGCGTAGAACGCGCGAGCCTCGTCCTCCCGTCCGGCGGGCATGGCGAGCTGGACATGATCGATTCCGACGACGGTCATGCCGGCATCACTCGTCTGAGAGCAGGTGGTCCCAGTTCTTGTCGCTGAAGCGATTGGGGACGCCGGGACGGCGATCTCGTCCTTGAGCGCCGCGCGGAACGAGGGATCGGCGAGGACCGCGCGATAGCGCTCCTCGCCTTCCGGCCACGATGGCCGGGTGCCAGGCCATGAAGCGCCTCGAGCGGATACGGATGGCGCAGGGTGAACTCCATGCCGAGCGGGAAGCAGCCGACCTGGGCCCAGAGCTCGCGCCCGCGCGCGCGGGCGGCCTCGATCTCGCCGAGCTCCCTGAACACGCGCGGTCGGGTCGCCGGGGTCGACGAACATCGCGGCGATCATCACGGGCCGGCCGCTTGCCGCGGCGATCTTCTCGCGCGGCCACTCGCATCGCCGCTGATCGCCGCGATGCGGCCGTCCCTGACGGCGAGGCTGCCATCGCGGGCGGGAGTGCCGAGGCCGTCGATGATGCGCGCGTGCTCGATCACGAGGTCGTGGGCCACGTCAGCGTTTCTCCTTGGGATGGGATGCGCGGGGCGTGCTCGCGACGGCGGCGGCGCCATTCTTCGAGGACGGTATCGGTGTCGAGCGGGCTCAAGGTCGTTGGCGGCCCGGCGGCCGTGGTGCGATTGGCGCGGGCGATCTCGGCATTGATGGCCGCGAGCCGGTCGACGACGTGCGCCTCGGTGGGAAGGGTCCAGACCTCGTCGAGCATGCGGTCGGCCTTGGCGCGGACCTCGAGGGCCGGGGGCAGCACCGAGGCTTCTCACGCTCGAGGAGCTTCTTGACCCACCACATCGGATCATACGGCTCCTCGATGCCGGGGATGGGCCGGCCCTTGCCCTCGAGCCGGTCGAACTCGCCGTCCCGCTGGGCGTTCTGGATCTGTTCCTCGACCCATGATTCCCAGCTGCGCTCGGGTGGTTTTCGCTCGGTCATGGCGTGCCGGATCTGCTGGCGACACGCGATGGTAGCATGCGCGCCGGAGGGGCGCGAGCCGCTGCCAGCAGTGCTAGAATCACCGGGCCGAGAGCGCAGCGGGGCCATTCCCGAGCCCGGCGGAGGGGACGTGGTCATGGATCTGGCGCCGAGACGTTTCGCCGACACGGTGGTGCTGCGCCCGGCGGGCCGGATCAACCACGTGAGCTCGGACGAGCTCAAGTCGTCGCTCGAGCCCTTCCTCACGAGCTGCGCCACGGGACGGGATCAGATCGTCCTCGATCTCTCCGCCCTCGAGTACATCAGCAGCGCGGGACTCCGCGTGCTCATGCTGGCGAGAAAGCAGGCCAAGGTCGCAGGGCGGCACCCTGGTCGTGGCGGGCCTGCGCGTCCGTCGTGAAGCGAGATCTTCGAGATCAGCCAAGTTCACCGTGGTCTTCGAGGTGTTTCCCGCGGTGCGCGAGGCGCTCGCCGGATCTCTCCGGCGGCGCTCGCGGCCTTCGAGGCCGGCTGAGCCCACCGCTCCGATGCTCGTCCGGTTCTGGGGCACCCGCGGCTCGCTTCCCGTCGCGCTCACGACTCCGGACGTTCAGAGAAGCTCGTCGCCGCGCTGGTCGAGGCGGCGGGCCGGCGCCTCGACACGCTGGATCAAGCGCGGGCATTCGTCGAGCGCGAGCTCGACTTCCCGTGTCCCACACCTTCGGCGGCAGCTCCTCGTGCGTGGAGCTCGAGACGGGCGGGAGCGGACTACGTCCTGTGCGATCTCGGCAGCGGCGCGCGCGCCTTCGGCAACCACGTGCTCGCCAGCGCGCGGGCCATCGGGGCATCGCTTCCACGTCTTCATGTCCCACGTGCACTGGGATCACATCATGGGCTTCCCGTTCTTCATGCCCGCCTATCTCCCGGGCAACCACGTGCGCATCTACGGCTGCCACGCCGAGCTCGAAGAGGCCTTCCGCCGCCAGAACGCGGCGCCGTCGTTTCCCGGTGGACTTCTCGCGGATGGCGGCCCGGATCGAGTTCGTGCACCTCGAGCCCGGTCGCGACTACGAGATCGCGCGGCCTGCGCGTCCGGGCCAAGCTGCAGCGCCACTCCGGCGATTCGTACGGCTATCGGTTCGAGCAGGACGGCAAGGCGGTGGTCTACTCCACCGACTCCGAGCACAAGCTGGACGACCCCGCGGCGACGCAGGGGTTCGTGGACTTCTTCCGCGACCGCCGACCTCGTGATCTTCGACGCCATGTACTCGCTCGCCGGATGCCGTCTCGGTGAAGGAGGACTGGGGCCACTCGAGCAACGTCGTCGGCGTCGAGCTGTGCCAGCTGGCGCGCGCCAAGCACCTCTGCATGTTCCATCACGAGCCCATCTTCGACGACGAGAAGATCTTCGCCGTGCTGCAGGAGACGCGGCGCCTGGAAGAGATCACGCGCGCCGGGCATCCCGTCCGGATCTCGGCGGCCTGGGACGGGATGGAGATCGTCGTTTGAAAGTCCCGTAAGCGGGCGAGCGACGTGGTGACGCCGGCTCCCGCGCCACGAGGCGGATGATCTCCACTGGTCCGAGCATCCGTGGGTGCGCGCGGTCCGCGGTGGCCGCGGCCGGCCCCTCGGCCTCGTCCTGCTGATCGTGGCCCTGGTCGTCCTGCTCCTCCCCGAGCCGAGGCCGCTCAGGGCGCTGCGTCTCGCTTTCTTCGACACGTTGCAGTTCCGCGCGCCGCGGGAGCGCGTGTCCGGACCCGCCGTCATCGTCGACGTCGACGAGGCGAGCCTCGCGCGCTACGGCCAGTGGCCATGGCCGCGCACGCTCCTCGCGCGGCTCGTCGAGCTGATCGGCCGGGGCGGCCCGCCGCGATCGGGCTCGACATCGTGATGCCGGAGCCCGATCGCCTGTCCCCGGACCGGTTGGCGCGGCTCATCCCCGGCCTCGACCCGGAGCTCGCGGGGAGGCTCGCTGCCCTGCCGAGCAACGACGGCGTGCTCGCGGCGATCCTTCAGTGGGCGGCCCGTCGTGCTGGGCGTGGCCGGGATCGAGGAGCCGGCGGCACACGTCGGCGCCGCCGGGGCGCCGCGTGCCCGTGCGCATCATCGGCGGAGCGGATGTCTCGCGCCGTCGGGCGCTTCCTCGGAGAGCTCAGGAGCGTGGACGTGATCGATGCAGCGGCGGCGGGCCACGGCCTCGTGAACGTGGACCTCGAGGGCGGTGTGGTCCGGCGCATGCCCGCCGTCGCCGAGGTGGCGGGCCTGCTCATGCCCACGCTCGCGATCGAGATGTTTCGCGTGGCCGCGGAGGAGCCCGTCGTATCGGTGCGCGCCGGCGCGCTCGGCGTCGAGGCGGTGATCGTCGGCGACCTCGCCATTCCCACTCAGCCGGACGGCAGCGTCTGGATCCACTTCGCGCACCCGCCCCCGCGGGCTTCGTGTCGGCCGCCGACGTGCTGTCGGGCGCGGCAGATGTGCGGCAGTTCGAGGAAAGCTCGTGCTCGTCGGCGCGACGGCGCTCGCCATCGGCGACTATCGGGCCACGCCCGTGGCCGACCGGATGGCGGACGTCGAGATCCACGCCCAGCTCATCGAGGGCATCTTCGACGGCGACCTGCTCTCGCGCCCGTGGTGGACCGTCTGGCTCGAAGCCGCGGTGCTCGCCGTGGCGGGAGGGATCCTGATCCTCGCGCTGCCCGCCCTGCCCGCGGCTGCCTCGACCGCGATCGCCGCGGCCCTCGCCGCGGCGACGATGGCGCTCGCGCTCGGCTTTACTTCGGAGGGCGGATCCTCTTCGACGCGGCGGTGCCGATCATCGGCATCGGCGCGCTGTTCACGGCGATGCTCGGCACGACGCTGGCGGAGGCCCAGGGCCAGCGCCGTGCCCTCCGCCGCCAGATGGCGCGGCAGCGCGAGATCGCGCGCGCGCCTCGCCGGCGAGCTCGAGGCGGCGCGCCGCATCCAGATGGGCAGCCTGCCCGACCCCGGCCGGCGCCTTCCCCGGCGAGACGCGCTTCGATCTCTACGCGCTTTCTCGAGCCGGCGCGCGAGGTGGGCGGCGATCTCTACGACTTCTTCAGGCTCGACGCCGACCGGATCTTCCTCCTCGTCGGCGACGTGTCGGGCAAGGGGTTGCCGGGCAGCCTCTTCATGGCGATGAGCAAGTCGCTGTGCAAGAGCATCGCGCTCCGCGATCATGGCGACGTCGGGTCCGTGATGCGCGAGGCCGACCGGGAGATCTCCGGGACAACGCGGAGAGCCTTTTCGTCACCGTCTGGGCGGGCATCGTCGACGCGGCGACCGGCGAGATCCAGTACGGCAATGCCGGCCACGACGCCCCGTATCTTCTGTTCCCCGGCCGGCCGCCCGGCCGACTCTCCGCGAGCGGCGGACCGCCGCTCTGCGTCGTCGACGAGTTTCCCTACGAGGCCTCGCGCTACCGGATGCGCCGAGGGGAGATCCTCTGCCTGGTGACCGACGGGGTGACCGAGGCCACGAACGCGGCGGGCGAGTTCTACGGGCGCGCGCGGCTCGAGGCGCTGCTCGCGGGCATGCCGCCCGGGGCCGACTCCGGAAGAGGTGGGCGAGGCGATTCGCCGCGACGTCGAGCGGTTTGCGGCGGGGGTCGAGGCCGCGGACGACCTCGCCCTGCTCATCCTCCGGTGGAATGGCCCGTGAGGCGGGCGCTCAGCGCACGCTGATCTCGACGCGGCGATTCCGCGGCTCGGCGATCTCGTCCTCGGTGGGCACGAGCGGCTCGCGCTCCCCGCGGCCCGCCACCTGGATCTGCTCGGCGACGACGCCGAGCTGGACCAAGTCGTCGCGGATCTTCTGGGCGCGGCGCAGGGACAGCGCATCGTTGAACTGGACGCTGCCCACGCGGTCGGTGTGGCCGATCACCGCGATCTCCGGCGCGGGCCGGCGCGCAATCTCCGCGAAGATCTGCTGGATCACGCGCTCGGATTCCGGGGTCAGCTCGTCCTTGCCCTCGAGGAAGTAGAGCAGGAAGGACACGGGCCGTGGCGGCAGAGCGGCGAGGGCATCGCCCCAGATGCGGCGCACCTCCGCCTCGGTGGAGAGGCCGGTCTCGAGCCGGCCGTCGACCTCGATCCGCGCGGTCGCATAGGGCACGTCGAGGGATCCGTTGCTCGAGCCATGCGTCACCGAGACGGCGCCCGTCTGTCCGTCCTGAGCGGGGAGGAGGACGAATGAGATCCTCGGGCGCCGGCGGCACCGGCGGCGCGGCCTGGCGCGGCGGCGGAGCGGCGCAGCCGGCCGCGAGCGAGGCAGGACGGCGAGGCTCGATGCAATGGCCGCGCCGCTGCGACGCGGGTTCGGCGCGGGCGATGGGGTGGCGCGCGGCCACGCGTCGGCTCAGTCGGCCGGGCGCGCCGGCCCTGACGAGGAAGTCGGTGCCCCGGGCGCCCAGGATCGCCGCGGGCGTCTTCACCCGCATGGCGTCGGGCGATTGCTTCGCGATCTTGCCCGAGACGACGGCGAGCGTGCCCTTCTTCAGGGACGTGTCGAAGGCTCCCTGATTGGTCGTCGAATCGAAGTAGAAGCGGTCGATGGCGAGCGCGCTGTTCGGCCCCGCCGACAAGAGGCTCGCGTCGAGGAAGACGATGCCCACCGATCCGTCGGGCCCCGTCACGATCACGTCGGCCTGCCTGACCTTGGCGCCCACCGCGGCGGGTATCTTCTGCCCGCCGCGCTCGAGATGGACGGCGCCCTTGGCTACCTTGATCTGGCCCACGTCCTCGGCGAATGCCGAGGTTGCAGAGGCGATCAGGCCGAGCGTGACGCCGAGACACATCGCGACGACCGGGTACGAGCAGGACGCCATGACTCTCTCCCGTTGCCAGTCGGGTCTCGCGGGGCCGAGACGGCCGCGCGGCGCGCATCTATAATAGCCAATCGCCGCCGGCGATGCCCTGCGGGCAGGCGCGATGAAGCTCATGGAACGCCACGCCACTCACGTCGAGACCTTTCCCGCGAAGATGAGCGCGGTGCCCGCGGTGACCGCCTTCACCGCGCGCGCCTGCCTGGCGGCGGGCCTCGCCCGGGATGCCTCCCTGCGGCTCACGTTGCTCGTCGAGGAGCTGTTCACCAATACGGTGGCGCACGGTCACGGGCAGGATAGCGAGGCTCCGGTGCGCGTCGCCTTCGACGTGACCCCCGGGCGAGTCGGGCTGCTCTACGAGGATTCGGGCCCGCCGCACGATCCCTTCGCCGCCGTCGCACCGCCCGACGAGCACAGCCGAGGTCGAGGAGCGCTCAGTGGGCGGCCTCGGCCTCGTGCTCATCGCCGCGCTGGCGACCGAGGCTCACTATCGGCGCGAGGACGGCAAGAACCTCATCTCTCTCACCGTCACCGGATCGGTCACGGGATCGGACTGACCGGCGCAAGGGGTCTCTGCTAGCATTCCGGCGAATCCAAGACAGCGTCGTCGATCGACAAGGAGAACTTCCATGCTGATCGCCGCGATGCGGCCGTCCTTGACGGCGAGGCTGTCAATCGCGGGCGGGAGTGCCGGGCCGTCGACGATGCGCGCGTGCTCGAGGCGCGCGCGGCTCGAGTCGATGCCGACGAGCTTCATCGTTCCCGCCCGCGGCGCATGAGCGTGGCGACGTGCAGCACGAGATTGGCGGCTGTCCCCGCCGCATCGCCGTGCGGCACCCGATAGGTGGCGCGCTTCAGCTCGGGATGGGCGTCGACGTATCCGCGCACGCCGGCCAGTGTCAACCCGGTACGCGCAAGCGCGTCCTCGAACTCCTTCTGCGCGCGCTTCCTGGCCTCGGTCAGGATCATCTGGCAACGGGACAGTGCGTGAACCTCGGCGTCGCCCTTGATTTCCAGCGGCGCGTAGAGCAGGTCGGGGTGCTTGCCGATGACTCCCGCCATGGCGCCCACGCTCATGGTGTTGGGCATGCATGCGTAGGGTGACAGCTCGCAGATCATGTGAGCCTTCTTGTGCTGATGGGCCCAGAGCGCCTTGCCCACCAGCATGTCGCCCTCGCCGCCGTCGAGGCGGCTGTGGAAATAGGGCGCGGCCAGGCGGCGCAGCTCGAACTGGCTGGGTAGCTCGTGCGGCAGGTTCCCCATGGCGCGACGGAGGCGATTGTAAGTTCGCGCGGTAGACGACCTGGGCCACGCGGCCCAGCCCGAGCTTGAAGCGAGCCCCGCGCTCGATGCCACGGTAATCCTCGAATCTCTGGAGCCCCAGGCGCAGGAGATAGTCCATCCAGACGGCGATGGCTGCCGGATACACCTGCGCGCCTTCCCCTCGAGCCATCGATGGATGTTGTAGTTGGGGTCTCCTTCGACGGTCTGCAGGTAGAACTCTCCGGTGATCTTCACCGAGGGCTTCACGCGCAGACGGTCCACCTCGATGGCCGAGAACTTCTTGTGGATCTCCCGGAGCGCCTTTGTGAAAGAGGAGGTCGTCAGATGCCAGGCGATCGAGCGCCACGGGCCGTGACGCGGCCGGCGTCGGAAGATCTCGTAGAGCAACTCGACGCTCTCGCGCACAACGGCGTCGGTACGTCCCGGCACGACCTCGTAGGGCCGCACCTGATACTCGAGGTCCTGGACGAGGTCGGTGCAGAAGATGCCCCAGAGGCAACCGAGCGTCATCGGGACATCGAGCGCGAGGCCCCCACCTGCGACGGACTCCTGATTCAGTTGCTCCTGGTCCAGCAGGAACATGCGGAAGGCGTCCAGGCCCGCGTTACGCAGGCCGAGCTCGTAACTCTGGTGGTACTGCCCGAAGCGGCAGGCACCGCAGGCGCCGGCCGTCAGGTACACGTAGCGCTTGGCCGTCTCCTCGGCCCCGTGCTGCTGAGATTTCTTCCGGACGAAGTTGACGAGATTGCCGGTGGTGAAGCTCGTCGGGCAGCATTGGTCAATGTCGGCGACCTCGCGGCCGGTGAGGAGATCCTCCCGCGTGGCCACGGGCAGCACCTCGGCCCGATTGCCGCCGTTCTCCAGCACCGCTTGGATCACCCGCTCGACCTCCAGTGCAATCCGCCGAAGACAACGGTGACTGAATCGCGCTCGGCGCGGGTGAAGGGCCTGGGGGCGTACGCGCGGTAGTGCTCGGTGGTGGTCGTGGCCATTGTGGCCTCCCGTGCCGTGCCGACCAGCGGCACGCTCGAGGAAGGTGGCGACTGCCGACTTCTGCGCTGCGATCGTTCCGGCGTCCCGACGCCGTTTGCTGGCGCGCGCCACGTGGCGGTCCGAGCGAAGCCCCCCGCCGCCTCCGGATTGCGCGCCCAGCCTCGACCTTCCGCGATAGCGCGATGACAGCGCTGTCTGGCGTACCGTGTCAAGGCTTCGCCGTGCCTCACTCAGGGACTCCCCGGGTCAGAAGCGTGAGCCAAGTCGAACGCCCCTCTCGGGCGAGCGACCGGGCTGCCAACAGCAGGGGCGTCCGAACAGCAGCAGCACGCGCGAGCGCGGGGACGAGCAGTGTCCCTTTGCCGCAGATCCGGCTCGCTGGAGTCTGGTCAGCCATTCTGCCGTTGACCGTGAAATGGCCGCTTCGTTTGACCCGCCCGCTGCGGCCGCGGGCTTGAAGGGGTAGCGGATGTGCTCGATCCCGAGGCGCGTGAGGGCGCGGCCGAGTTGCGTGGGGCGGGTGTGAGATCGACCTTGCCACCGGCGCTGGGGGCTAGCAAGACCCACCCGGCGCGGTCGGTATAGAGGGCGATGGGCAGGCCGTGCGCCTGGAAGACCGCTCGCAACGCGCTCATGACGACGGCCGCAGGTGGTCTCGGCCCGGCCAGAGTTGAGCGTAGAAGCAGCCGCTTAGTCGCGTCATCGAGGACGGCGATGAGGGTCTGGCGCTCCGCGCCGGCCGCAGCGCGAGCCAGGTATGGCGGCTGCCGTCGAGGTGCGAGGAGCTCGCCGAAGCACGGACGCGGCTCGCGGCGGCCGCGATGGCGCCCCGGGTGCGCACTGCGGACGAGGCCGGCCTCTTGGAGCGCGAGCTTGACGAAGCTGTGGAGAAGGTCACGTCGTGATCACGCCGAGCCGAGGTGGTAGAAGTGCCGCCGCACGTTGAAGCCGGGGTGCCCCGTTGCCTTGGGGCCGTGCAGATCCGCGTTACCAGGCGCAGGATGCTGGATCGTGGCAGACCTATGACGGGCGCCGCGCGCGACGGCTGCCCGCGGCGCCGGTCGTAGAGGCTGCACCTCACTGCGTGTCGACGGCGCCGTCCGGCGAGGGTCTTGCCCTCGACCGCGTCGGGGCCGAGGGCGATACTCCGCACGCTTCCCGTGCACCCCGCGAGCTGCAGCGCGAGGCGATCACGAGCGCCGCGCCCGCCACCGCCGACCTCACCGTCCGCGTCGCCATTTCGGCCTCTCCTCCCTGTGTGTCCCCGCCACGCTCGGGCCGGCGGCGCGGGGTTCGCGCACGCGAGGAAGTACGGCAACGGCGGTGCGCGGAACCGCTCGAGATTCACGAGGACGAGGAGCCGCCGCCAGCTTCGGCCCCCGTGGGAGCCGTCGACGGAATCGTGCGTGTCGACCGCGCGGCGCGCTATGCTGCGATTCCGCTCAGTGATCTCTAGGGAAATGGTTCCAGCCGGCTCGCCGGGGGCGAAGGAATCGAGGGAGCGTGCAATGTTGAGACGTGCGCTCGTGGTCGGACTCCTGATCGCATTGAGCGCTCCGTTCGCGGCGGCGCAGAGCGCCGACGACATGGCGCGTCACTCCGCAAGGACATCAGCTCCACCGCGGACAGGCGGCCTCCTCCGGGAGCTCCGGCAGACTGCAAGACGCTGAGCTGAGCGCGGGCCCGCCAACGCCGAGGGCGTAGCGGCGGGCCCCTTCCGAGGTGACGCTGACCGCTCGCGACGCGCCGTCGAAGTAAGGCGTAAGAAGGACGCAAAGATCGCCCTGGGGTCGAGTTCACCGACTACCAGTGACCGTTCTGCAGCCGGTACGTCCGTGAGACGTACCGCAGATCGATCGAGACTCCAATCCAGCCCGGCGTCCTCCGGTACCTCGTCCGTGACTACCGCTGGAGTCGATCCACCCGAGACGCTCAAGGCCGCGCGAGGCCAGCCACTGCGCCCGCGAGCAGGGCAAGTACTGGGAGATGCACGGTCGCCTCTTCGCCAATCAGCGGCAGCTCGGCCGCGACGATCTGACCAAGCACGCGCCAGGAGATCGGGCTGCAAGATGCCGGCGTTCGAGCAGTATGGCGAGCGAAAAGTACGCCGACGCGATCAAGAGAAGGATCTCGCCAGGCAGCGTACCATGGTCTCGGGCGCGCTTCGACGCTCTTCCTCGGCGTGCACCGCGCGCGGTACGGCGAGATGAAGCGCGACCCCGGATGGTCCGGCGCCCAGCCCCTACTCGGCGTTCAAGCGCCGCCATCAGCTGCTCGCCGAGGCGAAGGAGAGGGCCGCGGGCTTTCCGCGCCGCCGCCATCAAGTGCAGAGACACTTAGAAGAGCGCCTCGGTGAAGATCCTCCGGTCCGCCGAGAGCGCCTTCCTCTCTGCGTCAGAACGCCGCTAGCTACTTTGCTCTGATTCCTGGCCACCGCGGGGCCGGGCTGATCGAAGCCCTGAGCATAGCGGGCGAGATCGGCGGGCTGACCCCTTCGCGTGCTGGAACACCCGGCGCACGCCGCGCCGAACAATGCAGACCTTGGCGCCTAGAGCTGCTTGGTTGACGTAACCCAGTTCCTCGATGGCCTCGTCCGGCGTGTGCCTTACACCGGGATCACCGCGGCCGGGGTCCTCTCGCCGAGGTTCTTGAAATAGTCGTGTGTGACGATGCGTTGAAGCCGCGGATCACCGACGCGCCGGGTGGCGTCGTCTTCCTGCTCGTCCTCCGCGCAGCAGTACGTCGCGCAGTTCCTCGGCACGTTCAAGGAGTTTCCGCGCGCAGCAGCTGCCAGGGTAGAACGCGACTCATCGTCCATCCAATGAAGGACAACATAGACTGCCATCAACTTCGTTAACCCACATCGGTCATTTGCCGCGGCCGTGCAGCTCGTCTGAGGCGCTGTTCCTCGGCGACGTGATTCGTGCCGTTTTCCCGTGCGCTTCGCGATCTTCGGGGGCAACGTCGGCTGAGGCAAATCACCCCAAAGAGGATTCGATCGACCTGCCACGCCATACTATTTCGGCTGCGAGGCCGACGACCGGATGAACGCGCGACCGCGTTCGGCAAGAACGATGCCCGCTCGGCGTCGACGGCTCAGCACGCGATCCTGCAGCTCCGACATCGGCCATTACGGCGTCGTCGACATGCGCGACCCACTGCCGAGGCCTACGCCAGCGCTGGTCGAGGACGGCCACATCACCCAAGACGATTTCCGCCGCTCGCCTTCGCCAACGCCGTGTCCGCCTCTGGGGCACCCAGAACCCGCGCTTCTTCGAGCGCGGCGGTGGCCAAGAGCCGCGGCGCTGTTGAAGAACGGCGCTGCGCCTCGTGGCGAAATAGCCGAACCGCGGGCGTCCGCCCACCTAGAGCAAGCGCCGGGAGCCTCATTGAGCTTGGGCAACTTTTCGTCCATCCGAGCTACACCGCGCTGTGTTCTCGCCACGGTGCGACGCTCCGCCAGTTGCCGTCTGCGCGTCAGGGCTTCGCGGACTGATTCGCCGGCACGAAAACGGTGGCCTGGCTCTGACTGAAGTTGCCGGCGCTCGCGTCCGTCGCCTGGTAGATGACGGTGTACGTCCGGCCTGGGCCGACGACGCTGCGCTCCCGCGCCTGGACCAGGAAGCTGCGATCGTCGGTCCCGGGTGCGCACCTGGATGTCCCCTACGGTGTCCCCATCACCAAGGCCGTTGTCGGGCCTCGCTGCTCGTGATCGGTGCACCAGCTTCACGGTCGGGTGCCGGATCTGACACGCGTGTCCGTGACGCGCCGATCGACGCGGTGATCGGCACGGGGCTTGTGCTGGTCGGCGGCCCGCGGCAGGCGCGGTGCTTGGCGAGCAGCGAACGGCGTGACCGGCGGCAGTGGTGTCTTTGACGACCACCGCCCCGCGTGGCGCGTGAGCCCGTGTTTACCGGAGTCGTCGGCCGCCGTCCAGAGTGACCGTCGAGGTGCCGCGGGGGAAGCCATCTGGGGAACTTTCACCGCCGCGTCGCTGCACGGGCACGACCGAGGCATCGCACACGTCGGTGGCCAGCCATCGCCTTGTCGCCCACCATCTCGGGAGCGCGCTCGATCTCGGCGCCACCGGGGTGAAGGCCCCCGCGCGCACTCGGCCGTCGCGGTCGTCCGGCGCCTTGACCGTCGGCCCCGCTCGTGTCGACGACTGCTGACCTTCGTCGAGGCCTCATCGTGCTGACCTGGAACGCGTCGGTGACGCGAAGCACATACGACGTCGTGGGTGGTGACCGCTTGCGTGGTCACGATTCTCATGAACCTCGATGCGCGGACCGGTTCGGCTGTCGCGGTACCAGCGTGGATGCGATGTTGCCGTCGGATCCAGCCGACCCGTCGAAATTGACGAGCGCACGCCGGCCGTCTGGTTACGTCGGCGCTCTTATCGCCCTGTCTGATCCTGACCGGCGTCCGCGGCAGGCGATTGATGAGCTCGGAAGAGCTGGCGAACATCGTGAGGATTGGTCGGGTTCATTGCAGTCGCCGCCACACGCCGGCGCAGTCCGTCGTGGTGTTGCTGCAAGACCTCGGTGGCCCGCAGGCAGACCTTCCCCGTGGCCGTCGAGGCCCATCAAGCGAGCCGCTCGAGGAAGCTTCCAACCGCCGAAGAGCCCTACGCTGACGCCTTCCAGGTTGGGCGCGAGGAACGCCATCGTAGTTGCTCGTCGGTGTTGCGTCCACGCCCAGCGATCGTGATGGCTCTCGTTCCAAACACCCCCTTGCCGTCCTTGTCGAGCCCCGCCTCGCGCGGGCGAGCTCTCGCCGACACCGTGAGCTGAGCAATGGTGTCGAAGTCGCCTTCCGAGACCGGAGGGAACCGAGATGTCCTCGGAATTCAAGCCTGTGCGTGACGCCAGGCACGGTTGATCGTCAGGACACCGGAATGATTTATGAAGAAATTCCACCCGACCCTGCGCCTTGCCCAGGCTTCGTGGTGGAGTTGCTCCCGTCATGAAGAAGAAGCTCACCGTGCTCCCGGAAGCGTTCGGGTCTGCCGCCGGGTCTGCGTTGAGGTCGCAAATGCTCCGCTTTGCCCGAGCGCCGCCCCAATGGGGACTGGCGAGCAGACGGCGCGCCGTGATGGCCGTCGACGTTGCCACCGGACCGGCGGGATCGCAGTTCGCCGGGCACATCGACGCGGTCGCCGGGTTGATTGCAGACGTCCGAGAACTTCGCCGTCGAGTTAGGCTTCTTCACGCAGGTGCACGTGGCAAGAAAGCACTGGTTGCGACGTCATGCACCGTCGCCTGCACGCGCCCTTTGCACTCGGCGTCGGCGATCGCGGGATTGCCGCACGCGATCTAGAACTACCGCTGCTGTACCCGGATGATGAGCTGGCCTGAGGTGAACATCGCGCCGGACACGGTCCTCGAAGGACTTGGCGACGCCAGCGCCGGCGGCTCACGTGATCGTTACCTGATGATGAAGGCGATGAACTGTCGGTAGTGAATTTCTCTTGATCGACGACTCTCTTAGGATCGTCCTCAGGTCCGGCGTCGTCTGAGCCGGCGTCGAGTCGTTAGCGGCGATCCTACCGTGTGTCCGCGGGCCACTTGACGGGCATTGGTCACCGAGGGCTTCCTGGAGTCAGGGTGTGAACGCGAATGGGAGTTGGTGCGGCACGAGCACCGCGTCGATCTCGGGTTGGCGTCCGCGTCAGCCGGGGTTGAAACGCGCCGTGAACTGAACGCGTCAATGATGTTCGATTTCGCCAGGATGACGTGCTCGAAGCGGAGACCAACAACGTTGGGTGTCCGTTCCAGTTCCCCAGGTCGAGCTGGGCGCTGCCAGTACCGTCGCCAGTCGATTCTTGTAGCGCGCGATGTCGTCCGACCCCAGCACAGATCCGGTGGCGGTGTCCAGGTCTGACCTCGGTGACCGTGATGAAGGTTTCATCGCTGGGGCCCGGCGCCGATCGTCGCAGGTGCAGTCACACTCAAAGGCGTTCGGGTCGTCTTTGCCAATGACCGTCCCGCCCACGGGGACGGCGGCTCGCACCGAACGGCGTACGCCCGATGAGGGCCGCCAAGAGGATGAGGAGCAGCGCTCCGCAGGCGGCGAGAGGAAGGTAAGCCGGCGGCAACAACTGATCGGGAGGGGGCGAACGCAGGAACGTTCAGCGGTCTGTGCGGCATGGCCTAGGCCTCCTGAGAACCCGGTTAGGTATTCTAGAAACGATTTTGCCGCTTCAGCGCAGGGCCCCCTCCGAAGGACTGCGATGCAAGAATGTCCCCCTGCGGTCGATGGCTCTCCTTGCGCGCCACTCTTAGGCCGCACCTCCCCACGCGCTCTCTAGATCGCCGCCGCGCCAGGGACGGTGTCCGGCAGCATAGCGTTGCGTTGTAACCTGTCAAGCGCTTTCACCATGCGCATACCTGAGTCGCAAAGAGCTATGGCGAGGACCCTCGGCACTGGTGAAGCGCGGGGCGCATGCCGCCGCACTGACGACGCTGCCGCCGGATTCTCGCCCGCGACGCAGGCGGGGCTCTGAGTCGACGGCCGGGGTCGCGCCAGAAGCCCTGGTCGGCTGCTGCGTACGTCCACCGAGCCGCACGTCCCTCGGCTATCGGCCAACCGCCGCCCACCTCGCGTAGAGCAGGTGCCGCCGGATTCTCGCCCGAGACGCGACCGGCGTTCGAGCCGCCGCGTCGAGGCTCGCGCCAAACTGCTGGTCGGCTGCGCGTCAGCGTCGCCGAGCTGTAGGCCCAGCCTGGCGCGCGTACCATGCGGTTCGCACCCGCCGCCGCCCGCTCGATGACCCCGCTGATCTGGCCCTGCCGGTCCTGGACCACGGGGATGACGAAGCTGGCGCGCCGACCATCGCTCATACGGGTCATCTTTCCCGTGTTCTTACACGGGTTGGCGTGCACGACTTCGTGTGGCCAAGCGTGAAAGAATCGTGAACGCCCAGCGGGGGGCCACTCTCCCCACGGTGGGCAACGACGCTATAGGGTGCCGCTCCGGACTGGAGGAGCCACGATGGTCGGCTCCTGGGCAGGGCTTCGAGGCTCCGGCTGGCCTCGGGCCCGACGCTGGAATCTGCCCACGAAGAAGGCGCAGCAGGCCTTTCTGGCCTCACCTCTGGCGTTGGGCTCGGGCGGAGCTCACCCCGCGACAAGCTCGCGGCCCTGTTGTGGGGCGACGGCGACGAGCGGGCGCGGGGTCTCCGCCACGCCCTCGTGGCCCCGCGCCGGGCGCTCGCTGACATCCACCGCCCTTGCGGATCGAAGGGGCAGACCTTGGCCCTGGACGCCGACGGGGGTAGAGGTCGACGTGGGGACCTAGGCGAAGTCATCCGGGCGGCACGCTACGCGGTGGCCGGCGGTGAATGCTCCCGTTGGCCATGGACCGGAAGAAGCCGCGTGCTGGAACGCTGAGAGTCTCACGAGTTACCTCAGAGTTCCCTGGCCCCAGGCTTCAGGGCGGTGACTAGCGGCCACGAGAGGGGCCACTCATTGCAGCAGAACGTAATGGTGAAACCAGATGAATCGAGGGTCTCGGTGCGCCGAGAAGAAGTCTCCAGAGGACCGAGACTCACCTTCGCGCGTCCCCTCATCACCATCATCGACGGCATCAATAGCCTGGCGCGACCATTCAATAGTCAACTGCCAGAATGGCAATCGGTAAAATCCAGTTGCGCAATGCCCACTCAACTCATTGGGCAATCACATGCGGATGTCTTGCAACTCTTGCAGTCTGGGACCGTGACCGTTCATAACGGCCGCCCTCGGCACGCGTTCCTCTAGGACCGGCGGCTTCAGAAAGAGCGGCAGCGCCCCTGCTGTATGCTGAGGCGGCGGACGGTCAGCGGTGATCCGGGCGCGTCAGCGGGAGGAGTAAGCCACCGCACCGGCCTTGCTGACCCCGTATCCGGTTCCGATCCCGGTCGTCGACGAGATAGCGCTGATCACCCTCGCCACCACAGTGCCCCGATGACGCGCTGGTGTGAAGCATTATCGCGCAGCTTGATGGGGCCGTGATGGCACGCCTTGACAGCGCTCGGCCGGCCCGCGTAGTGTCACGTGCCGCTGTCAGCGAGATCGGCAGCGCTGAGAGGTCGACCAGTTGGAGACATTGAGCGCGGCCTCCAAAGCTTCCTAGGGGAGATCGCGCAAATAGCCTGCCCTCGAACGCGTGCCGACGATCGACGGCGGCGCCGCGCGATGGAGAGGGACCTTGAGTCTCGACATCGGTCTGCCAAAGAAAGCGCCTCGCTCGGCCGCGCGGTCGAGCCGCGACTCCGTCGTGAACGGCCAATCATTGGGCTCCCGATCCCGTGATGTTCGTCCTCAGGTCAGCGCGCATTCACGTGGTACGCGCTGCTCTTCGTGAGCAGGATTGCTCGGTGCCTATGTCATCGCCGCAAGAGCGTTGATGGCCGACGGATCGACATCGTTCACGCGAACGTGCTCCGTCACCCGTCGTCGCTCGGCGTGGTGATCGAGGGCGCGACTCGGTGAGGGTCGTGTTCTACGACTGGAGCTACTATCGCGCTCATCCCCGGGAGATCCCGAGAATCTGGCAGGGTGGACTGGCCAGCCGGCGGCGCGGCGATCGGCATCGCGGCGGCGCTGCTGGCTGTATGCGCGAGTCGTGGTGCAGAACGCCTTCTGGTGGGTGGCAGATCGTGCGGCGGCCGGCGACACGCTTCCGCCGGCCGCGTGCGTGCGGTTCAGGCAACCTGATGCAACTCGGAGATCCTCAGGCAAGCCGACGAGCGTGCCGTGGGCCGTCGTCGCTGATCCGCGTCGATCCGGTCCCGCGGCATCCGGTCCCAGCAGCTCTACGAGGGCCTGTGCGGCGATCGTCGCCGTGCCTCGGCTCTGCTGGCGGCCCGGCAGCGGTGGAAGCCTCCGCAAGGGGTCCTCAGCGGCCTCTTTCTCGTCGGCATGTTCCTCCCGATTCGTTGCTGGAGTTCGCCAAGGAGGGAACGGTCGCCCTCGCGGGCATGAACACGGGACAAAGTACTGAGCGCCGCCGCTCATCATCGCCAGGTGCTCTCCCGCCTGGCCAGTCCGGGTGGCGGACGAAAGGGGCGCGCGCGGTGAAGAGCGGCAGCCCGCAGCCTCACCGGAGAAGGTGCTCGCGTTAGGCTCCATCGGCGCGCGTCCGCAGACGTTCCCGGAGAGTTTCGTCGCGGGCCTCGGAGTAGATGACGTCGATCGTTCCCGGAATGAGCCGAGACACGCTGATCCGCGTGGCGCTCATCGTGAGCGCAGCGGTCCTGGTCGTCCTGGGATTCATCGGCTTCGGTTTCTTCCCTGACCTGGGTGGCGCTCGTTCCCGCCCTGGTCGCGATCCGCGACCAGCCGCCGGGCCGGGTCCTCGTCTATGGCCTGGTCCTCGGCACGCTCGCGAACCTCGGCGGCTACTACTGGATCGCCCACATGCTGACCGAGTTCGGGGGCTTGCCGTGGCCCGTCGCGTGGCTCGGCCTCTTTCTCCTCTGCGTCTACCAGGGAGGCGTGTTCGCGCTCCTCCTGTGGGCCGTCCGCCGCGGCGAGGACCGCCTCGGACTCGCGCCCCTCTGGACCCTCACCGTCGCCTATCCCGCCGTCGAGTTCCTCTATCCGCTCCTGTTCCCCTACTCGATCGGCGCCTCCCAGTACCGCTTCTCGGCCATCACGCAGATCGTCGAGGTGACCGGCCTCCTCGGCCTGACCGCCCTCATCGGCCTCGTCAACGGCGCGGTCTACGAGTTGGTCGACGCATCCCTCGGGCGCCGGAGGCCGGCGGCGTGGCGCCTCGCCGTGCCGGCTGCGCTCTTTGCGCTCGCGCTCGCCTACGGCCTGGTGCGCATCCCCAGGTCGACAGCACGACCGCCGCCGCAGCCCGGATCGAGGTTGCCCTGGTGCAGACCAACCTAGGGGCTCGGGACAAGGGTGCCGACCCCGGGTTCTTCATCGGGCTCCACCAGGCCCTGTCCCGGACGGCGCTCGCCGCCCATCCGGACGTCGATCTCCTCGTCTGGCCCGAGTCGGCCTACAATCGCTGGCTTCCCGGGACCAGAGGAACATGCGCGAGGCGGTTACACGGGGCTCGATCGTCCGATGATCTGGGGGGCCCTGACTTACCGGCGCCGCCCTGACGGCGGCGCCGACACCTTCAACACCGCTCTCCTCACCTCGGCCTCCGGCGACGTCCTGGGGAGCTACGACAAGATCGAGCTGGTGCTCTTCGGGGAGCGGATCCCCTCGCCAACACCTTCCCGGAGATCCGCCGCTGGTTCCCCGCAGCTCGACGTTCACGTCCGGCGAGAGCCTGGAGCCTCTCCGGCTCGGGGCGCTGACGTTCCTCCCGACCATCTGCTACGAGGACATCCTGCCCGCGCTCGTTCGCCGGCTCTGGCGGAGCGGCGGCCCGACGAGCGTCCTCGTCAGCCTGACCAACGACTCCTGGTACGGCGACTCGCACGAGCCGCTGATCCACCTGGCGCTGGCGAGCTTCCGGGCCATCGAGACGCGCCGGGCTCTCATCCGCTCCACCAACACCGGGATCAGCGCCCTCGTCGATCCGGTCGGCCGCATCACCGCGCGGAGCAGCCAGTGGCGACGGGAGGTGGTGGTGGGCGATGTGCCGGTGATCGAGCGCGGAGACTCAACCGTCTACATGCGGGTCGGCGACATCGTCGGCTGGCTCGCCTGCGGAGGCGTCCTCCTCGGCGTCGTCGCCGCCCGGCGCGCCCGGGATCGGGTCGTCGGCCCGGACTGACGCTCTCCCGGCGAGAGATCCCGGCACCCCGGGGGCTCTCATCGGCCGCGTCTTCCCGCCGTCCACCAGTCACCTCGTGGCCCTGAATCCGGGGGCTGTCGATCCATCTCCGCCACGCCACCCACTGGAGACAACGAGGCGGCAGCTTTCTGCCATGCCCACGCCGGCCAGGGTACCGGTGGAGATGAGATCGCCCACGCCACTTGCTAAAATCCCGCGGCCTCCCTCGTGTGCGCCGGCTCGATGGATTGCCCGGTCCTGCCCCGCCCCGTACAAAGAAGGCAATGGGCGCTTCCGGAGAGCGCACGGGACAGCCACTCGTAGGCGCAGAAGAACGTGTCGGGCTGCTGTACGAGGACACGGGGCCGCCGCACGATCCCTTCGCCGGCCGTCGCGCTCCCCGACGACACGGCCGAGGTCGACGAGCGCCCGGTGGGCGGGCTCGGTCTCGTGCTCATTGCCGGGCTGGCCAGCGAGGTCCATTATCGGCGCGAGGACGGCAAGAATCTCATCTCGCTCGCCATCACCGGATCGGCCACGGGATCCGCCTGACCGGCTCCAAGGGGTCTGTGCTAGCATTCCCGCGAATCCACGACAACGTCGTCATCGACAAGGAGATTTCCCATGGATCCGAACGCCAAGAAGACCGCGCTGCGCATGATTCCCTACGGGCTCTACGTGCTGACGGCGGAGAGTCCCGCCGGGATCTCCGCCGGCCACCGTGAACTGGGTCACGCAGGCGTCCTTCGCCCCGCCGCTCGTCGCCGTGGGCGTCAAGGTCGATTCCCATGCGCACGCGCTGATCAAGGAGTCGAAGACCTTCGCGCTCAACGTGCTCGGCAAGGGCCAGCAGGCGATGGCCTTCACGTTCTTCAAGCCCGCCGAGCGGCAGGGGGCGACGATCTCCGGCGAGCCGTTCCGCGCGGGCAGCACGGGCGCGCCCATCCTCACGAACACCCCGGCCTACGTCGAGTGCCGCCTCGTCGGCACGGTCGAGAAGGGCGATCACTCGGTCTTCGTCGGCGAGGTGGTAGACGCAGGAGTAAGCAAGGAGCCCGAGGGCGCGCGCAGACGACGCCACGCTCTGGCTGAAGAACTCGGCGACAAGGTCTTCTACGGCGGCTGGAGCGCAGAGTAGCAGAGCCGAGGGCCGCGCAGACGACGCACGCTCTAGCTGGCGACAGGCCTACGGCGGCTCGCTGGCGGTCACTGTCCATCTGCCGCGGACGTCGGCAGCGTGGCATCGCGTCCAGCGCCCTCCAGCCTAGGGCTCCGACAGGTCTGCGCCGGAGCCTGTCGCACGCCTTCGCGACGGCAGGGCCGCCAGGAGCGCATTGCGCGTGACCCGACGCCAGTGATTGGTGACGCGCATACGGAGACCGGGCGGGGACGCGGCGGGGGCCGGGGGCTAGGTCCGCTGACCCCTTCCCGCCCGCGAGACGACGACACAGCGGCCAAGGAGTGGGAACGGCTCCACGGATAATCGGTACGGAGTCGGCGGTGGTCGGAGGACCTATCCCCCGGCCCCCGCCGCGTCCCCCGTCCGCCTCGCGCAGTATGGTCCGTTCGCCGAATCATCGCTCGACGCTTTCACAGCGCGGGGTCCGCGGGGTCTCATGTGCAGGGTGATGGGTGAGGACGCATTCGAGGTGGTCGTCGCAACGCACCATGCCGAGATCCACCGGTATGTGATGCGGCTGACCGCCCGATCGAGCGATGCCGATGATCTTTCACAAGAGACCTTTATTCGGGCATTTAGAGCGCATAGGGCACTGCCCCCGGACGCGAATTTCCGGGCCTGGCTCTTCGCCATCGCGACCAATGTCTGCCGGAACTACTTCGGGAGAGAAGCGCCGCCGGCTGGCTTATGCGGCGGCAGGTAGCGATGCCCCGACCGCCGATCCCGCCAGCCCGGACGGGCGCGTGCTCGTCAACGAGGCCAGCGGCCGGATCGACGCGATCGTCGCGGCGCTGCCCATGAAGCAGCGATTGGCCTTCACCATGCGCAAGATGCACGACCTCGACTACGAGGCAATCGGCAAAAGCCTCGAGTGCTCGGAGGACAGCGCCCGCGCCCACGTCTTCCAGGCCCTCAAGAAGATCCGCCGGGGCTGGACGAGCTGGCGCTGAGGGACACGGAGGCCGTGCAATGAGTCCTTCCCATCCGTCATGCCGTGCGATCGAGCCGGATCTGGTGGCTCTCGCCGGCGGGGAGGCGACGCCCACCGCCGCGCAGGCGGTCGAGGAGCATACCGCGCACTGCCCATCGTGCCGGGACGCGCTCCGGCAATACCGCGCCGTCGAGGGGCTCGTCGCCGATCTCCGGCGCGCACCGCTCCCGGAGGTGGATTCGGCGCTCGCGCGGTCCCAGCTCGCATCCCGCCTGGCGGATCTGCGCAGCCGCATGATGAGCTTCGGGCTCTTTGCATCGCCGCTGGGACCGATCCTCATCGCGCGCTCGGAGCAGGGCGTGTCGATGGTGGAGTATCTCGAGTCCGAGGCCGCCGTCGACTCTCGCCTCGCGCGGCTCAGCGGGCTGGACGCGGTCGAAAATCCGAGCGAGGTGGAGAGCTTTCATCGCGACCTGCTCGACTACCTCGACGGCCGGCGGACGCTTCTCGACTGGCCGCTCGATCTGCGGTGGGCGCGGAGCGCCTTCCAGCGTCGGGTGCTCGAGGCGACGGGGCGGCTGCCGTACGGCGCCGTCACGTCCTACGGGCATATCGCGCGCGACATCGGCGCGCCCTCGGCGACCCGCGCGGTGGCGCAGGCCCTGCGCTGGAATCCCGTGCCCATCGCGATCCCCTGTCATCGCGTGATCGGCGGCTCGGGCGATCTCACGGGTTATGCCGGGAACAAGGTCGGCCTGAAGCAACGCCTGCTCGCGCTCGAGGGCGTGCCCGTCACCGGTCATCGCCACCTTCAGATCGAGCGCCCCGCCATGTACGCGCGCTATCAGGCGGGGGACGAGTACTGCGTGCCGAGCTGCGGCGACATCGCGGACGATGTCGATGGTGGATCTCACGCTGTTCGGCTCTCGCGATCGCGCCGAGGCCGCCGGCCTTCTGCCCTGCTCGAGCTGCCGCCCCGACCTGCATCCGCTCGAAGCGTAGTCTTTCTCCCTGGTCGTTCCACGGCTTTCACGTCGGACCGTTGTCGGTGTCTCAATCCGTGAACGAAGCGGATAAGGAGGACACGACAATGGAAGCTCTGATGAACGCACTGCCGAGTACCGCGATTGCGCTGACCCCGTTCCTGGTGGTGATCGCGCTGCTTCGCCTCGCCGACTTCGTGTCGGCACGGCGCGAGGCAAGCCTCGGGCGTCAGATCGCGCTCACCAACGCCATTCACCGCGAGCTGGGCGCGGTGGCCGCGCCCGTGGTGAGCCGTCGTCCGGGAGGCGGCTGGCTCGTCAGCATGGCGGTGCCGCTCGATCGGCCGGGGACGACCGCCGCGATCGTGCGGATCACCGAGCGCATGTTCGCGCGGGACGGCGGCGTCGATCCGCTGCGCATCCTCCTCACGCCGGCCGCCACGCGACCCGTGACGGGCGCCTCGGCAGGGTCGTCAGGCCGCCGCGTCGGTTCCGCGGCGTCCGCCTTGCCCGCACTGTCGTGACGGAGGCATCCGTGGACTGGAACGTACACGCCTTGGAGCAACTGGTCGCGATGAGGCTCGAAGAGGCGCGGGCGCGGAGCGCGCATGCCTCCCTCGTCGCGTCGCTCCGCCCGCGCCGGGTCGACGCGCTCGCCGTCTTGGGGCTCGGGCTGATCAAGCTCGGGCGCTTCATCCAGCGCCGGGGTGGCGTGCGGCGCCGCGCCGCGCGCACGCCCGCGCTCCGCATGCTCGGCAGCCGCCGCGTCTGACGCATCGCGTACCGAGGGCTCGGGCGTCCGGCAAAAGTCGCGATATAGTGAGGATCGCGATATAGTCGACCGGACCGCGGCACGGTTCTCCACGCTGCGGCGAGGAGAATACCGGGCAATGCGCCATACGAAGATCGTCTGCACGATCGGGCCCTCGTCCTCCAGCGTGGAGACGCTCGATCGCCTCGTGGCCGCGGGCATGGACGTCGCCCGGCTCAATTTCTCGCACGGCACCCACGCCGAGCACGCCGAGGTGATCCGGCGAATCCGCGGGGCCGAGGCGCGCTTCGGCCGCCCCATCGCGATCCTCCAGGACCTGCAAGGGCCGAAGATCCGGCTCGGCACCTTCGGCCCCGCGGGCGGTGAGCGCGTGGACCTCGAGTGCGGGCAGCGGTTCACGCTGGTCGCCGGGCCCGCACCGGGAACGCAGGAGCGGGTGTCGGTGGCGCCGGCGGAAAGCCTCACGGAGCTCAAGCCCGGCGACTCCGTCCTGATGGACGACGGGATGATCCAGCTCGAGGTGGAAGAGAGAAGCGACCACGAGGTGCACTGCCGCGTCATCGCGGGCGGGCGGATCAGCGATCACAAGGGCATCTCCTTCGCGCACGTCCCGCTGCCGATCTCGTGCCTCACCGACAAGGACCGGGAAGACCTCATCTTCGGCATCCATCAGGGGTCGATCTCGTCGCGGTGTCCTTCGTGCGGTCGCAGGCGGACATCCGCGAGGTGCGGACCTTCCTCGACGCCTACGGCGCCCAGCTGCCGATCATCGCCAAGATCGAGCGGCGCGAGGCGCTGGCGAACCTCGGCAGCATCGTCACCCTGGTCGACGGCATCATGGTGGCGCGCGGCGATCTCGGCCTCGACGTGCCGCTCGAGGAAGTGCCGCATATCCAGAAGGATCTCGTCCGCCGCGCCCGCGCCGCCAATATCCCCGTCATCGTGGCGACCCAGATGCTCGAGTCCATGGTGGCCCACATGCGGCCGACGCGCGCCGAGATCTCCGACGTGTGCACCGCGATCCTCGACGGCGCCGACGCCATCATGCTCTCGGCGGAGACGGCCACCGGCCGCTACCCCGTCGAGGCGGTCCAGGTGATGGCGCGCACGGCGGAGCGCGCCGAGCAGGCGCCGTCGTCCAGCGGTGCGCGCGTCCGCGAGAAGGCCGAGATGGGGCCACCCGAGGCCATCTCCGACGCCGCCGCCAAGGTGGCGCAGCACCTGAAGGCGCGCGCCATCGTCGCCTTTACCCAGTCGGGCTTCTCCGCGCGGCTCATCTCACAGGAACGACCCGACGTCCCCATCGTCGCGCTCACCCCCTTCATCGAGGTGCAGCGGCGGCTCGCGCTGTGCTGGGGCGTGTCCTCGCGCCTGATCGCCAAGGTCCACACGACCGAGGAGATGATCGAGGAGGCCGAGCGCGCGCTCCTCGCCGACGGCACCGTGGCGGTGAACGACCTCATCGTCATCATCTCGGGCGGGCCCCAGTGGGTGGCGGGCACGACCAATCTTCTCAAGGTGCATCGCGTGGGCGAGCGTCGGTAGTGCCTTCCTCGGGGGCGGCTGGCGGCGAGGCAACGGCGGCGGGCGGGGCCGGAGGGGGAGGGGCTCTCCCGGGACACGCTGACTTGCAGCCGCTTCGACGGCACTCTAGGACGGGCCACGAGACTTTGGTTTGTGGCTTCGATCGGTCGCGCAGAAGACACGGTCCCGGGGAGAGCCCCGCCCCCTCCGGCCCCGCCCGCCGCCGCGTGGTCGTTACTTCCCCGAGTCACGCACTTGGTTCTATGAGCGAGGCACTTCTTTGAACTGGAAATCTGAGATGGAGGAGTTGCGGCGGCGGGAGGAGTTTGCTGAGCAGCTTGGTGGGCCCGAGCGGGTGGAGCGGCAGCATGCCGGGGGCGGTATACGGTTCGGGAGCGGATTGCGAAGTTGGCGGATCCTGGGAGCTTTCACGAGCTTGGGAAGATTGCCGGGAGCGCCTCCTACGATGCGCGCAATGATCTCGAGAAGCTCGTGCCCTCCAATTTCGTGTTCGGGCGGGCGCGGCTCGACGGGCGGCCGGTGGTGATCGGCGGGGACGACTTCACCGTGCGCGGCGGCTCGGCGGACGCCACCATCAAGGGCAAGCACTTCCAGTGCGAGCAGATGGCCAAGGAGCTGCGCCTGCCGCTGGTGCGGATCGTCGAGGGCTCGGGTGGGGGCGGCTCCGTCAAGACCATCGAGACGACGGGCCGCGCCAATGTTCCCGGCGTGTCGGGCTGGGAGCTGGTGGTCGACAATATGGGCACGGTGCCGCGGGTCGCGCTCGGCCTCGGCTCGGTGGCGGGGCTCGGCGCCGCGCACCTCGCCGCCGCGCACTACTCCGTGATGGTCAAGGATACCTCCGCGCTCTTCGTGGCGGGCCCGCCCGTGGTCGAACGGCTCGGGCAGAAGCTCACGAAGAACGAGCTGGGCGGCTGGCAGATCCAGCTTCGCGCGGGCGCCGTCGACACGGCGGTCGACACGGAAGAGGACGCCTTCGCGTGCGCGAAGCGCTTCCTCTCCTACTTGCCGTCCTCCGTCTACGACCTGCCGCCGCGCGGCCCCGTGAATGATGACCCCGAGCGGCGCGAGGAGTGGCTGAGCGACGCGATTCCGCGCGACCCGCGCAAGGTGTACAAGATGCGCGCGATCGTCGAGGCGGTCGTGGACCAGGGCTCGTTCTTCGAGATCGGCGAGCTCTACGGCCGCTCCATCATCACCGGGCTCGCGCGCATCGACGGCTGGCCCGTGGCGCATGATGGCGAGCGACCCGTACCACTACGCCGGCGCGTGGACGGCGGACACCTGCCAGAAGGTCGAGCGCTGGGTGGACATGGCGCAGACCTTCCATCTGCCCGTGGTCTATCTCGTGGATTGCCCGGGCTTTCTGATCGGGCTCGAGGCCGAGCGGACGGGCACCATCAAGCAGGGCGTGCGCGCGATGTCGGCCATCTGGCAAACGACGGTGCCGTGGTGCGCCGTCATCATCCGGAACGTCTTCGGCGTGGCGGGGGCGGCCCACAAGAACGGCGGCCGCTACGGCTTCCGCTACGCGTGGCCGTCGGGGCGCTGGGGCTCGCTGCCGCTCGAGGGCGGGATCGAGGCGGCCTACCGCGCCGATCTCGCCGCCGCCGACGATCCCGCGGCCAAGCTCGTCGAGATCGAGGAGCGCCTGAACAAGCTCCGCTCGCCCTTCCGCTCGGCGGAGACCTTCTGGATCGAGGAGATCGTCGACCCGCGGAGCACGCGCCCGCTCCTCTGCGAGTTCGTCAACCTGGCCGCGCCGCTGCGCGAGCCGGGCCCATACACCCACCGCATGCGTCCGTAGCCGCAGGCTGCCGATAAAGGCCCATCTGCGGAGGTTGGCGCCCTCGGCCGCCGTGCCACGTAACGCGCGAGATTGTCGGACCGACGAACTTTCGTCTGCGGGCCCAGACATGGCCCCGGCACTCCCCACGACGACTACGCCTCGCGTGCGGCCTTCGGGCGCCGCCTCGCAGCTGGACCTTTCTCGCCACCCTGCTCCCGTTCACGCGCAGGCTGTCGCCACGTGCGTTGTGTACGCGAATCAGGCGGGCTAGGAGCGCGTCGGAGTAACCGTGCTGAGGCGGCTTCGCCGGCGCAATCTTCTGGAGCTGAGGGCCGTCGAGGCGCATCTCGATGATCAGAAGATGCCGCTGTCTCGGAGGCCGGTCAGGATCATCTCGGCCGAGACCGCGGCGAGCAGGATGCCCAGGATGCGGACCACGACGTTCATGCCGGTATGGCCCAGCCAGCCCTGGACGGTTTCCGCGGCCAGCAAGCCACCGAGCGTGAGCAGCATGATGGCCGCGATCACGGCGAGCAGCAGCACGGTGGCCAGGATGCCATTGCGGGCCTCGGTGGCCTGGACGACCACCGCGGTGATCGCGCCGGGCCCGGCGATCATCGGCGTGGCCAGCGGGAACACCGAGATGTCGCCGGCGTCGTCCACCCCGTGCTCGGCGGCCGTGGTCCCGGGCCGATCGGCCGGCCGAAGACGATGTCGATGGACAGCAGCATGAGCAGGATGCCGCCGCCCACCCGCACGCCGGACAGGCTGATGCCGATGACCCGGAGGAGATCGTCGCCGAAGAGCGCGAACAGGAGCAGGAGCCCGGAGGCCACGAGGACGGCCCGCACGGCCATGCGCCGCTGGTCTTCCCGCGCGACCCCTCGGTGAGCACGGGGTAGATCGCCGCCGCCTTGATCGGACTCACCGTGACGAAGAGCGCGGTGAACGACGCCAGGACGAACTCGACCACGCGTAGCGTAGCAGCCTGTCGGAGAAACCCGGCTAGAGCGATGAGAAGGGTCCAGCTGCGAGGCGGCGCCCGAAGGCCGCACGGCGAGGCGTACTCTCTGTACGTTGAGCGTGCGGTCGAGGGCGCCAACGAAGCAGATGGGCCCTTATCATCGCTCTAGCCCGCGGAGATCTTCCGGCCGAAGCGGTCCTCGATCACGTGGGTGACCCCCGAGAAGTCCTCGCTGCCCCAGCCCGCGCGCTTGCCCTCGGTGAAGGCGGCGAGCGTGTCGCGCAGGATGGGCATGTGCTCGAGCTGCGATCCCGCCATCTGTGAGGCGAGCGTCACGTCCTTCAGCATCAGCTCGAGCGTGAAGGTGGGGTCGAAGTTCCCTCGATCACGCGCATGGCGCGCCGGTCGAAGTAGGTGGAGTACGCCATGCCCCCGCCGTTCTTCACGACGTCGTAGTACGTCTTCGGATCGACCCCGAGCGTCACGCAGAGCGCGAGGGACTCCGCGACCGCCGCCGCATTGACCGCGCCGAGCGCGTTGTGCAGCGAGCTTGATGCGATTGCCCGTGCCCGACGGCCCGACGTACATGGTGAGCCGCCCCATCACGTCGAGCATCGGCTGGATGGCGGGCAGCTTGTCGCGATCGCCGCCCACCATGAAGAAGATCTCCCCGACTCCGCCTGGGGCGACGAGCCGAGCATGGGCGTGTCCATGTGGAAGATGCCCTTGTGCCGCGCGGCGGCGGAGATCGCCTGCGAGACCTCGGGGCTCACGGTGGAGCAATCGCAGGTGACGAGGCCGGGCGTGCCGCGGGCCACGACGCCGTTCGGGCCGAGATAGGTGCCGCGCACGATCTCGTCGTTCGGCAGGGCGGTGAAGAGCACCGCCGACGCTCGCGGCCACGTCACCCGGCGAGTCGTGCCGTGTGGTGCCGGGCACTGACACCGCGTTCGCGGCCGCCGCGGTGTCGACGTCGAACACGGAGACGGCGTAGCCGGCCTGGGCGAGATTCCGGGCCATCGGGCCGCCCATGCGGCCGAGGCCGATGAATCCGATCGCGGGCTTGTCCATTCGCTGGCGCTCCTCGGTTGTCGGCGTTGACGGGCGCCGAAAGTATACCGCGCGGCTTCGGGCGGCTGCGGAACGTGGAAGCGGACTGGAGGCCGGCGCTCACGCGCTCGCGCGGGCATCCGGCCATCACCGGAGCGCTTCCCCGCCGCGCGCTCGCCGCCTCGTCGGACCCCGGTGGAATCACCCCCATCGCCACGCGCAGCGGCGCGATGGCCGCCCCCGTCTCCCAGCGGAGCGCCACGGGATCGAGGACCTCGAGCATCGGGAAGCGCCGGCACAGCAGCGCGGTGATGCCCGGCTCCTGGCGGTCGGCGCTCCACAGGAGAATGCCGCCCGTCCGCTTCAGCGCCTCGTCGCTGGTCCAGGGATTGTCCCGCGGCGACGGGTCGGGGTCGCGGGCGTAGGGGCCGCCGCCGTATACCTGCAGGCGCGGTCGACTGTAGAGCGCGGCGTTCGCGGCCAGCATCCACTCGCCCCGACGACGAGGAGGGGCTGATCGAAGCGCTCTCGCCAGACGGCATGGACCCGCGCGGCGGCCTCGCGTCCCGGGAAATGTACGCTCATCGGTTGGCCGTTGACGTAGGGCCACGCCTGGTCGTACACGATCGCGGCGACGACCATCCCGACCGCCACCAGCCCGCACCCGATGGCGGCGCTCCGCCAGCGCACGGTCTCGGGGCGGAGTGCGAGCGAGAAGAGGATCAAGACCCCGGTGAACGTCCAGAGCTGCGAGCCGTACATGCTGCGCAGCTTGAGATCGAGCGCCAATGCCAGCACCACTTGCACGGCGAACGGCCCGAGGCCCATGGCCACGAGAAAGGCCCGCGAAAAGCGCTCGACAGGATCGAGCCGGCGCAGGCGCCAGCGGAGCCCGGTCAGGGGCAGGAGGACCGCGACGATCGGGAGCACCGCGGAGAGCTGGTCGCGCGAGAACGAGAGCAGGTTGATGAAGCGCGATCGCTGGTCCGGGTCCCGCGTCCGCTCGAGCGCCCACTGCACGGCCGGAAAATGCTGCCGGGCGGCCCAGTACAGGTGCGGCGCGACGACGACGAGCGCTGTGCCCAGCGCGAGGTATGGCCCGGGCCTGCGCCAGTGACGTCGTGCGGCGGGAACCGCGAGCATGAAGGCGACCATGGTGACGACGAGGATGGCCATGCTGTACTTGGCGAGCAGGCCGATGCCCACGCACGCGCCCGTCGCGATCCAATCGCGGGCTGCCGAGGCCGTCAGCGCTCGATGGAAGAACAGCATGGCCAGGGCCCAGAACGGGTACAGCGCGACGTTATTGTTCACCTCCGACGTCGTGAAGTGATAGTAGAGGCAGCATTCGAGCACCGCCGCGCCGAGCAGGGCCGCGCCGGGTGAGAGCAGATCGCGGCCAAGCCGCCAGGCAGCCCAGAGACAGGTGACCATCGCGAGCTGGGAGGCGAGGTACACGCCCCAGATGGAGCCCCCGCCGAGGACCACGGCCGCTTCGGTCACCCAGGCCGCCAGCGGCGGGTGGTTCGGGTACCCGAGCTGCCACTCGCGTCCCAGATACGCCATCTCGACGACGTCGAGCGGCGCATTGGGCTCGGCGAGGAGCCTCGCCAGGGTCCACACGACCACGTGGGCGGCGGCGAGGAGCCAGAAGTATCGCGCGGCTTGCTCGGAGCTCATCCGGGGCACCGGCAGCGCGCGGCCGGCGACTATCGCCGGGGGCTGATGGAGGCCAGCTCGTCGAGACAGCGCCGCACGTCGTCCGCGCCGTCGTGGACGTGGGCGGAGATGCGGATACGGCCGTCGCCGCCCCACACGAGCACGCCCCGCTCGGCCAGGCGCGCGGCGAGCCCCTGGCCGTCCGCGGCGAGGAAGCAGACATTGCCGGCGCGCTCATCCGGAGCCATCGGCGTGATGACGAGGCAGGCCGAGGCGCCGAAGTCTCTCGATGCAGCTCGCCGCCCAGCTCGTGCGCGTGGGCGAGCACCGCCTTCGGGTCGAGGCCGTCGAGGACGTCGAGGGCATTGTCGAGGACGAGAAGCCCGAGCAGGCTCGGGTTGCCTGCCTCGAACCGCGCCGCGTCGGGCCTGAGCGGCATCGTCGAGCGGGGCGGCCAGACCGCCCCGGTGATCCACGCTAGTGCCAGCCGAGCGTCGCCGGCTCGAGCGGCCCTGCGCGCGCGCGGCATCATAGGCGAAGATCCCGACGCCGTGGGTGGCGAGGAGCCACTTGTAGCAGCTCGACACGACGAAGTCGCAGAGCTCGCCGGGCACCGGCGCCACGCCGAGCGCATGGGTCGCGTCCACCGCGAGCCATGCGCCCGCGGCGCGCGCGATCTCCGCGCAGCGGGCGAGGTCGACCCGCTGCCCGGTGAGATAGCTCACGTGGCTCACGAGGACGAGCCGCGTGCGCCGGTCCACCGCCGCCGCCAGCCGGTCCAGCGAGAGGTAATGGTCGCGGGTCTCGATCACCCGCACCTCGACGCCGCGCGCGCGCAGCGCCGACACGGGATAGATCAGCGACGGGTACTCCAGATCGGCGACGACGGCATTGTCACCATCGCGCCAGTCGACCGCGTGCACGGCCTGGTTCAGTCCCTCCGAGGCGTGGGCGAGGAAGGCGACCGCGGCGGGCTCGACGCCGAGCAGCCGCGCCACGCGCGCCTTGGCGCGCCGGTAGACCGCGAACATCTCCTCGCGCCCGGCCATGCCCGCGCTCTTGAGCCGCCCGAAGCGCCGGCAGGCGTCGTCGTGGGACCGGAGCCACGGCGCCTCGCCGCCGGTGGCGAGGTGAGCGATGCCGTCGAGTCCGACGAACTCCTGCTTGTCGATGAGGGCCACGGACCGATTGTGCACCGGCGTATTGTAGCCGAGCAGGGTCACCCCGCTGCGAGGAAGACGATCCAGGGTGTCCTCACATCTATAGTTACGGTTCTATGATCCGGACACCGAGGCGAAGGGACGACGGCCTCGGCTATATCCTCGTGGGCCTGGGGCCGCGCACCGACGCGGTGTGGCTCGCGGGGAACGCCATCGGTCTCGGCCTCACGCTGGCGGCCGCGTTCGTCTTTCCCGGCCACGGGCTCATCTTCGCCTACCTGGCGGTGACGGTGCGGCTGGCGCTCTATACCCAGGCCGCCGGATGGCCGGGCGGTGAGTACTTCGACCAGATGCTGCGCCTCGGGCTCGTGGCGGGGTTCTTCGAGATCTTCGCCGACTATGTCCTGGTCCGCCTGCTGGTGTCAGGAAGGCTCGTCTATCTGACGCGCGATGCCGTGCTGCTCGAGTCCCCGCTCTACATGCCGTTTGCCTGGGCGTGCGTCACCGTCGAGCTCGGGTACGTCTCGGTGCGCCTGTACAGCCTGTTTCGCGGGGCGCCCTGGGGCGCCTGGGCGGCCTCGCTCGTCGGCGGGCTCACGGCGGGCGTGTTCATCGGGCTCTACGAGTACTTCGCCTTCCGTGCGGGCTGGTGGAAGTACGAGCCGGCGCGCGTGATGATCGGCCCCTACTGCGCCGCGTACATCCCGCTCGGCGAGTGCCTGATGTTCCTGGTGATGCTGCCGCTCTTGACGTGGCTGGGCCAGCGCGACGAGTCGCCGTCGCGGCGGGCCTTCAGCGGCGGGATCGCCTTCGCCGCGATCATCCTGGTCTCGTACGTCGTCGCCTACGTCGTCCTCGAGGGCCTGCCGTAGGCAGTGAGCGCTCCCGGACCGGCTCAGGGCAAGTCGAGGATCTCCACCCAGTTCGGGTTCTTGCCCATCGGGTATTCCTTGAGCTTGGTGAGCTTGCCGCTCTCCGGGTCGATGCGGTAGCTCGACAGGCCGTGGGAGAGCTGGCCGACCGCGAGCAGATAGCGCCCGGTCGAGTCGATGTTGAAGCCGCGCGGCTGCTTCTCGGTCGCCACGCTGCCGATGGGCGTGAGCGTCCCCGTCGCCGGATCCACCTTGAAGCCGGCGAGCGTGCTCGACGTGCGCTCCGACCCGTAGAGGAATCGGCCGTCGGGCGTGATGTGCAGATCGGCGGCCGAGGGCTTGCCCTGAAAGTCCGGCGGCAGCGCGCTCGCGCTCTGCTTTTCCTTGAGCTGCCCCGTGGCCGCGTCGTAGTCGAAGACGTAGACCGCGCCGTCGAGCTCGCCGAGGACGTAGACGATCTTGCCGTTCGGATGGAACGCGAAGTGCCGCGGGCCGGCTTTCTCCTTCACGCGGACCGACGGCGGGGCGTTCGGCGTCAGCTTGCCGGTGGCCGCGTCGAACTTGAACTGATTGACGGAGTCATTGCCGAGGGTCGGCACGATCACGTTCCGGTTCGCCGCGTCGGGGAGGATCGCGTGCGCGTTCGGATGGTCCGGCAGGACCTGGTGCGCCGGCTGCACGGTCCCCGGCGGGCCGATCGGGCTCACCGTCACCTTGTGGCCGGGATACGAGGCGCCGAGCAGGAAGCGGCCCGTTCGATCGGTGGCGATGTACGCCATGCTGTCGGGGAGCGGGCCGCTGCCGAGATGCTTCGAGCTTGCCGGTCGCGGGATCGATGGCGAATCCCGCCACGATCTGGGGCTCGCCGCGCGTGCCGACGTAGAGGATGCGGCGGTCGGGGCTCACCGCCATCGGCGTCGAGATCCCGGGCTTGGTGATGCCGGGGATCGGCACCTTCTCCACCGCCGTCAGGTCGCCGCTCTGCCGATCGAGCTGGAGCACGATGACCTCGTTGCTCTCGGCATTGCCGACATAGACGAAGGTGGCGGCGCGAGCCGGCGATGCCATCATCGCCCCCGCAAGCGTGAGGACCGCGAATAGCCCAGCCCAGAGCCCGGCACGGCGTGTGTCCCGCATGAGGTCCTCCTCGTTGAGAGCATCATCGGCATGAGCGCGATCCTGCGCCCGCGACCCGGCTCGCGTCAAGGC
>ERZ1370068.5715-contig-4728_pt1 | contig 89443 bp, 138 predicted proteins | sample MGYA00561227_ERZ1370068 | MGnify/ENA primary metagenome ERZ1370068 (study PRJEB38410, sample SAMEA6850437) | metagenome | study: Metagenomic assessment of the ecological functions of the soil: analysis of the soil microbiota associated with the... | reverse complement strand
GTAGCCACTTCGTTCAGTTACGTATTGCTAACCGCATTGACGGCAACATTTCGGCCGCGTTAAATGCTTGACACGACACGTATGTAAAGCACATACCCACCGTTAGTGGATACTTTACCAACATGCCCAGATGGACGCGCTGGGCGATCCCAGGCGCGATCGCGCGATTCTCGAGCGCCTGCTTGTGTGAAGGCGAAGCCGCAGGCCGTCGGCGAACTGGCGCGGACCTTATTCCCGGTCAGCCGGCCGGCGATCTCGCAGCACCTGCGCGTGCTCGAGAACGCCCACCTGGTTGTCGACCGAGCTGAGGGCACCCGGCGGGCTACCACGGTCAGCCCGGACGGCGTCGAGATGCTGCCGCCGACCGGCTGATCGGTTCTGGACCGACGCGCTGGCCGCGTTCAAAGAGCAGCAGAGCAGGAGGAGTGATGACGACAGTGGGTCAGGGCGGGCGACACCGGTTCGAACGATCTGTCACGGTGAAGGCGTGCCGGTCGATCCGCGCATTCGACGTCTTCGCCAACGGCTTCGATTCGTGGTGGCCCCGGGAACGCCACATCGGAGAGTACGCCGATGAAGCGCGCGATCATCGAAGCGAAGACCGGCGGGCGCTGCTACACGCAGGAGCAGATGGACGGCACCGATTGCCCGTGGGGCAGCGTCCTGGTGTGGGACCCGCCGGCGCGGCTCGTCATCGCGTGGCAGATTACGCCGCGAATGGCAGTTCGAGCCCGACCTGGCGAGGTCCAGCGGAGTCGAGATCCGCCGTTCGCGCCCCCGAACCCGATGGTTCAACGCGCGATTCAACTCGAGCATCGTCATTTCGAGCGGCACCGGAGCCGGCGCCGCGGCGATGAAGGCGGAGTGTGGATCTCGCCGAAGATGGATCGGGGCGGCCTGCTGGCGCTCTGCGCGCTGAGGTCGAGGAGCAGGGAACGGCGCGATGAAGACTCCACGCTCTATCGCGTCGCCTCACTTCTCCTCGTGCTGTTCGCCACCGGTCGCTACGATCGAGTTCCCCGCGATCGCCGATCGGCCTCTTTCTCCTGGTGCCGATCAAGCTTCTCATGTGCGGCACCCTACGCGGATCTTTACTCGCTGCGAAGCGATGCGCGAAGCAGCGGCTGGTGCCAGCAAAATTGCTGCCAGGAGGCTTTCTCGTGCGCGGAAATTTGCTCCGCGTATCGGCATAGCGCACCGAAGATCGAGAAGCTCGCTCGTGCCTACTCGCCTCTGATTCTGGTGTTCCGCTTGGCGCCCGTCGCCATCGGATTGGCGCCGCCGAGCATGTAGCCTCAACGATTGCTGCGGCTGATCAGCAAATCGGTCCCGCGTGGTTACTTCTTGGCTTCGAGATGCCAGTTCATCAGCAGCGCGATCGGAGAGGTCACCGTCTCATCTCTGATGCTCAAAGACTCACCTACTGCTTCTCACTAGAGCACCGACGTTCTTGACGGTTTGCCCTTGAGCGTTCGTGCCCGTAATCGTGGCCGTCCGGGTCTTGCCGTCGGCTGACGCGACTGACCTGAAGGTCGTGGTGACCTTGCCATTTTCCTTCGTTCACAAACTCGAAAGTGCGAGCATCGATGAGCTTATGCGCTCTGGTGGAGGCACCGCAGCACCGATCACAGGCCGGTCCATGCCATCAAACTTGACCATGATCTCGGCGTGTGTGGGTTGACCCTTTTCGCATCCACTCCGTCGTTGATGTTTCGAGCTGGCCATCTCCCGCAAGCTCCCCATCGGCTCGTCGCCGGCTTGGGTGGCGGGCCTGGGCTGTAGGTCGATTTCGCGACGTTGGTCTTCCAGTGCTCCACCAGCCCTTCAGGCGTTTTGGTCCCGCGACCGTGAGCGCCACAGCAAAGACCGCCAGCGTGAAGACTGGAACAACGATGTGACTGCGCATCTCGGCACCTCCCCATTGACTGGGATTTCCATCTTCTTGACCAACTGTGGTGCGCATGACTCTACACCCGGGGACCTCCGTAGAGAGAAACCATTTTCGTCGCATTCCATCCAGCCACCGAGGCCCTCGGCAACGACTACTCTCGCTGGACGGGCAGCCAAAGCGCGAACGGAGTTCGGGCGCGACACGACACGCGAGCGGTCGAACACCCACCGAGCAACCATGTTCCCGACCTATGAGGCATCGATCAACACCATAGCGCCGCCGCCCTGTTTGACGCAGCAGGCGTTTAGCCGCCAGACCGCGGTTGGCGGCGCATGATCAATCTTCGGGATTGGAGTCGTCACGCGGCCCGCTCCACAGCTGACGAAGTGCCGCCGGTTGCACGCCCCACCAGCAAACGTTTTCGAGGGCTGCTGTTTTCGGCCGTGCTGGCGTGGCAGCTGGGACGCGCTGTCGCGTCCGAGTGTTACTGGCCTTGGCCCGATCGCATCGGTCAGCTTCTTCGCGGTGCAGATCACTCAGCCTGCGCTCGGCTGGACGGCGTATGTTTTTCTGCTCCGCCGAGCGTTTTCAGTCGTCTTCCTGCCTTGGCGTCGCGGCGTGGACGTCGAACAAAGGAACGGATCGCGCTCGACGCCCGCGATCCGGCGCCGCGCAGAAGCGTAGGCGGCGGGATCAGCGCTGCGTTCGGCGGGTTCGGGCGAGCCCACCTGCCGGCGCAGCTCGTCCTGGATCCGGTCGACCGACCGGCGGGCGTCGAGCGACGCGGAAGTGGAACTCGTCGCGCCATCGACGCGTATTCCTTCAGCAGCCTGTTCTGGTAGGTGCGGAAGCTGTCGTAGATGTCGTCGCCGTGCTTCAGGTCCATCCCCGATTCCCAGAAGTCCATGCCGCGCGATTCGAGGACGCGGCCGATCAGCGTCTTCACGTCGATGTTCAGGTAGAAGACCATGGTGCGGCGCGATCGCGAAGCCATACAGGTTGCGCAGCCACTGCCGATCGACGCCGCGCGACGCCGGCGCGCGCGAGCGCCGTGAAGATGTAGCGGTCCGACAGGACGACGAAGCCGGCCTTCAGCGCCGGGATGATTTCCTTCTCGAGGCGATCGGCGAAGTCGGTGGCGTAGAGCAGCACGAACGTCAGCTTGTTGAGCGTGTTGCTCGGACTTGGCGAGCTCGATCGTCGGCTGCATCAGCGGCGACCGCGTCCAGCCGGTTTCGACGACGCCGTAGCCCTTGACCTCGAGCCATTCGCGCAGCAGCTGAATCTGCGTGCTGCGGCCGACGCCGTCGGTGCCCTCGATCGCGATCAGCTTGCCGGGATAGCCGTCGAGCGGCAGATACGGGATGCCGCTGGCCGTAGTAGCGGCCGGCCTGTGTGCCGTTGCCGCTGGCGCGCCGTCGGGCTCGGGCGCGTTCAGACGAGGCTCGTCATCGGTCGATCTCCACGTGGTTCGTGTTCGAGGTGCTGTGCGATCACGCTGCGCACCAGCCGCTGCTGCTCGGTGATGCTGCCGCGCGCGTCGATCACTTCCATGCCGAACTCGTCGCACCAGCTCGATCGTACTCGTCGAGCACCTTGCCCTGGAACAGCCGGAAGCTCTCGATCGGGTTCGCGCTCCAGCCCAGATCCATGCCGGCCTCGTAGAACTTCAGCTTCGACGCGGCGCGCCATCAGCCGATCGACCGACACGTCGATCGGCACGCGGAAGTACAGCGCGAGATCGGGCCGGACCGCGAAGCTGTAGAGCTCGCGGACCCACTGCCGATCGACGCCGCGCGTCGCGTCGCGCGCGAACGCGGTGTAGGCGTAGCGATCGGCCAGCACGATCATGCCGGCCTTGAGCGGCGGGATGATCTTGTAGAGCAGCCGGTCAGCGAAGTCCGTGGCGTGCAGCAGGCTGAACGTCATCGGGGTCAGCGCGTTTTTCTTCTTGCCGGTCTTTGGTCGCCGCCTTCACGAGGGCGGACGAGTTCCATTCGGTGACGAACACGCGGTGCCCTTCGGCGCTCAGCCACTTCGCCAGCAGCGCCAGCTGCGTCGTCTTTGCCCGAGCCGTCGATGCCCTCGACGACGAACAGCTTGCCCGGGTACTCGTGCGGTTGCGTCAGGTTGTTCAGCATATGCGTGTGCCGCTCGACCTCGATGCGGCAGCGGCTTGCCCGTCAGTCGTTCGAACGGCGCGCGCGTGGCGCGTCGCCGGCCCAAAGCTCGAGCTCCGCGTCGCCGGTCGTGCGCAGCTGCAGCAGGTCGTCGTCGCCGCGGTCGTGGAGCTCGAGGCCGCCGATCGATCTGCGCGTGGCTGCGATCGAGGCTCTCGGCGAGCCGCAGGATCGCCGCCAGCGTTCGCACGGTCCGCCGGGTGCGCCGCCGCAGATCGGCGAAGCCGTCGTGCTTCGCGCTTCGGGCGTCGCCTGCCGATGATAGCGCGCGACGAGCGCGATCGTCTCGATTTCGTCGGGCTCGAAGCCGCGCAGGTCGCCGTTCTTCACGAGGTAATACGAGTGCTTGTGGTGCCGCTTCGTAGCTGATGTGGCACGCCGATGTCGTGCAGGATCGCGGCGTATTCGAGCCATTCGCGCTCGCGGTCGGTGAGGCCGTGGATCGCGCGCGTCTGGTCGAAGAGGCCGATCGCCAGGCGCGCCACCTGCTGCGCGTGCTCCGGCCAGTAGTTGCAGCGCTCGGCCGAGCTCGAACGACGCTGCGCCGGCGGACGTCGGGGTAGCGATCGGCCTGCGCGATCTCCTTGCGGTGCCGCGCGATGTAGTCGAGCACCAGCCCTTCGCGCAGCGACAGGTCGCACAAGCGTGATCTCGTCGGCGCCGAGCCGCCGCAGGATCTCGTCGAGCAGGATCGCGCCGGCGACCGCGAGATCGGCGCGCCGCGGCTCGAGGCCCGGCACGCGCAGCCGCTTCTCGAGATCGAGCGCCGACGAGATCCTTGCGCGTCCGGCGGATCTGCTTCGCCGGGAATCCGGCGGTTGCGCAGCGGCGCGCCCGGCGCGAGCCCTCGGCCGCGGACGCCACCGCGCCGAGGCTGAGGATCGTGCCCGACGTGCCGATGACGCGCTCGAAGCCGGCCCCGGGCGATCTGATGCAGGTAGCTTGCCGATTTCGGCGTCGATGTGACGCACCAGCTTGCGCTCGTCGCGCGGCTCCAGCGGATCGGTCTTGACGAAGCGCTCGGTCAGACGGATGACGCCGAGCTTGAAGCTGCGGCCGGCATCGACCGTCGGGCCGACGCCGCGCGTCACCTCGACGCTGCCGCCGCCGATGTCGATGACGACGGCGACGTCGCCGGGGCACGCTGACGCCGTAGACGGCCGCCAGATGGATGAGCCGTGCTTCTTCAGTGCCCGAGATGACCGCGGGGCGGATGCCCGGTCTGCTGGGTGATGGCCTGCAAGGAACTTCGCCGCCGTTCTCGGCCTCGCGGGTGGCGCTGGTCGCGACGGCGATGACTCTCGTCCACTTTGATGCGACTCGGCCAGACGCCGGAACTTCGACAGCACCTGCAGGCGCGGCGTGCATCGCTTCGGGGGTGAGCGCCCGTCCGTCGAGTCCACCGGCGCCCAGGCGGACCATCTCCTTCTCGCGGTCGATGACCTCGAAGGACAGGTCCGCCCGGACCTGCACCACGATCATGTGGATAGGCTTTTGGTGCACCGATGTCGATGGCAGCTATCCGCATATGTCTAGTATAATGAGTGTTTGCGCCTCCATTGCCGACATGCCCGTAGCGACGCGTTTGCTCAGCTCTACTCAAAACCCGCCTCGACCGCTTTCTTTACCTCGAGTGCTCCTGGCATCGATAGCGGCGATGTGCGCGCCCAGCCGCATCGCGCTCCGGGTGGCGTCGCGCCGTTCTGCGCGAGATCGTGCCGGTCGCTGCAGCTCGACGCCGACGCCACGCGCAAGCTGAATCGCCGCCTGCGACGCGTCACCCGCCGCCTCGGCGCGGTGCGCGAACTGCGACGTGTTGCTGTTGCTCGTCGACGAGCTTCGTCACGCTAATCCCGGCGCACACCGACGCCCTGATCACGCGTCGGCGCCGTCATCACCAAGACGCGTGACGAGTCGCGAAAGGAATTGGCGGATCGTCTCGCCAGTGGACGACTTGGGCGCGTGGCGCGCAAGCTCGGGCTGCGTCGTGCCGGCTCGCTCCGCCGGCGACGCGGCGGCGCGTCGCGACGGCGGCCGGCCCAGCCTCGCGAAGAACGCGACGTGGGCGATCGATCGCGGATCGCGCGGCGCGCCGACGCCTCGGCGAAGCGCTGGCCGATTCGACGGCCGTCTATTTGCCCGAGCTGGCTGCACGGCGTTCGGATTGCGGCGAAGCTGCGCTACGCGCTCGAACTCTGGCTCGGATGGGGGCAAGCCCGAACGCGCGCCGTCGCTGCGCACGCTGAAGCGGGTCCAGGACATCCTCGGCCGGATGCACGATCTGCAGGTGCTGATGGATCGCGTGCGCGAGGTGCAGGCGTCGCTGATGCCGCCCAACCTCTCCGTGTGGCGTCACATGGACGCGCTGGTCGTGGCGCTCGACGAGATGTGCCGGATGCTGCACGCGCGCTATCTGCGGGCGCGGCCATCCGTTGAAGCGCTGGTTCATCGGCTGTCTGCCGCTCGTGCGAGCACGCTCGCCCGCGAGCAGCAAGCCGGTTAGCCCATGCTGGGATCGCACGAAATCTACCTGATTCGTCATGGCGTCGCCGCCGAGCGCGGCGATGCGTGGCCCGGACGACACCAAACGTCCGCTCACTGCGGAGGGCATGTCGCGGATGGACAAGGCGGCGCGCGGCCTCGCTCGCCTGGACGTTGGCTTCGACATCATCCTCGAGTCCACTCGTTCGCTGCCCGCCAGACGGCCGACGTCCTCTCCGCCGAACTCGACGGCCATCCGCCGATCGTCAACACCGATGCGCTCGCCCCGGAAGCGACTACGCGCAGGTGATAGCGACGCTCGAGAAGCACGCGCGCAAGCCGCGCATCGCCCTCGTGGGACACGAACCGGGCATCGGCGAGCTGGCCGCACGCCTCATCGGATCGCGCCACGCCATCGAATTCAAGAAGGGCGCGATCTGCCGGATCGACCTCGACGAGATTCCCCCGAGCGGCCCGGGCGATCTCCGCTGGCTCATCCCGTCGAAGTTCCTCCGCTCGGCCCGGAAATAGGCTTAGGCCTGAGCCAGTCGGGCTGCCAGTTCCGCACCCGCATCTTGATCTCTTTGGGCGTCTTCAGCCGGCGGCTTCGACCACCTCCTGAACGAGCGTCGGCAGTTCGTCGTCGCTCGCTGGCTACAACGCGACGAAATGCCCCGCTGCAGCGCCGCCATCCGGTCCTGCAGCTCCGGTGACAGGATCGCATCAGCCGCAGCTGCATCTCGAGCCGGATCACTCGATCCTGTACGCGAGGCGCCATCGCGCGCGCCGCGAACGTGAGCGCCACCAGCCCGAAGGCGACGACCATCGCCCACGCGGTATCCAGTTCGGCGTCAGCCAGACGTGGCGGACGCTGTTGAGGAAGTTCAGCAGAAAGATCGGCAGCGCGACGAAATGGAAGAGCGGGAAGAGCCGGGTGTGGTTCTTTGGAGTTCTGTTCGCGTTCCCGACCATTGACAGCCTCCAGGATGTGCACTGTACGCTGCCGCGCCGCTGGAGGAAGGCGATCAATCGACGAATCGGTAGCCGAGCCCGACGACGGTTTCGATCTGGCGGCCGGCCTCGCCAGCTTGCCGCGGAGCCGGCCGACGTGGACGTCGACCGAGCGGGTCTCCACCAGGCGGTCGTAGCCCCAGACCCGCTCGAGCAAGGCGATCGCGCGAGACGACGCGGTTCTTGTTCTGAACCAGGTAGCGGAGCAGCTCGAACTCGCGCCGCGTCAGCCGGATCGGGTCGCCGTCCACGCGTAATCGCCACCGCGTCGAAATCGGCGAGCAGATGTTCGCCGCGATAGCTGAGCCGGCCGCCGTCCTCTCCGGGCGCTGCCGCGGCGGAGCACGCGCGCGCACGCGCGCTGACAGCTCGCGCAGGCTGAACGGCTTGGTGACGTAGTCGTCGGCGCCCAGGTCGAGCCCGGACACGCGGTCGTCCTCGCTCGTCCGCGCCGTCAGCATGATGATCGGCACGCGCGGCACGTCGCGACCGGCGAGCGCAGGATCCGGCACACCTCGCACGCCGCTGACCACCGGCAGGTTCAGGTCGAGGATGATGAGATCGGGCGCGACGATCGGTGACCGCCTTCAGCGCGGCGTCGCCCGATCCGACGATTTCGGCGTCCGCCTCGCCGCCGCGTTCGAGTGTGTGCTTGATGAGTCCCGCGATGTCTTGCTCGTCTTCGACGATGAGAACCTCGATGCTTTGGCATGCGTGGGTTCGAGCGTAGCCCCGGCGAATTTCGCGGCTGTGTCGAAGATGTTAATTGTGGGTTAACGCCGTTCGACGCGCCGGCCCGGCCGTCAGGGGCAGGAGTGCGCAAGCGCTTGCAGGCACAGTGGCTTCGTCGATTTGTCGCCGGCTGTGGGCCAATGCTATTCTGCGACTACCTATGGCCTGGGTCGTCTTGAGCGTACTCACGTGGTCGGCGGCGGTGGTGGGCGCACAGGGCGTCTCGGTCTTCACGCCGTTCACTTCCGATCCCAAGCACATCCTCGAAGGAAGCTGGTGGTCTGCCGCGAGATCGACGGCCAGTATGGCGAACGGGTCTACGACCACGTCGTCAACGCTGGCGGAAAATTCGAAGTGCATCTGGGCCCCCGCCGCGAGTTCGCGATCTTCCAGGGCGTGCAGGACGACCATCGCGATCACGAGTCGCCCGACAACCTCCTCAAGCCGGCACCGCGTCGTCATGGACGCGGGACGCGCCAAGCAGCGGTGGGAAATCCCGGCGCTCAATCTCGTGTTCACCGTGACGCTCGCCGGAGGGTCGCGCATCGGACTGCGAGAGCTGGTTCATCCTGCTCGAACCGCTCGAAAAAACGTCGCATTGATGTGATCTCGGCGTCGCGCGGGCGTCACAGGCCCCGCGCGTATCGTGTAGGGCAGATGACAGTGACGGTCATCGTCTGCGCCTGCCAACGAGGCGCGCCTCCTTTTCCGCCTGTCTGCGCTCGCTTCGAGCGCAGACCCGTCCCGCCAATGAAATCCTCCGTCGTCAATAACGCCAGCACGGATGAGACGGGTGCCGTCGCGCGTGAGGTTCCCGGGGTCCGTGTCATCGACGAGCCGGCCAAGGGACTGGTGATCGCCCGGGAGACGGCGCGCCGGGCGGCCACGTCGGAAATCCTGGCCTATGTCGACGCCGATTGCCGCGCGCCGATCACCTGGCTCGAGCGTGTCGTCAGACGATTCGAGGCCCCCAGTGCCCCCATCGCCGTGACCGGGCCGTACCCGCTTCTACGACTGGGATCACACCGGTCGCGCGCTCATTCGCCTCTACGACGTCCTGGTGGCGCCGCCGACTCACGCGCTGGTCCACCACGGGCTTCGGCCTCGGCGCGATTCTCTACGGCGGCAACTTCGCGGTCCGTGCCGATGCGCTCGACGCCATCGGCGGGTTCGATCGCCGCATCGAGTTCCACGGCGAAGACACCAACCTCGGCCGCCGGCTGACGCGCGATCGGTCGCGTGGACGTGTGCCGGCGACTGCTGGGTCTGGACGTCGGCGCGCCGCTATCGCGCGATGGGCAAGCGGACGGTCTTCAGACTCTACGTGCAGGAATTTCTGGTCGGAGATCCTGCGACACCGGCCGGCGGATGGCGATCACCTGGACGTGAGGGCCTGAGTGCCGGGATACGAACCGTTTCTCCTCTGCGACTTTCACGTCCACACCCAGTGGAGCGACGGCCGCCTGTCGCTGCGTGAGGTCGTGGATCTCTACGGTCGCACCGGCCGCTTCGACGTCATCGCCATCACCGATCACATCCTGATGGAGCGCGATCTGCTGGCGCGGGCCGGACGGCTGATGTCGCTCGGCCGCCGCACCGTTCTCGGTCACCGAAGAACGCTTCGGACAGTACTCTGGAGGACATCGATCGCGAGGCGCGGCGCGCCAAGCGCCTCTACGATCTGCTGGTGATTCCCGGGCGCGGAAGTTACGCAGAACCACATTCGCAGCAAGAAGAACTCGCACATCGTCGCGCTGAACATCCGCGAGTACATCAGCGCCGACCAGTCCGGCCGAGGAGATCCTGCAGCGAGATCCGCCGTCAGGGCGCGCTGAGCGTCGCCTGTCATCCGCATCATCGGACGACGAGGCGGCTCGAGATCTCCACGTGCTATCTCTGGGATCAACCGGAAGAAGCTGGTGGATCTCGTCGATGTCTGGGAAGCCGCGAACCGCGACGATCTGTTCTCCGTCGACGAGCCTCAAGCACTATCCCTATGTCGCCAACAGCGACTTCCACAAGGCGAAGCATCTCTATTCGTGGAAGACGCTGCTGCAGATGCGAGAAGGACTGGGATGCGATTGCTCGCGACGCTGCGGTCGAACGTCGACGTGGCGCTCACGCTCTACCGCAACGGCTCGTGGGCAGCGTGAACGGATAGGTCGAATGGGTCGCGTGGGTCGAGTAGGGATGACGAGCGCGATCAGGGTTCGGTGAGGAAACGACCGGCGCCCAGCGGCGGTATGCCGCTGACCTCCGGTCCGCACGCTTCTTCGCCGAACGCTGATCGCGTTCGTCCTACGCGTCGATCCATCCCTGACGTCGAAGCTCGGAGATCTCGCGCGCGTGAACCGCAGCAGCACGCGCTCGACGCGATGCCAGTCGGAAAACTGCTGTTGGCGGATCACATACTGATCCGCGCGTTCCGATACCTGCCAACCGACATTGGGTGCGGCGGCGACCTCGAACGATCTCACTTCACGCGCTTTCACGAGCGTCTTCGCAAACACCGAGCCCATAGTGATGAACCCTCCGGGTGCGCGTTGCCGGGGCGTGGAGCGCGCAGCATTATGCGATCCGGAGGACACATGCACAAGACAAGATGCGCTCAAGAAAGCGCACTCGAAGAACCGGGAAAGGTTCTGTCGCGGATTAGTCACAGATGTAACGTTTGGGCGAGCGCCCTCGCATCTGGCCAGCTCGACAGGCGCTGCAGTCGCCGCGCGGATTGGCGTGGGTTTTCGCGTCAGCGCTGTCCCGGCGCGGGCGCGACGCGGAGGAGCGCCGTCGCTGCCGCCCGCTGCCCGCTGCCGCCATGTAACGTGGCGCTGACTTCGTAGAAACCGCTCGGCATGGCAGGGAATTCGATGATCTGGACGCGAGGGCCGCTGTCGCCGTGGAGTTCGATTTCCGTCGCCCGATAGAACTCGCTCGACTGCGCGACGATCTTGAGGACGCGGTTGTCGGCGTCGGGGCCCACCGTCGCCTGGACCCGTACGTAGGCCGGCGCCATCGCCATGGCGGGCGTGACCTTGAGCGCCAGTTTGGCGTCTGCGTTGATGTTGACCGCGGAGATCGCGAGGCAGAGAAGCCCCGCCGCACCGATTCTCATCGAACGCTCCTTTCAGGCTGGAGATGGCACGACGTATCGGGACGTTACACCGTTGTGATTAGAGTCTCTGGCTGAACCGGGAATCAGAGGAGCGCCGCGCTTCCCGATTCGTCCGCGGTCGCATCCGGGTCGAGTGGCCGGTCGCCCCGGTGGGGAAGCAGTTCCCAGAGATAGAGCCGGAGGCCGACTTCGTGCCGCCGATACGGGCAGGCCGGCCCCCGCGTCTGCAGCACCCGCGTGTGGGCTACGTGCGTCGCGGGGTTGCGTGCCACATACACGACGCAGCCGCATTGCAGGGTGAGTGTGGTAGGACATGCCTGTCCTTCTTACGCCCCCGTCGTGACGAGGTGACGACGGCGCCATCACGATGCTGCAAAACAGCGGCGCTGCGATAGGAACCGCATCGCGCCTTCGATGGATCACGGTAGGCGGCGGGTGTGACAGAGGCCGCACGCCCGCGCGAACGAAGGGCAAACTTCGCGAAGCAGCGAGACTGGACAGTCTAGGTCAAAGCCCGTGGATGAGGACGGCGGCGAGAGACAGCACCATGAGCAGCGCCGCGACCACCCAGGGATCCCAGCGATCGGACCGCGGAGGCGGGTAGATCATCCGCGGCGGAACGTACCCGAACGCCGGCGTCAGCATAAGTAAATACGGCGAAAAAGCCGGTGCGCGTCCCCTTGCTCTCGAGGTGTGGTTGATGTTACGTGGAATTTACATGGCTGTAACCGGGCCGAATCCACCTGGGAATACCGTCAGGATACGTTGGGCGCATGACACTCGTGCGTGCAGTTTGCTTGACCCTGGTCATGACCGCCTTTGCGACGATCGCGACCGCACAAATTACCCCGGCGGCCGGCTACACGCCCCCTGACGACACGCCCTCGATCAAGGTGGGCGCCGTGATCTACGCCGACTACACCTATCAGACCAGCCCGGCGACGACCGACGCGGACGGCAACAGCATTCATCCCAGCTCCTTCAACGTGACGCGGTCCTATATCAACGTCACCGGCAACATCTCGCACATCGTCGCCTTCCGGATCACGCCCGACATCGTGCGCGAAAGCGGCCTGATCACCGTCCCGCCGGGCGGGTCCCCTGCTGAACGACAGCCTGATCTTCCGCATCAGCATACGCCTACGCGCAGTTCAACCTCGACGACTGGATGGAGAAGGGCTCCTGGGTCAAGCTCGGCATCCAGCAGACGCCGCTGCTCGACTACGAAGAGAACATCTACCGCTACCGCTTTCAGGGGCACGACGTTCACCGAGCGCGCGAGGGCTTCTACAACTCGGCCGACGCCGGCGCCTCGTTCCACTACAACTTGCCCAAGAACTACGGCGAGATCCACGCCGGCCTCTTCAACGGCGAGGGCTACGCCCGGCCCGGAGGTGAACGACGAAAAGGCGTTTGAAATCCGCGGCACGGTGCGGCCCTTTGCCGGGGCTCGCCGTCCCTGCGCGGGTTGCGGATCACCGGGTTCTACTTCGCCGACCACTACGTCAAGAACGCGGAGCGGACGCGGGGCGTTTTCCAGGTGACCTACGAATCGCCGTATCTGAACGGCGGCTACGACTACATCAACGCCCACGACCAGCCGAGCATCGCGCGGGCCCTCGTCCCGGCCAACGGCTGGTCGGTCTGGCTGACGCCGCGGACGAAGATCGGGTGGGAGGCGCTGCTCCGCTACGACCACCTGACGCCGAACGACACGCCCCCGCTCTTGCCGCAGACCCGCAGCCGCACGATCGTCGGCGGCGCCTACTGGTTTCCGCATCAAGGCAACGTGCAGGCGGCGCTGATGCTCGACTACGACGGACAGACGTTCGCCAACTTCACGCCCGCCCAGCCCACGCAGGGCCGGCTCGCGTTGCATGGACTGATTCAGTTCTAGAGGAGGTGGCCATATGGTCTCTTCAGTTTCCAGGTTCTCCGCATCGGTCGCAGCGGCCGCGCTGCTGGTCAGCGGTGTTGCGGCCCAGTCGCAAATCAACGGGGCCGGCGCGACGTTTCCGTTCCCGATCTATTCGAAGTGGTTCTCCGAGTACAACAAGCTGCACCCGAACGTGCGAGATCAACTACCAGTCGATCGGATCCGGCGGCGGCATCCGTCAGGTGACCAATCAGACGGTGTTCTTCGGCGCGACCGACGGCCCGATGACGCACGGAGCAGATGCAGGCAGCGCCAGGGAAGATCCTGCACTTCCCGACGGTGCTCGGCGCCGTCGTTCCGATCTACAACGTCCCGAACGTCGCCAGCGACCTGCAATTTCAGCGGCACGGTGCTGGCCGACATCTTCCTCGGCAAGATCACGAAGTGGAATGACGCGGCGATCGGCGAAGCTGAATCCCGGGCGTCAACCTGCCTGGCAGCGACATCACGGTCGCGCATCGAGCGGATGGATCCGGCACGACCTACATCTGGGTGCGATTACCTGTCGAAGATGTCGCCGGAGTTCAAGACCAAAGTTGGCGTCAACACCTCCGTCAACTGGCCGACTGGTGTCGGCGGCCGCGGCAACGAAGGGGTTGCGGGCCTGGTCAAGCAGACGCCCGGCGCCATCGGCTACGTCGAATTGATCTACGCGCTGCAGAACAAGATCAGCGCGGGCAGCGTCCAGAACATGGCCGGCGAGCACGTCAAGGCGACCGTTGAATCGGTCACCGCGGCGGCGGCCGAAGCGGCGAAGCAGATGCCTCCGGACTTCCGCGTCTCCATCACCAACGCTCCCGGCAAGGGCGTGTTCCCGGTGTCGTCGCTTCACCTGGCTGCTGCTCTACGAGAACCCCAAGGACAAAGCCCAGTCCAAGGTGATGGTGGACTTCCTGAAGTGGGCGCTGACCGACGGCCAGAAATTCGCGCCGAGCTCGGCTACGCCCCGCTGCCCGAAGCCGTCGTCAAGCTCGAGGTGGCGGCGCTGGCCGAGGTGAAAGTGTCATAGGTCGCGTGGGCTGGGTGGCAAAGAGTCGCAGCGAGATTTCGGATTTCGGCTGGGCACTGGCGCGTTCGCGTCGCTGCTGCTGCTGATCGTGTGCGCGATCGCATTCGTGTTGACGCAGGACGCGTGGCTGTCGATCCAGAAGTTCGGCCTGACCTTCTGGCGGACGCAAAATCTGGGATCCGGTCTCCGGTGAGTTCGGCGCTCTGCCGTTCATCTGGGGCACGCTGTATTCGTCGGTGCTGGCGCTCCTGATCGCGACGCCGATCGCGATCGGGATCGCGGTGTTCATCTCGGAGCTGTGTCCGGCGGTCCTGCGGCAGCCGCTGGTGTTCCTCACCGAGCTGCTGGCGGCCATCCCCTCGATCGTCTACGGCCTGTGGGGCATCTTCGTCCTGGTTCCCGCGGTGCGATGGGCCGAGACACGCTGCCGGAATTCCTGCGCCAGCTGCCGTTCTTCAGCGGACCGCCCCTCGGGCTGGGCATGCTGGCGGCCGCGCTCGTGCTCGCGATCATGGTGATCCCCTTCACCTCTTCCATCGCGCGGGAGGTGCTCAAGTCGGTTCCGGCCGCGCAGCGCGAGGGCGCCTACGCGCTGGGGGCGACGCGCTTCGAAGCCATCCGCGCCGCGCTCTTCTATGCGCGCACCGGCATCATCGGCGGCGTCATGCTCGGGTTCGGCCGGGCGCTTGGCGAGACCATGGCGGTGACGATGGTCATCGGCAACAACCCGAGGGTTTCGCTGTCGCTGTTCGCGCCGCAATGCATACGATGGCGGCGGTCATCGCCAACGAATTCACCGAAGCCGCCGACGAGCTCTATCTCGCGGCGCTCGTCGAGATCGGCCTCGTCCTCTTCATCATCACGCTCATCGTCAACTCGCTGTCGCGGCTGCTCATCTGGAGCATGTCGAGCGGTTCGGGGGCACCACGGGCCGACGAACAGCCGGACGCGGAGCCGGCCGCCGCATGACGACCAGTGCCCGCCGGCGAAAGCTGCTCTCGTCCCTGTTCGTGGCCTTCTGCGGCGCCACGCGGTGCTGGTCGCGCTCGTGCCGCTGGCGCTGATTCTGTTTTTCGTCGTCAGCACAGGGCATTCGCGCGCTCAACGTGGAATTTTTCACCCGCATGCCGCAGCCCGTCGGCGAGACCTGGTGGCGGCATGGGCAACGCCATCGTCGGCACGCTGATCCTCATATCTCTCGCCGCGGCGATGTCGGTTCCCATCGGCGTCGTCACCGGCATCTACATGTCGGAGATGCGCGGGAACACGCTTCGCCTCGGCGCTCCGGCTTCGCCGCCGACACGCCTCAACGGCGTGCCCTCGATCGTGATTGGCGTGTTCGCTTACGGCGTGGCCGTCCTGCCGTTCAAGCAGTTCAGCGCGCTGGCGGGTGGCTTCGCGCTCGGCATCATGATGATTCCGATCGTGGCGCGGACGACCGAGGAGCTGCTGCTGCTCGTCCCGGATCGCTGCGCGAAGGCGCGCTGGCGCTGGGCGCGACCCGCGCCCGGGCGGTGTTCAGCGTCGTGCTGCCGGCGGCTCTCCCAGGAATCGTGACCGGTATCGTGCTGGCGCTCGCGCGCATCGCCGGCGAAACCGCGCCGCTGCTGTTCACGTCGTTCAACAACCGCTTCTTCACCACGCAAGCTGACCCAGCCGATCGCGTCCTTGACCGTGCAGGTCTTCACGTATGCCATTTCGCCGTATCGACGACTGGCATCGCCAGGCCTGGGCCGGTGCGCTCGTCCTCGTCATGATCGTGCTGTTGTGCTCGCTGGCCGCGCGGTTCGCAACCCGGCGCCTCGAGCGGATGCACGCGCGCAGCTGAAGCCGCGAAAACACGAAAACACGAAAAACTGGAATCCTTAGGCTCGATCACGAAGAGACGCGTCACGCAGGACAGGCTCGACCGTGACGGAGAGATTTGTTTCGTGTTTCGTGTTTTCGTGGCGTCTTGGACTCGAACGCTCTGGAAATTCAGCGCCTCGGAAACTGATCCGGGTTGTTGGTGAAGAGCGCGTCGATGCCGAGCGTAGTAGAGAAATGCGACATCTCGTCGCGAACGCCCGGAAAGGCGGTCTTTTCATCGGCGCGGAACGTCCACGACGTGACCGTGAGCTGCCGGGCGTGCGCCGCCTTCACCATCTCGGGATGACGCGCGATGACCGCCTTTTCCGGGGCGATGCCGCTGGCGAAGGCGGCGAGTTCCTGCAGCCGGCCGTCCGGTGACGTCGCGGTCATTTGATGTGAGGAACACCCGGGGAATCGTCGGCAGTTCGGTCGCGACCCGGCGCACCGCGGCTTCGTCGAACGACTGGATGATGATCGGCGTCGCCTTCAGCGAATCGGGGCTGTCAGAGCCCGTTCTTCTTGATGATCTCGACGAACAACTTCACCTGATCGATGTTCCGGTTTCTGTAGAGCTGCAGGCGACTTCAGCTCGGGGTAGAGGCCCGGCCTTGCCCCGCACGAGATCGATCATCTCCTGGAAGGTCGGCACGCGGGCGCCGGTGAAATCGGCCTTGAACCATTTCCCGGCGTCGAGCTGTTTGATTTCCGCCAGCGTGAAGTCGTTGGCCAGCCAATGCTGGTCCCGGCTGCCGAACCGCGTCCTTCGACGGTCGTCCGGGGGAACACGTCTGCGACGTTCGTGGTCCGTTCGAGCGTGTCGTCGTGCAGGCAGACCAGGACGTTGTCTTTCGTCACCCCGAGATCGGGTTCGACGAAGTCGGCATGCTGCTCACTGCCGGGTGTACGCCGCGACGGTGTGCTCGGGCGCCGAGCCGGAGGCACCGCGATGAGCGATGAGTTGTTTAGGGCTTTCAGCGGAAACGTGCAGCCCGGCCGTTCCGGCGACAATCGTGACTGCGAACAGACAGCGTAGATTCACGCGCGAAATTATAGTCGTGGATCTGGATCGCGTGTTGCACGTCTCTGTAAATTCGAAGGCCGGAGTTGCCGCCGATCGCCCTGACGCTTCCGGGTTGGATTGGCGGCCGGCGATGTTACTGAGGGCACGGTCAAACGGAGGACGCTCCAAGCTCCCCAGCTAGCTGCGTGCTCACGGTCGTCTCCGTGCCCTCGGTGACGTCGCCGACCACACCTCTCCCGTCGGATTGATCCCACTCGTGCGCGGCTGCCGCATGGACACCCGGCAAGATCCCCTGTTGGAGTCGAACGTGGAAGTGTTGCTCGCAGGGGCAAGACCTACGCCAACACATCTTCACGAAAGTTCAGGCGTGTTTTGCGCTGTCAACCAGTAGTCAGGTGTTGAATTGAATCGATGCAACACCTGCAGCGAGAAGAAAATGCCCGGTCAGAGCGAAACAGGCGGAATTCGGGCAGGTAGACGAATACGCCCCGAGTTGTGATCTGTGACACCGGCCGGCTTGTGGGGAACAGCCCGAAGTCTGTTTCATCAGACCTCGAGCTGCAGTCTGAGGCGACGCTAGAAGTTCAGACGAAACGCGAGCTGCATCTGACGGCTGGTGCCGAGGCCGACCGTGCGGCCTACGGTGCTGGTGATTGACCCAAACGTGCCGGCCGCCGCCGGGGTGAACGCTTGACCGGGCTGGACCTTGTTGGCTTCCGTCGTCGCCGCCGTGGGTATCGCGTTGGGCAGCGTGGCGACCGGATTCGAGAAGTTCGTCCGGTTGAACAGGTTGAACACCTCGATTCGGAATTCGGCGTTTCGCGGACCGCCGAACGGGAATTTCTTCGAGACGACGATGATCGATTTGCGAGAACCCGGGCCGTGCAGGGCACCGCGTTCGAGATTGCCGAACGTGCCGGGCTTGGGCGTCGCGAACGCGGCCGGGTTCAGGAAGAGCACGCCGCCGTCGACGATGAACGGATCGACACCCGGCACCAGGTCGGGCGACGCACGTTGCGCGTATTGCCACCGCCGGGCGTGTTGATGACCGCGGTGCGGCCCGCCGCCGGGTTGTTGAAGTAATTTCCCGGTCCGTCCGCATACAGGATGTCGGGCCGCGTAATGCGCACGTCGATCGGCAGGCCGCTGCGCGCGTTCCAGATGCCGCCGACATTCCAGCCGCCCAGCACCAGGTCCGAGACGCCGGATGCCGAGTGCTCGCGTCCCTGTCCGTACGGAATCGAGTAGAGCGCGCTGACGTTGAAAGTTATTGCGGACGTCGAACGCGTTGTAGCCGAGGTCGTAGTTGAAGCTGATCGAGCGTTCCGCGCGTTGTTGGCGGCGGTGAGCGCTTCGTTCGAGCCGGCTGGTGTTGCCGAAGCTGCGTCGACAGCGTATGCTGGGCGTTGAGCGCCAGGCTATCCGTTGGCGACGTCGCGACAGGCCCAGCTGCATCGCGTTGTAGTTGTCGCGATCCGCCGCTGGTCTTGTAGTCGATCTCCGCGTACGGGTTCTGCACGCCGGTGATGTTGCCGGCCGCGTCGCGCTGCACGATTGAAAACTGCCGGACGACGATCGCGGCGCTGGCCGGATTCGCGTTGGTGACGACCTGAGTGATCTGGTTGGACACGCTCCTCAGGAACAGATTCCGCCCCTGGGCTGCCGACGTAGGCGGCTGTCATCGCCGTGCGCGAACCGATGTCTCGCTGTACCGAGGCCGTGTACCGCCAGATCCGTTCGGGAATGGTGTAGTCGTTGGCGAACGCGCGCGGCTGGTAGGCGCGAGTTGTTCGGGTTGTTGGTGAAGTTCGCGACCGCGAGCGCCGGGTCGATGGGGTAGAGCGCCGCTCGACAACGTCGTGGCCACGCGATCGGAATCGGCCGCCGGCTGAATCTGGTCCTCGGTCTGACCCGGACCGACGAAGAGGCCGAAGCCAGTGCGAGAAGACCGTCTTCATCGTTGGCCGCGAAGGTGGCGCCGACGCGCGGCTGAATGTTCGTCGCGGTGGACTTGAAGAGCGGCGTTGTGTTCGGGTCGATGACGCCGGTGTCGATGTTGAACTTCGACGATCAGGTTGTTGGCCTCGCGCATCGGCGTGTAGTAGTCGTAGCGCGCGCCGTAGTTCAAGCGTCAGCTTAGGATTGACGTGCCACTCGTCCTGCGCGTAGGCGATGTAGTAATTCTGCACCGAAGTTGCGCGGGCCGGTCGCGCCGTTGTTGAAGACGCTCGGCGCGCTCTCGTCGCCGAGGAACTGAATTGCCGAAGGCGTGTTGTTCGCATGAACGCGTTGACGTTCGTGAGCGAATAGGTCGTGCCGCCCAGCCGGTCGGTCTGCATCCGGATGGCGCGGAACTCGCCGCCGAACTTCAGGAAGTGGTTGCCGCGCAGCGTGCTGAGCGAGTCGATGAACGACAGCGTATAGGGGTCGTAGGGCTGGGCGCGCCCGTTCTGCGCGCTGTTGGCGCGGATGAGGCCGCCCGGAACCGTGACGCCCGAGCTCGAGCCCTGGCCGGCGATGCCGGTGTTGGCAATCGACCCGGTCAGGTTAATGATCATCGCCGAGAACTGGGGATCACTGGACGCTGCCCAGCAGCCGCGTCGGTGCGCCGTTGTAGCCGAACTTGAACTCGTTCGTGGTGCGGTCCGACAGGCAGACCCTGCAGGTTCAGGATGGCGTTGCTCGGATTGGCTTCCGTGTGGATGACGCGGCCGGACGACGCTGTCGGGCGCGTCGCTGGTGCCCCTGGTCGTGGAAGGCGCGGACGTACGACGTCCAGTTCGAGGTTGAATCGCCAGTCGAAGCGTCCGCTGAACGCGGTCTCAGTCACCGTCTGCGGCGTCTGCAGCTGGTAGATGTCGAAGTCGGGATCCTTCGATTTGCCCGGCAAGGAAGACCGCTCCGGCCGCCAGGAATCCCGAACGCAGACCGGCAATCGCGGGGACCGCCCGCGCCCACGCCGCGGCGCTCGGCACCGCCTCGACGATGTTGATGCCGGCCTGGAGGTTGTAGCGCTCGAAGCTGCCGAAGAAGAACGCCTTGTCCTTCGGCGATCGGCCCGCCGATCGATCCGCCCCACTGGTCCTGCTTGAGCAGGGATTTCGGGAGACCCGCCGCGGTGTCGAAATAGTTCGGCTTGTCCAGCCCATCACGTCGCATGTATTCGAAGAGCGATCCGCGCACGTTGTTGCGCGCCGGACTTGGTGATCACGCTAACCTGTCCGCCGCTGCCGGTGCCGTACTCGGCGGGATACGCGCTCGACTCGACGCGGAATTCCTGAACGTTCTCGAGGCTGGCCTGCAGCTTGAAGGGCGTGGCGATTTCGCCGTTCAGATTGCCCGGCGCCGCGTCGATGATCGCCGATCCTTCGATGCCGTCGTAGCGGATGGCGTTCTGTTCGACGGCGCGGCCAGAGAAGCGGATGTCCTGCCAGGTGCCGGTGCCGGCGTTCTGCGAGCCGGGCGCCTGCAGCATCAGCTGCGACATCTGCCGGCCGTTGACTGGAAGGTTGTCCACTTCGCGCTCGACTCACGATTGACACCGATGCGCGCTGAGCTCATGTCGAGAACGGGCGCGGTGCCGACGACCGTGACGGCTTCCTGCACGCCGGCGGGTTTGAGCTCGAAGTCGAGCGTCAGTTCCTGGCCGACGGCCACCGTCATCGACGGATAGTCGAGGGCGCCGAAGCCAGTCTTTTCGGCCTTGATCGTGTAGGTGGAAGGCTTGAGGAAGGCCATCACGAAGTAGCCTTGATCGTTTGTCGTCGTCGTTCGCTCTTCGCCGGTTTTTCTCGTTCTTGACCGTGACCTTCGCGCCCGATACGAACGCGTTGGACTGGTCCCGGACGGTTCCGCTGACGGCCTGCCTTGATCGGTCTGCGCGAATCCCCATGCCGGCAACAGCGCCAGCATGCAAACAATTGCCGCCAGCGACTTCGAGAACTTCATCGTCCCTCCTCCGATTAGTAGAAGTACGGGACGAGACTATGTGCTCTCCGTAAGGCTGGTGCGACGGGCGTGTTACGGGAGTGTTAACTCAGGAGTAGGGCGCTAGACCGAGGTTCCCGGCCCGGACGATGGCGTCTTTGGGGACGATGATGATGCCCTGCCGTATGCAGTAACCGTCCCCGTCGGCGTGGCCCAGCCCGGCTTCATTGACCAGCCGGACCCCGTCGCCAATCCGCGCATTCTTGTCCACGATCACCCGATCCAACACGACATCTCTGCCAATTCCAAGGCGGGGAGCGCTGCTGCGTGCCGGCGCCTCGTCGTCCGTCTCGTAGAAGTCGGCGCCGAGGAGGACCGACCGCCGAATCGACGTGCCGCTCTGCACGCTGGTCCGGATCCCGATGATCGATCGGTCGATCTGCGCTTCATCCATCAGGCAGCCCTCGGCGACGATCGAGTCGCGAACGCTGCAGCCGCCGAAGCGAGCGCCGGGAAGAAATCGCGGGTGGGTGTAGATCGGCCGGCGCGGATCGTAGAAGCCGAAGGGTGCCGCCGGCTCTGTCAGCATGATGTTGGCATCGTAGAACGACGCCACCGTGCCGACGTCAGCCCAGTAGCCGCGGTGCAGGTACGACGTCACGCGGTAGTCGGCGAGCGCCGACGGAATGATCTCGCGTCCGAAGTCCGTGGCGTCTCCGCGCTGCAGCACGTCGAACAGGACATCGCGGGAGAAGACGTAGACGCCCATCGACGCGACGAAGGGTTTCTCGGACGAGTGGCCGCCGAACGTCGCGCCGGCGGAATGCTCTGGCCGATCTCCGCCAGCCGGCCGGCGGTCGGCTTCTCGTCGAAGCCCAACGATCTGCCCGGCGCGATCGAAGCGGAAGATGCCCATCGCGGACGCGTCCGCCGATCGCCACCGGCTGGGCGGCGATGGTGATGTCGGACCGTGCCGATCGATGTGGGCGTCGACCAGCTCGCAGTAGTCCATGCGGTAGAGATGGTCGCCGGCCAGGATCAGGTAGTAGTCGGCGTCGTAGCGCACGAAGTGGCGCGCCGCCTGGCGCACGGCGTCGGCCGTGCCCTGAATACCAGTTCGGGTTGTCCGGCGTCTGCTCGGCCGCGAGGATCTCGACGAAGCCCGGGCTGAACAGGTCCATCCGGTAGGTCTGCGAGATGTGCCGGTTGAGCGACGCCGAGTTGAACTGCGTGAGCACGAAGATGCGACGGATGTCGGCGTGCAGGCAGTTGCTGATCGGGAATGTCGATCAGCCGGTACTTGCCGCCAATCGGGACCGCCGGCTTGGAGCGATGCTGGGTCAGTGGAAAGAGGCGAGATGCCCTGGTCCGCCGCCCAGCATGATCGCAAGTACCTCGTTGTTCATGGGCATTTCCGTTTCAAATCGATATGTCTGGGTGCCGGAAGCGTGTAACAACGGTGTAAATCGATCTGTTACAATCCTCCGTTTATGGTCTTTCGGCTGATCCCGCGAGAGGAACGCTTCTACAACGACTTTCAGGCGCTGGCCGACGAATTGAAGCGCGGCGCCAAGCTCCTCGAGGAGATGGTCGCGCCCGAGCCGGCCGGGGTGGGACAAAGCCGACGAAATCAAGGAAGTCGAGCACAAGTGCGACTTCCTCACGCACGAAATCATCCAGCGGCTCAATCGGACCTTCGTTACGCCCGCTCGATCGCGAGGACATCTTCGCGCTGGCTCGTTCGCTGGACGACGTGATGGACGCGATCGACGCGTCCGCACGCTGATTCGTCTTGTACCGGCTGGAGAGCGTCCGCTTCGGCGCCCGCGAGCTCGCGCACATCATCACCGCCTCGACCGCACCAGGTGCGTCTGGCGCTTCGACGCGCTGGAGCAGCACAAGGGCCTGATCGACGCACGCCGTCGAGATCAACCGTCTGGAGAACGAAGCCGATCGCGTCCACCAGCAGGCCGTCAGTCGCCTGTTCGACGATGAGCGCGATCCGTTGACGGTCATCAAGTGGAAGGAGGCCCTCGACTTTCTCGAGGACGCCACCGACCGGTGCGAGGACGTCGCCAACGTCCTCGAAGGCGTCATGGTCAAAGCACGGCTAGCCGGTCGATGCTCCTACATCGTCGTCGGCCTGATTCTGGTCGCGCTGCTCTTCGACTACATCAACGGATTTCACGACGCGGCGAATTCGATCGCGACCGTGGTGTCGACGCGCGTGCTGTCGCCGGGCAAGGCCGTCATCTGGGCGGCGTTCTTCAATTTCATCGCCGCGTTCACCTTCGGCACGGCGGTGGCGAGAACGGTCGGCGCCGGGATGATCGACGTCAAGATCGTCACCTTCGCCAGCTTTGCTTAGCATGTGTTCCCGTTCCTTATTCTGTATATCTATTACGATAATTCTCCTAAACGGCTTGACCAAGCCACTGAAAGTGGTCAATCAATACCAGGACCTCATCACCTGATGGCTAAACTCTTCCACCAGCGCAAAATCATATGATTAATGACTCCGCAGAAGAACTGATAACGAGAAGCCGGCTGGACGCCATCGGCCGGCAGGATGGACAGGGCCCGATCTTATGTTGTCGCCGCTCATCCGATTTCGCGTTCAGGCACTGGTATTCAGGTCACGTTTCTACCTACTGTGGGTTCTGTAGCCCACCGATGGATCTCTGCCACGCTGTCTAGATTGGATCTTTAGTTCATGAAAACTCTGTAAGCACTGATCTCAGCACGGCTTTCTTCAGCCCACGATCACAGCCTCCACTGGCGCCGCGCAAAAAAGAGAACGCGATGTGGGCATCTACTCTTGGGCGATATGTTGCAGCCACGGCTACATCAAAGACAGACTCAAACGCATCCGTTTACTGCGGTCAATGCGTTGCGGCGCTACGGCGATTGGGCTCGCACCACTGGCGGGCGGCTGGCGCATCGTCACCCCACCGCGCGGATCGAGATCATAAACTGCGACCGGTGGGGGATTCGCCGCCCCGAAACCGGCGCCACCTGTCGATCCTGATCGCGACCATGGCGTCCGGGTGTCGACCACGGCGATCACCGGCGCCATCATGATGCCGATTATTGAGACGCTGCCCGCCGGCTATCGGCCGGGGTGCCACGATGGGCAGAGACAGATCTGTCTGGACTGGGCTGTTGACGATTCCCGCCCGCACGGCGTTCCTGATCGCGGCGACACGACTTACGATCTGCGCCATCACCGCCGCGCGCGCGCTAGTCGCGTTCATGGCTATCGGGCCGGCTGAAGCCACAACCCGCGTTCGATCGCGATGGTGAAATCGGCGTTCGGCTGAAGCCTGCGCTCGTGACATTTGGGGCCCAGGCTGCGTGTGGGAAGCTCTGGATGGGCTGGCAAGAATGGGTTGCCGGTTACAGGTATCTCTGCAGTAATTGCAGCACCGCCGCCCACGGCGACTCTGGCGCCTGCCTTCGCTTCCTCTCCGGGGGCAGTGTCTCCCGAGTATAATCCACAATTTCTTGGCTCTCAGGAACTGCACCAAATCCTGGCGTGGATTGTTGGCGTCGCCTCGAAGATCGTTCTTGGGACGAGGCCGGGTACGTTTCTTTCTTCAGCGCGGCGGCAATCGTTCAGGTGGCCTCGTATTAAGGGTACGTGCCCGCGACGACAAATCATCTCGGTCGGATCCGCCGCCGATGAACTTGGTGAGGCGGGCGGGCTGCTCAGTTCGACGCGTTACCTGGATGGCGGCGTAGTGCCCCGAAGTGCAGCCATCATTCGGCGCAGCTGTCGTTGTAGAGTGCGCGCCGCCTCGGCCAGCGTCCGCGTGATCCAGCGCCACAGCTGGATGTCGCGCCACGAACTTCGTGATCGCGTGATGACAGCGTAGAGTGAGCGCCGTCGCCGGGCAGCGCGCCAACCGCCGGGCGATCGATCCTTGACGCCGCCCTTTTCTGCGCGGGGATGGTGCGGTTTCGGAACCACGACCTGTCAGCCTCGGGCTTCAGCGCGTGGGCGATGTTGACCAGATACCAGCCTCGCGGCGTCGGCGCGTCGCTGACGGTTCCAGGGGACACGCGGCACGTTCACGGAGATGAACCAGCCTGCCTGAAAGGGTGACCAGGGGAGAAACACGACCGCCGCCGACGCGGGCGCCACGTTTGCGCGCTTCATTGCCTTTCCTCCGTTCTCGCAGGATCGTTAAGCGTGGGGTGGGGCGTTGCGCACCCTGCCCTGCAGTGCCTGGGCGCAAGAGATGGAAGACTCTTATTCCAGCTGCGCCGCCATCACGGCATGGCTAGCGATCAGCTGGGTGGCAACTCGGCGACCTCCACCGGACGGTTGGATTCTCAGCTGCGCTGCCGCCGTGGAGTTCTGGCAGAGATGTTCGATCGCGCAGTCGAGTCGGTGCATGGTGCGAGCTTGCACGCGGCTTGTCGACGCAGTAGAACCACTCGAATACGCGCCTGATCTTCTTCAGGTATCCCCGGTGCAGGTCAGCTTCGTCGGCGACTGAAATCGCGATGGCGCGCCCAGTGCGGACGCTGATCGGCGCGGATATATCATGTTCAACGCGTAGGTGATGGCGTGTGGCGTGGGTGCGCAAGGGCGTCGTGCAGCGGCCGAGGTCGCCGCGAACTGAGGCGCGTCAGGGCCGATGTTCACCATCAGCTGCTGCGCCGCGCCTCGGCGCTCGGTGTCAGGTCGCACGATGCGACGGCGTCGGTCGAGGCTGCGAGATTTGTCGCAGGCGATCAGATCTGAGCGCCCCTTTTTCCTGCGCCGGCGAGCCACAGACAGCCACAACGAAAGGTCTTGACCACAACCGCTCCGCTCACGCTGTGTATGCCGGGCATTTTGTGCTCGAGGCTGCCGCTGCTCGTCTGATGCTGGCATCGCCGTCGAAGCCTTCGACGTATGCGGATGGCCGTGAGCGGCGATATCGCAGTTCGTGGTTTCACGCATTGGCCACGAAGAAATCGGCGTCGGCGGACATCGATCGGCGCGTCACTGAGGTCCGTGATGTCCGTGGAGGACCAGGACGGCACGCCGAACAGCGCGTAGCTCGCCGGGCGGCACGCTGGCACAACCGGTGCCGCATTTGGCACCGCTGGCACCAGGCGTTGCCAGGCGCGCTGGTCCCAGCCGCGCGCGATGATCGTTCGCGACTCGTCCCGCGGCGGCGGAAAAATGACTTCGGCTCGACGACGGTAAGCGTCGCGCAACGGGAACCACCGGCGATCGCCAAACAGCCGGATGGTTTTCAGATAAGGCCGAGCGCGATCACCGGATCGACGATGCCGCATCGCACACCTGCCGCCTCGTTGACCAACGGCGCGCCGCCGGGCTGCGTATCGACGTGAAACGCGCAACTCAGACCAATACCGGCGGATCTTCGCTTCGGATGATCTGCGCGCCTGCTCACCAAGGGCGAAGATAGGCGCATCCTGCACCAGATAATCTGAGCGCACACGCCACCACGCCTGAAACTCGCAATCACCGTTCCGCGCAGCGAAACCGCGGTGGCTAAATCACCGACGCGATAGCGTTCCGGCGATGCCCACCTGCACCACGATCAGACGGACGAACGCCAGGTCGAGCCGAGAAGAGACCGAGCGATCTGACGCTGCCAGAAGCGGCAGGCCGAAGGCAGTCGGCAATCACGAAGCGGACGATCTGCAAGCTTCGCTTCGCACGTCAGTCAGCGGCAGCGCGGCCCTGGGCGATCAGCCAACGACGGGTGCGCGACCGGCTGCGACGTCTGCTTTGCGCATCATTCGCCCTGGGTATCGTCGCTATCACGCGCCGCGAACGCCCCGATATCTTACGCGAGCCTCTGGCGACCTCCGACCACCAGACGCGTGGGTTATGCGCGCCCCTCGACGTCTCCGACTGGCGATCGCCGACGACATTCCGTCCGGCCGTGATGAACAGTGACCACGCCGTCAGGCGCAGTCCGCCGATGCGATCGACTTACGCATCCAGATATCTGCCGCTCGTCTGACAGCGTCGTCATCCGCGACGTTCACGGCGAGCGGGCTTCGGCGACGGCGCATCCTGCCAGATCCGCACGTCGAGCTGCCCCGCAGCGATAATGCCAGGCTGCTTGCCATACGGCGACCGCCAGCGCGATGATCGCGGCGACGCCTGCGAAATTTCGTCTGCGGAACGTCGTCCGCGATGGCTTCATGCCGACAGTGCTGGCGCTGGGATCCGCCATGACCAGCAAGCGAACTGCTTGACTGTGACGGCGAGGGCGATCGCGCTTTGCAGCTTCTCCTGGCTCGCACTGCGGTTTATGGACGTCCACCGTGCGGGTGCCACCGGTGCTTAGCGATAGCCCCAGACGTCAGTGGAGCACATCGCGAGGCAATTACCGCGGTGGTTGGGCGAGCAGGCATCATTAGCAGCAGAAATTCAGCTACGGTCGGCGTCTGCCGACGCCGTCGTCGAATCGTGTGGCGGCGATCGTTATGATCGACAGAAACGGGCCGTAGCGGAGTGCATCTTGAGTTCCTGGGGACGGGGCCGCGCATTGCGCCTGCTGAAACATGGGGCACGGGCGACAGAACCACGCCCGGGAGGCTGGTGCCTGAAGCTTTGCGGGCGATCGTGTCGACTCAGCTCGGAGCCCGACGATGCGCTCAGTTATTCGGCCCAGGCGGTCAAATGATGATCGGCAGGGCGGCGGTCGCCGCGCCAGACCACGATGCGACGAACTGGGCCGTCCGTGAGGGCAGCATCAGATCGAGCACCAGCAGATCCGGCGGCCGGACGAGCGACAACCCGACAGCGCGCGACGCGTCGACGCGATCCTCCGTCGTAGCGAACCCTGCGCCACAGTATCGGAATATGGCGCGGTACCAAACTGCCGGGCGATATCTGGATCTTGTCCTCGACAATGAGGATGCGCGCTGGCGGATCGGCGGAATCATTCAATAGCGGCGATGACGATAAAGTGACCTGTTTGGTCAAGCCGCCCAACATCGAAATTACAAACGGCGTTTCTTTCTGGCACCCCAGCGGCGCGTTCCGACTGACTGGAGGTCGGATCAAGCCATGATGACGTTTTTGCAGCCGTGCTGGGCACGATCGCCGTGGGCGTGCTGCTGATCGCCTATGGTCACCGCTCAGCCCGCGCGTAGCGTCCCGCGCGAAAGGAGACATCGCGATGCGGCGGCTTCCACTCAGGCGCGCGTCAGTCACTGGCGGTCTGCGGATGGAGCAGCTTACGCCGCCCGGCCGCAGTTGCCTCCACGGCCCCGACGGACGCCGCCCTGACAGCGCGTTTAACCTGAGCGGAAGGCCGCCGCCACATATGCATGACACCGCGTGCTGCGATCAACCGCGTTCGATCCCCAGATGTCGAAACGTATCCGACCGCCAGCTCGAACGACGACGGTATCAGCGTCCCGCTCGAAGCGCTCGCCAGTAGCCGCGCCGGTGACGCGTCGAGCGCGCAGCTTCGCGCGACTGGCTGAAGACCGCAATGGTCTGGCGTCAGCGGATCCACGGCGGCTGGGGCGGGCCTCGGCGGCATCAACTCGGCGGCAAAGAAAGGCGCGCTCATCGGCGCTCGCGCTGGCGGCGCCACCTCGACCATCTACGAAGTGCGAAGCGATTAGCGCGAGCGATGGAGCGCTGAGGTTTCAGCTGAGCGGGTGGCGCGGACGCGCGCAAGCCTTCCCGAGCGGGCGATGCTCGACCACAAAGGCCTCGCGCTCCATATGGCGGCGGGACTCCACGCGGTTCTGACTCCCAACATCAGTCACCGCTTCTGCCATCGACACTCGCGGCTCGCATGGCGTCTGCTCCGAGCCTGTCGTTCCGCGCAGCCAGCAGCGGCCGGCACGCGCTGCCGTGAGCCGCCGCGCCCTGTACCGACCTGGGCGTGAAGCCCGGGACGAAAGCGGTGCCTGTTCGTGGACGTGACACCAAACGCCACAACATCCACGTCTACGCGCCCGGCACGCAGAGGACTTCATCCCGATCACGGTGAAGTTCGACGCCGCAGTCGGCATCAAGCCGGCAAAGCTGGCGTATCCGAAATCCGAGTACCCATGAGCGTTTGCGGACGAGAAGGTGCCGGTTTTCAGAAGCCGTTTCGGCTCACGCAGGAAGTGACGCTGCAAGGGCGATCTGGCAGGGACGTCGATTCCGATCACGGCGATGGTCGACTTCCAGGCGCTGCGACGACGCAGGTGTGTTACTCCGCCGGAGTCGGCGCCGGTCAGACTGGACGTTGACGGTGGTGCGCTGACGCTCGGGTGAAGCCTTCGGCGCTCCGCAGCTCATCTGCGGCGGCTGAGGCTTCGCGCCTGCTAGAAGTCGCGCGAGAAGCGGATAGCCCCACGCGCGATTCCAGCAGCGATGGAGATTGCCGCCCACGGTCAAGCGACACCGCTCGCGCCAGCCGCCGATTGGCGCCCAGCCGCGCGAGCGGCCAAGCCCAGCAGGCCCGACAGCGCCGCCATTCCGAGCGTCGATCCGAGCCCGAACAGGCCGACGTAGGTCAGCCGCGCCGCGCGTGGTCGGCAGCGTCGCCAGCACGAGCGCCGTGAGCGCGCCGCTCCGCCGGCCAGCCCGTGGACCGCGCCGCACGAGCAGGCGGCCGCCGCGCCAGCGTCCACGTGCCGATAATGCGACGTGCGCCGGCTCGCGCCTTCGTGCGAACGTGCGACCGTGTGCGCCGTGCCGATGCGACGCGCGCCGGGCCGGCCGCGCGCCCTGCCTCATCGCGTGAACGATGGCACGAACGCCGAGCGCGATCAGCATCAGCGCGCACGCAGAACTCGAACACGCTCGGCGACGCGCGCCGGCATCTCGGCGCGCAGCACGACGAGGACCGCTGCCGACGACGATCAGAGCGAAGGTGTGACCGAGTCCCCAGCAGGCGCCGAGCAGGGCGGCCTTGTATGCTGTTGCGCTCGCCGGTGACGAGCGTCGTCACCGCGGCGAGATGATCGGGTTCGAGCGCGTGGCGCATGCCAAGCAGCGAGCCGAGGCCCGAGCTGGTCATGAGTTCGAGGACAGGCATCGGTTGGGATGCATCGATATTGTATCCTGTTGATCTCGTCGGTGGTGGAGTCCACCAGTAACCGCCGCATCCGGCTGGACGGCCAATGACTCCTACGGAACGCACCGTAGGACTTCGTCTCGGCGTTCCAGCAGATTCAGCCTCTTCGATCGGATGGTTGCCATGATCTGGATTGGCGGTTGCCGCCGGCGGTGCGGTCGGATCGGTCGCTCGCCACGCGCGTCAACGTCCTGTCTTCGCGCACGTCCTCGAACGCGCCGTTCCGCACGCGACCGCCGCGGTCAATATCATCGGTTCCGCGGTCATCGGCCTCCTGGCCGGCACTCATCGCCGTCGGCCGCCTTCATCTCTCGACCGAAATGCGGACCTTCCTCTTCGTCGGCATCCTCGGCGGCTTCACTACGTTCTCGAGCTTCATGCTCGACAGCTTCACCCTCGCGCACGGCGGCGAACACACCTCGCCGTATCGAACGGTCGTCACTGCAGACCGCAGCTGGATTTCTGGCGGTGTGGGCCGGCTATCGCGGCGTCATCCTGATGGCGCCGTAGCCGGGCGACAACAGCCTACGACGACGAAGACTTGACGTAGCGCGCGATCTGCTCGTGCGTCGCGAACCACACGCCGCGCTTTCGCCTTCATGTGAAGAATCAGCTTCTCGAGCCCGGCGACTCGTGAGCGGTGGCCGGTGATGTGCGGATGCATCGTCAGGATGAACAGCCCGCCCTCGTCGTAGGCCACGTCGAATTCCGATTGAAAGACCTGCTCGATGAGATCCGGGTTCGGCATCCCGCCGTTGGTCGCGCCGCCGAAGTAGGGGAAGTCGTCGAGGATGCGCTCGATCGGCAGCTCGACGACGCCCGACGGCTGCCGGTCGAGCAGGATCTCGTAGGCATCGTCGCTCGCCATCAGGCTGCTGTCGTAGAGGAAGCCCGCGTCCTTGACCTGCTTCATCGTCCACGGACTGAACTGCCATGACGGCGCGCGATAGCCGACCGGCCGCTTGCCGATCGCCTTGCTCAGCGTTTCGATCGCGCGCGACAGCATGTCCTGCTCGAGGGCGGCGTCGTTCACCGAAGGCAGGTGCTCGTGAATCCAGCCGTGGACGCCGATCTCGTGGCGCCCGCTCTTGAGGATTGTCCGGGATCATCTGCGGATGCAGCAGATGACTGACGGCGGGGATGAAGGAACGACGCCGGAATCTGGTGCTTGTCGAGCAGCCGCAGGATGCGCGGCAGTCCGTCGACGGCGCCACTGCTCCGCGCGAGATCGATTCGGAGATCAGGTTGCCGGTGGCGAGATCGGCGGTGGCGCATGTCCACGTCGAAGCTGAGCCCGACTCTGCACGCGCGCCATTACGGCCACGCACCTCGGTTCGACGTGCGCTTGCCAGCGCTGACGTGAAACATCTGCGATTCGAGCTGAGTCAGCGGCAGGCGGACGCCGGGCTGCGGCCGCGGCGCCTGGGCGACGAGCGTTGCGGAGCCGAGGGCGGCGACGGCGACCACGGCAACGCGAAATCTGGGGATGTTCATGGCGAAGATCATTACCGCCACGAAAGCGCGAAACACGAAATTCTTGGGGACTGAATTTTTCGCGTCTTCGTAGTTTTCGTGGCTTGTTTCTTCGTGTTTCGACGGGTTCTCTACGTTCCGTACTCCGTGGTTCCGCACTGGAAGTTTACGTCGCCGACGACGATGAGGAGATCGCCGTTGATGCCGATGACCATCGGCGCGCCGCAGGCGATGTCGCCAGCTAGCCGCTGACCAGGCTGCCGAAGCGGCATGCCGCCGCGGAACGCCAGCATGTAGATGCTCATCACCCGGCCGCGCATTTCGTTGGGCGCGATGAGCTGCACCAGCGACGTCACCGTCGAGAACACGATCATCGAGCGCCGCGCCGGTCAGGAAGAGCAGGACGTCGCTCAGCCAGCAGCGACGCGCGACAGCGCGAACGCGATGATCAGCGCGCCGTAGACCGCCTGGACGAGCAGCGCGGTCAGCCCCATCCGCTTGAATCTTCCCGAGCCACGCGACCAGGCAGCGCGCCGACGATCGAGCCGGCGCCCGAAAACGCCATCAGGTGGCTGTAGGTGCTCGGCGCCTTCGTGGAAGATCTGCTGCGCGAAGACCGGCAGGAACGTCAGCACCGCGAAGCCGAGGAACGTCGTCGCCGCCGCGAGCACGATCAGCGCGACCGAGGCTGTCGTGGTGCGCGCACGTACGTAGAGGCCGCCCTCAGCTCGTCGCCGCATCGCCTCGACGCCGGTCGGCGGGATGTGCTTGACGTGCAGCGACATCAGCGTGTTGATCACGACGAGGAACGACAGCGCGTTCAGCAGGAAGCACGGCGTTCATCGCCTGCGGTTCGCTGTAGCCCCAGCTGGTGAACGCACGCAGCGATCAGCGCCGAAGAGCGAGCGGCCCGAGGACGCGCGCGACGTTGAACTGGATCGAGTTGAGCGCGACCGCGTTCGGGCAGATCCTTCTGTCGACGAGCGACGGAATGAGCGCACTGGTAGGCCGGTCCGCCGAACGCCTGCGCGCAGCCGGTGACGAACGACAGCGCCGAGGATGTGCCAGATCTGGACGACGCCGAAGATAACATCAGCAGCGCCAGCGAGGCCGAGGTCGCTCATCTGCACGTACTGCGAGGCAAGCAGCGTCCGGCGGCGATCGTGGCGATCGGCGAGCACGCCGCCGATCAGCGATGAACAGGATGATCGGCAGCTGCTGGAGGAAGCGCGTCGAGCCCGAGGAAGAACGGCGCGACGTCGGTGCAGCGACAGCACCAGCCAGTTCTGCGCGACGATCTGCATCCAGGTGCCGATGCTCGACGTGCAGGCGCCAATCCACTGGACGCGAAAATCGCGATAGGTGAAGGCGGCGAGCGTGCGCCGCATCGTTCGTGCGCCAACCGAGGGGCCGCCGCCAGCGGGGGTCGCTGGCGGGAGGTCGCTTCAGCTTGGACGGATTCGGCCAAATAAATGTCTCTAAATGAATGTAGCTACGTATCTTACCTTATGAAAGCCACCGCACTTCGAAACCCCTGATCCTGCAGGACGGCCGTGTGTTATAGTTTCGCTCGAAGGCGAAAGTAAAGCGAAACAACATGGCCCTTCCTCGCGCCGATCTCGAAACCCTGCTGCGTGCCCCGCCGTCTCGACCCTGACGCTCACCACGGCGATGGTGGCGCCGGATCCTCATGATGACTGTGCGGTCGCGTCGACTAACGTTACGACCTTGGACGCACATCTGGGCGGCGGGTTCCCGCGCGGGCAGCTGTCAGAGCTCGTCGGGTCGCGCTCGTCTGGCCGGGCGAGCGTCCTGTTGCGGGCGATCGCGGCGGCGACGTGCCGCGGCGAGCTTCGTCGCCCTCGTCGACGCGCTCGACACGCTGGACGTCGCATCGGCCGCCGACGCCGGCGTCGATCTCGATCGTCTGTTGTGGATCCGCGGCTCGGTGACGACCTATTCGGGACTGGGCCGCGATCTCAATCAGCGGGCGATGGAACAAGCCATCCGCGCGTTCGCGCTCGTGCTGCAAGCCGGCAATTTCGGGCTGGTGGCGTCTCGACGTGGCCGAAGCGCCGATGGACGCGATTCGCCGCCTGCCGTTCACCACCTGGCTGCGGCTCCAGCGGATGGTCGAAGGCCGCCAGACGGCCTGCCTCCTCGTCGGCAGCGACACGATGGCGCGCAGTTCGGCGGGGCTCACGGTTCGGCTGGGACAGGACCACATGCCCCGATCGATCGACGGGCGGCCCGCGATTCGGGCCGACGTTGTTCGACGGGCTCGATCTCGGAAGCGCGCGTGCTGCGCGCGCGATCGCGGAAGGACGACGATGTATCTGCCCCGCTCTATCGACCGCCGCACACTGACCCGGCTTTCGCCGGAACGCGCACGAGCTTCAGCCGAGCGAGGATGGAGCGCGCAGGCTTCCATCAGACGGAGCGCGAAGGCTTCAGCCGAGCGACGACGTGCTCGCTGCGATCGCCGGCGAATTTTCCCCGCGGTACGAGCTGCACGAGCCCGGCGTCGTCATCGACATCAGCGGGCTCGAACGGCTGCTCGGCACCACCCGCCGCATTGGCGAAGAACTGCGGCGCGGCGGCGCACGCGCGGCGTTCACGTCCACGCCGCCATCGCGGGGACGCAGACCGCGGCGATGATGCTGGCGCGGGCCCGGCCCGGGCTCACGGTCATTGCCCGCGCCGCCGAGGCCGCCGCGCTGGCGCCGCTGCCGCTCGACCTCCTGGACACCGCCGCGCTGGCCGTCTCGACGTTCGGCGCGTCCGCGACGTCGGGCGACCAGCCCGCGTCGATCGTCGAGACTCGTCAAGCGCTGGGGGCTCCGGACGCTTGGCGAACTCGCCGCGCTGCCGCCCGCCGATCTGGTGGCGCGCGTCGGGCGGCCGGCGCTGATCTGGCGGGCGCTGGCGCGCGGCGAGGATGTCCGTCCGCTCATGCCCACGCTGGCCGACGAGCGCTTCGAGGGAACACTCGAGCTCGAGTGGCCGCTCGAAGGGCTCGAACCGCTGTCGTTCGTCCTGACCCGGCTGCTCGAACCGTTGTCCACCAGACTCGAGCGGCGCGATCGCGGGGCAGCGGTGCTGCACGTCCGGCTCGGGCTCATCACGCGGGCGGACGATGGATCTGGGGCTGCGCGGACGTGCATGCGCGGCGCATCGAGCTGCCGACACCGATGCGCGATGTCCGATCGCTGCGCACCCTGGCCCTGCTCGATCTCGAATCGCATCCGCCCGCCGCTGCTGTCGATCGCGTCACCATCGTCGTCGATCCGACGCCGGGGCGGGTGCTGCAGCACGGGCTCTTCACGCGCGCGCATCCGACACCTGAACAGATTTCAACCCTGCTCGCCCGGTTGGGAGCGTTGATGGGGCAGGGATCGCATCGGCGTGCCGGCGACGGTGGACACGTATCGTCCCGGGGCGTTCGCCATGCGGCCGCTGGCCACCGAACATCGTGTCCGGCGCCGCAGACGGCGCCGGTTGCCCGTCCGGAAACCGCCAGTGGTTTCGGCGCTGCGGCGGCTGCGTCAGCCAGTGGCCGCGCGCGTGGCGGTAGGGCCGGATGCGCGGCCCGTGCGGGTGACGACCGATCGACGCGGATTTTCCGGCGGCGCGGTGACGCACTGCGCCGGGCCGTGGCGATCGTCGGGGAACTGGTGGACGGCCTCGCCGTCCCCAACCCACTCGACCACACCCGACCCCCGTAACCCACCCGACCCACCTCGACCCACGTAACCCACCCGACCCATGTCCCACCCGACCCATTGGGATTCCGACGAATGGGATGTCGCCTTGAGCGACGGCGCAACCTACCGCCTGTCTCGCGATCGGACGCGTGATGCGGTGGTTCATCGAGGCCATCGTTGACTGACGGACATCGAGACGACCTGCGTCGTGCCGTATATCGAACTCCACTCTGCTTCCGCATTCAGCTTTCTTCAGGGCGCGTCGTTGCCCGGAAGCGCTCGTCGACCGCGCCGCCGACCTTGGGTATTCGTCGATGGCGCTGCTCGATCGCGATGGCGTCTACGGCATTCCGCGATTCCACAAGGCCGCAGTAGCGGCTGGCATCCGCCCGATCATCGGCGCGGAACTTGACGATTCGGTCGGGCGGGTCGAGTGGGTCGGGTGGGGCGAGTCGCCTGCGGCCATGCCGAGCGAGGACCTGGAAAGTCCGAGCGAGGCATCAGCGTTAGACACGCGGCGGTGGTGACGCCCCGCCGCCAGTGGAAAGTAGGTCAGGTCGGGCGGCAGCGCAGGACTGGCTGCTGCCGGTTCTCTGCGAGTCGGTCGAGGGCTACCGCAACCCTGACCAAGCTCATCACGCGCATGAAGCTGCGCGCGCCGAAAGGCGAGGGCGCGCTGACGCTCGACGAGCTCGACGGCTCGACGACCGGGCTGGTCGCGCTCGTCGGCCGCGCCGGCGCTCGAGACGCTGGCGGCACGGCGTCGGCGGTCTGCTGGATCGCCTGGTCGGCGCTGTTCGGCCGCGACCGCGTGTTCGTCGAGCTGCAGCGGCACTTCCGGCGCGACGAGGAAGCCGACAACGCAGGCGCTCGTCGCGCTGGCCGTCGACGTTCCGCGTGCCGATCGATCGCCACCAACGGCGTGCGCTTCGCGACGCCGGCCGACGCGGCCGCTCTTCGACGTGCTCACCTGCATTCATCACCACACCACGCTCGCGCACGCCGGCCGGCGGCTGGCGCCGAACGCGGAGCGGTATCTCAAGCCGCCCGACGACATGGCGGCGCTCTTCGCCGATCGCCGCGACGCGGTCGCCCGCACGCGCGAGCTCGCCGATCGTCTGCAGTTCACGATGGCCGACCTCGGCTACCGCTTTCCGGACTATCCGGTGCCGCGCGGCGAGACGCAGGCGTCGTTCCTGCGCCAGATGCACGGAGGTCGGCGCGCGCGATCGCTATCGTCCGTATCACGATCGGGCGCGCGCGCAGATCGCGCGCGAGCTCGATCTCATCGAGAAGCTCAACCTCGCCGGCTATTTCCTGATCGTCTGGGACATCGTCAACTTCTGCCGCCAGCACGACGTCCTCGTGCAGGGGCGCGGCAGCGCCGCCAACAGCGCCGTCTGCTACAGCCTCGGCATCACCGCCGTCGATCCGGTCGAGATGGATCTGCTGTTCGAGCGGTTTCTGTCGGAGGAGCGCGGCGAATGGCCCGACATCGATCTCGATCTGCCGAGCGGCGATCGGCGCGAAGCGGGTCATCCAGCACGTCTACGAGAAATACGGCCGGCTCGGCGCGGCGATGACCGCCAACGTGATCACCTATCGCGGACGCAGCGCGGCGCGCGAAGTGGGGAAGGCGCTCGGGTTCGACGCCAGCGCAGATCGATCGGCTCGCGAAGGTGATGAACAACTTCGAGTTCACCGATCCGGCCGACACGCTGCCGCGGCATCTGGCGTCGGTCGGCCTCGATCTGCAACTGCCGATCGCGTGCGGCAGTTCGCGCGGCTGTGGAACGAGATGCAGGATCTGCCGCGCCATCTCGGCCAGCATTCGGGCGGCATGGTCATCTGCCAGGGCCAGCTCGACGCCGTCGTCCCGCTCGAGAACGCCAGCATGCCCGGCCGCGTCGTCGTGCAGTGGGACAAGGACGACTGCGCCGACATGGGCATCGTCAAGGTCGATCTGCTCGGGCTCGGCATGATGGCGGTCATCCAGGATGCGCTGGCGACTGGTCAATCGTCGGGATTCTGGAATCATCGATCCGGCGAATCCGCAATCCGCAATCCCCAATCGTTGATCTGGCCCATCTTCCTCAGGACTCCGCGATGTCTACGAGATGCTCGCAGACGCCGACACCATCGGCGTCTTCCAGGTCGAATCGCGCGCGCAGATGGCGACGCTGCCGCGGCTCAAGCCGACGACGCTTCTACGACCTCGTCGTCGAGGTGGCGATCATCCGGCCCGGGCCGATCGTCGGGCAGATGGTGCATCCCGTATCTCAATCGGCGCGCCGGCCGCGAGCCGATCACGTATCCGCATCCGTCGCTCGAGCCGATCCTCAAGCGCACGCTCGGCGTGCCGCTGTTCCAGGAGCAGCTGCTGCGCATGGCGATGGTGGCGGCCGGATTCACCGGCGGACAGGCCGAGGACCTGCGCCGCGCGATGGGCTTCAAGCGATCCGAGAAGCGGATGAAGCAGATCGAAGTGCAGCTGCGCGAGGGCATGGCGCGCAACGGCATCACCGGCGACGCCGCCGAAGCGGATCATCACCTCGATCGCGTCGTTCGCGCTGTACGGATTTCCCGAATCGCACGCCGCGAGCTTCGCGCTGCTGGCCTATGCCAGCGCGTATCTCAAGGTGCACTTTCCCGGCGGCGTTCTACACCGCGCTCCTCAACAACCAGCCGATGGGGTTTTATCACCCGTCGACGCTCGTCAAGGACGCGCAGCGCCGCGGCGTCCGGTTTCATCCGATCGACGTGCAGGTATCGGACTGGGACTGCACGGTCGAACCCGACGGCGGCATTCGACCTCGGTCTGCGCTATGTCGCGGGACTGCGCGAGCAGATCGGAAAGACAATTGCGGCCTCGCGACCACGGAGTGCCGGGCCGAGAGGCCGGGTAGAGCGCGAGGCGCCAGCCGATCGTGGCGGCAAACCGCGTGGAGACAAAGCCCGGGCGTTTCCCGATGGCGCGTGTCCCAAATGCGGCTGCGACGACCCGTCGATGCTCGAGCCAGTCAAGGGGTCACGCTGGTTCTGCAACACCTGTTCGCACGACTGGGATCGTTCAGCGGGTGCTGACCGCTCGGCTAAAGCCTTCGCGCTCCAAGACGCGATCGACGATGATCCGAAAGCCTTCGCGCTCCAGACGCGGATCGACGATGGCCGGCCGCGCCGGTTCGCTCGCTCGACGATCTCGTCGGCGCGCACGGGCCTGCGGCGCGACGAAGTCGTCACCCTCGCCGACATCGGCGCGCTGAACGGCTTCGGCTACGACCGCCGGTCGGCGCTGCGGCAGGCCGAGCGCGCCGTCCGCCCGTCCGGCGAACTGTTCGTGGAGCGGACGGCCGGAAGCGACGAAGACCCCAACGCCTCCTGTCCCTTGCGGCCGATGATCGAAGCGGAACGCCTGGTCGCCGACTACGCCGGCACCGGCCTGACGGTGGGCCGCCACCCGATGGCGCTCGGCGCGACGAACTGTCGATGCGCGGCATCCTGCGGCCCGCGATCTTCACGAAACCCGCCAGGGCCGACGCGTGCGCGTCGCCGGCATGGTCATCACGCGCCAGCGGCCGGGGACGGCCAAGGGCTTCGTGTTCCTCACGCTCGAGGACGAAACCGGCATCGCCAACATCATCGTGCGACCGGATCTCTTTGCCGCAGCGATCGCCTGACGGTCATCGTGAAGAGCCGTTTCTCATCATCGACGGCGTGCTGCAGAACCAGGACGGGGTCACTTCGGTTCGCGCCGAACAGATCTACAGGCTGCGCGGCGTCGACGTCGATTTCGACGCCCACGACTTCTATTGATCCGGCACGCTGCCATCACGTCGCCGGCGACGATAAAATGGACGTCCTTCGGAGGTGAGCCGTGAGAGACATTCTGACGTCCGTAACCGTCGCTCTGCTGGTAGGCAGGAGCGGGCGCGGTCGCCGCACCCGATCAAACGACCGCCCGCCCCGGGGATCCGTCGCGCGCCGACGTCTGGGTCAGCAACCGCGGCGGCTCCGAAGCGATCCCCGTGGACCTGCGCCAGGCCAGCCTCGGGCAGCCGCTCGGCATCCGCGTCCTCAACGGCGATCGCACCACGTCGATTCCGCCGATGCGCGTGACCGCGCGCGACCACCTGGGAATACCGGACCGCGGTGGTCAAACCGAACGACCAGCTCGCCCAGACGATGACGGCGCTCGGCAGCCAGGGGATGGGAAACGACGGGAATCGCCTGGCCGGGAGGCGATGCGGGCACGATGGTTCTGCTCAAGCGACCGGCGTTAGTCGTGCGCGTCGTCCGCGCGCGTGACTTCGACATAGCGCTCGCCGTCTTCGTGCGTGACCCGGACACTCCACGGATTGCAACAGACTTCGCAGTCCTGGACGAAGGTGCCGCGCACGTCGGCCTCGACGTAGATCTCGACCTCTTCTCCGCAGTACGGGCACATGACCAGCGTCGTATCGTCCATATCAACTGAAAATCCACTCGACCGGCACCGCCCGCTCCGACCACCATTGTAGGCCGTGGCGGATTCCTGGACCGTTGACGGCGCGGAGGCGGGCAGCGGCTCGATCGATTCCTCGCCGCGGCCAATCGCCTCGGCGCTCCGCACCCGCGCGGCGAAGGCGATCGCCCGCGGCAAGATCTTCGTGAACGATCGCGAAGCCGCCGCCGGCGACGGCGGGATCCATGCTCACTGTACGGATGCGTCGTCCGGGTGTGGATGGATCGGCCGGGGACGTCGACGCGCCGCCAGCGCTCGGCCCGGCCCGCGACCTGCCGATTCTCACGAGGACGCGGCCATCGTCGTCCTCAACAAGCCGCCGAGGGTGCTGTCGGTTCCGCTCGAACGCCGCGGCGAAGCGCGTCGGTCTATGACGACGTGAAGGACTACCTGGCCCGTCGCCGCCAGCCGCGCCCGTTCGTCGTCCATCGCATCGATCGCGACACGTCCGGAATCGTGCTCTTTGCCCGGCATCCGCGGGGCAGCGGCGGTTGAAAGAGCGAGTTCAAACGACACGATCCCGAGCGCGTAGTCCTGGCCGTGGTCTGCAGTCCATCCGACGCCCGCCGAAGGCACCTGGCGGGACCCACGTCTGGTAGCGGAACGAAGGCGCTGATTCAGAAGGAACGCATCAGCGCGACGCGCGCCAGCGAGACGCCGTCTGCCATTATCGCGTCGTCGAGCTGCTCGACGGTGCGTCTCCTCGATCGAAGTGACGCCGGTCACCGGCCGCCGCAATCAGAGATCCGGCTGCAGGCCCGGCTGCGTGCGGCCACACACACTCGTCGGCGAGCGGCAGCTACGCCTACGGACGGACTCGCCGCGCCTGGTCGCCTTCCCGCGCCAGGCACTGCGTGCCTACCGCCTGGGGTTTTCGCCATCCGAGCGACGGCCGGCCGGATGCAGCTCCGAGGCGCCGGCGCCGGACGACCTGGTCAGGCTGATCAGCGCAACCGTCTGCGTGCGCCGAAGGCGTGAAGACGCTCGGCTGAAGCCTTCGCGCTCCGTCAGTCAGAACGCTCGGCTGAGAACCTTCTCGCGCTCCGTCGGGGGGATGCGTGACGCCCTCGAAGCCTTCGCGCTCGGTCAGTGGACGTCGGTAGACCTTGCCGCCCTTCATCACGAACGCGACGCGCGTGACCGCCGTGATGTCGGTCAGCGGATCGCCGTCGAGCCGCGATCAGGTCGGCCTCGTATCCCGGCGCCAGCGTGCCGATCGTCTTGTCCAGGCTCAGCGACTGCGCCGCCATCGACGTCGCGGAGACGATCGCGTCCATCGGCTTCTGATTCCCCTGCCGGACGCGCTGCGACGATCTCGTCGGCGTTGTGGCCGTGCGCGCCGGCGACGGCGTCGGTGCCGAGCACCATCTTCAGGTTCGGCGTCGCCACCGCCTTCTTGATCATCGCCGCGTTCAGCGCCAGCCCCTTCTCCATGTAGGCGAAGCCCTCCTCGTTGTAGTTGCCGATGCCGAGGTAATTTCGCCTTGTTGCTCAGGTAGTTCTGCAGCACGACGCCGACGTTCGGATCGAAGTAGACGCCCTTGTCGGCCATCAGCGTCAGCACTTCCTCGGTCGACGAACACGCCGTGCTCGATCTGCTCGCAGCCGGCGTTGACCGACGCCTTGATCGATTCGGTGCTGTGCGCGTGCACCATCGTGCGCATGCCGATGCGCGTTCGCCTCGCCGCACGCCGCCTGCAGCTGCTCGTCGGTCATCGTCTGCTTGCCGCCGTCGCGGATGCTGGCCGACGCGAAGATCTTGACGACGTCGGCGCCGTCGGTCTTGAGCTGCCGGACCTTCTCGCGGATTTCGTCGCGGCGTGCCGCTGCGCTCGTTGATCTGGCGGATCGACGTCAGGATGCGCGGCCCCGGCAGCACGCCGCGCGCGATCGCCTCGCGCAGCTCGACGTCGTTCGCCTGCCCGGGCTCTGGATCGTCGTGAAGCCGGCCAGCAGCGTCACGTAGGCGTTCTCGGCGCTATAAAGAATCTCTTGCGCCGGGCGTGCCCGGCCGCGCGGCGTAGCGCCCGTCCTCGTCGAAATGCCAGCCGACGTGCGCATGGACGTCGATCATGCCCGGCACGACCGTCAGCGTGCCGAGGTTGTAGGTCGCGTTCGCCGCGTGCTGCCGGTTTCGATCGACGTGATTTTGGATCCCTGCACGACGACCGTCGCGTTCCGCAGCGTCTTGCCGGTGCCGTCGATGCAGCGGTCGCCGCGTGGATGCGGACGGTCTGGTTCTGCGACGACCAGCGGCTGGCGACCACGCAGCGCTCGGCAAACGAGCGCTGTCGAATTGCATGGCGCGATTATGATCCTCGAACTCGAGTCATCGCGATCCCGAGACGCCGACCGCGCGTCACTAGGCCACTGACGCGGATTGTCGTGTCCGACCGCGTTCGGCTCGATCGCGGCGTCGTCGCCCGTCTCCGTGAGCCGGCGCGCGTCCGCCTCGGCGGACAGGACTGGCCGTTCTACGGCGGCGATCAGGGCGGCGACCAAGTTCTCGCCGCTGACCGACATCAACGCCGTCGACCGTCGCGCGGCTTCGCGTGGCGTGGGAGTGGTCGACCGCGCGAGAAGGCGCTCGATGCAGTTCGGCACGCGCCCGGGCAATTTCCAGGCGACGCCGCTGCATGATCGACAACGTGCTCTACCTGAGCACGCCCTACAACCGCGTCGTCGCGCTGAACGCCGAGACCGGCGCCGAGCTGTGGGCCTTCGATCCGAAGGCGTAGAGGACGGCCAGCCGCCCAACGGCACCGGCTTCGTGCATCGCGGCGTCGCCGCCTGGCGCGACGCGCCGACGGCAACAGCTGCGCATCTTCATCAACAGCCGCTACCGCCTGATCTGCCTCGACGCCGCGACCGGCCGGCCGGTCGACGTCGTTCGGCGACGACGGCGTCGTCGATCTGAGCCGGGGCCTGGTCTGGGAGATCAACAAGACGCACTACACGAACACGTCGCCGCCGATCGTCTACAAGGACCTGGTGATCCTCGGCAACGGCGTCGGCGACCGGCTCGTGCATACGCAACGATCCGCCGGGCGACGTCCGCGCGTTCGACGCGCACACCGGCAAGCAGGTCTGGACGTTCCACCGATTCCGCAGCCGGGCGAGTTCGGCAACGACACCTGGCGGCGGCGATTCGTGGAGCTTCACCGGCCACACCAACGTGTGGGCGCCGATGACGCTCGACGCGGCAGCGCGGCCTGGTCTACATGCCGGTCGACACGCCGAGCAACGACTTCTACGGCGGCCAGCCGGCCGGGCGCGAACCTGTTCGCCGAATCGCTGGTGTGCCTCGACGCCAGCGACCGGCGAGCGCAAAGTGGCACTACCAGATCGTGCATCACGGCCTGTGGGACTACGACAACCCGTCGCCGCCGAACCTGGTCACGATTCGCGTCGGACGGCCGGCGTCGATCGACGCCGTCGTGCAGTTGACCAAGCAGGGCTTCGCGTTCGTGTTCGATCGCGTCACCGGCAAGCCGGTCTGGCCGATCGAGGAGCGCGCCGTTCCGCCGAGCGACGTCGACGGCGAGCACGCGTGGCCGACGCAGCCGTTCCCGACCAGGCCTCCCGGCCATCTCAGAACAGGGCGTCACGCTGGACGACGCCGTTCGATCTGACGCCGGAGCTGAAGGCCGCGGCGCGGCAGGAGCTGGCAGAATGCCGCATCGGTCCGGTGTTCACGCCGCCGCACGCTGCAGGGCACGGTGCAGCGTCCGGGCATCATCGGCGGCGCCAACTGGGGCGGCGGCGCGTTTCGATCGCGCGCAGCGGCGTCCTGTTCGTCAAGACGACGAACTCAGGCGAACCTCGATGCGCGTCGGGCAAGCCGGATCGGTCGGCGGCGAACCCGCGCGCGTCGGAGGTGGACGCCGAGCTCACGTCCGTGTCGGCGACACCAACGCGGAGTTCATGGACGGCCTGCCGCTGCTCAAGCCGCCCTACGGCCACCTGGTGGCGATCGATCTGAATCGCGGCGCCATCAAGTGGCGCGTGCCGTTCGGCGACACGCCGTCGCTGCGCCGGCACCCGGCGCTCGAAGGACGTCGCGCTGCCGGCGGCGCTCGGCGTCGCCGGCGCGCCGGGGGTGCTCGCGACCGGCCGGCGGGCTGGTGTTCGCCGGCGGCGGCGATCTGCGCGTTCCACGCCGCTCGACGCGGCGACCGGACGCGGAGCTGTGGCGCGTCGCGGCGCTCCGCGACGCGGCCAACGCGCACGCCGATGACGTATCGTTCGGCGAGCGGCCGGCAGTTCGTCGTCGTCGCAACCGGCGGCGGTGAGGACGCGTCGCTGGTGGCGTTTGCGCTGGACCGGCGACCGAGTTCAGTGACGCCGGCATGCCTTGATCGCGGACACCGTGGTTCTGGCATCTCATCGCTCGCGTCTGGCGGCGCTCTCTCGATTTCCGGCGTGGTCCACGACTCGTCCGGCGCCGTCGTCGTCAGGCGCGCTGCGTCATCGTCCGCGTCGCGCTCGCGGTCCCGAGCGCGCGTCGACCACCGGGCCCGACGGGCGGTTCTCGGTCGACACGACCGAGACCGGTGAGCAGTCACCGTCATCGTGCGCGCCGGCGGCTTTCGCCGAAAACGACGCGAGCGCGGTCAGCGGCGCCGAGACGCGCCGGTCGACTCGACATCGTCGTCGCAGCCGGCCGGCGCTGTTCGAGAACCGTGACCGTGACGCCGACGCGCGCCGAGCAGCGCCTCGGCGACGTGCCGGCGCAGCGTCAACGTCGCTGACCAGCGACGAGCGATCGAGTCGTCGCCGGCCGTCGTCGCCGACGATGTGCTGCGGCAGATTCCGACGTTCAGCCTGTTCCGCCGCACGCAGCAGCCTGTCGGCGCATCCGACGACGCAGGGCGTGTCGCTGCGCGGCATCGGCCCGAGCGGCGTCAGCCGGACGCTGGTGCTGCTCGACGGCGTGCCGTTCAACGATCCGTTCGGCGGCTGGGTCTACTGGACGCGCGTGCCGCTCGAGAGCGTCGATCGCATCGAGGTCGTGGACGGATCGACGCTCGAGCCTGTACGGCAACTACGCGATGGGCGGCGTCATCAACATCGTCACCAGCCGCGGCCGACGCGGCGGACGATCGAGCTCAAGCCGCAGTACGGCAAGCGAACACGAGCCCGAAGCTCGACTTCTTCGCCAGCGATCGCGTGGAACAAGGTGCGGCGTCGTCGTCGACGGCAGCTTCTTCAACACCGACGGCTTTCCGATCGTCGCCGACGATCGAGCGCGGGCCGATCGACAACAACGCCAACGTCGAAGTACCAGAACATCAGCGCGCAAGGTCGAGTTACGCGCCGACCGATCGCATGCAGGTCTTCTTCCGCGCCGGCTACTTCAGCGAGGACCGCGGACAACGGCAAGATCGGCGAGCTCAACGACACGCGCTGGACGACGGTCAAGCGGCGGCGTCCGCGCTGCGGCTGCCGGACGACAGCGATCTGCAGGCGCGCGTCTTCGGCGACTATCGCAGCGACTCGCACAGCAACTTCCTCGCCGTGACGCAACGCCGGCGACGACGCCGCGAACATCGTCCGCCTGGCGATCGATCAGATCGTGCCGACCAACGGCGTCGGCGGCATGGCGCAGTGGGCGAAGGCGCTCGGCACGCGCCAACATGTTCAGCGCCGGCGCCGACTGGCGCTGGGTCGATGGCGACAGCCGAGGAGGACGCGCATAACGTCCCGCCGGTGCCGACCGGTCGGTCATCGTCCGCCGGTCACGCACGCGGCGACGCTGGCGCTGAAGCGCGTCTCCGGCGGCACGCAGCAGACCGCGGGCGCGTTCGTGCAGGACATCTTCACGCCGCTGCCGAAGCTGACGGTCACGCTGAGCGCGCGCGTCGATCACTGGCGCAACTACGACGGCCACAACCTCGAGACCGACGGTCGCTACCGGCACTGCCGACCGCCAACAACCGGCCGACGCTGCCGGATCGAAACGACACCGTCTTCAGCCCGCGCGTCGCGCGCGATGTATCACGTCACCGATCGCGTCAGCGTCTGGGGCGCCGTCAGCTCCGGCTTCCGCGCGCCGACGCTCAACGAGCTGTATCGTCAGTTCCGCGTCGGCACCGTGCTCGACGCTGGCCAACGATCAGCTCGGCCCGGAGCGGCTGGTGGGCGGCGAAGTGGGCGTCAACGTCGCGCGCGGCGAAGAACGCCACGTGGCGCGACGACCTGGTTCGACAACCGCGTCGAGAACCCGGTCGGCGAACGTGACGCTGTCGACGACGCCGGCGCTGACGCACGCAGCAGCGCCAGAACCTCGGGCAGACGCGACATCTGGGGCGTGCAGACGGACCTCGAATGCCGCATCGGCCCGGCGTTCGGCGCGCCGGCGGCCGCGTATCTCTACAATCAGGCCACCGTCACCGACGTGCGCCGGCCAACACCGGCGCTGGTCGGCAAGTTCCTGCCGCAGGTGCCGCAGAACCGCGCCACGTTCCAGCTCGTCGTACTCGCAACCCGAGGTAAATTCAACGCGGCGATCGGATGTGCAGGTGTCGGCCTGCAGTTCGACGACGACCAGAATATCAGAGCGGTCAGCCGGCGCCGCGCTCGCCGAAGCGGGATACTCGACGACGCACGGTCCCGGGCTGCCCGCCTACCGATCGGTGGACATCACCGCGTCACGCGCCATCAATCGCAACTTCGAGGTGTTCTTCGGCGTGCAGAACCTGCTGAACAAGGAGTAAGCTCGTCGGCACGCTGCCTGAGCACCATCGGCGCCGCGTCTCGTCAACGGCGGCATGAAGTCCGCTTCAGCGGTCAATAGTCGGAGGGCGAGGACGCCTACCGCGTCGCCGCCGCTCTTCGAGCGTGGCGCAGCCGAGGTCTGCGGGCGGCGCCAGAAATCCATCGTCGAGACGCGGTGGACGCAGCCGACCGTGCAGTAGCGGCGCGCACGACTTCGGCGTCGCGAACTCGCGGCGGATGTCGTCGATCGGTGTAGCGACTCGAGCGGCACGCCGGGGTAGCCGCGCTGCTGCGAGCAGTAGTGCACCAGGCCGTCCTCGCAGATGTAGAGGTAGCGCGCGCCGGCGCGGCAGCGCCACTCGTTCGGCTTGCCGTCGGCCAGGTTGTCCTGAAAGCTGCGGATCCCCGAGTAGAGGTTCTTGAGCACCTGCCACGGCGCCGCTGATCGCGGCCGACACCTCGTCGAACACCTTGCGTTCGACCGGGCCGAGCGGCTTCAGGCGGCCCGAGCCGTCGTGGATGATGCCGATCGAGGTCGAGAAGCCGAGCTCGCGCGCGCGCGGTTGTTGATCGTGCGCGCGTCTTCCGGGTTCTTGATGCCGCCGCCGAGCACCGAGTTGATGTTGACGTCGAAGGTCGCGTGGTCGCTGCAGGTGCTGCAGCTTCTTGTCGAGCACGCGCAGGCTCTTCTTCGAGACTTCGTCCGGCTCGACGTTGTCGATGCTGATCTGCAGGAAGTCGAGGCCCGGCGTCGTTCAGCTCCTCGATCCGCTTCGGCACCAGGAAGTAGCCGTTGGTGATCAGGCCGGCCATCATGCCGCGGCTGCGGATGTGGCGGATCAGGTCGTCGAGATCCGGATGCAGCATCGGCTCGCCGCCGCTGAACGCGACGACCGACGTGCCGAGCTCGGCCAGCTTGTCGATGCGCGCCGCATCATCGCCGTCGGTCGGCACCGGCGGCGACACCTTGTCGTGCTCGTTGCAGTAGCCGCAGTCGATGTTGCAGCGGCGAATCGGGATGATCTGCACGAGCAGCGGGTGGGCGCGTATGGGTCAGCCCGCGCGACGAACTCCCGCAGCGGAGCGTCGCTTTGCGGCTGGCGTCTGCGCGACAAGGTCAGAAGTATAGCATCAGGCCGCGGACTGCTCGGCCGGACGCAGCTGCCTTCACCTGCTGGCCGACCTTCACCGAACCGCTGAAGATCGCGCCGACGCGGGATGAAGCCGAACAGCTGGTGCCGCGCCGACGGCGGCCAGGCCCGCCGACGCGATGCAGCCGCAGCTGCTGCAATCGGGTGCGCCGCCGAACTGGCACGGCGTGATCTGCGTCGTCAGGTCCGCCGAGATCGTCGTGCGTGGTGCGCGCGAAGACGCATTCGTCCGGCGAGTCCGGCGGGTTCGCGTAGACGTCGATCAGCCCCTTGGGCAGCGCGAGCTTCGGATAGCGCAGCCGCAGCGCCGAGGAGATCGGCGACCACCTGCTCGCGATCGGCCGGACGCAGCCGCTCCTCGGACACCTCGCCGACCTGCGGCGTGTAGAGGCTGACCCAGATCTTGCGTGACCGCCTCTTGCGCCGACCAGAATCTGCAGGAACTCCTCGATGTAGCCCTGGCCGGTTCACCTGCTGCCGCGTCACCGTGCAGTGCACCGTGATCGAGTGACCGACGATGTGCTTGAGGATGCGATCGTAGGTGGCCGGCGTGCGGCGGACGTCGTGCTCCGGGCTGCAGGCCGTCGATCGAGACGACGATCGACAGGCGCGTGGATGCTGCGCGAACTCGCGGGAATCTCCCGAACCGCGCTCGTCACCAGCTGCGACGTGGATGCCGCGTTTCGACAGCATCCGGCAGAATCGTCGTCAGCTCTCGGTAGCGGACGAGCGGCTCGCCGCCGACGATCGAGACGTGCAGCGGGCGATGCTTGTCGACCAGCGCCATGACGCCGTCGATCGAGTTCCTGTCCCTTGAAGTCGCGGACCTGTCGCGAAGCGTGAGATCGCCGCCGAGATGATCGTCGCCGTAGGCGTAGCAGCCGGGACAGTGAAGCGGGCACTCCCGCGTGATCTCAATCGACAGCGCCGGCGTGTAGCCTCATGAGAATCCGACCCCAGGCCGCGAATAATCCATTCCATGTGCACACTATCACGTGTCTGTAGGATCCGCGCGCAGTGACAATGCAACGACGTGCGCTGCTGCGAGTGGATCGTGACTCGCGTCGGCCGCGGTCCCGCTCAGCGAATCCGCCTCACGGCGCAGCCGCGCGGAGCTGACGCCGAATGCGGTCGCGCTGCTGCGCGAATCGCGCCGACCGTGCTGCCCGACGGCGCTGGGCGACGCGGGTGGCGTGCGCATCGTCGACGAGTTTGTCGCGTGGACGCGCGGGCTATCGCGAAGGCGTCGCGCTGGCGCACGGCTACGGGCATCCACGGCTGCAGAAAGCGGACCGTCGCCTGTTCCCGGGTATCTGCTTCAGCTGGCAGCCGCTGGAGCGGAGTGCTCGGGACAAGGGCGCCGCGTGTCGGGTCGCCTCGATCTGGCGACGCGACGGACGATCCTCGACGAGGCCTTCACGCGCGGCCGGGCTTGCGGGACCTGCCGCCGCGTCCCGTCCGGACAGCACGTCGTCGCCGACCTGATGGCGTTCTACTTCCGCAGCAGCGAGGCCAACGACGACTGCTATCGCGCGCTGATTCAGCGCGAGGTCTGCCGGCCGATCACAGATCACGACCAGGCGGCCGGCGCCGATCGCGCTGAGCTGGATCCGACATGGCCGTTCACGAAACCGACGTCTGCATCATCGGCGGCGGCATCACTTCGGCGATGCTGGCGCAGAAGCTGACGACGCTGCGTCCATCGCTCAGTCACCGTCGTCGAGGCCGGGCGATCGATCTTCGATGTCGCCAATCGCGGCCGCTATCGCGAGCGCGCGCGCTCGCCTACGGCGAGCACCCGTGGCACGACGACTACATCGAGCGATCAGCAGGCCGACGGCATCATCTCGATGACCATGGCGGTCGGCGGGCTGGCGCTGCACTGGGGCGGCGCCTGCAACCGGTTCTCCGAGGAAGACCTCCGGCTGAAGTCGATGTGCGGGCTGGCGGCCGACTGGCCGATCGACTGGCCCGACCTCGAGCGTTGGTACTGTCGAAGCCGAGCGCCGGCTGAACGTCAGCGGCGAGGCGAGCCCGCACCCGGACGACCGTCGCAGCGCATCGTATCCACAGGGGCCGATTCCGCTCTCGTACAACCTGCAGGTGCTGAAAACCTGGGCGGAGCAAAGCGGACTGAAGTTCTTCGCCGCTGCCCATGGCGCGGAACCTGACGCCGTTCGACGGCCGCGGCAGCTGCTGCGTCTACGACACCTGCGGCGAGGTGTGCCCGTCGGGCGCGCGGTACTCGCCAGACTACACGTTCCAGCCAGCTGATCGAACCGCAGCAAGATCGTGCTCCACGATCGCACGCTGGTCCGGCGGCTGGTCCTCGACGATCGGCGCCCGGTCGTCGTGGCGGCGCAAGGCTGGCATCAGGATCGGCCTGACGAACCGATCGACTATCGTGCGAAGACGTTCGTGGTGGCGTCGGGTTACTGCTGGAGCTCGCACCTGCTCCTGTTGTCGTCGCATTCGAGATTTCCCGATGGACTTGCGAACAGCTCGGGCCTGGTCGGGCGCTACATGAACGGACATGCGTTCATCCAGGCGACGGCCGAACATCGACGACCAGACGTTTCCGGGTCAGAACATGACCCACAGCCTGATCTCGCGGCGAGTTCTTCCGCTGCCCGGCCGATCGACCGTTCGTCCGTCACGATACGCGCGTCTGGGAGAGCTCGTCGCGGCCGCGATCCACGACTGCGGACGCCCGAAGGCCGCCTGCTGCTCGGCGACGAGCTGATGGACGACTGGCGGTCGCGCACCAGGGGCAGCTCGGTGCGGCTGCGTGCCTACGTCGACGTGCACCCGTCTGCGGACAGCCGGCTGACGCTCGACCTGTCGAAGAAGAACCGCTACGGCGATCCGATGCCGAGGATCGAGCATCACTTCGACGACGCGACGCTGGCGCGGCAGGCGGCGACGAAGGCGCACGTGCTGGGCGTGTTCGACAGGCTGGCCGCAGGCGAGCAACGGCCGGATCGTCAACACCAGCGAAGGCGACTACCTCGATCATCCCGGCGGCGGCTGCCGGATGGGCGCCGATCCGACGACCAGCGTCTGCGACAGCTTCGGCCGCACCCACGATCACGAGAACCTCTTCGTCGTCGGCGCGCCGACGACGCCGACTGGCGGCTGCACCAACGGCACGCTCACCTTCGTCGCCCTGACGCTGAGATCCGCCGAGGAAATCACCCGCAGCGTGGGGCTCTAGCCGACGAGCGAATCAATCGGCGCGAGGGCTTTAGCCGAGCGAACGAGGTCTCCATCGCACATCCTGCAGGATCTCGCGCAGCGGATAGACGCTCGATCCCGACCATGGATAGTCCTCCACTGAGACACAAAGGCCGGCCCGCACGGGATTGCAGACGATATAACTGACGATGTCGAGCGTCACCTCTTCGCGCCTGAGATGGCGGTCGAAGTAGCCGTCCTGCCAGAACCGCTCTCCGTAGACCCGCCGATGCGCGTACCCCGGTTTGCTGACGGAACGACGCCAGGCACCTGTTTCGCATCCGCGCCAACTAACGCGCCACCGATCAGCGCGTGCAGATGATCGGGCATGAAGCAGTGCGCAAGTAAGTCTCACGCCGTTGCGCGCGCCACATTGCAGAAGTCGCCATCGAGGGTGTCGTCGGCGATGGAGCTCGCGCGGAAGTAGGGTCGGCGCTCGAACGTGCACATTGTCACGAAAGATGCGCTGACTTCCGAGATAGGCGTCGCGTTGTAGTCGGGGAGGGCGTCGCCAGAGCACTCGGTCGACTGCGCAAAGCACGAGCCAACGCTCGGCTGAAGCCTTCGCGCTCCGCAGGGCGTCGCTCGGCTAAGGCCTTCGCGCTCCGCAGGGCGTCGCTCGGCTAAGGCCTCTGCGCTCCGCGGGGCGTCGCTCGGCGAAAGCCTTCGCGCTCCGCGACAGCCGGCGCTCGGCTAAAGCCTTCGCGCTCCGTTGGGCGCTCGCTGGATGACGAAAACCGATACAGCAGCACCACGTCGATGACGACGACGACGATCAGGATGAGAAAACTCGCGGCGCTCTCGACGATGTGGGCTCGCGCAACAAGGCGGAGAGACCAAAGGCGACCACCCGCATCGAAACTCATGCAGATGCGGCGAAACGTCTCGGCGCGAATCCGGCTGAATCAGCCACGCACCGACCGGAACGCCGACGACCACGCTCGGCACGATCCACGGGGATCAACCCGAGGCTCTCACGCGCTGATCAGTCCGGCTCCCGAGATGCGTCGTCGCGGTGAGCGACGACTCGGCGAGCCGGATCAGCCCGAGCGCGGCGCGGAACTCCTATTCAGCACGAATCCTGGTTGCTGAGCATCACCGCGAGCGGCGGTCCCGAGATGGTCGTCACCGAGTAGAGAACGCCGAGGCCGGCGCCGAACAGGCAGGCCGACCGCGCGTTCGGATGCGAATCGGCGCGCCGGTAGCCGGCCGCCTGAAGCAGAATCAGCGGCAGCAGCACGACGTAGGTCCACAGCTGCAGCCAGCCCGGATGACGTGCGCCACGATCAGCGTGCCAGACGACGACGCCCGGCGCGAGGCCGATGACGATCGGAAGCACGCGCCGCCAGACACTGGCCGATCGCCCTGCGGTTGGTCAAGAGAACGTAGGCGTTGAGCGCGACCTCGATCACGACCAGCGCCGGGTTGAGCACCCGGTTGGCGAGGAACAGCAGCGCGAGAGGAACGGTGATCGACGAGAAGCCGTAGCCGAGCGCGCCGTTGACAACGGCGGCCAGGAAGGTGATCGCCGCTATCAGGCCGCGCGACACGTCATCAGGTCGAGATCAGCCCACCCGCCAGTCAGCGCACAGCCGTGAACATGATCTCGACGGCGGCGTCGGCGCCCATCAGGCCGGTGCCGACGGTCGCGCGCGCCGGGAAGTCCTTCGTGAAGATCTCGCGGTAAGCCGCGTTCATCTCCTGGAATTTCGACATGTCCGGCAGGTAGACGACGCCGTCCACGACGTGATCTCCAGTCGTAGCCCGCGGCCTTCAGGGTCCGTCCGACGCGGGACAGGACTTCGGTCGTCTGCGCCTTGACATCGCCCTTGTTCGCCGGCGTGTTGCCGGTGATACCGGCGACGCACAGGCGGTTGCCAACCTGAATCGCGGAGCTCAGGTTCGGTTAACGGTCCCCGCCGAGCCGTCGGCGTTCGGCGTCGTCACCGCCTTGCGGGCCGGCATCCTTGACGGCGACCATCGTGATCTCGACGACGTAGTCCGGGTTCGTCAATCCGGCTTTCACCGTCGCCCGCGCCGGCGGCGCGCCAGCGAAATAGGTCCGGTAGGCGGCGTTCATTGCCGCGAACGTGGTGTCGTCGGTCAGGTAGATGCGCGACGTCACCACGTCGGCGAAGCTCATGCCCGCCTGCTTCAGAATCGCCGCGCCGTTGTCGAGGACGACCTTTGCCTGCGCCGCGACGTCGCCCTTCACGTTGGTGTTGTCCTTGCCGTTGCGGCTGACCAGGCCCGACAGGAAAAGCGTATTGCCGCTCTTGATGCCGTAGCTGTACGGATTGGGCGACTTGATCCAGTCCGAGGGATGCACGACCGCCCGCTCGCCGCCGTTCGGAATCGCCACCATCGCGATCTCGATCAGGCCGTCGGCGTTGGCCAGCGGCTGCGGGACGACCACGGTGGTGCGCGCCGGCGGATCCTTGGGCAAGTAGGTCGCGTAGACCTCGTTCATCGCGGCGAAATCGCCGGCGCTGCGCAGGTAGATCATCACGCTGGCGGCGTTGGCGAGGCTGGAGCCCGCCGGCTTTCAGCGTCGCCGAGATGTTCTCGAGCGTCTGCTTCGTCTGCGCCTTGACGTCACCCTTGGCCAGCGCGCCAGAGGCGTCGGTGCCGAGCGCGCCCGCGACGTAGATGAGCCCGCCGGCCTTCACGGCCGGGCTGAACGGAAGATTGGGAACGCCGCCGGTCGAGATGATTTGCTTGGACATGGTTTGCGCGAGAGCCACGGTGACGGCTCCGGTGATGAGGACGGCGACGATTCCGCTCGTGAACGTCGAGGACAGGCGCATGTGTCGCTCCCGGGAAGTGAGCGCCATTGTATTCTTAAAGAGGATGATCGAGAAGCGGCGTTCGAAGATCCAGGGATGGGGCGTCTTTGCGACCGAAGCGATTACCAAGAACACACGCATCATCGACTACGCGGGCGAGAAGATCTCCAACCAGGAGAGCCTCAAGCGCGAGCGGCGCTACATCCGGAGCGGGCCACATCTGGTGCTTCAAGCTCACCAACCGGACGGTGATCGACGCCGGCGTCGGCGGCAACGTCGCGCGCTTCATCAACCACTCCTGCCGTCCCAACTGCTACGTCCACATCGTCAACGGGCATCGATCTGGATCCGCGCCGCGCGCAGCATCCGCACGCGGTGAGGAGCTGACCTACCACTACAACACCGACGGCGAGGGACTGATCAAGTGCCGGTGTCGACCCGGCTGCCAGACGCTGCTGTGATGCCGCGTGCTGTATCTGCACGGCTTTGCGTCGTCGCGCGAAGTCAACCAAGGCCGGCTACTTCGCCGACGGCTCGCGCGGGCATGGCGTGACGCTGGAATCGCCCGGATTTCAACGAGCCGGATTTCCGGACGCTGACCATGACCCGCATGCTCGGGCAGGTCGGACGCGAGCTCGAGAAGCGTGCGCGGCGCCGGCGACGCTGATCGGGTCCAGCCTCGGCGGCACGCTCGCGGTGCTGGCGGCGGCACGGTTTTCCGCAACGCGTCGACTCGCCTGGTGCTGCTGGCGCCGGCGGTCATGTTCGCCAAGCCCGGCCACCACCTGCTGCCGCCGGAGCGAATCGAGAACTGGCGCGCGGCAGGGCTCGCTTCCGTTCTTTCACTATGCCTACGGCGCGGAGCGCCCGCTCGACGTCGCGTTCTACGAAGACAGCCTGCGCTACGACGCGTTCGGCGCGGCTTTCGCGCAGCCGACGCTGATCTTTCAGGGACGCCGCGACGCCTCGGTCGATGCGCGGACCGTCGAGCAGTTCGCGGCGTCGCGGCCGAACGTCACGCTGTCAGCTGCTCGACGACGATCATCAGCTCCTCGCCAGCCTGCCGACGGATCTGGTCGGAGACGTCGCGCTTCCTCGGGTTGAGCGAGTGAAGGCGATGAGGCGGGCGGCACTCGTCGCAGCTCTGCGTGAGCGCCGGCTTGCATCGGGTCTGGTCCGGATCTGAACGCATCGCGCCCGGCGGCAGCGGCGTCGTTGCAGGCCGCCAGCAATCCGGATCCCAGGTCGCTCCGTGTCGGCGTGCTTCGAGCCGGCGGCGGATACAGCGGTCTCGACGCTGCCGATCGAGACCTACGTGGCGCGCGTGCTGGCCGGCGAGGCCGCGCGCGACAGCCGGCCGGCCGCGCTCGAGGCGCTGGCCATCGCCGATCCGCACGTTTGCGCTGGCGAACCGCGGCCGCCACCACGCCGACGGCTTCGACCTGTGCGACCAGACCCATTGCCAGGTGCTGCGTGCCGCTTGACGCCCGCGACCGAAGCGCGCGGCGCAGGCGACCGCCGGCCGCGTCGCTTGCTGCGGAACGGCGCGCCGGCGTCGATCTATTACACGGCGTCGTGCGGCGGCCGCACCGAGATTCCGTCGGCGGTCTGGCCCGGGCGCCGAGGATCCGCCGTTCCTGCCGTCGCGCGACGACGACGCGTGCCAGGGCGCGCCGGCCTGGACCGCGGATCTGGCGGCGGCGGATCTCTGCGCGCGCGCTGCGCGCCGCCGGGTTTCGTGGGCGATCGGCTGGCGCGACGTGCGCATCGCCGTCGCGGACGAGTTCGGGACGCGTGGCGCGGCTGCAGGTCGACGGACTCGATCCGGCGGAGATTTCCGGACAGGACCTGCGCGTCGCCGTCGGCCGCACGCTCGGCTGGCAGCACATCAAGAGCACGGCGTTCGATCTTCGTCGCCAGGGCGACTATTACCGGTTCAGCGGGCACGGGTCGGGACACGGCGTCGGGATGTGCGTCGATCGGGTCGGCGAAGCTCGCCGAGCGCGGCCGGAGCGCCGACGAGATCCTGGCGCGATACATCCCGGGCTTTCAATCGGCCGGATCGGCTCCGCGCCGGTCGCGACGACGGCCGCGGCTTTGCCCGAGCGCGGACGACGTGGCGAGCCGCCGGCACCGGCGATGCCGTCACGGTCCACGCCGGAGCCGCGCGCGGCGGCAGACCCGGCCGCGGCAGCGGCAGTCGCGGTGACGCTGCCGGACGAAGACGAGGGTGGCCACTCCGTGATCGAGAAGCAGACCCTGGTCGCGCGCAACGAGCTGGCGGCCCGGCTCGGCGTCGCGCCGCCCAGAGTCACGCTGCGCTTTCACGCGACGACGGACGAATTCGAGCTGGCGACCGGGCGCCCGTGGTTCAACGCGAGCGTCGCGTTCAACGACGAGGTGCACCTCACTACCGGTCATGGCGCTGCGCGATCGCGGGGTGCTGGATCAGTCGATTCGCCGCGGGCTCGTCCACCTGATGGTCGATGGCCCGTTGAAGGAGCGACCGGCGTGGGTGAGGGAAGGGGCGTCGCTCTACTATTCCGACAGCCGGCCCGACCCGGCGTCTCAGGGCCGCGCGCCGTGTCCGACCAGCATCGAGCTGATTCAGCCGGTTTCCGCCGGAGCGCTGAACAACGCCTTGGCGCGGGCGAAGGCGTGTTTCGCCAGACAGATCGCCGCCGGCCGCGGCTGGCGCGACGTCCGCTAGCCCGCAGGCACGGCCGCCGGCGCATCGCCGGGCCGCGGTCACTTCGGATCGGCAACCGTTGGCGTGCCGTACTTTCTTCAGCGCCGCCTGATACTCGCCGAAGAGGGCTTTGATCCCGTCGAACTCCTTCCTGACCGCCGCGCGGTATTCCGGGTGCGTCGCGAAGTCGAACAGCAGCGCCGTCATCGTCTGCGCGTCGATCGGTGAAGCCGCGATGGCCGACCTCGGTGAGGTTGTCGGCGTCCATCTCGTACGTGTGGTTCGACGCGGTCGAAGACTGGGCGGTGATGCTCGACGCCCGGGATGTCGCGCGACACGCTGCCGGTTTCCTCGAAGCCCTGCGGCTTGCCGGGCTCGGCCAGCACGTTGGTGGCGCCGAACTTCTTCATGTAGGCGAAGCCGAGCTCGCCGAGCGTCGCGATGCTGACGCCGTCGAGATCCTTTCCGTAGTGCTCGATCTTCACCTTGGTGCCGGTGGCGAGCGCGGCTGCCTTTGGCGGCGTTGTCGACGAACTCGACGACCTGCTGCAGGTAGATCTCGTCAGGGTAGCGAATGTAGAAGTCGGCGACGGTTCGATCCGGCACGACGTTGGGCGCCGTGCCGCCCTCCAGGATCACTCCTGGATGCGCGCCTCGGGACGGATGCTGGCGCGGACGCTGTCGATGTTCTTGAACAGATCGATCACCGCTTCGAGTGCGTTGCGTCCGTTCCACGGCGTCATCTGATGGGCGGGCGCGCCGCTGAACGTACTTCGCGCCGACGATGTTCAGACAGCAGCTGCCGAAGCCGGGCGCCGGACGCGACGTCGCCTCGACGGCGTGGCTGCGGACGATGACGTCGGCGCCGTCGAACGACGTGCGCCTCGTGCATCACCGTCTTGGCGTTGGGCGGCATCATTTCCTCACCGGGCGTGCCGTAGACGAGCGATGCTGCCGGGTGTTCGCGTCGCGCGACAGTACTCGGCCACCGCCACCGCGCGCGGCGATGCCGACGGGACCCTGCGCGCTGTGCTGATCGCCGTGAAACGAGCCCTTGGTGCCGCGCAGCGCGTCGTACTCGAGGATGATCCCCATCGTCGGCGCGCCGGCGTTTTCTCGTGCATTTCGCGACGAACGCCGTCGGCAGGCCGGCGACCCCATCTCGACGCTCGAAGTCGTGCTGCCGCAGGTAGTCGGTAAGCACCTGCACCGATCGCTTCTCCTCGAAGCCGACTTCCGGATGCGTCGCGATGTCATCGGACATCGTCAACAGCTCCTTGGCCATGAGCTCCTTGGCGCGTGCGACGACGCGGTCGCGCGCGTCGTTGGCGCCGGTCAGCCTGGCGACGAGGCCGGGCACGTCGAGCGACTGCTCGAGGGCGCTCATTTTCTTGAGCACGTCCTTGGCGGCTTCACGTTCGGTCGGGTGTCCTGCGCGCCGGCAGCGGACGCGAAGAGAGCGGCCAGGAACAGGGCGCGAAACATGTGCGGCATGTCGGAGAGCTTACTGCACGGATGCGCTCGACTGAAGCCTTCGCGCTTGAGTTCGCGCTCGGCTAAAGCCTCGCGCTCCTATCTGCCAGGGAATGGCGATGATGGCGGACGAACGCGATAGCGGATCGTCGGCATCAGTGTGGCCGGCGCCTGGCTGCGGCGACCACAGGCCGCCGCGGTGGCCTTCCGAACACGCGCCGCGCCAGCGGCAACGCCAGGCCCATGCCGCCGCGCGTTTCGACGGAACGGCCGCCGCGGGCGGGCCAGCGCTTCATCGACGTGCCTCGCCTCGGCGACGACGACGACGAGCCAGTCGACGCCATCGATTTTGGTCAACCGGCAATCGGCCACCATGCTGGCTGGTCCGGGTTTCTCGCGCAGCACGCCGCGGAAGATCGCGTCGAAAGGCGGTCCTGAGCCGGCCCGGGTCGCCGATGACCGGGGCGGCGACGTCGTCGCCCCGAAGCGTCAAGTGGACCGTCGCGGTCGCTCGCCTCGTGGACCTGCGAGACCACTTCCGCGATCAACGGCACCAGGTCCAGCGATTGCTGCGCCAGCGTGATGATGCCGGCGTCGAGTTTTCCGACGTCGCTCAGTTCGGCAATCATCGCGGCCATCCGCATGCACGACTTGTCGGCTTCGTCGATCATCTTGCGCTGGCGGGGAGTCAGCGGCTCGTCGGTATCGCGCAGCAGCATCCGGAGGTAGCCGCTGACGACGCCGATTGGCGTCCGCAACTCGTGGACAGCCAACGAGATCAGCTGACGATAGGCTTCAGAGGCAGGCGTGGGCATGCGGTCTGGTCCTTCCTCTTTATAATGGGATATAGCGTAACCGGACTCGACCGTCCAGGCGTCAAACAGGCAGAGACGATGCTTATCAAGCCCGCGCCCGACGTCCGCAGTTCGGAAATCACGGACCAGAAGCTGTCATTTCAACCGCCGCCAGTTCATCCAGACGGCCGCCGGAACCGTCGCGGCGGTGGCCGCCGGCACCATCGGCGCGACCGAAGCGAGCGCGGCGACGCCGCGCCGTCCACGGCCGCAAGTTCGAGAACGTCACGAAGAGCGCGCTGAGCACGACTGAAAAGGTCAACGGCTGGGAACAGATCACGACCTACAACAACTTCTACGAGTTCGGGATCGACAAGGACCTGCCGTCGGAGAACGCCAGGAAGTTCAATACCGACAACTGGACGCTGGCCGTCGACGGCGAGGTCAACAAGAAGGCGAACTGGCAGATCGAAGACATCATCAAGGGCGAGACCCTCGAAGAGCGCATCTATCGCCATCGCTGCGTCGAAGGCTGGTCGATGGTGATCCCGTGGGTCGGGCATCCCGCTGGCCGATTTCATCAAGCGCTGCGAGCCTACGTCGAAGGCGAAATACGTCAAGTTCACCACGGTCGCCGACAGCAAGCAGATGGTCGGACTGACGGAGCCCGATCCTGCAACTGGCCGTACGTCGAAGGCCTGCGCATGGACGAGGCCATGCACCCGCTGGCGCTGCTGGCGCGTGGGTCTCTACGGCGAAGTCCTGCCCAACCAGAACGGCGCGCCGCTGCGCCTGGCGGTGCCGTGGAAGCTTACGGCTTCAAGCACGTCAAGTCGATCGTCAAGATCACGTTCACCGAGAAGCAGCCGCTCAACACGTGGCAGGAGCAGGCGCCGTCGGAATACGGCTTCTACGCCAACGTGAACCCGCAGGTCGATCACCCGCGCTGGAGCCAGGCCACCGAGCGGCGCATCGGCGAGTTCCTCCGCCGCAAGACGCTGATGTTCAACGGCTACGGATCAGGTCGCGTCGCTGTACGTCGGGCATGGATCTGCGGAGAAACTACTGATCTCGCACGCTCAAGCCGGTCTGTCTTTCTCCTTTCCTCGGACCGGCCGCCTGGCTCGTCTGGGCGATCGTCACCGGCAACCTGAGCGCCAATCCGCTCAGCGACATCACCAACGAAACCGGCGTGCTGGACGCTCCGGTTCATCTGCATCACCCTGGCCGTCACGCCGCTTCGTCGGCTGACGGGCTGGAACGGCGCCATCCGCTTTCGACGGATGGCTTGGTCTGTTCGCCTTCTTCTACGGCACGCTGCATTTTCTGACCTACGTCATCGCCGATCGCTTCGCCGGACTCGACTTTCCCGACGGGATGGTCGCGCTGTCGACGGTGAAGAACCTCGGACGATCGGTGGTCGAGGACATCTACAAGCGCCCGTTCATCACCGTCGGCTTCACCACGTGGATGACGATGCTGCCGCTGGCGCTGACGTCGACGGCCGGCATGATCCGGCCGGCTCGGCGGCCGCCGATGGAACCTGCTGCACCGGCTGGTCTACGCGACCGGGATTCTGGGCGTGGTGCATTACTGGTGGCTGGTGAAGGCGGACGTCAGCCGCCCGCTGACGTTACGGTTTCTCGTCGTCGCGCTCCTGCTCGGATTCCGTGTCTACAAGATCATGAGCCAGCAGACGACGCGGACGCCGGTCGCCCGGGCCGGCGAATCGCTCAGCGGATGACGGTAATCCGTCCCTCGACGCGCGGAGCGAGCGGCGTGTTGGCGACGAGTGTAGTCTTCGGAGCGCGGTCACGAACAGGTCTCCCGACTCCGGGTCGATGAGCACGTCCCTGCCTACGAACATCGAGTAGGCGTCGCCGCCCTTCAGCAGAAAGTCGGGAATCGCGGCCGTGTACCGCTTCGCCGGATCCAGCGCGGCGCCGTGGATCTTCACATCGCGAACGCGATTGCCGACCGGCGCGCTCCAGATTCACCGTCATCGTCAGGCCCGAGACCTGGGGAACTGACCCGCCGCCGCTGGCATCTTCGACACGCCGCTGTTGAGGGCTTGCAGGAGCACGGCGCCGGTGACCTCCACTTTGCAGATGACGTTGCCGAATGGATGTATTGCCAGGAGCGCACGCCGTCGCACCGGTCCCGCGGGTAGATGCGATCGCCACGAATCGAACCGGAATTGAGGATCGCCACGTCGGCGTCGACGCTGCTCGCGCATCATGTCGGCGATGAGATTGCCAATCGGCTGCTCCGAGGCGCGCAGCCTGACCGCCTCCGCGTTCAGCGGGACGGTAATCTCCCCGAGGACGGCGTCGAGTTCGACGCCGAGACGCGATTTCGTACGCCGCGATGACCTCGGCGGCGCGTGGCCGTCGGGAATGTCGGCCAGTCGTCGGAATCAGCTGAAAGAATCGCTCGACCCGACCCGTCGCACGCTTCGTGACGTCGATACGCGCCACTCCACCGGGCATCCGAGCCGGCCTTGCTGACGAGCGCGCGGCTCGGTCGTCGACGTGATGGGGAAGTGCTCGTGACCGCCGATGACGAGATCGACCTGCGGAAAGCGCTCGAGCAGGCGCCGGTCCTCGGCGTAGGGCAGGTGCGTGACCGCGACGATGACCTGCGCGCCCTGACTCTTGAGAATCGGCACGAATCGAGCCGCCGCCGTGAGCGGATCGATGAGGCGGGTGTCGGGTCACCTTGTCGGCTGCGATTTCGCTCGACGTCAGACACAGGCCGATGAAGCCGACTTTCAGTGGACCGAACTGCTTGATCAGATATGGCGCCGCGCCGCCGATGGGACGGCCCGTCCGTCGATCGACGACGTTGGACACGACCCACTGCCATCGCGCTTCCTTCATCCGCTGAATCAGGACGTCGTCGCCGAAATCGAATTCGTGGTTGCCGAGCGTCGCCAGGTCGAGTCCGACAGCGTTGAGGGCGGCCACCATCTGCTCGCCCTTGAAAACGCTCGACGCGACCGATGGAGACAGAAAATCTCCCGCGAGCACCAAAAACGGCGTCAGGCCTTCGGCGCTTGAGACGCTGCTTGATGGTCGCCACCCGCGCGAGCCCGCCGACGCCGTCCACCGGCACGGTCTGATAGACGTCGTTAATCTGGAGAAAGGTGACCGGCGCGTTGGCGCGCGGGGCGCCGGGCTCCTCCTGCTGCGCGAACGCCGCGCGAGGCGCGAGCGCGGTGAAGCTGACGGCCGCCAGTAACGCCGCAACCAACACGCCGAAGCGCGAAGGCTGTAGCCGAACCTCGCCGGAGCGCGAAGGCTGTAGCCGAACCTCGCCGGAGCGCGAAGGCTGTAGCCGAACCTCGCCGGAGCGCGAAGGCTGTAGCCGAGCGCCCTTCATTCGAGGCACTAGCCACCGGCCGACCTGCGCGAGCTCGACGTTGCCGCCGCTCAGGACGACGCCGACGCGTGCGCCCGCGCATCGGCGAGCCCGCCTTCGAGCGCCGCCGCCGCGCCGAGCGCGCCGGTCGGTTCGACCACGAGCTTCAGGCGCTCCCACAGAGTGGAACATCGTTCGCAGCAGCGGTCGGATCGTCGACGGTGGTCATGTCGCTGGCGTTGGCCATGCACGAGCGGGAATGTGAGCGGCGCCGAGCGACGGCGTGCGCGCGCCGTCGGCGACGGTCTTCGGGTTGTTGACGGTCTGCAGCTGTCTTCGTCCGGAAGGACCGCGTCGCATCGTCGCCCGCGCGCGGGCTCGACGCCGATGCACCTGGCAGGCCGGCGACACGCGCGTGCGCGGCGAGCGCCGATCCCGACAGCAGGCCGCCGCCGCCGCAGGGCACGAACAGGAAGTCGAGAGCGCCGACCTCTTCGAAGAGCTCGCGCGCGGCCGTGCCCTGGCCGGCGATGATGTGCGGGTGATCGTAGGGCGGCATCAGCGTGAGGCCGCGCTCGCTCGCTGGCCAGGCGGCTGGCCGATCGCCTCGCGATCCTCGCGGTCGCGATCGTAGAGGACGACTTCGCCGCCGTAGCGCTGCAGTCGCGCGCGCGCTTGACCGCCAGGGGCGTCCGACGGCATGACGATGACGCGCGGGATGTCGAGCAGCTGGCCGGCCAGCGCGATCGCCTGGGCGTGGTTGCCGGACGAGAAGGTCACGACGCCGCGGCGGCGTTCGTCGGGCGGCAGAGCGCGACAGGGCGTTGTAGGCGCCGCGGAACTTGAAGGCGCCGGCGCGCTGCAGGTTCTCGCACTTGAAGAACAGCTCGGCGCCGGTCCGCGCGTTGATGGCGCGCGAGGTGGCGACCGGCGTGCGGTGGGCGATGCCGGCGATCTGCTGCGCCGCGCTTTCGACGTCGGCAAAGGTTGGCAGAGTGGCGCTCGTCGGTGTGGTCATGGACATCCCACTTGAGCTCCGTTCAGTTCGTCATAGACCTTGCGCGACGGCGATCGGTCCCTGCGACGCGGCCAGCGTCCACGACGCATGCTCGCCCCATTTCGCTTGCTTGATCGCCTCTTCGACCGGCACGCCGGCGTGGTGCAGAGCGCGTCGCCTCGGCGATCACCGCGCTGCAGCGCCCGGTGATACGCGCGCGATCTCCTCGCTGCGACACCGGACCGCGTTTCGGTGAAGCCGTGCCCGGCGATGTAGATCGTCCGCGTTCATCGCTTCGGCCCGGTCGAGCGCCTTCAGCCACTCGCTCGGGTAGCGCCGAACGCATCGCCGGGAAGACGCGGTTCAGGAACGATCTCGCTGAGGAACAGGATCTTCTGGCGCGGCAGACTGACGCTCAGGTCGCCGCCCGTGTGCGCGCGGCCGAGGAAGAGGATGTCGATCGGCTCGCCGCCCAGGCTCGAACGACTGCTTGCTCGGAGACCAGCACCGCGTTCGCCGGCACGGCCACGGCGGCGTGGTACGCGACCATCCGGTCGAGCGCGAGGCTTAGCCGAGCGATCGAGATCGCTTTCGACGTCGGGTGGATGATGTAGGTCACGCCGGCGAGGAACGACGCGCGTTCCCGGCCGTGTGATCGCCGTGGTCCGACGCGATGACGACGTAGCTGATCGGCTGAGGCGTGACCGTCGCGATGGCGTCGACCAGGCCTTTCGTCTCGGCCGCGCTGCCCTGGCCGTCGGCGACCAGGCACGCCGGCGTCGGTGACGACGAACATGTTGGTGGTCGTGAACTTCTCGGGCGCCGGCGTGGAAATCCTCGTAGGTGTAGACGTTGTCGGCGACCTTGATCGTGCGCGGGAAATCGGCTGTCTTCAGGCCGCGCTTCGCTGGATCGGCGGTTCGGACGACGTTCTGAGTGGCGACGAAGGCGGACGACAGACTGACGAGCGCAGCAGAGCAGAGCAATGCTGCGGCGATGCGTGGCACGTTTGGCGCTCCTTGTTTTTGCCTCGTCAAATACTACGACACTGACGCGGGAGCCGGCCGCAGGCCTCGACCGACATGTTTCGGCCCGTCCGGTGCATGTAGACGTGCGGGAGTCGTCGGCATTCACCGAACGGGCTGGCGGCGCCGCTGGAGGTATGTGTGAATCTGGAAGCAAAGACGGATCGGCGCAGGTTTCTGGGCGGGATGGCGGGCACGGTGGCCGCCGCGAGTCTTCCGATTGCCGCGAGCGTCGCCGCGGCGCAGGAAGGCGGACCCGACGGATGGATTGGGGAAGTGAAGGGGACGCACCGCTGCCTCTTCGATTTCCCGCAGCACAAGAACTGCGTTTCCGCTGCTGCACATCCTGAACTACATCAACACCTACTCGCGAGGCCTACAAGACCGCCCCCGGGCGCAGGTCGGCGCCGTCGGGACGTTCTACAGCGTCGGCAGCCAGGCGAGCATTCACGCTGGCCTTCAACGACGCCATCTGGGCCAAGCTACGCGCTCGGCGCGTCTACTCGGCCTCAAGGACGCGGCCGGCAAGCCCTACACCGCGCAACGTGTTCAACCAGCCGACGCCACAGGATCTGCACCTGGTGATGGCGCGCCATCGACTCGCCGACGATTCCGGCGCTCGCCGGACGCCATGCCGGCCATGGGGATCGAGAGCCTGCAGAAGATGGGCACCAAGTTCATCCTCTGCGCCAACGCGCTCGGCATCTGGTGTCTCGAGCTCGAAGCCCGCGGCAAGGGGCAAGGCGGCGGACATCGAGAAGGAACTGCGCGCCAACGTGCTGCCCGGGCGTGACGATCGTGCCCGCGATGGTCATCGCGATCGAGAAGGCCCAGGAGGCCGGCATCAAATACAACCGTCAATGAGGTCCTGAAGTCGGGTCCGGACGCCGCCATCCCGTCAGCCGGGCTGGCGGCGCGCGTCACGCGACGCGTTTTGCCCCTGGCCCGCACTGTTCGGCAGGAGGCCAGATTCGGTGACCGTGGACCTGGAGGCCGTGAAATGAGCCTGGCGTTAGCGGTAGAATCCGTGGCGCCCGAAGTAGTCCGGATGCCGACTCCAGCCGGTGATCGTCGTGCGCTGAGCGCCCAGGGCTTCGCCCGTCTCCTCGAGCAACTGCGCCCCGAATCCGGGACAGGCCCGCTCCAGGAGTGCCGAACGGCTGCTGTCGGTCGCTCGTGAGAGTTCTTTCGACTGGCGTGGGGTGTCCACGCCCGACGAATGCGCCGACGGGTGCTGGACCGGCTCGCGTTCAAGCTCGATGCGACGCCGGTGCAGGACGTCAAGAAATGCGCACTGGGCATCGCGCGTCTGGTCGCCCTCGAGCGGCGGCGCGGCGGTGATGTCGTCGATCGATGAAGTCGGACGCCCCCCTCTGCCGCTCCCGCAGCGAATCAGGATTCCCACCGCTGCACGACTGCTTCGAGCGGTGTCTGACCGAGCTGCCCTGAAGAGAGCCGGTCGCTGCTCCTGCGCTACTACGACGGCGAACGGGCCGGAAGATCTCCAATCGCCAGGGTCTCGCCACGCTCCTGGGCTGACCGATTAACGCCTTGCGAAGCCGCGTGCAACGGTTGCGCGACCGGCTCGAGCGCTGCGTGTCGACGCGTGCGCCGCGACAGCCGGTGGGCCACGTCCGCATGACCGCGAGCCAGCTGACGTCCGCGCGCGCACGCGGCGCTACTCTGCTGCGCGAAGCGGAGACTGACGAGGAGATGCGCCGCTCTCGAGCGCCTGGAGTACTTCGAGCGACCCGAGGCGCGCTCGATCACAGCCGGCGGCCGCCGAGGACGATCCTCATCGAGGACTACCCTCGCGGAGCGAACTCCGGCGCCGCCGACCGCCAGCGCTTCGAGCGGCACTACGCTCTCGACTCCCGAGCATCGCGTCCGCGTCGAGTACCATTCGGCGCCTCACTGGACTCGCGCGCCACGCCTGCGCAGGGCTCGCCGACGAAGGCGACCGTTCGTCCGCGGAGCCGACTGGCGCGATTCGCCGTGGGGCCTGGCTGGCGCTCGCCGCCTCGCTGCTTCGATCGTCGCCTCCGCCGGCATCTAGGTGCTTCTCGCCGCGTCGGCCAGCCGTCGCCCGACCGCATCGAGCCGCGCGCCTCAGCCAGCAGCCGCCGACGGCCGCGCCAGATGCCCGGGACGCCCGCCGCGGCCGTCGCGCCGCGACAGTGCTCGCGTCGAGCGATGTCCCCGCGGTCGCCGTGCTGACGGCGGATCGGACGCGCCGAGCACAGTGATCATTCCGGCCGGGCACCGATCATCGGTCGCCCTCTGCCTGAACCCGGGGCGAGAACGAGGCCCGGCGACTCACGCCCGTGCGCGGGTCGACGATCCGCGTCGGTCGCCGGCCGCGAGGAGTGGCAGGGCCCCGTCGCTGCCGCGAGCGAGCGGCCCTCAGGCACGTGTGGCCCGTCATCGAGGTGCCCGCCGCGCGACCTGCCCGCACGGACGACCACCTGCTCACCCTGATGGCGGGATCGAACCGGTCGGGCGCCGAAGCAGGAGTCGGACGCGATGCTCTGCGCGTGCGAGCCCGATGAGCACGGATCGCGGCGGCGGGCCGTGCGTCCGCGGCGCGCTGTCGTCGCTGGTGTGCGTGGCCTGCCTCACGGCGTCCGGACGCGCCGCGCCTCAATGTCGCAGCAACCCGCACCGATCCGCGACCTGCCGGCGGTGGGGCGCCACGATCGAACAGTCGCTCGCGTCGCGCTGACGTCGCAGGAGTGGCGCCGTGGACCTCGCCGGCCGCGGCGTTACGTGGCTAGCCGACCGTCGAGCCGCTCGCGCCCCGCTGACGTCCGACGAGTGGCCGTCGGTGACCGTCAGCGCGCCCCGACGGCGGCGTCGTGTGCGACATGCACAGCGCCGAAGCCGGCGCTGATCCCGGACTCGACGGCGTCGAGCCGGCACCGTCGTGCGTCGTCTGTTTCCTGGGCGGCCTGCCGGTCGCATCGTACTGCCCTCGTGCCGCCCGCGCGTCGCCGTCCCCAGGTAGCGATCGCGGCTGCATCCCGGCTCAACAGCGTCCGTCGGTCGGAGCCAGGACCGGGCGCAAGGCTCGACGCCCACCGGCTTGTGGCGCGACGGCGATGCGGCCGTTCATGTCGAAGGGCTCTCCGGCACCGCTGCGCGCGGCGGTCGAGACGTTCGAGCGGGCCCACGACCGTGCTCGCCGGCCTCGAGGACCACGACGGTGAAGCAGAAAGCGACGACGCTGGCCGCGATCGCCGCGGCGTGCGTCGGCTCGACGCGGACGCGAGCACGGCAAGGCCGCCGACCACGCGCGCGCTGGAGATCTGGCAGCATTGGCGTTGTGTGGCGGCGTGCTCGGCCGCGAGCGCGAAAGGCCGTCGCGCTGAGCGACCTCGGCGTCCTCGCCTACCTCGCCTCGCTGACCACGCGTCGGCGCGAGTTTCTGCGAGCAGGCGCCGGGCGTTGAACCGGCACCGCGCCGGCGGGCGATCGTGCGCTGTCGGAGGCCCGGACCGCTCACGCGCCTCGGATGGGTCCTTACGCGGCGGCGGAGCTGCACGAGGTCACCGATTAATGAGCAGCAGGCGTCCTGCCTTCTCTACCGCTCGCAGTCGGCGATCCGGGCGGCGAGTCGATCGCGCTCGAACGATCTCCGGGCGCGCCTACCTCGATCTCGGCGAGGTCTCGCAGGCGCCACGACGTCGTTTCAGCGCGGGCGCCGGCCCTTCAGTCCGTCCGATCGCTACGCCGCGCGGCGCCGCACAACGTCCTCATCCGGATGGGACTCGTCTACCTCGCGGTGGCGGAGTGGCAGCGGGCCCTTTCGACGCCCCGCAGCGGGCGCAGGCGCTCGCCCAGCGCGCTAGCGACGCGCGCGCCGAGATCACGACGCTCGTCAACCTCGGCAGCGCGCTACATTCACGCTCGGCGACGTCGGCCGAAGGCCATCCGCCTGCCTCGAGCCGCGCCCGGCCCGCGCCCGCGGCGATCTGGCTTTCGCGGCGCCGGGAGCCTACGCGCTGCTCTGGCTCGGCGTCAGCGCCGCGTCGCTGGACGGCAGAGCCGGCCCGCAGCCGCGACTACCTCCAGCAGGCGATCGCCATCCAGACCGCGATCAAGGACGTCCGCGGGCAGTGCGACCACGCTGCGCCAGCTGGCGGCGGTCCGGCTCGAGCTCGGCGCCGCGCCGCAGGCGCCCCCGCCTCGATCAACCGCAGCGTATCCAGGATTAATCGCCCCCGCGGCCGAGCAGGTCTCACCTACTCGGGGTCGCTCACCCTCGCCAACGTCTACGCCGCGCCGGCGACGCGCCGCGCGCGCAGGCGCAGCTACGAGGAAGCGCTCGCCCGCCTTCGCGACGATCCGCGCCCGCAACGCCGAAGCGGCCTGGCGCCGGCGCGCTACGGCCGCTTCCAGGCCGGCCAGGGGCGGTACGCTGGCGCGCGCAGGGCGCTCCTGCACGCGCGGCCCTCGCGATCCAGCGAATCGCTCCGCGCCCTCATCGTCGATCCCCGATCTGCGCATGACCTACGGCACCACGCTCGGCCCGCGCCCTACCGGCTCTACGCCGACGTGCTGATGGAGATGGGTCGCCCCGTCGCACATCGGCGCGGGCTTCAGCCGCCGAAGCGCATCGCCACGCGAACGAACAGCGCGCGGCGCGCGCGGCCCGCTGTGAGACTGCTGGCGGCGGCGGGCGTCGACATCCGCGAAGGCGTCGATCCGGCGCTGGTCGACCGCGAGCGCTCCCTGCGCTGGAACCTGCAATCGCAAGGCGGCGATCCGGAGACGCCGCTGCCTCGCCGGCACGCGCCGCGACGAACGCCGCTGTCGACGCTCGAGCGCTGAGATCGCCGACCTCTCTAGCGCGCCTGGCGCCAGGGGCGGCGACGACAATGATCCGGTCAGCAGAGCCCGGCCTATGCGTCGCTGACCGAGCCTGAGCCGTCTGATCCGGCATCCGACGCGACAGCGAGCGCTGCTCGACCCCGACACCGTCCTGCTCGCCGTCGCACCCGGCGAGCGAACACAGGCTGGCCGTTCGCGGTCACCAGCACCGGCGCTTCGAGAGCTACGCCGCTGCCGGGCGAGGGCCGGCGATCGACGCGACCGCCCGCGCCCAGTCCACCGCCTCCCGACGTCGCGCTCAGCCTGGTTCCCGGGCGAGGCGGTCGGCCGCTCGACAGGCCCGCATCCGCGCGCGCCGACGTCGGCGCTGGCGGGCAGGCCGGGCGCACGTCCGCGCCGACCTCGTCCTGGCGCCCGTCGCCGGCAAGCTCGCCCGGCGAGTGGCGCAACGGCGCGGCATGCGGTTGGCGATCGCACGGCGGCGCGCTCGGCTGCGTGCCGTTCGCGGCTGCCGCTTCCGGGAGCGGCTTCGGGGAAGGCCGACGCTCGCTCATCGCCGGCGCACGGAGATCGTGACGACGCTGCCCTCGGCGTACGACGCTCGCGCTCCTGCGGCAGACAGGAGCCCAGCGCCCGGCGGCGCGGGCGACGCAGTGGCCGTCTCGCCGACCCCGTGTTCGCGGCTGACGATCCGCGCGTCGACCGCGGCCGCAAACGACCGGGACGGGCCGGCGGGAATCGAGCCGCCGGCGACGCGGCTGCTCGCCACGCGCGCGCTCGGAGCCGCTTCCTCCCCGACGGCGCGCGCGCCTCGCTCGCGCGGCTCGCCGTTCTCCCGACGCCGAGGCGCTGGCGGTGGCGTCCCAGGTCCCGTCGTCGACCGATGCTGCAGGCGACCGACTTCGACGCCACGCTCGAGCCCTGGCCACCAGCGGACGGCCTGACGCGACTACCGGATCGTCCACTTCTGCCGCGCACGGCCTGATCAACACGACGCGCCCGGAGCTGTGCCGGCCTGGCGCTCTCCCTGGTCGACCGCGACGGGTCGTCCGCCAGCGACGGCGGATTTCTCCGCCTGAACACCATCTACAACCTGCGGCCTCTCCGCCGACCTCGTCGTGCTCAGCGCGTGCCAGACCGCACTCGGCAAGGAGGTCGCTTCGGCGCAGGGCCGGTCGGCCTGACGCAGCGGCTTCATGTGCGCCGGCAAGCCGCGCCGCGTGATTGCCAGCCTGTGGCAGGTCAGCGACGTCGGCGAACCGCCGGCGGATGCGGCGGTTCGCCGCGGTGCTGCAGCGGCGGCGCGGCACCGTGCCCGGCTTCGGCGGCGCTGCGACGCGCGCAGCGTCGAGATGGCGCAGCGACCCGCGCTGGTCGTCCCCGTATTGCTGGGCCGGCTTCGTCGTCCAGGGCGACTGGCGGCCGCCAGCGACACATTCCCCGCCCGCGATCACTTCTGAGTGAACAGGGCTGTGCGATTTCGCGATCTCGGAGATTCGAGCGCGGATCTCGACTGCCGCTCGAAAAAGGAGATCGATCATGCGCGAATCGTGCCGGCTGATGGTGTTTCGCGGTCGCCCAGTCGGTTCAGCAGAAACCGTTGTCCGGGCGTCCGACCGGATCGTGCCGCCGGCAATGCCGCGCTGCAGACATCGAAGGTCACGGCCGGCTCTCGGCTACCGTTTCCCTGGCGCATGCGATCGGCACGCAGAACTATATCTGCGCCGCCGTCGGCGTGCAGGTCCCAAGTGGTTGTTCATTGGACCGCAGGCGACGGTGTTCGATGCCGAGGCCGATCAAGCTGACGCACTTCCAGGACACCAATCCCTTCCAGAGCGCGATCAGGCGACCTGGCAGCATTCCCGCGACAGCAGCGCGGTGTGGGGCCGGAAGACGACCGGTTCGACCGACGCGGCCTACGTGTGGCCGCTTTGACGCCGATCGAATGGCTGCTGCTTCGCGAGTCTGGCGGCGCGCGTGCCGGGACCGACTGGCGGCGACAGGATGCTGCCGGCGAGGTTCCACTCATCCGGGTCACCACGGTCGGCGGCAAGAACCGGCGATTCCGCGTTCTGCGCCTGAGGCGCTGCTGAAAACCTAGCAGCGGGCTGTGGGATTCTGCACCGATAGAGCTTCAGATTTACGTGTTCAACCGGCAGGACGAGATCGTAAGGGCGGCCAGTGGAACATGCGCTCCGGGCGCTGCCGGACGGCCACGTCCGGTCTGGCTCGTAATACGTTTCCAGGTGGGGACCGGGGCGCCTGCTGAGTCGGGCGCTCGGGAGATCCGACTGACGCCGAAGTGCCTGCCGCGGTGCTGGGCGAGCTTGGTGTCCAGACAGCAGGAGCAGCTCGTACCTGGGGCGTGACCACCTGTTCGCGTCGCTCTGGAGCGTGGACCGGCGGTTCAGCGACGATGCGGCTGACGCCGCGGGCATCCAGAGAGTGTGGCGGCGGGCACTTGGAACGATGATGAGGCCGCGCTGCAGCGAGACGACGGCACCGCCGCGGCTGGCCAGTTCGTCGGTCAGCCGATTTTCTGGGGCCGCCGCCGAAGGGTGCCGAACGCGGCGGCGATCCCGCTGTCAGACGGCGTAAGCCGCTCGCCGTGCTGCCGTTCGCCGGACCCGAGCCGCGGATATCGCGATCAGAGCCCATTTCTGCAGACGGCCATGGGCAGAGGGGTGATCACGCAGTGACTCGGCTAGACGTCGACGGAGTCCGCGGGCTGCGGCCGCACCGCGCTCGTTCCGGTTTCGGCAGCGGCAGCGCCGGCGGTTCACGGTGGGCCGGCAGCGACACTGGGGTCTAGGCACGTTGCTCGAAAGGCGGCGGGCGCAAAGGCGACCTGGCTGAGCGGCAGGCGGTGACAGTTCAGACTGGTCGACGCCAGCGAGCGGAGCTTCAGCGGGCGTCGCAACGCGTCGACTAGGAGGCCTGCGAGGCATTGTCCTGGCTGTCGCAGGTACAAGATTGCCGGAGCGCGTGGCGACGAACATCGTCCGGCAGAGAGGTGCTGGGCAGAGTCAGACTGCAGGCTCGATCGGCGTTTCTTCGAGCGAGCATGCGCGGAACCCAGATTTGCTTCACGCAGCATGATGGGACTGACCGCAACCTTGAGCGGCCGATCAAGCCATGTGCTAGGATGTGATCTTGTATCGGTTGACGCCAGAATTGGAGCAGTCCGGTAGCTCGTTGGGCTTCATGCAACCCAAGGTCGTCGTGGCTCAAATCCAGCACCTTCATGGCAACTAAAATATCACAGGGCTGCAGAGATTTTGCAAGCCCTTTTCATGATGCGGGTTCCGGCTGTATCTAACGCCCATCTAACAATCGCTTGAAGTTCAGACTTCGCCCGATCAGTGGCCACAGCTGAGCGCCGTTTGAACCGAACCCATCCGTCGCGATCAAACGGAACGAATCAACTGTGAAGCCAGCGTCTTGCCGAGCTTGCATTACGGCCGGTTGCTCGCGTCGGATTGGTTGGCCCAGAGCGCCTGGTATTTGATACGCTGGATGACGGCAGCGGAAATCCGAGTATCTTGGCAGCAGTCCTCGAATGCGAGCGTGACTTCGCGCGCGCAGTCTGGCCTTCGAGGTAACGGCGCAACGAATCATACGCTGGATTGGCTGACGGTTCCCGAGTGCGTGCGGTCCGCGTGACCCTGCTGAACGACGGATGCCGACTCGTCTTGGCTTCGGACCCGCTTGAACGTCCAGCGGTCCTCCTGGTCGAGCGTGAAGTCCGATGCCGTGGATCAGCAGTGGATGCATGGGGTTTCGGCGATCGATCTCGCTCACGCGGTAGACGGGGATGCGCGTCTCAGTGAGCGACCGCCACGAATGCCGGCTCGAGACCTTCAACTGTGGCCATGCGATGCCGGCCGAGGCGGTGCCTTTGACTTCGATCAAGATCGGCTCCGATCCATCTGAGAGCGCCACCTTTAGGTCGGGCCCGGTGCCTGGCACTTCGAGGCGCAGTGAGGATCCGACGTCGGAAATGGATCTTGACGATTTCCTCGGCTCGCTTTCCGATCAGCGCTGCTTTCGCTTGCTGGGTAGAGCGAGTTGAGTCTGCCGAACTCCTCGATGGTCAGCTCAATGCGATAATTGTCCATGATCTTAGGTTGACACGCAGTCTAGTGTTGCCGGGCCACCAGCACAATCAATCGATTGGTCTGCACAGTCCCCGCCTTGCGAGCTACGCGGGTCAGCCAACCTCAATTTGTCCTACCCTAAGGAGCCTGTAACAAAACCCCAAATCGCTACCCGTGCGGTGGGTGCCTCCATGCGGATTACTCAACACAGCGCGACCAGGCAGGAGTGATCGGGCTCGCCCACGAGATTCCCTCGGCTGGCGCTACTTGCCGGCCGGCACGCGCCGCCGCAGTTCGTCCGCGAAGTTCAGGAGCATGACGATCTCGTGCTCTTGCTGGGGGGCTTGGGCGGAGCCTTCGGGGATCACCACCGCGACGCGCTTGCCCTCGAGGGCGAGATCCCAACTGGTCCTTCAGCAGGACATACACCATCGCCATGGTGTTTTCGGTCGCGGTGTCAGCATCGTGCCGGGTAGAGTGGCAAAGAAAGACATCGTACGTTTTCATGCCGTTCGAGTCAGCCTGGCCGTCGCGGCCACGCCGGACTACAGCTGAAACACCAGGAAGGTACCGCGGAGGTTGGCGTTGCTTGCGGGCTTCGTCATGGTTGCACGGTGACCAAAGGCGTACACGAACTTCGGGTTCGCGACGAAACACGCCGCGCGCCAACCACTGAAGCGCCCGAGGGCGCGGCCCATGTCGGCGTAGAGCGCGAGCAGCTCCGCTTCGCCGTGCTCTCCGCCGATGCGCACGCCATAGGGCGGGTTGAAGCAGAAGACACCCGGCTGCATATTGCGCACCGCAGGCAGCAGGCGCTCGATGTCGTCCGGCGTCAGCCCTCGAACGTCCTGTTGCGCGATGACGATGGAGTGGTCGATCGCGGCACCGGTCAGAGCCGCGGCGCGCAGGTTGCCCACCATCGCGGGAATGCACTCGCCGTCGGCGTCGAGCGCGACGATTTTTGCCACGGTCCCGGGAACAGGTCGGGCGTTTCGTTCGGCAGACCCCTGAACGCGGCGAGATGGCGCAGCGGGAGATCCGCCGGGTGACGAATGGCAGCGCCCACCGCGAGGCCGGCCGCCTCGATCGGAATCGTGGCGCTTCCAGCCATCGGATCGACGAGCGGCTCGGTTCGCGCGTCCCAGCGCGACAGCATGATCAACTGTGCCGCGAGCGTCTCGCGCAGCGGCGCGAGCCCGGCGGCCACGCGCGCGCCACGTCGATGACGCGCGCCGCCGCCCACGTCGATGCCCACCACTGTGCGCCGCGCGTCAGGCGTCCCCGCGCGGCGCGCGACAAACACGACGTCCGGCGCGTCGCCGTCGACGTCGGATGCGACGCCTCGCGACGCCAGCGCCTCGACGAGCGCATTCTTGACGACGCCACGAAGCTGGAGAGGCGACGCTTCGAAGTCTGACGATGAACCGACCTCGACCGAGAAGCGGAGGTGCTTGCCGTCCGGAAGCCTGTCGTCCGACGAGAGCGCGGGCAGCAGGTCGGCGAAGAGCGGCTCGAGGCGCACGGCCGGACTGGAGCACAGATCCCAGGAGATTCGCGACGACGTGCGGTGATGGCACGCCGCGACCCACCCAACGCGCGCGTCGAAGGCGTAGAGCAGGGTCTCTTCCCCTCGCGCTTCGGCTTGTCGAGGCGCACGTCAAACGGCGAGCGCATCACGAGGCGCTTGAGCTCGGCCTCCATGACCCGGTTCGCGCCGCCGGAACCGGTCAGGCGCAGGTCGTTGCAACGCTGCGCGTTCACGCGTCGCACTCGTGTTTCATCTCGAGCAGGGCCCGGGTCAGCACGAACCCCTTGGCGTCGGGGACCCACATTTCCGGCTCGGAAACCCAACGGCGCTGATCCGTTACTTGCTGCTGGTCTGTGGCCGGGCCTTGGCCTGCTTCTCCCTAGCCTGCTGATCCTGTTTCTTCGACTGCTGCTGCTTGCTCTTTTCCTTGTCTTTCTTGCCGCCCTTGTCTCCCATGGTCTCTCCTTTCGGTCATTATAGGCCCCTGTGGTTCAAGATAGAGCTGGATAAGCAAGGCAAAGTGGCGTCCTGATGGCTGGCTGGATCCGGCTCGTGATGAGGACATCCAAGCAGCGCTACGGGATTCGACTCTGACGAGTCTTCGACGATCGGATCAAGCACCTTTTCAGAAATAACCGGCCGAGGAATGCAGTGACGCGGGACGCCGCTTCGTGTTCTGCTACAGAGACGAGTTCGCCTTCGCCCGATCAGTTCTGAGCGGCACATCCAGAGACTGCGGGATGAAGGGAGAGAACGATTTCAGCAGTAACAATCGGTGGCGAAGGCGCCACTGAACGCGTCCTCCGCCGTGGTGCCAGTTGTGCCGGTGAAACTACGCGCTACAACATCATATGACTGATAGTGAGTTGATCGGTATTGCTGCCAAGTTTGCGGGAATTCCGTACAAGCGAAGACTGCGTTGCCGGTGGTATCGCGGCAGCGTTGGTGACGCCAACGGGTCGCGTTTACACAGGCATCTGTATCGATACAGCCTGCAGCCTCGGTTTCTGCGCTGAGCATGCCGCAGTTGCGGAGATGCTCAAGTCGCGCGAATCGGAAATCCACACCATTGTTGCCGTGGACTGCGATGGGAACATTCTGGCTCCCTGCGGTCGCTGTCGAGAATTGTTATGGCAGGTCAACCCGCGCAATGCTGAGACCCGCGTTATTGTCGCCTCGGGGATGGCTGCAACTCTGGCTGAATTATTACCGCGGCGTCTCCGGGCCGATTGATTGAGCCAGACGTGAAGCGGTCCGAGCCAACGATCGTGACGATGGGCCCTGGCGACGAGGACCGCATCCTGGAGGTCTGTGAGTTGTTGGTGCGCTCGTTTCGAGATCTCTCGCCGACGTGGGTGCCGACAGTGGAGGCGGCCCGAGCGAAAGTGGTCGGAGCACTGGAGCCCGGCATGCTCAGTCGCGTTCTCCTCATCGATGGTCGCGTTGTCGGCTGGGTAGGAGCGCGCCACGACTACGGCTCGGTCTGGGAGCTTCATCCGCTCGTTGTCGATGAAGGGATGAGAGGCCGAGGGTACGGCCGCGCGTTGGTCAATGACGTGGAACGCCTCGCCGCCGGCAATGGCGCACTGACGATGCTGTTGGGTATGCGAGTGATGAGGTGGGCCGCACGACCCTCACCGGGCAGGACCTGTTCCTCGACGTTATTTCAGCCCTGCGTGATCTCAAGCCAACTGGCGCCCACCCATTGGGCTTCTGGCAGAGGGTTGGCTACACAGTAGTCGGCGTTATTCCTGACGCCGAGGGTCCGGGCAAGCCCACCATCCTCCTCGCCAAGCGAACCGAGCGTGGTGCGTGAGCCCAACCTCCACGCGCACCTTACCATGCCGAAAGTCGTTGTTGTCTTCCTACGCCGCCGTCTGGAGCGCCTGGATGCGGTTCAGCCAGTCGGCGATCCGGTTCCAACTGGCGAACGTTAGGGTCACCAACTCTCGCCCTAACGCAACTTGGTTTTGCGTGGACCACCTCACGCCGCGACTCCCGTCTGCACGTTGTCAGCCCGTGGCAACCGTGACGACCTTTGACCCGCGATGGATCCCCGATGCGGCGCTGCCCCTTCTTCAGAGGCCCGACATTCTTCAGTCGTTGCGCCTTGCCCTCGAGACGCCTCTCGGTGCTCGCCGCCACGGCCGCCACGGGCTGTGAGATTAGGGTCTCCCACGCCTGTCGCTCGCCAGCGGCGGCGTGCTCGACGGCGCACGCGGTAATGCGTCGCCTGTTCAAAGTGCAGTGCGAGTCCGATCAGCCGAGGCTCGGAGAATGCCGGTCCGGAGAACGTGACCGTCTGCGGGAATTTTCCATTGATCGGCGGATCGTTCGTCGGAGGATTGGTATCGGGCATGATGAATCCTCCGGGCACCGTCACGCTCGGGAACCCGGCTTTCGCAGGCCCCGCCGCGAAGTTGTTGCCAAGCGCGAGAATCGCGTCGGTGTCGTCCGGCCGTTCCCCTGATGCCATCCGGCCCGAAATAGATCGCGTTCAGGGCGTCACGCGAAACCACGAGATCGTTCACCCGATCGTCCAGGTAACGGAGCGTGTCGGCACTCCCGGGACCGATGTCGACTTGCGCGGCCGCTGCGGCGATGGCCTCGCCCGTATTTCATCGGCGGCACGAAGGTGCTGTTCGAAAGCCACGATCTGAGCGAGCGTGTGGTTCGGCGCCCCGGTGTGCCAGCGAGTGCGCGTTCAAGTCCCGCTTGAACCCGTACAGCAGCACGGATGAGCACCGCACGCCGGGCGGCGCCGGAATCGGGGGCAGCGGGTAGCTGACGCAAGAGCCGGGCTGCGGGCGGAATATCGGACACGGCAAGAATCCGCACGGATGCCCCCTGCGCTCTTAGCACCGCCACGGCGTTGTCGATGACCGCCTGGCGGTTGGCAGCGAGCGGGGTCGGCGGAGAGACGACTGCAATCCGTGCGCCTTTCAGCGCGCGGGCGTTCAGGAACTGCGTGTAGTCGCTGAAGCAGTTGCCAGGGATCGGACATTCCGCCGTTGCCGGGTCGCATTGTGGATCGTATCCGGCGATCACGCCCAACAGGATCGCGGCGTCCGTTACCGTGCGAGTGAGGGGTCCCGCCGTATCCTGATCTGCGGTGATGGGAATGATGCCGTCGCGGCTGACCAGACCCACGGTCGGCTTGATGCCGACGATACCGTTCGCGTTCGCGGGGCTCAGAATCGATCCCGAGGTTTCGGTGCCGATCGCAATCGCCGTCAGGTTCGCATTGACACCGATGCCCGGGCCGAGCTCGAGCCTCCGGTCTGCAACACCGGACGACCGTCATTGAACGGAGCGTGGTGCGAGGTCCACACGCGGGTCAGCGAGATTGAATCCGAAACCGCCGAGCGAGCTGTAGCCGGTCGGCATGCCGATCGCAATGAAGTTCGCGTATTCGGTCAGCGTGCCCTTGCCGAGGATGATCGCGCCCGCGTCCTGCAGCTTCTGCACGATAAACGCATCGTCCGGCGGAATCGATCCGGCAAGCGCAACGCTGCCGGCGGTGGTCGGCATATCGGCCGTGTCGATATTGTCTTTCAGCAGGATGGGTATGCCGTGCAGCGGACCATTGACTGCGCCGGGATGCCGGCGCGCATCGACTTGCATGGCATCGAGATCCGCGTTCGCATTGACGTGTATGTACGCGTTGATGTGCGGGCCAGAATCTTCATAGGCCGCCATACGAGCGTGTGATATCTCCACGAGCTGCCCGGAGGTCACGAGCTTCGTCTGCAGCGCCTTCTGAAGGTCCTGAATGGTCGCCTCGACGAGTTGGAGCCGTGCCGATCCGACGCCGCCTTTGTCAGCGGCAACCGGCGGCGTCAATGTGGCACCGAGAAGAACGGCCGCGACAGCGAGTGTGACGGATGATGCTTTCATCTGGTTTGTCTCCTGCTGAAATAGGGAAAACACCGGCTGGGCATTCCGCGGCTACGATAACATCGAAGAGTTCAAACTCGATTGCGCGACGCGCGCTTCCGTGATGCCAGCTCGTCAGTTCTTCCCTCACTCATGCTTCTCTGTCTTCTTAAGGTCGGGGTCTGTCCGGATCGCAAGGGCAGCAGAAGTAGTCGCTCACACCGCGTCTCCGAGACGCTCGAGGCAGCGCAGCCATTCAGCGATCTCGGTTCCAACTGGTGAATGTTTCGGCTCACTGCTCGACTCTCCTTCCCTCGCCTGCGCGGGCGAGCTGAACTCGCTCATCGCGGCCACGTCGAAGTCGAATGTGACTTCTACCCGATCCCTCCGATATCTCGAGCTCCCCCACACGTCACGAGTCGCGTAGTGCCGACGTCGGGTCCAGTCCGCCGCGCGGCGCGCGGGCAGCCACGACGAGCACCACGGCGATCACCAAGAACACCGCAACCATGACCGCGAACGTCAGCGGATCGGTCGGTTTCACGCCCACCAGCATGGTGGTCATCCCTTGCGTGAGGACGAACGCGGCGGCGAGGCCTACTGCGAGACCGGCGGCGCTGAGTCCCAGCCCGTGACCGACCACGAGCCGCAGGATGGTCGACGGTGACGCGCCGAGCGCCATGCGGACGCCCAGTTCGGCAGTGCGCTGGCGCACGACCATTGCCAGCACGCCGCACAAGCCCACGCCGACCAGCAGCGCCGCCATTGTCGCGAAGATCGCGATGAGGATCAGGGTGAAACGGGGTACCGGCCTGCGCCCGGCGCACCAGGTCGTCCATCGGCTGCAGCTCGGTGATGAGAAACTGCGGATCGACCTGCGCAATGGCGGCCCGCACTGCACTTCCATAGCTGCCGGGATCGCCCGTGACGCGCATCGCCCACTTGTTCGCGCTGCCACCGGTGAATCCATCGGCAAAGTAGACCTGTTCACGGCCGGGATCGGCGAGCGAGGCGACGCGCTGGTGTGCGACGACGCCGATGATCTCGACCCATTCGGGCTCGGGTGTGCGGATGCGTATCAGGATGCGTTTGCCGACCGCGGATTCGTTCGGGAACGCCTTCGCCGCCAGCATCTGATCCACGACCACCAGATTTCGTCTGGGATCGCTATCGGCCTCGGTGAAGGTCCGGCCGGCCAACAGGCGGGTGCGCAGCGTGTCGAAATACCCCGGTCGAACGATCTGCCAGTCGACCGCCTGGCACTTCGAGTTGTCGGCGAGCGCCTCCTCGGTACTCCCAGCGGATGGCGCTGAAGCCTGCCGGCGAGCGGAAACGGGAACGACGCGGTGACGCGCTCCACGCCAGGAATCGCGCGCAGCCGCTCCTCGATCTGTCTGGCCAGCTCGGCACGCTGCGCCGGCGGCCCCGGGCGGCCGCCCAGGAGCTGGAACGTCAGCAGGCCGCGCGGATCGAATCCCGGATCGATGCGCTGCAGTTCGAGAAAGGTTCGGAACATCAGCCCCGATCCAATGAGCAGCACGAAGCAGAGCGCCACCTCGGCGACGACCACCCCATTCCTGAACGTGCGGCCGGCGCTCGAGACCGGCGCATGCGGCCGCTGCCGCGAAGGACAGTCATGGGGTCCATGCGGAACGCGCTCCACGCGGGCACCATCCCGAAGAGCACGGCGACGGCCAGCGCGATCGCCGCGGTGAATCCGAGGACGGTCGGGTCGATGCCGATGGCGTCAAGTCGCGGAAGATTCACCGGGGCGATCGTGCGCAGCTCGCGAGTGCCAATCCAGGCCAGCGCGACGCCGGCGCACGCGCCGAGACCAGTGAGCACGACACGCGTCGGCCAGCATCTGACGGACGGTGCGCCAGCGTCCGGCTCCGAGCGCGGCGCGCACCGCCAGCTCCCCTCACGCGCCCAGGCGCGGACCAGCAGCAGGTTCGCGACGTTCGCGCAGGCAATCAGGAAGAGAAACGTGACCGCGCCGGTCAGCGCGAGAATCGCGGGCCGGACCTCTTCGACCAGGGTGTCGTGCATCGGCGTCCAGCCGCGCGTAGAAGCCGGCGGTGGTCTGCAGCGGAAAGTCCTGCCGAAGCTTCGCCGCGACCGATTCCACCTGTTCCTGCGCCCTGGCCAGCGTCACCCCTGGCTTGAGCCGGCCGATCGGCCGCAGACCGAACGTGTTGCGGTTCGCGTTGTCGTAGCTCAGGCGATTCGCCACCCAGCAGTCCGGACGCTGCTCGACGTTGGCGCCGGACGGGAACATCAGCTCCAGTCCCGGCGCGAGCACGCCGACGATCTCGGCACGCGGACCGCCGGGCATGCGCTGGCCCAGCACCTTCGGATCGCCGCCGTAGCGTCGCAGCCAGTACGCGTGGCTGAGAATCGCCACGGCCGGCGGCGGCGCTTGTCCATCGGGCGCCGCGGCAGCCGCGGCCAGCGGCTGCGGCAGGCCGTCGGAGTCCAGGAAGTCGCGGCCGACCGCGACTGGCGCGCCCATCAGCCTGAAAAGTTCGTCGTCACCAGCGCCAGCCGGATCTCTTCCGGCGTGCCGTCCGCTCCGGGCAGAACCTGACGGACGGTGCGCACGGCAGCCATGTCCTCGAACACACCCGTCGAGCCGTTGCGGATGTCGGCGTAGTTCTCGTTCGAGAGCGGCATCCCGAAAGTGTGGCGCGCCCGCAGGTCCATGTACGTGACGACGAGTCGATCCGGATCCGTATAGGGCAGCGGGCGCAACAGGACCGCGTTGGTGACGCTGAAGATCGCCGTGCTCGCGCCAATCCCGAGCGCGATGGTCAGCCCGGCGGCGAGCGTGAACACCGGGCTTCGGCGCAACGTGCGGACGGCGAACGACAGATCGTGCAGCAGCATGGGACACCCTACTTCGGTCCTCGTTCTCGGTTCAACTTCTCCTCCCCTTGAGGCGGCGTCAGGGCATCCTGAAGGCTTCGGGTTGGCCGATGAGTGGTACGTCCGTTTTGGAGTGTGTGAAAGGTTGTGTAAGCCAGTGCCAGCAGCACCGCGTCAGGCACCGGACTGAAAAGTGATGCCGCTCGATACGCGCCAACGCCGTCGATCATCCGGAGGTGTGGCCATGTGACATCCGGTTCCAACTGGCGATCAGACCGTCACGGAGGCTTGCGCTGCCTTCCAAAACCCGTCGATTTCGCGCAGCCACCCCGCGATCTGGTTCCAACTCGTGAAAATGCGGCCCACCAGTTAAGTCCTGAGTGACGCCGTAGTGGCGACCGAAGGCCCCTCCGGTCAGTTCATTCGGCACTAGAGCGACTTATCGTTAGCGATTACCTGGTGGCACACGTTATCACGTGTCGCTGATGTAGTCTGCACGCACGTTCTGGTGGGTAGTGTCTCGGTTTAACTGAGTGACTCGTGCGCAGATCCATTAGCACTATGGCAAGCCGAAACGCTGAACGGAGAGAACCGGTCACTCGCGGCACCGGAAACGTGTTCGCGGATCTCGGGTTTCCCGATGCTGCCGAGCGTCAGGCCAAGCTGCGCCTGGCTTAGCCCCGAATCAGGTTCTCGAAGCGCGCAAGCTCTCGCGGGCCGAAGCGGCCAAGGTGCTGGGCCTGACGCAGCCGAAGATCTCTGCGCTTCGTCACTACAAGCTGGCAGGGTTCTCTGTCGAACGACTGATGAACCTGCTGACGGCGCTCGACCGAGGATGTTGAGATTGTGATTCGGCGAAAGCCCCGCTCGAGGAAGGCTGGTCGCGCATCAGCGCGTTGTGGCGGCTTGAGGAAGCCTCGGTGGCGCAGCCGAAATGAGCAACGTCATGAAAATCGGCCTCGTCGTGGCGATCGTCGCGGCGTGCGTCCTAACGGGCTGCAGCCGCCCAGTACCGGGAGAGACAAGCGCGACGCGGCATTGGCTTCGAATATTGAGGCGTTTGCGGCGAAATTGGCAGCGAGCGACGAATTCTCTGGAGTCGTTCTCCTGACTCGCCACGGTCAGCCACTCGTTAGGCGAGGGGCACGGCTTCGCGGATCGCAAAGAAGCTCGGCCCAATACGCCGGCGACTCCATTCATGCTCGCGTCGGTGGGCAAAATGTTCACCGCGGTTACCATCGCGAAGCTAGTCGAACAGAAACAGTTATCGTTCGACAGCACTCTGGGTTCGCTCCCTGCCGGAATACCCATCTGCCGAAGCACGCGATGCAGGTGACAGTGGGTCACCTGTTGACCATGAGTTCGGGAATCCCAGATCTGTTTCGAGTGCCAGAGTTCTGGGCCCGAAATCGCAACAATCAAATCGCCGGTGGACTTCTGGAAGTACTTCGCGACGTCGCCGTTGCAGTTCCGTCCGGGCACCCAATGGTCTTACAGCAACTCCAACTTCCTTCTTCTCAGGAGCGATCATCGAGCGACAGACCGGCCGCGCGTTTACTTCGGTGGTCGAGGCCGAGATAATCCGCCCTATCGGTCTGACGATACTCGATATGAAGTCGGCGGCTCTCCCAAACCGGCGATTGGCTATACGCGCACTCCACCTGCCGGCACCCGTGGGATTCCGCTCGTTGGTATCCTGCTTGGGAAGAGCCGAAGCCAGGAGACGAGTGCATCCTCTGCAGCCCGATGGGCGGTGGCTACTCGACGGCGGATGACATGGCCCGTTTTGCCGACGCGCTCGCGGGTAATCGATTCTCAACCGAGAATATGACGGCTCGCGTTCTGACCGGTTACGTAGACGCGGATTATGGTGGTCGCGACGGCTATGGGTTCGAGACGCGGCTTGTCAACGGCGTGAAGATCGCCGGGCACCGTGGCTCGCTTGCCGGTTCGTCGAACCAGGTCGAGTTCTATCCGGATCCTCGGCTACGTCCTGGTCGTTCTGGGCAACACGGACAGCGGCACCGAAGCTGATCGCCGCACACGTGCGCGCCTTGTTGACATCGTCGGCGCCGTAGCGCTGTGTTCGCTATCCACCTCACGCCGCCCCGCTCCCTAGCTGCAACGACCGCTGGTTGCACGCCCCCGCAACCAAATTCCTTCAGGTTTCGCGTCGGCAGCGAAACACGGTCCATCGTTTCATCTAACGGCTATCTAACAGCTCGAAAGCGAGCGCGTGCGTAGGCGCGGGCAGGCCGCCTGTCGGTTCGAGTCCTAGTCACGCAGATCGCCAACCAAAAACATCGGATCGCTTCGAAGATCCGTGTAATACTCCACCCTCTTCCTGGCGCCCAACGGCTCTTCGGCACGACCGTTTCCTCGGTCAAAGGGGGTAGCCATGCGCAGGCTTGGTCTCGTTGTGTCGGTGTTCGCCCTGCCGCTGATGTGCATTCTGTTCTCTCGATATCTCAGCTCCGACCCCGGCGTTTGCTGCGGACGGAGATGCGAACGATCCCGTTTCCGTCCATGCTGAGGTCGTCGCAACGGGAATTCCGGCGCCGGCGCCATCGCGCAGATTGAAAGTTTCACACGCGGCGGCCCGTTTCACGACAATCCGGCGCTCGCTCCTTCAACGCAACCGGGACAGGTCCTCGATGGCACACGCCTGTTCGTCGCGAGCAGCTCGAACTTCGGCGCTCCGCTCGCACGACAACAGGAGGCGCCGGGCGCGATCCTTTCGCTCGACGTCAGCGGCGGCGCCGACCATCCGGTCGCCGTTCCGGCAGGCTTCGCGACTGGCGGCGGACAGGCCACCGCGGTCGGCGGCAAAGTCATTCTCTATAGCGCGCAGAGTCCCGCCTTCATCAATAGCGTCAAGAATCCCAATGCCTCGACGAGGGACTTGCCGTCAGTGAGCCTTCCGCTCGGCATTTCGTTCAACAACGGCTTCGGACGTCCGTGGTTCGCCAATGCGCCGAACGGCAGCGACGACGCCGGCACGATCTCGGTCGTCGATCCCGGCGGGTTTCCGCTCGCCGGTGCACCGGATCCGACCGCTGGCGGTGTGTTCACCGGAACGGTCACGAACCGAAGCGCCGGCGTCAATCGGCGGCTTGACCAGCGCCGCCGTCGCCACAGCGCTCATCAACGAAATCGCCCGACTTGTCGATCCGGGCCGTGTTCTTTGCGGCGCTCGCCGACGGCAGCATTCAGCAGGTGCACGTGCAGAAGGGAGTCGACCAGCTGGCGCCGCCCGGCTCGTTCACGCCGATCGCAGGCATCAGCACCGACGCAGCGGAATCCGCGAATCCGGACGTCGTCACGCGCGCGGGCATGATCTTCAACTGGGTGCCGACTCGCATCCTTTACGTCAGCGATCCGCTGGCGGATCGCATCCTCGCGCTCGACATCAGCGACGAAAGCTCCGACCCGGCGACATCGTCGAGCACGCTGTTCTTTGCCACGAACGCGCGGTATCTCACGTCGCAGTTCTTCGATCGCCCCGTCGACATCGCCCCGGCGACACCCGAAGTCGCGGCGCGGAACTTCGCCAGCAATACGACGCTTGGCGGCGGCTCCGACATCTACGTCCTCAATCGCGGGAACAACTCGATCGTCCGGATGACGCAGGACGGCCGTGTGGTCGCACGACAGCAGATTCACGCGAACGTTCCCGCCTTTCGTGTGAACGGCCTCGCCGTGTCGGACGATGGGAGAACGATCTGGATCACCGCGACCGCGCCGCGGCGTCAGGGTGTCGTGCTGCCGCATTCCGGCGTTCGGCGCCGGCGGGGTGACCACGCGTCTGCTCGACGCCGCGAGTCAGGACGCAGCGAACGGCGCGCCCGCACAAGGCGCGCATATTTTTGCGCAGCAGTTCGGGCTCGAAGAGCGTCTCGGCCCGCTGTTCAACGGTCGCGCGTGCGAAACGTGCCACAACAACGTGAGTGGAAACGATGTCGATGGAGGCATGGGAGCCACCGACGACACGTTCGTGTTCCGCGTCGCGCACGTCGAGGCCGGCTTGTTCGATCCGCTTCTCGGGCGGGGCGGTCCGGTTGCGCGGCAGCATTCGGTGACCGAACTCGGAGTCCCGTGCGATCTGCCGACCGGTATTCCGGCGGCAGCCAACGTCATCTCGAAACGCAGCGCCATGACGCTTCGCGGCACGTCGCTCCTCGACAACATCCGCATCGTCGACATCGAAAGGACGCGGCTCGAGTCAGCCGGCCGCCGTGCGAGGCCGCATGAACGTGCTGTCGGACGGCCGCGTCGGCAGATTCGGGTGGAAGGCGCACAGCGCGACGCTCGTGGAATTCATGGCCGAAGCGATGCGAGACGAGCTCGCCGTGACCAGCCCGCTCGCCCCGACGGATCTCGTCAGCGGGTGCGGCACGTCGTCGAAGCCCGAAGCCGACGCGGTGCCTTGACGTCGCTCGTCGCGTTTCTCGACAACATCGATCCGCCGTTGCCGGCGCCCGCGTGTCTGTCGTCGGCCGGCGCCGCCGTGTTCCACAGCCTCGGCTGCGACACGTGCCATCAGCCGAACATGTTCGGACCCGGCAATTCCGGAGCTTCCCCGACGACGATTCATCCGTTCACCGATCTCCTGCTCCACGACATGGGTCCGGGGCTCGCCGACGGTATCCAGCAGGGCTCCGCCACAGGCAGCGAATTCCGGACGATGCCGTTGTGGCGAGTCGCTGATCGTGTGCACTTCCTCCACGATGGCCGGGCGGCGACCATCGTCGATGCGATCAAGGCGCATGGCGGACAGGCGGCAGGCGCAAAGGCGATGTTCGACGCGCTCGGCGCAGCCGATCTGCAGGCGCTGATGAATTTTCTCGGCTGCATCTGAACTTCCCGCATTCATGGAGGGCCGTGTGATGAAGAGACACTGGAAACCGAGATTGTTGTCGGCTGCGATCGCTCTCTTCTTTCGCTCTGGGCCGGCGCCGCATCAGCGGATGTCGTCACCGCGTGGAACGACCATCTTCTCGCGGTGACTACCGCCGCCAGCCGTCAATCGGCCGAATGCGGAAATCGGCGTCGCATCGGCGTACATGCACATTGCGATGTATGACGCGGTCAGCTCCATCGACGGGAATTACACTCCGTTTGCCACGCGCGTCACCAACGTGCCGGCTGGCGCGTCGCGCGAGGCGGCCGCGATCGAAGCCGCGTATCGGATACTGGCGTCCGTCTATCCGACGACGACATTTCCAGGGCCCGCCATGCAATTCGCGAATTTCTACGCAACTGACCTCGGAGCGATTTCGCCCAGCCAGGCGAAGACCGACGGAATGGCAGTCGGTCTGGCCGCGGCGAGCGGGCTCATCGCGTTACGTCAAAACGACGGCTTTCGCGCGATCGTCCCGTACACGTTCCTGCCGCTCGGACCCGGTGTCTATCAGAAAACACCCGGACCGGACGGCACCATTGGATCGTACGTAGGTCCGGCCACGCCGTGGCTGAAGCAGTTCAAGCCGCTTTGCGATCCTCGCGCCGGATCAGTTCCGCGCCGATCCGCCTCCGGCTCTCGACAGCGCGCAGTGGGCGGAGGATTTCAACGAGGTGAAGGCCTTCGGTGCCGCGTCCAACCTGCCGAACTCGCGGAGCGCTGAACAGGAGGAGATCGGGCTCTTCTACGGTTTGATCAACGCGCAGGTGCAGGTCAACCGGAACCTGCGAAACCTGGCGGCTGGCCCAGCATCTGACCGACGACATAGACGATTCGTCGCGATTCTTCGCGCAGGCAACTGTCACGATGGCCGACGCGTTCGTCGGATGCTGGGATTCGAAGCTGTATCGTACAACTTCTGGCGGCCGGTCACCGCGATCCAGCACGCCGACATCGACGGCAACGCGGCGACCGACGCCGATCCGGCGTGGATGCCTCAGATCGTCACCCCGACGCACCCGGAGTACCCTCCGCGCACGGCTGCGTGACGTCGGCGTACGCGCACGCGATCAGCGGAATTCTTCGGCACGAAGCGCCTGCCGGGCGGGATCACGCTCACCGGCGCGGCGGGACATCCCGGACCGCCATTTCGACAGCACCGACGACATCATCAAGGAGATCATCGACGCGCGCGTGTAACGGCGTCCATTACCGGACGTCAGTCGTCGAGGGGCACCATCCTCGGCCGGAAGGTGGCGAAGTGGGTCGCAAAGTTCTACTTCCAGCCGACCGGCGCGCACGTCCCGCAAGGACCGAAGCGCGAATGAGGACACCTGAAGCGCGGCAGTTTCGGTCAGTTTCGTCGGTAAGAAAGGATACGGGAATAGGGGCGCAGACGAGGCGCCCCCTGTTCGGGGCTCCCGCGCATCACCAGCGGCGCGCTCGTCATCTCCTTGCGCGCCGTCCTGGTGCATGCGCTGTCGGGCCGCTGATGGTGGCCAAAAGCCCAGATGCACGTCGCGCGCTTCGTTCAGCAGCATTGGGCCAGCAATACTGACGGATTCGACAGCCCGAGCGAACAAGTCCTTGCACGGAATGAGAAAGTCCGCCCCCGCCAGCACGCGCGAGTTCTTCCGCAGACAAAGCATAGACAACCGACCGGATTCCGGCCCAGTACATCTTGCCAACGCACATCGCACACGGTTCACAGCTGGTATACGAAGACGCTGCGCCGAATTTGCTCGGCGGAGAGCTGACGAATTGCCGCTGCCACAAGATTGGTCTCAGCATGCGCCGTGGGGTCGCCATCCGTCCTCACAGTGTTTCGGGCGGTCAACACCACGCGTCCATCGAGCACCAGGAGCGCGCCGAACGGATGGTCGCCGGCGACTCGAGCCTGACGAGCCAATTCGATCGCCCGCCGCGCAAAGGATTCCTCAATCTCGGTCGATTCCATGCTTCCCACTCGGATTGCGGCCTAACGACCGCGGGCTCGCCTTGGAGCCTGGCAGCCTTTAGGTTGCGCCGGGCATCTGTTTGCAATGGTGGCGAGTGTGCAACGCGTTAAACCTCACGTAAGTCTTCGACCGACACCGTACCGAAACCGGTGCTCACGACGTGTTGGCCACTGGCGACCCGTCTACGACATTCCTGGTCGAACCTGGCGAGCGCCCCTTCCAAGCGGACGGCGCCTGAGCCGGCGTGGCCGGTCCGCTAGTAGGGTTCAACGCCTTGTGGGCCTTCCACCCCTTCGGAAATACGCCCTTCTTCAAGATCCGGTTGAAGATACAGTCTGGCCAGCGGGCGCAGGAAAGCGGGGGCATCGGGATCGACGGAGCCCCAGAAACGACGTTCGCCGCTTCTTCCAAGCCACCCGCCACATGCTCCACGACCTGGCTCGGCGACCATTTCCCCGGCGCGCGCGGCGTAGTCCAAGTCGCCGCTGATCTCTCCGCGGCCGCGACAAGGTCGAGGACGGCGGCGCGATTGGCCGCAAGCACGTCATTGACATCAGCCATGGGACCTCCAGTGCGTGAACCGGTAATCGACCTGAATGAGCCAGCTAAGTAGCTGTAGGCCGACCAACATATCAGGCGACCCTGCGAGGCTCGCAGCATAACGCCAAACGGCTTCGCGGGAGAAAGCGCGAAGGATCGACATCATGAGCCGGATGTGCGTGAACGTGTTGCTGCAATCGAATTTGCCGAGCCACGATCTCCAAGCTCGAGTTATTACATTTCAAGACACCTCTGCCGCCGGCGGTGATGTAAAACTCCTTCCATGAATCGCCGCCACTTTCTTGCCGGAGCTGGTGGCGTTGCCGCCTACTCCATGTTTGGCGGCCATCCGCTTCAGGGCGCGGCGGCGTCCCCAATCACCGTCGCCGCCACCGGCGACTGCATCCTCAGCCGCCGTGTCTCGCACCTGAAGGACCAGGGCTTCCTCGACGTGGTGCAATTGCTGCGCAGCGCCGACTGCGCGTACGGCAACTGCGAGCTGGTGATGGCGGCGGGCGACCAGGGCTATCCTGACAGCGGCCGGCAGCAGCCTGAGCGTCGTCGTCGATCCGAAGATGGCCGAGGAGCTCGCCTGGCTCGGCTACGATCTGATGGGCACGGCGAACAACCACTCCACCGACTACGGAGTCGAGGGCGTCCGCTCGACAATCGCGAACCTCGAGCGCGCCGGCATCGGCTACGCCGGGACCGGCATGAACCTGCAGCAGGCAG
>ERZ1370068.6635-contig-5606_pt1 | contig 89466 bp, 115 predicted proteins | sample MGYA00561227_ERZ1370068 | MGnify/ENA primary metagenome ERZ1370068 (study PRJEB38410, sample SAMEA6850437) | metagenome | study: Metagenomic assessment of the ecological functions of the soil: analysis of the soil microbiota associated with the... | reverse complement strand
GTACTTCGTTCAAGTTACGTATTGCTAAGATTCTCGCGGCAATGGCGCAGCTCCTCGACGGCCAGCGCGGGGTCCTGGAGCGGCACCGCCGCCATCCCGCTGAAGCGGGTGGGGTGCCGCGCCACGAGCGCAGCCACGTTCTCGTTCTGCATGCGCGCGAAGGCCCGGCGGCCCCTGCGGCTCGGCCCAGTAGCAGAACATGATCGGCGGCGGCGAGAGCGCCTGGTGGTCGATGCCGAGGCGGTCCATGTCCTCGATGCGCCGCTCCGGGCTCCACGGAGCGGTCGTCGATGTCGCGGAAGAACTGGTCGCCCGTCATGATGGTGGCGCGGCAGGCGTCGCGCGGGTCGAGCCGCGGCCACTTGCCGCCGCCGTAGCGCGCGGCGAAGTCCTCCCAGCGCGCGGGGACCAGATGGGTGTGGAGATCGATGCGCACTACTTCCGCCTCGGTCTTGCCGATGAACTGGATCACCGCGGCGATGCGCTGGGCGTCGCGGTCCCAGAAGGCCCTTGAACTCGTCGGCGTCCTGGTACGCGATGGGCGTCTTGGCCTTCTCCATAGCCGACTTGAACTCGGGATCCTCCACCGCCTTCCGCGTGGTGTCGCGGAGGGTCTGGACGACGGCGGCCGGCACGCCCGGGGCGCGAAGAGTCCCGTCCGAGATGTAGTACTCACGTCGTAACCCAGCTCCTTGAGCGTGGGCACGTCGGGGAAGGCGGCCAGCCGCAGTGGCGCCCCAGGTGGCGAGCGCCCGCATCGTGCCCGCCTCGATGCGGCGCGGCCAGCGCGGGCGGCGGGGCCCAGAAGCTGGGCATGGCCGCCCAGCACCGCCGTGGTCGCCGGCCCGCCGCCGGTGGTGGGGAGATGGCGCATCTTGAGGCCCGCGGACCTGCAAGAACATCTCGAGCGGCAGATGCGAGGCGCCGTAAGGCCCCGACGAGGCGAAGGTGATCTCGCCGGGACGCTTCTTCGCATCGTCCACCAGGCTCCTTGGCGTCTTCCACGGCCCGTTCACGGCCAGGATGGGCGGATCGGCGTTGAGCCGGGCGATGCCGACGAACTGGTCGCGCGTGTGAGGTGGCGGGCCGGCCGAAGAGCGTCACACCTCTCCGGCGTGGAGGAGATGCTCACCAGCGCGATGAGCAGGGTGTAGCCGTCGGGCTTGGCCACGGACGCGAACTGCGCGCCGACGGCGCCCGCGGCGCCGCCTTGTTGACGATGACCACCGGCTGCTTGAGCAGGCGCTCGAAGGACGCGGCGAGCGGGCGGCCGGTGAGGTCGGCGATGCCGCCGGGCGGGAACAGGTTCACGATCCGAGATGGGCCGGCTCGGGTACGGCTCCTGAGCGGAGGCGCCCGTGACCAGCGCGGTAAGCGTGAAGACGATGATCGCCGCGATGCGCATCATGGTGCCTCCTGTGGGTGAGGGCTCGCGACAAGGTACGCTAGAATGACGGGAAAATGAAGCCAGCGCGCGAGTTCTTCGACCCGTCCTCCTCTCCCTGGCGGCCCGCCGCCGGCTATCCCTCGGGCGTCTGGGAGCAGGTGCTCGCGGGCGGCGAGGACGAGGTGCGACCACGCGCTTGCTCCGCTTCGAGCCCGGCGCGGGGAATGACGCCGTCGTCGCCCACGACTTCTGGGAGGAGATCTCATCGTCTCGGGCGCCTGCGAGGTCGGCGGCACCACGTATCGGGCGGGGATGGTCGCGGTGCGGCCGCCCGGCATGCCGCATGGCCCGTTCCGCTCCGCCGGCGGCTGCGTGAACTTCGAGGTGCGCTACCGGGCGCGCTGACGTGAAGGCTTCCGGGCCCCTCCTCGACACCGGGGGCCCCTCGGCGCCACAATGGGCGGCGCATGGCCGCCGTCCTCGGCGACAAGCGTGTCGGCGCAAGGCCCACGCCGAGACGTGCTTCGCCCACTGGGGTGTACCTGATGGTCTTCCTCGTGGGCATCGTCGCGGTGGTCGGGCTTCACGTGGTGCCACATCGCCAACGAGCGCCGGGTCGCCCTCGAGCACTGGCACGCGCGGCTGTCCACGTTCGCCGACGACCGTGCGCGCCCTCGTATGGCGAGCTCGGCTGGACGCGCGGCGCGCCGAGCGCGCGAGGTGCTTCCGGCGGGCTCGCCCGCCGCCTCGCGCGGTGCTGTCCGGCGAGGGCGACCGCGGGGTGGCCGGGCGAACCGACCGAGCGTGGCGGCGGCCTACGGCTATTCCCGCCATCGCCGTCGTCAACCCCGCCGGCCAGGTGGTGGCGTCGTCCCGCGCGGGCGAGGTGCCGGCCCATGTGCGGGCGAGGCGGCCGCGGCCGCCCTGAACGCGGGTGGATTTCACGCCGACATCAGCGGCGTAGGCCGCGGGACCGCAGCGCCTGATCTTTTCCGGCGCCGGTGCCCGGAGAGGCCACGCAGGGGGAGAGAAGCCGCTCGGCGCGGTGGTCCTCGCCATGGCGCCCGAGCGGGGCTTCTACCCCCTGCTCGCAGACGAGACCGTGCCGACCCGCACGGGCGAGGTGCTCTCTTCCGGATGGACGGCCGGGAGCTCACGTATCTCTCACCGCTTCGCGCAGCGCCTGCGAGCGGCGCGGCGCTGGGGCGCTCGCTGAACGAGCCTGGCGGCCCGGGTGCCGGCCGCGATGGAGCGGCGGGACACCGTCGCCGAGCTCGCCGACTACCGGTCGGCGCGGGTCTTCACGGCAACGCGCTGGCTTCCCGACCCCAGCTGGGACTCGTGCTCAAGATCGACCGGGACGAGGCGCTCGAAGAATTCCACCAGGCGGCCCGGCTCACGGGACTCGCGGCGACCCTCCTCATCGTGGCGGGCGGGCTTCTCCTCGCGGGGCTCCGGCACCAGCGCCGCGGCTCGCGGCTCCTGCGCGAGCAGATCCGCCAGGAGCGGGCGATCTTCAACCTGAAGAGCTATGCGGAGAAGATCGTCGCCAGCGTGCCGTCGGGTCTGCTCGTGCTGGCCTCCGACCTCCGCATCCTGTCCGCGAACCGCTCCTTCCTCGAGTCCTTCTCCTTGCGCCACAACGAGGTGCTGGGGCGCCGCCTCGAGGAGGTCGTCCAGGCCGACGGCCTGCTTCCTCGCGCATCCGCGAGGTGCTCCAGTCCGGCATGGCGCAGCACGACGTCCTCGTGCGACCTGCACGTGACGGCGCGGCGCGGGTCGCGCCCGGCGCGCATCACTGTCACCGGCATCCGCATCGCCGGAGGAGGAAGAGCGCGCGGCTCCTCCTCACCGTCCAGGACCTCACCGGAGGAGGAGCGCCTCGCACGCGGCCCGGCGGGCCTCCGAGCAGCGCTTTCGCGACCTGGTGCAGGGGCTCGACGCCATCGTGTGGGAGGCCGAGGCGGCGCACCCTGCGTTTCAGCTTTCGTCAGCCGGCGGGCGGAAGGGCATGCTGGGCTATCCGCCCGACCACCGGCTCCGCGAGCCGCGACTTCTGGGCCGACCGTATCCATCGCGGACGATCGCGAGCGCGCCACTGGAGCTCAGTCCGCACGGCGGTGGCGGCGTGGCGCCGATCACGAGTTCGAGTACCGCGCGGTCGCCGCCGACGGCACGGTGAGCGTGGCTGCGCGACATCGTCCACGTCGCTGCGCGACGCCGCGGCGCGGCCGCGTCAGCTCCGCGGGCATCACCGTGGACCTCACCGAGCGCAAGCGCGCGGAGGAGGCGCTCGCGCGCGAGCGAGGACCAGCTCCGCCAGGCCCAGAAGATGGAGGCGGTGGGCCAGCTCGCCGGCGGCATCGCGCACGACTTCAACAACCTGCTCATGGTGATCCAGGGCGACAGCGATCTCATCCTCGCCGCCAGCTTCCGACCGGACCATCCGCTGCGCCGCAACGTCGACGGGCATCCGCGCGGCCGCCCAGCAGGCGGCGACGCTCACCGCGCCAGCTCCTGGCCTTCAGCCGCAAGCAGGTGCTGCGCGCCCCGGTGCGTCGATCTCAACGAGCGTCGTCGCCGGCATGCACGCCGATGCTGCAGCGGCCTCATCGGCGAGGACCGTCGCAGCTCGTGCTCGTGCCCGCGCGCGTCGGGCGCGGTGCAAGGCCGACCCCGGCCAGCTCGAGCAGGTGATCATGAACCTCGTGCGTGAACGCGCGCGACGCCATGCCGGACGGCGGCCGGCTCACCATCGAGACGCGCCGCGTCGGATCTCGACGAGGCGTCACCGCGCGCCGAGCACGACGCCGCGGCCCGGCCGCTACGTGCTGCTCGCGGTGAGCGACACCGGGTGCGGGCATGGACGAGGCCACGCGCGCGCGCCTCTTCGAGCCCTTCTTCACCACCAAGGAGCCGGGCAAGGGCACCGGCCTCGGCCTCGCCACCGTGTACGGCATCGTCAAGCAGAGCGGCGGCCACATCTGGGTGTACAGCGAGCCGGGCCGGGGCTCGACGTTCAACGATCTGCCTGCCGCCTCGTCGTGCGGAGGCGCTGATCGCGCGACGCCGGCGCCGCGGGCCGGCGCTCGAGGCGCCGCGCGTCGGGCGCCGAGACGATGCTGCTCGTGGAGGACGCGGCGCGCGTGCGCGCGGTGGTGCGCGAGATCCTCGGAGATGAGCGGCTACGCGCGTGCTCGGAGGCCCGGCACGGCGCCGAGGCGATCGAGATCAGCGCATCGGCACCCGGGGCCGATCCACCTGCATGGTGACCGACGTGGTGATGCCGCAGATGAGCGGGCGCGAGCTGGCCCAGCGCCTGGCCCGCCATGCGGCCGGAGATGCGCGTGCTGTTCATGTCCGGCTACACGGACGACGCCATCGTCCGGCACGGCGTGCTGGAGCGCGGGCATCGCGTTTCTCTCCAAGCCGTTCACGCCCGAACGCGCTCGCCGCTCAAGGTGCGCGAGGTGCTCGACGGCGCCTCGTGCCGGCGGTGGCGGCGGCCCCGGCGCCCGCGGCCGGTGATCGGCCGCGCCCGGCGCGAGCGCCACCTGGCCCCGACCCGCTCACTGACATTCAGAGCGTCCCATCCGCGTCGCTCGGTGGCCAAGGTCGGCCTCGACGGGCACGACCGCGGGGCCAAGGTGGTGGCCGCGCGCTGCGCGACGCGGGCATGGACGTGATCTACACGGGCCTCCACCGCACGCCCGAAGAGGTGGTGGCCGCGGCCGTGCAGGAGGACGTGGACGTGCTCGGCATCAGCATCCTCTCCGGCGCGCACATGACCCTCTTCCCGCGCGTGCTCGAGCTGATGCGGACGGCGCGGCGCCGAGGACATCACTGCTGGTGGGCGGCGGAGTGATCCCGACGAGGACGTGCCGGCGCTCGAGCGATCATCGGCGTGGCCGAGGTCATCCTGCAGGACACGCCGCCCGACACGCATCGTCCGATGCGACTCCGCCAGCTCGTCGCCGAGCGCGCACCCCGCTAGCCGTGGCGTCTCGCGGCCGCCTCACCGGCTGGCCGCCGCGCTACGACGCGTCCTACCGGCCCCGCCGTGGACCGCCGAGCGCTGGCGTGCCCGAGCTGGAGCGCGCGGAGCCCGCCGCGCGCGACGCGCTACATCCTCGACAAGCTGCGCCATCAGCTCCAGTGCGCGTGGGAGCGGAGCGCCGCTTCTACCGCCGCAAGCTGGCAGGCGGCGGCGTCAGCCCGCGACACGCTGCGCGACGCTGGCCGACCTCGCGCGCTTCCCGGTCGTGCAGAAGGCCGAGCTGCGCGCGGCCCAGGCGCGCGCATCCGCCGCTTCGGCGACTACCTCTGCATCGAGCCCGACGCAGGTAGCGCGCATCCACGGGACCAGCGGCACCACCGGCCGGCCCACCGTCTTCGGCATCGGCGCCGGACGACTGGGCGCGCATCGGCGAGGCCCACGCGCGCGTCCTGTGGGCCGCGGGCATCCGGCCGGCCGACACCATGCTGATCTGCTCGTTCTTCAGCCTCTACCTGGGCTCCTGGGGCGCGCTCGCGGGCGGCGAGCGGCTCGGGCGCCACCGTCTTCCCCTTCGGCGCGGGCGCGCCGGGCCAGACGCTGTCCAGGCCGTGCAGTGGGCGCGCGACCTGCGGCCGAGCGCGTTCTACGGCACGCCGTCCTACGCGCTCCACTTCGCGGAGACCGCGCGGCGCGAGGCATCGACCCCGCGCGCGCTGGGCTTCCGGCTCCTCTTCTTCTCCGGCGAGCCCGGCGCCGGCATTCCCGCCACCGCGCGCGCTGATCGAGTCAGACCTTCGGCGGCGCTCTGCGTGGACATGCGGAAGCATGGCCGAGATGACGCCGTGGATGACGAACGGCGAGTGCCGCCACCGCACCGGCATGCACCTCTGGCAGGATCTCGTCTACACCCAGGTCTGCGATCCCGAGACGCTACGCGCCGCTGCCCTATGGCGCGCGAGGGCACGCCCGTCTACACTCACCTCGAGCGGACCTCCCAGCCGATGATCCGCCTCGTCTCGGGCGACCGGGCGCGCTGGACGGACGAGCCCTGTCCCTGCGGGCGCACCTATCCGCGCGCTGCCCGCCGGGCTCTACGGCCGCTTCGACGACATGATCGTGGTGCGCGGGGAGAACATCTATCCGAGCGCGGTGGAGGACACCCTGCGGGCGGTGCCCGGCTTCGGCGGCGAGTTTCGCATCATCGTCTCCCGTCGCGAGGCCATGGACGAGTTGCTGGTGCGCGTGGAGTACGCGGCCACCCATGACGGCGCCGAACGGCTCGACGCGCTTCGCGGCGAGATGCGCGAGCCGCCTCCGCGCGCGGCTGCGGCGTGCACCCCGTGGTGGAGCTGGTCCCGGAGGGCACGCTGGACCGCACCGAGTTCAAGGCCCGCCGCGTGGTGGACGACCGCGACCTCTACCGCGACATCGTCGGCAAGGGGCGTTCGCGATGAGTCCGACTCCGGAGCTGGGCGCGCTGGCCGCCGAGCTGGGGGCGGCTCGGTGCGCGCGCTCGCCCGCGGCCTCACCTGGATCGAGGACGGCGGCCCGCGCGCGGAGGCCTTGATCGAGCGCATCTATTCCCAGACCGGGCGGGCTCACGTGGTCGGGATCACCGGCTCGCCCGGCAGCGGCAAGAGCACCTGGGTGCGCGCGCTGGCCCGCGCCGCGCGCGCGCGGAGCAAGACGGTCGGCATCATCGCCGTGGATCCCGACCTCCCCGTACTCGGGGGCGCCATCCTCGGCGACCGCATCCGCATGAACGATCTCGCGCTGGATCCCGGCGTGTTCATCCGGAGCATGGCCACCCGCGGCGCGCTGGGCGGGTCTCTCCGCGCCGCCGCCGACGCCATCGATCTCATGGACGCCGCCGGGCGCGATCCCATCTTCGTGGAGACGGTGGGCGTGGGGCAGGACGAGGTGGAGATCGCCAGCGCCGCGCATACCGTGGTGGTGGTGAGCGTGCCCGGCCTGGGCGACGACGTGCAGGCCATCAAGGCCGGCGTGCTGGAGATCGCGGACGTGCACGTGGTGAACAAGGCCGACCGCGAGGGCGCCGACCGCACCCTGGCCGATTTGCGCAACATGCTCATGCTCGTCCCCATGCGGGAGGGCGCGCGGATGCCGCCGGTGCTGGCCTGCGTGGCCGCGCGCGCGGAGGGCATCGACGCGCTGTGGGACGCGCTGTCCGCCCATCTGGACGAGCTCAAGGCCACCGGCGAGCTGGAGCGGCGCCAGGCGCGCATCGCGCGCAAGCGCGTGCTGGGCATCGCGCACGAGGTCCTCGCCCGCGCGGTCACCGATCCGGCCCGCGGCGACACCGGACCGTTGCTGGCCCGCGTCGCCCGCCGCGAGCTGGCGCCCCATGCCGCCGCGCGCGCGCTGCTGGCCACCTTGCCCGCCGCCCCGAGATAGGAGACGCCGCCATGTTCGACCGTGACGCCATCGAGCGGGCCCGTCGGCTCGCCGCCGCCTGGGAAGCGAACGAGCTGCGCCAGCTTCGTCGAGCGCCAGCCGGAAGCGCGGACCCGCTACGAGACCCTGTCCGGGCTGCCGGTGAGCCGGGTCTATACGCCGGCCGACGTCGCCGACACGCCCTTCGACGAGATCGGGCTGCCCGGCCAGTTCCCTACACGCGCGGGCCCTATCCGACCATGTACCGCGGCGCGCATCTGGACCATGCGGCAGATCGCGGGCTTCGGCACCGGCGAGGACACCAACGGGCGCTTCCGCTATCTCATCGAGCAAGGGCAGACCGGGCTCAGCGTCGACTTCGACATGCCGACCCTGATGGGCTACGACTCCGACGATCCCGACGCTCGCTCGGCGAGGTCGGGCGCGAGGGCGTGGCGGTCGACACCCTCGACGACATGGAGGCGCTCTTCCGCGGCATCGACCTCGAGCGCATCTCGGTGTCGATGACCATCAACCCATCGGCGTGGATCCTGCTCGCGATGTACGTGGCGCTGGCCGAGAGCGCGCGGCTGTCGACCTGCAACCGCCTCGTCCGGCACCGTGCAGGCCGACATCCTCAAGGAGTACATCGCCCAGAAGGAGTGGATCTTCCCGATCCGCCCCTCGATGCGGATCATGCGCGACATGATCGTCGTACTGCGCGCGCAACCTGGCGCGCTACAACCCGATCAACATCAGCGGGTATCACATCTCCGAGGCGGGCGCGACCAGCGTGCAGGAGGTGGCCTTCACCATGGCCAACGCGGTCGCCTACGTGGAGGAGGTCACGCGCGCGGGCGTGGCCGTCGACGAGTTCGCGCCGCGGCTGGCCTTCTACTTCGTGGCCCAGGCCGACTTCTTCGAGGAGGTGGCGAAGTACCGGGCGGCCCGGCGCGTCTGGGCCAAGCTCATGAAGCAGCGCTTCGGCGCCACCGAGGCCGAGTCCATGCGGCTCCGCTTCCACTGCCAGACCGCGGCGGCCACGCTCACCAAGGCGCAGCCGCATGAACAACGTCGTGCGCACCACGCTGCAGGCCCTCTCCGCGGTGCTGGGCGGGGCGCAGTCGCTGCACACCAACGGCCTCGACGAGGCCTATGCCATCCCGTCCGAGGAGGCGATGAAGCTGGCGCTGCGCACCCAGCAGATCATCGCGCACGAGACCGCGGGTGACCCACGTGATCGATCCCCTGGGCGGCTCCTGGTACGTGGAGGCCCTGACCAACCAGATCGAGGCGGAGGTGTTCGAGCTGCTCGCCAAGGTGGACGCCATGGGCGGCACCATCAAGGCCATCGAGGAGGGCTGCTTCCAGCGCGAGATCGCGGACTCCGCGTACGAGACGCGCGCGGCGCCGGGCCTCCGGCGAGCAGCCGCTGATCGGCGTCAACATGTTCGTCGGAGCCGCCCGCGCCGGTGCCGGTCCCCATCCACAAGGTCGCCGCCGACGTGGAGCCCCGCCAGGTCGCCCGCATCCAGGCCACCCGCGCCCGCCGCGACAGGCGCCCGGTCGCCGCCTGCTGGAGCGGCTGGCGGCGGAGGCGCGCGATCCCGCCGTCAACCTGATGCCCGTCACCATCGAGCTGGTGAAGGCGCGCGCGACCATGGGCGAGATCACCGCCCGCCTGCGCGAGGTCTTCGGTCACTATGTCGAGTCACCGGTCTTCTGAGGAGCTCGCCATGCCCGCGCCCCGGCCCTTCGCCGTCAACGTGCCCGCCGCCATCCTCACCGACCTCCGCGAGCGCCTCGCCCGCGCGCGCTTCCCGACGAGCCGCCGGACGCGGGCTGGGCGCTATGGCACGGAGCTCGCCTACGTGAAGGCGCTCGCCGCCTACTGGAGCGAGCGCTACGACTGGCGGCGCTGGGAGACCGAGCTCAACCGCTTCCGCCAGTTCACCGCGCCGGTGGCGGGCATCGACCTGCACTTCATCCACGAGGAGGGCCACGGCCCCGGCCGATGCCGCTCCTCCTCTCCCACGGCTGGCCCGGCTCGGTGTGGGAATTCCACAAGATCCTGCCCATGCTCACGGATCCGGCCCGCTTCGGCGGGGATCCCGCCGATGCCTTCACCGTGGTGGCGCCCTCGCTGCCCGGCTACGGCTTCTCCTTCGCGCCCGGCCAGCCCCGCTTCGGCGTGCCGCAGATCGCGGACGTCTTCGCGTTCCTCATGACCGACGTGCTGGGATACCGAGCGCTATCGGAGCCCAGGGCGGCGACTGGGGCGGGTTCATCACCGCGGTGCTGGGCCTGCGGCAGGCCCAGCGTCTCACCGGCATCCACATGAACCTCCTGCCCCTCCGCCGCGACGTCGCCGCGCGGCCGGACGCGCCCACCGACGACGAGAAGAAATACCTCCAGGAGCTCGGCGACTTTCTCCGCGAGGAAACCGCCTACCAGATGATCCAGGGCACCAAGCCCCAGACGCTCGCCTTATGGCCTCACCGACTCGCCGGTGGGGCTCGCCGCCTGGATCGTGGAGAAGTTCCGGACCTGGAGCGACTGCGAGGGCAATGTCGAGCGGCGCTTCAGCAAGGACGAGCTCCTGACCAACATCACCATCTACTGGGTGACCGGGGCCATCAACTCGTCGTTCTGGCCGTACTATGCCCGTCTGCACGGGAAGTGGCCCCTCCCGGACGGCGTCCGGGTGGAGGTGCCGTGCGGCTATGCTGCCTTCCCCAAGGAGATCGTCCGCCCGCCGCGCGCGCTGGGCGAGAGAAGGTCTTCAATATCCAGCGCTGGACGGTGATGCGGGCGGGCGGCCACTTCGCCGCGCTGGAGGAGCCGGAAGCCCTGGCCGCCGACCTCCGCGCTTTCTTCCGCCCTCTCCGTTGATATACTCGCGCCGCCGGCACCGCTCCAGCGGGCCGCCAAGGAGACCCCATGCGTCATTCGCGCCGCTTCGCGCTGACTCTCGCCCTCAGCCTGTCCCTCCTCATCCCGACGGCCCGCGCCGATGAGACGTGCAACTCGCCCTACATGGGCAATCTCATCAAGGGCCAGGAGGACTACGTCTACGTCTGGACCCTCGGCGTCCAGGGCCTGGGCGACGGCTTCGACAAGCTGGTGACCATCGACGTCAACCCCACCTCCAAGCAGTACGGCAAGGTGATCCACAAGGTCTCGGTGGGAGGGCGGGGCGAGGCGCACCACATGGGCTTCACCGACGATCGCCGCTTTCTCTGGGCGGGCGGGCTCGACGACAGCAAGATCTACCGTGTTCGACGTGGGGACGGATCCGGCGAAGCCCACGCATCGTGAAGCGCATCACCGACCTCGCCGCCCAGACCGGGTTCTCCGGCCCCCACACCTACTACGCGCTGCCCGGCCGCATGCTGGTGCAGGGCCTCTCCAACCCGCAGTGACCAGGACGGCGTCACCGGCTTCGCGGTCTACAGCAACAACGGGGAGCTCGTGAGCACGCACGCGATGCCGATCGACCGGCGGCGGGGACGGCTACGGCTACGACCTCGCCATCAACCCGCAGAAGAACGTGATGCTGTCCTCCAGCTTCACCGGTCAGGCCAACTACATGCGGCCGCTGGGCGAGCTGATGCAAGGACGGCGCGGCCATGAAGAAGTTCGGCAACACCATGGTGGTGTGGGACCTCAAGGCGATGAAGCCGAAGAAGGTGCTGAGCGTGCCCGGCGCGCCGCTGGAGATCCGCTGGTCGCTCAAGGAGGGCGACAACTGGGCCATCACCGCCGCCGCGCTCACCTCCAAGCTCTGGCTGGTGAAGCAGGACGGCACGGGCGAGTGGCAGGCCGAAGGAGGTCGCCACCATCGGCGACCCGGCGAAGATCCCGCTGCCGGTGGACATCAGCATCAACCGGGACGGCAACGGGCTCTGGGTGAACACCTTCATGGACGGCAAGACCCGCTACTTCGACCTCACGAATCCCGAGCAGCCGAAGCAGACGTACGAGAAGGTGCACCGGCAAGCAGGTCAACATGATCTCGCAGAGCTGGGACGGCAAGCGCGTGTACATCGCGTCCTCGCTGCTCGGCCAACTGGGACAAGGGCGGCGCCGACAACGAGCAGTTCGTCCGCGCCTTCGCCTGGGACGGCAAGGAGCTCAAGCCCGCCTTCGAGGTGGACTTCAACAAGGAGAAGCTCGGGCGCGCGCACCACATGAAGTTCGGCTCCAAGGCCACGCAGTCGGCCTTCACCCCGCCGCGCACCGCGAGGCCTCGAGCCCGCGCGGTGAGACTGAGCGCCGGGGCGGGGCGGGCGCGGCCGCCGCGCTCGCCCTGCTCGCTCTCGCCGGCGGCGCGCGCGCCCGCGCACGAGCCGCCGCCGGTGCCGGATCCGCCGGCCGTGATGGACTTCGTGCCGCCCGCCCCCGGCACCTACCGCCTCTACGAGATCATGCCGGCGCCGGACGGCGCCGTTGCTCGACCTCGAGGGCCGCCGGGCGCGCGCTCGCGCGCTTCACCACCGGCAAGATCACGGTGCTCTCCTTCATCTACACCAGCTGCGCAGACGCCCGCGGCTGCCCGCTCGCCTATCAGGTCTTCCACCATGCACGACCGGCTGCGTGACTCCCCCGCCCTGCGCGACCATGTCCGCCTGGTCACGCTGAGCTTCGACCCCGCCCACGACACGCCGGCGGCCATGCGCCGCTACGCGAGCGGCGCCATCGCCGAGCGCACGCCGGGGATCGAGTGGACCTTTCTCACCACCGGCTCACCGCGCGAGCTCTGGCCCATCCTGGACGGCTTCGGTCAGGACGTGCAGATCGAGCGGCGGCCACGCCCGGGCCCGCCGGCGCGGCTCGGCCACGCTGAAAGTCTTCCTCATCGACCCCCGCGGAATGGTGCCGCGAGATCTACACCACCGTCCTATCTGTGTCCCCCGACGTCGTGATGAACGACATCGAGACGCTGCGCCGCGAATGAGGCCCGGCGCATGCCGTCACGGCGGACCGGAAAGCGATGGCGGGCGAGCGGCCTCCTGGCGGCGGCGGTCGCCCTGGTGCTCTCCACCGGCGCCGCCTCGGACATCCTCGCCACCGTCCGCGCCCAGGCTCTCGACCTCCTGTTCGTGACCCGCCCCACGCGGGTGGCCGAGTCCACCGTGATCGTGGGCATCGACCAGCAGAGCTATCAGGCCTTGCTCCCCGCTATGGCCCGCTCTCCGCCTGGCCCCGGAGCCTCTACGCGCAAGCCGCTCGACGCGCTGGGCGCCGCCGGCCCGCGCGTGGTCGCCTTCGCCGTGCTTCTTCGACGCGCCCCGCGCGGAGGACGCCGAGCTCACCGCGGCCATGCGCCGGGCCGGCAATGTCGTGGTGCCCGCGGTGGCCCAGCAACCGCTGGGATTCAGCGCGCGGCCGGGCGTGGCCCAGGAGTTCGAGACCTTCGTCCGGCCGGTGCCCTCCATCCGCGCTGCCGCCGCGGCGGAGGGCGCCGCCAACATCACCACCGCCCGCGACAGCGTGGTGCGCGGTCTGCCGCTCCTGCTGCAGGCGCAGGGGAGCGCCTGCCCAGCTTCGCGCTGACGGTGGTGGCGCGGCACGCGCGCCGGGCCGCGGTGCTGGACGCGGAGCCCGCGGCCCGGCATCGTCTACGGGCGGGGCGCGCCATCCCCTGGCCGAGCGCAACACCATGCTGATCGACTTCACCTCGGCCCGCCCTCCGAGCCCGGCGGCCACGGGCCCTTCCGCATCTATCCTTCGTGGACGTGCTGGAGGGACGCTTCGATCCCGCCCTCGTGCGCGACCGCATCGTCCTCATCGGCCCCACCATCCAGGGCGTGGACGAGCATCCCACCCCCACCACCAGCGACACGCGGATGTGGGGCGTGGAGATCCTCGCGAGCGCGGTGGAGACCATCCTCCACCAGCGCTTCCTCGCGCCCCTCCCCGCGGCGTCACCGTCGCCGCCATCGCCGCGCTCGGTGCTGGCGGGCGCCGGCCTCGCTGCCTTCTGGCGGCCGGTCTTCGCGGGGCTCACCGTCATCGTCGTCCTCGCCGTCTACGGCGATGCTGGCCACCGCCCTCTTCGAGTCGGGCCACCCACTGGACCTCGTCTACCCCTCCGCCGCCCTCCTCCTCGCCTTCGGCGCCACCCTCATCTACCGGGTGGTCTTCGACGAGGCCGAGCAGCGCGTGCTGCGGGACGCGATGGCGCGGTATCTCTCCCCCACCGTGAGCCGGTGGGTGCTCGAGGATCCCGAGCGCCTCCGGCTCGGCGGCGAACTCCGCGAAATGACCGTCCTCTTCAGCGACCTTCGGCGGTTCACCACCATCGCGCACGAGCTGCCCCCGGAGGTCGTGGTCTCCCTCCTGAATCTCTATCGCGGCGACATGACCGAGCGTGTGTTCGCGGAGGACGGCTGCTCGCCGCAGTACGCGGGAGACGCGATCGAGGCGTTCTGGAATGCGCCCATGGACCAGCCGGATCACGCGCGGCGCGCGTGCGCGACCGCGCGCTCGAGATGACGGCGGCGCTCGCCGCGCCTCCAGCCCGAGTTCGCGCGGCGCGGGTGGCGGCGGGCTCGACATGGCGGTGGGGGATCAATACCGGCCCCATGGTGGTGAGGCAACATGGGCTCGCGCGCCCGCCTCGCCTACAACGCGGTGGGAGACGCGGTCAACGTGGCGGCACGCCTCGAGGGTCTCTCGAAGGGAGTACGGGGCGCGCGTGATCGTGGGGGAGGCGACCCGGGCGGCGGCGGGAGCCGCCTTCGAGTACCGGTTCCTCGACGTGGTGGCGGTGATGGGGCGCCAGGCCCCGTTCACCGTGTACGAGCTGCTGGGCCGCGTCGGGGACGCTCTCGCCCGGCGCGCCCGTCCAGCTCTCGCGCTATCACGGAGGGCATCACGCTCTACCGCGGGCGCCGGTGGCGGGAGGCGGCCGCGCCTCTTCGACGCTCTGGCGGCGGAGGCGCCCGACGACGGGCCCGTCGCGCTCTACCGGCGGCGGAGCGCACGAGCTCCTCGCGGATCCTCCGCCGCCGGACTGGGACGGTGTCTACGTCGCGCGGAGCAAATAGGGCTCGGCTCCAGCGGGCCGCGCGCATGGCCAGCTCGTCGGGCGAGACACGTGATGGTCGTCCGGGATGCCGGCGTCGCGGACCGGAGCCGCCCCAGCCAGCCGTCCACCACCCGGGCCGGCCCGCGGCTCCGGCCGTTCGAACTCGCCGGAAGCGCTGAACGATGTCGGCGCCGCGCTGCTCACCCCTCGCGCGAGGCGCCCACGCCGGTCCTCCCGGTACACGGGCTTGCCCTGAAGCGGTCCCAATCACGCTCACCGCAGTAGTCGCCGTCCCCGACGGCGGTGATCACGAGACGGTAGGCCCCGCGGCCCCGCCGGGCACCTCGACGACGTGGCGGCCGTCCCGCTCCTCGGTGAATGAGCCGAACACCTGGTCTCACCTCGATGCCGGGGGACGAAGCCGGCCGCGCGCACACCGTCGGGCATGACGAGGAGGGGCAGCGACCGGGCCCGCGACGACGACCTCGAGGGTGCTCGCGTTCAATGAGAAGGGCCTCGGTGGTCTCGGTGCCGTCATAGGCGAGCGTGCCCTTCTCGCCCGCCCGGAGCAGAAGGCGCAGGGTACCGCTGGCGTCGCGCCAGCTCACACGTCGCCAGCGCGGTCCAGCTCACGAAGCTGCCGTCCGGCCGGGCCTCGGCGCCGATGAGTCCGTCACGCGCCGTGGCCGAGGCCGTGTTGACTGCAGGCGTGACGGTGCACCGCGCCCACCGAGCCACCCGCCACCCGCGCCCACTACCGTGCCCGAGAGGATGAGGATGCGGACGCGCGAGGCGCCGCGGTCGCCGGGCCCCGCTTCCCGGACGGTGATGTCCGAGCCGGGCTCGACGGTCACGGTGGTGCCGCCATCCAGAAGGTGATCAGCGCGCGCCCGCTCGGCGCGGTGACCACCCGGTCACCCTCGGCGAGATCCGACCCGCTCGCCGCCCGCGCCAGGGTTCCTCCGGTGGCGCGCGCATGCTCGACCGGCCCGGAGAGCACGGTCAGCGTGGCGGCGGTGAGGGCCGAGAGCGACCGGCGGCTCCGTCGCTGCGCGCCGGCGACGAGCGGAAACATGAGAAGCGACGACCGCGACCGCGGCGGAAACTCCGACAACCTTTCGTTCTGCCATCGCTTCTCTCCTCCGGGATGCGGTCGAGACGGTTCGCGAGGGGAGCAAGGCATGTGCCACCGGCCCGCCACGCCATCCTGCTCGCCTAGCGCCGCAAATCGTGAGCGGAAAGCGGGCAAGACGCCCCCGCCGTGGCGCCGGGGGCAGGGTGCCCGATGGTCGCGGGTTGTGTAGGACGATCGACGCCATGAAGCTCGGATTCGCGCTGCCTGTGGCGGGCGCGTGGGCGACGCCGGAAAATCAGGTGCGCGTGGCCCAGCACGCGGAGCGCCTCGGCTATTCCGGCCTCTGGGTGCTGCAGCGACTTCTCTACGCGCTCGAGCCCAAGGGCCACTACCCGCCCATGCCGAATCAGCCCGTGGCCCAAGATGTTCGAGAGCGTGGTGGACCCGATCGTGGCGCTCGCCTACGTGGCGGGCCAGACCTCGCGCATCCGGCTCGGCACCAGCGTGCTCATCATGCCCTACTACTCGCCCGATTCTCCTCGCCAAGCAGCTCGCCACGCTCGATCAGGTCTCCGGCGGACGGCTCGACGTGGGGCTGGGGCTCGGCTGGTCCGAGGACGAGTTCGACGCCTCCGGGGTGCCGTTCAAGCAGCGCGGCCGGCGCGGCGACGAGTTCCTCCGCTGCCTCAAGACGCATCTGGACCGAGGACGTGGTCGAGTTCCACGGCGACTACTATCACGTGCCGCGCTCCCGCGTGCCTGCCCAAGCCGCGCCAGAAGCCACATCCGCCCATCACCATCGGCGGCTACAGCGACGTGGTGATCAACCGCGCGGTGAACCTGGGCGACGGCTTCAACGGCGGCAACATGCCGCTGGTCGAGCGTGCGCCGCTCGTCGCGCGCATCCGCGCGGCGGCGGACAAGGCCGGGCGCGACCCCGCCGAGCCTCCACGTCGTCTGCCGCGGGACGTTCAAGGTGCACGAGACGCCGCAGGGGCCCGGCCGCCGCGCGCTGTTCGGGACCGCTGGCGGAGATCCGCGAGGACATCCAGCGCTATGCCGAGGCCGGGCTCACCGAGCTCTTCCTCGAGGGCAACTTCACCCTCGCCGACTCCCATCGAGCGCGCGCTCGAGCTGATGGCGGAGCCTCGCCCCCTGCCCGCTGAGGCCGCCTGCGACCTGCGGCTACTTCAGCCGCGGATCGAGCGGCGTCGCGGAGGCCGTCACCGAAGAGGTTGAAGCCGAGCACGGTGACGAAGATGGCGAGCCCCGGGAACAGCGACAGCCAGACGTTGGCCTGGATGAAGGCCACGTTGGCCTTGAGGTCCCAGCCCCAGCTCGGCGTCGGCGGCTGGGTGCCCAGCCCCAGGAACGACAGCGTGGCCTCGACGATGATCGAGGTGGCGATCCCCAGCGTGGTCGTCACGATGATCGGCGCCAGGCAGTTCGGCAGGATGTGGCGGAAGAGGATCCAGGGGTCACGCACGCCGAGCGCCCGGCACGCCTCGACGTACTCCTTCTCCTTGATGGACGAGCACGCTGCCCCGCACCAGGCGCGCGTAGATCGGAATGCGCACGATGGCGATGGCCCCGGTGACCTTGATTGCCCCGATCAGCCCGGCCGTCGGCGTGAAGATGACCATCAGGATGATGGCCAGCAGGTAGATCGGGAACGCCAGCACGAGATCCATGACGCGCATGATCGCGCTGTCGAGGCGCCCGCCGTAGAAGCCCGCGATCATGCCGCAGCGGCACGCCCACGAAGAGGGCGAGCAGGACCGAGGACACCCCCACCACCAGCGAGATGCGCGGCTGCCGTGGATGACGCGGCTCGAGCATATCGCGCCCCAGCTGATCGGTCCCGAGCGGATGGGCCCAGCTCGGGCGCGCGAAGGTGTGCGTCTGATCGCTCGTGATGGGACTCTGGGGCGCCAGCACGTCCGCGAAGATGGCGACCACGAGCAGCGACGGCGACGATGCCGGCGCCCACGAGCGCGGTGGTGCTTCGCCGCAGGCGGCGCACGGCCTGCGCCAACGGCGACTCGCGCGGGCACGGACGCTGGCCAGGCGCGCGCCCTGCGCGGCCGGAAACTCGGCCGGCGTCGGGAGGTCGGCCTCCGTCGAGGCTTCCCCGCTGATAGGCGGAAGCTTCATCCGGGCAGGATCGTCACGGTCGGCCATGGCCTCAGGCGTACCGGATCCGCGGATCCAGGAAGGTGTAGGTCAGGTCGACGAGCAGGTTGATGACGACGAACGCCAGCGCCGTGAGCAGGGCGAAGCCCTGCACCTGCTGGTAGTCGCGGGCGATGATCGCGTCGATGCCGAAGGTGCCGAGCCCGGGCATGGCGAACAGCGTCTCGACCACGATCGCGCCCGCCGATGAGGAAGCCCACCTGCAGACCCATCACGGTCACGGTCGGGATGAGCGCGTTCTTCAGCGCGTGCTTGAACACGACCGGGCGCTCGCCGAGGCCCTTGGCGCGCGCGGTGGTCACGTACTCGGTGCGGATGACCTCCAGCATGCTGGCGCGCAGGAGGCGCGTGAGGATGGCGGCGCGGCCCACCCCGAGCGCGATGGCGGGCATCAGGACGTGCTGCGCGTTGCCCCACAGGCTCGCGCCGCACACCATGGTGGGGCACGTCCCCGGCAGGTACATCCAGCCCGAGCTCGGCAGCAGTCCCCCGAGCCCGATGGAGAAGACGAGCAGGAGCAGCACGCCGATGAAGAACTCCGGAATGGAGACGCCGATCATGGCGACCGACGTGGCCAGGTAGTCGGCCCACGTGTTCTGGCGCAGGGCGCCGATGATGCGCGGCGGGAACGGCGATGACGAGCGCGACCGCCATGGAGAGGACGATCAGCTCGAGGCGTCACCGGCAGGCGGATGAAGACGTCCTGGAGAACGGGACGCCCGCTCAGGATCGAGCTGCCCCAGTCGCCCTGCACGCAGCTTGCCGAGCCAGATCACGTACTGGACCAGCGATGGGCTGGTTCAGCCCGTACGCCTCGCGCGACCTTGATCGCGTCCTCCTCGGTGTAGGCGTCGCCGAGGAGCGCGACCACGGGATCGCCGGGAATCGACCGCATCATCACGAACACCACGAGGGTGATCATGCGAGGACCGTCGGCACGATCTGGAGCAGGCGCCGCAGAATGTAGGTCCGCATCGCGGCCGGCTCCGCGTCTAGCTTGTCCAGCCAGACCTTGTGGTAGTGCACCTCGAACTCGGCGTTGTACGTGTAGCCCTTCATCCACGGCTGCGCGACCATGTAGAAGGGCGAGCCCGAGATGTTGTTCCAGTACATGTTGTCGGCCATGTACTCCTGCAGCTCCCGGGCGAGTGACCTTGCGCTTGCCGCGGTCCATCTCCCGCGCGTAGCGCGCGTAGTATCTCGTCGACCTTGGTGTCGTTGTGGCGCGGATGGCTCCACGCGAGGACGGTGCAGACGTTGCGACAGGTACGCCGTTGCTGTCGATGGTCAGCAGGGACAGGAGATCCTCGACGTACATGTCCCACGGGCCGTCCTGCAGGGTCGTGTTCATCCAGCGACACCTTGTCCACCAGCCGGATGTTGGCGGTGACCCCGATGCGCGCCATCTGCTCCTTGATGACGGTGGCGATGACGTTGAACACGGCTCTTCTCGGTGTTGGTCATCAGCTCGAAGGTCAGCGGCTTCTGCGGGCCGTAGCCCGCCTCGGCGAGCATGGCCTTGGCCTTGGCCTGATCGTACGGGCACAGGTGGTTGACGTTCACCGATTCCAGCGTGCCCGGCGGCGCCATGCCGACCCAGGGCGTGGCCTGGCCCTTGAAGGCGATCTTCACGATCTCCTGCCGGTCGATGCCGTAGCAGCCGATCGCCTTGCGCACCCGGAGATCGCCGAAGATCGGATGCGGCGCGCGGTCCGGCGACATGGGCTTGCCGTCCTTGGGGACGGTGACCTTCATCGCCGCCAGCATCGGCGTCGTTTCCTTGCCGGTCATGATCACGGGCCTTCGGGTTCTGCGCCTTCATCGTGTCGACGTGCTCCGGCGAGAACGAGGCGATGAAGTCGATCTCGCCGGCCTTGAACGCGCGCCATCTCGGTGACCGGGTCCTTGATCACGCGGATGATGACGCGTGTCGAGGTAGGGCAGGCCGGGCTCGAAGTACTTGTCGAAGCGCTCCATCGCGAGGTGGCTGCCCTTCACCCACTCGACGAACTTGAACGGCCCGCAGCCCACGATCGCCCCCGGCTTGCCCTGCTTGCGGTCGTCGAGGCGTGAACTTCTGCGATGGCGGCGGGCGAGTAGGAGGATCAGGCCCGTGCGGTAGGCCGCGAGCATGTGCAGGAAGAAGGCGTAGGGCTGCTTGAGCCGGATCTGCACGGTGAGGGGATCGAGCACCTCGACGCTGTGGACCGGCTCGTAGAACGGCCGCATGCCGGACTTGGTGGCCGGGTCCATCAGCCGCTCGATGCTGAACTTGACCGCCGCGGCGTCCACCGTGGTGCCGTCGTGGAAGAGGACGTTCTTCCGGAGCTTGAAGGTGTAGAGGAGCCCGTCGGGCGACGATCGTCCAGGACTCCGCGGCGTCGCCCACGAACTTGCCGTCGGGCGTGATGTTGACGAGCCCGCACCCGACGTTCATGGCCACCCACATCATTTCGTAGCCGGGCGCGGTGTGGAAATCGAGGTTGGCGATCTCGTTGCCATAGGAGACGCGGAGCGTGCCGCCGCGTTTCGGCGTCTGCGCCTCCGCGGGGGCCGGCAGCAAGACCATCCAGGCCAGGACGAGCAGGACGAAGGAACGAATCGGAAGGGACCGTGGACGCATAGTGTCCTCCCTACGGAGCGATGGTTGCATCGGGATCGGACCTTGCGAGCGGACCTTAGCGAATGGATCCGGCGATTGGGGGCAATGTACACCAGTCGCGCCATGTCAACAAGCGCCCCGGGCCCGACGCTTGCAGGAGTGGGTCCTCCCGTAGTGTGAGACGCGAAGGAGGCGCGCGCATGCCGATGTACTCCCACTCGCGGCTGTCCGTCTACGAGACCTTGCCCCCGTCAGTACCGATTCCGGTACGTGCAGCGGGTGAAGGTCCCGGAGGTGCGGACGGTCGAGATGTTCCTGGGCAGCCGGGTGCACGACGCGCTGGAAACCCTCTACCGGCGGGTCAAGGCGGGCGCCGTTCCCACCCTCGACGAGGTGCTGGCGGACTACCGCGCGCGCTGGCAAGCGGAGTGGACGGGCGCCATCCGCATCAGCAAGCCGGAGCGCACCGCCGATGACTATCTGGCGCTGGGCGTCCGGCACCTCGCGACCTATCACGCGCGCTATCAGCCCTTCGACCAGGAGCGCACGCTGGATGTCGAGCGGCGCATCGCCTTCCCGCTCGACGAGACTCGGAAAATCTGGCTCCGGGGCTATATCGACCGCCTCTCGATCACCCGGGACCGGATCTGGCAGATCCGGCGACTACAAGAGCGGCCAGTGGCTTCCCAGCCAGGCGGACGTGGACATGGACCGGCAGCTCGCGCTGTATCAGATCGGGGTGCAGCGGCGGTTCCCGAAGCGCGCGCGGGACGTGGAGCTGGTGTGGCACTACCTCGCGCACGACGTCGAGCTTCGCTCGCGGCGCGAGCCGAAGGCGCTCCGCGCGCTCGAAGCGGAGACGCTCGGTCTCATCGAGACCATCCAGGCCGACACGACGTGGGCGATCGTGGAGGGGCCGCACTGCCGGCGCTGCTCGTACCAGGCGATCTGTCCTGCCTGGTCGGCGCAGCTCGAGCTGCCGGGGATCTAGCCCAGCAGGCGCTCCGCGGCCTCTTCGCCGGAGCGCACGCAGTCGGCGATCCCGACGCCGCGATACGCCCCGCCCGCCAGCGCGAGCCCCGGCATCCGCCGCGCCGCCGCCTCGATGGCGTCCACGCGGGCCAGATGGCCCACCTGATACTGCGGCATCGCCTTCACGTAGCGATTCGACCCGCGTGAAGAGCGGCTCGCCCTCGACGCCGAGCAGGACCGCCAGCTCGCCGCGCGCGGCCGCCACCAGCGCCGCGTCGTCGGCCGCCGCCGCCGCCTCGTTGAGCGCGCCGCCGACGAAGACGCGCAGCAGGACGTGGCCCTCGGGCGCGCGCCGCGGGTACTTCACGCTCGAGAACGTGCCCGCGATGACGGGCCGGCGCTCGACCTGCGGGCACCACGAAGCCGAACCCGTCGAGCGGGTGGCGGACGGCGTCGCGGCGATAGCCCAGCGTCACCGTCGCCGACGAGGCATAGGAATGTCCTCGAGGAGATGGCCGAGGGCGGGATCGGCGCGGCGCAGCAGGCGCGCGGCCTGATACGCCTCGGTGGCGACGATCACGCGCCTCCGCGTCCACCGTGGTCCCGCCCTCCGTGACGACGCGCCAGCCCGCGCCCTGACGCTCCAGCTCGGTGACGCGCTCCTTGAGCCGCACTGCGCCCGGCGGGAGGCGGCCGGCGAGGGCCTGCACCAGCTCCTCCATGCCGTCCTTGAAAGTGACGAAGAGCGACCAGCGCGCCCCGCTCGTGGCCGCGCGCCGGCGCCGGGGCCCGGCGCGCGGCGCGGCGCATGGCGAGAATCACGCTCCGGTGCTCCCGCTCCATCTCGAGGAAGCGCGGCATGGTGGCGGCGAGCGAGAGCGAGTCGGGATCGGCGGTGTAGATGCCGCCGATGAGCGGCTGCGCCACGCGCTCCAGCGCCTCGCGGCCGAGCCGGCGGCGCACGAAGGCGCCCAGGCTCTCGTCGGCGTCGCCCCCGCGCGGCAGGACGAGGTCCAGGGCCATGCGGAGCTTGCCCCTCCAGGAGAAGAGCGACGAGCGGAGCAACGAGGCCAGCCGCGTGGGGGCCATGAGCTGGAAGCCCTCGGGCAGCGGATGGAGCCGCCCGTCGAAGGCCACGAAGGCGGTGCGGTAGCGATCGTCGGTGCCCACGAGACGGTCCTCGATGCCGAGCCGGCGGCAGAGCGCCAGCGCCCAGGGCTTCTCGGAGATGAAGGAGTCGGGCCCGCACTCCACGAGGAATCCGTCGCGCCGCTCGGTCTGGATGATGCCACCCAGCCGATCCCCCGCCTCGAGCACCGTCAGCTCGAGGCCGCTGTCCGCGCTCGCGCGCGCTCCACCGCCCGGTGGGCCGCGGTCAGCCCGGCGATACCGCCGCCGATGACGACCAGCTTCATGGGTCTCGGTCAGCGCGCGCGACATCTCGTGGACCATGTCCACGAGGGCGCGCACGTGGTCCACCGGCGTCTCTTGATGGACGCCGTGGCCGAGGTTGAAGATGTGGCCGGGCCGGCGCGCGGCGCCGTCGAGGATGGCGCGGGCGGCGCGACGGATCTCCGGCACCGGGCCCAGGAGGATGGCCGGGATCGAGATTGCCCTGCACCGCGACGTCGCCGCCCAGCCGGTCCCAGGTCGCGCCCAGCTCGACACGCCAGTCGAGCCCGATCACGTCGCCGCCCGCCTCCGTTCATCGACTCGAGCAAGCGTCGCGGTGCCGGTGCCGAAATGGATGGCGGGCACGCCGGGCGCGAGCCGGCTCAGCACCGCGCGGCTGTGCGGCAGCACGAACTCGCGGTAGTCGGCGGGCGAGAGCGTGCCCACCCAGGAGTCGAAGAGCTGAACGGCCTGCGCGCCGGCCTCGATCTGGCCGTTGAGGTACTCCGCGGTGATGCCGGCCAGCCGCGCCATCAGCGCATGCCAGCGCGGCCGGCTCGGCGCGCATGAAGCGCTTGGTGTGGAGGAACTCGCGCGAGGCGCCGCCCTCGATGAGGTACGACGCCAGGGTGAAGGGCGCGCCGGCGAAGCCGATCAGCGGGACGCGCTCGCCCAGCGCCTTCCGCGCGAGCCGCACCGTCTCGAACACGAAGCCCACCGCATCGGCAGCACGTCCACGGGCGCCAGGCCGGCGCACGTCGTCCGCGCTACGCACCGGGCGCGCGATGCTGCGGCCCGTCGCCCCGGGTGAACTCGAGCCCGACGCCCAGCGGCTCCAGCACCAGCAGGATGTCGGCGAACAGGATGGCCGCGTCCACGCCGAGCCGCTCGATGGGCTGGAGCGTCACCTCGGCCGCCGCCGCGGGCGTCTTGCAGAGCTCGAGGAAGTCGTAGCGAGCGCGTAGCGCGCGGTACTCCGGCAGGTAGCGGCCCGCCTGGCGCATCAGCCAGACCGGCGTGAACGGCGGTCTTCTCGCGTCGGCAGGCGCGAAGGAACGGCGCGTCGGTGTTCGTCATCGCGAATGCAGCCTATCGAGCGCCTCTGGCGGAGTCAAGGAAGGGACGGTATCATCCGGGACCGAGGAGGATTCCCCCATGCCCTTTCTCTCCGGCAAGCAGGCCTTTCTCCAGATCCTGAAGCAGGAAGGCGTGGAGTGCATGTTCGGCAACCCGGGCACCACCGAGCTGCCGCTCATGGACGGGCTCGCGCGCGAGCCGGGCATCCGCTACGTGCTGGCGCTCCAGGAGTCGGTGGCCATCGCGCATGGCCGACGGCTACGCGCATGCCAGCGGCAAGCTCGCCGCCGTCAACGTGCACACCTCGCCCGGACTGGGCAACTGCCATGGGCATGCTCTACGACGCGACGGATGTCCGGCGTCGCCGCATGCTCTTGACGGCGGGCCAGCACGACCAGGCCATGAACCTCACCGAGCCCATCCTCTGGTCGGATCTGCCGCCGGTGGCGCGGCCCTACGTGAAGTGGTCGCACGAGATCACGCGCCTGGAAGACCTGCCGCGCGCGGTACGCCGCGCCGTCAAGACCGCGCATCGCGCATCCCAGCGGGCCCGTCTTCATCTCCCTGCCGGTGGACGTGCTCAACGCCGAGCGCGAGCTGGACCTGCTGCGCATCCACGCAGGGTGGCGCCTCGGATCCGGGGCGACGCCGCGGCCATCGAGGCCGCCGCCGACCTCCTCGCCCGCGCCAAGCGTCCCGTCATCGTGGCGGGCGACGCGGTAGACGCAGGGCGACGCTGCGCTGGCGAGATGGCCGAGGTGGCGGAGCTCGCTGGGCGCGCCCGTCTACGGCGAGTGCGTGCCCTCCACCTGCTCCTTCCCCTTCACGCATCCCCTCTACGCGGGGCCGTTCCGCGCGGCTGGGCCCGCTGATCCGGAACATGCTGATGGGGCATGACCTCCTCTTCTCGGTGGGCGGCGACCTCTTCACGCTGTCGCTGCCGTCGGACGTCGGAGCCCATGCCCGAGGGCATGCACCGTGGTGCACATGGACACGGATCCCTGGGCAGCTCGGGAAGAACTATCCCGCCAAGGTCGCCATCCTGGGCGATCCCAAGGCGACGCTGCCCGATCTGGCCGAGGCCCTGCGCAAGCGCCTGGGCGCCGCGGGGCGTGAAGGAGCGCGCGGCCAAGATCGCCGACGCTCTCCGCCGCGCATGCGGCCGCCACGGAGAAGCTCCGGACCAGGGCGCGCGCGGAGGCGCAGAGCTCGCCGATCTCCCCGCTGCGCCCTGGTGGGCGCGGTGGCGGACGCGGTGCCGGACGACGCCATCATCGTGGACGAGTCCATCTCCTCGAGCCACGGCGTGCGCGAGCCTCTTCCGCGCCCAGGACCAGCGCAGCTTCTACGGGCTCCGCGGCGGCGGCATCGGCTGGGGCTGCCCGCCACGCTGGGCGTCAAGCTCGCCCAGCCCGGGCGTCCGGTGGTGGGGCTGATCGGCGACGGCAGCGCCATGTACACCATCCAGGCGCTGTGGACGGCGGCGCACGACTCCATCCCCTGCGTCTACGTCATCTTCAACAACGCGTCCTACCGCATCCTCAAGCAGCGGACGCTGGCGCTCAAGGGCTTCTCCGCCGAGGACGACCAGTACGTGGGGATGGATCTCGTCAACCCGCGCATCGACTATGTCGGCATGGCGAAAGCACTGGGCGTGCCGGGCGAGCTCGTAGAAAAAGCGGTGGAGGTCGGCGCCGCGGTGAAGCGCGGGCTCGCCTCCGGCGGCCCCTACCTGGTGGACGTGCACATCGACGGCGCCTTCAAGAACTGATCGGTGAGCGGCCGCCTCGCGGGCAAGGTCGCGATCGTGGCCGGGGCGGGCTCGCGCGGGCCTGGCCTCGGCAACGGCAAGGCCGCCGCCATCCTCTTCGCGCGCGAGGGGGCGTCCGTCCTCTGCGTGGACGCTCAGGTCGAGCGCGCGGAGGAGACGGTGGGGGATCATCGAGGGCGAGGGCGGCCGCGCGTCCGCCTTCGCCGCCGACGTCACGCGAAGCGCCGACTGCCGGGCCATGGTGGCGGCCGCCCGCGAGCGGTACCGCGGGCTCCACGTGCTGCACAACAATGTCGGCATCGAGTCCCGCAAGGACGTGCTCGAGACCACGGAAGAGGACTGGGACCGCGTGATGGCGGTGAATCTCAAGTCCATGCTCCTCGCCACCCAGGCCGCCATCCCCGCCATGGTGGACGGCCAGGGCGGCTCCATCATCTGCGTCTCCTCCGTCGCCGCCCTGCGCGGCCACGGGCGCACCGCCTACGCGGCCGCCAAGGCGGGAGTCATCGGTTTCATGCGCAGTGTCGCCGCGCCAGGTGGGCCGCCAGGGCATACGCGTCAACGCCATCGCGCCGGGCATGGTGTGGACGCCCATGGTGGAGGACCTGGGACCGGAAGCCCGCGAGCGGCGGCGCAAGGCGAGCCCGCTCGGCACCGAGGGCACGAGGGTGGGACGTGGGCTGGGCCGCGGTGTTCCTCGCGTCGGACGAGTCGCGCTGGATCACCGGACAGACTCTGGTGGTGGACGGCGGTTGTCACCCTAACGACACGGCTAGGAGATCCCCATGACCATGACCTTCGGCATTCACGTGGGGCATCTGGGCGGCCCGATGGACGAGCTGCGCAAGCTGTGGCGCTTCGCGGACGCCGCCGGCTTCGACTGGACCTCGGTGGCCGACCACTTCCAGGAAAGCCCGCCCCAGGGCGGCGACGGCGACTGCTTCGAGGCCATCGCCTCCTATACCGCCATGGCCATGGAGACCACGCGCGTGCGCCTGGGCGCGCTCGTCTTCTGCGTGAACTACCGGAACCCCGGGCTCCTCGCCAAGTCCCTCTGCACCATCGACCACCTCTCGGGCGGCCGGGTCGAGTGCGGCATCGGGGCGGGCTGGCACGAGTCGGAGTACCGCGGCTTCGGCATCCCCTTCGAGCGCATCGGCGTGCGCGAGGACCAGCTCGAGGAGGCGGTGCAGATCCTCCGCCTGCTCTTCGACCAGAAGGTCTCGAATTTCGACGGCAAGCATTTCAAGCTGGTGGACGCGCGGTGCAATCCCAAGCCGCTCCAGCCGCGGCTCCGCATCTGGATCGGCGGGCAGGGCGAGAAGCGGACGCTGCGCGCGGCCGCGAAGTACGCCGACGGCTGGAACGCGCCCTATATCGATCCCAAGGTCTGGGCGGCGAAGAACGCCGTCCTCGACGACTGGTGCGCGAAGGAGGGCCGCGATCCGAAGAGCATCCTCCGCTCGGTCAACGTGGGCTTCTACCTGGGCGCGGACGCCCGGGGCGCGCAGCGCGGGGAGGCGCTTTACCTGAAGCACTGGGGTCCCAGCAACCCCCGCGGTGGGTTCTTCCGGGGCACGCCCAAGGACATCCTCGCGATGTGCGAGGCCTACCAGGCGGCGGGCGTGCACCGACTCAATATCGCCCTGCGGGAAGGACCGTACGACTGGGACGCGCTTCAGGCCTTCGCGGAGGTGGTGTTTCCCGCGTTCGGCATTCGCAAGCCGCTCTAGCTCACCGCGCGAGGCGGCCGGGCCAGCAGCTCGCGGACCTTGTCGCACGAACGAGTCGAGATCGAAGGGCTTGGCGATGTAGTCGGCCAGCGCATTGGCCAGCGCGCCGGGGAGTAGATGTTACTGGCGAAGGCCGACATGTAGAGGATGCGCACGCCCGGGCGGAGCTCGGCGAGATGCCGCGCCAGCTCCTGGCCACTCATCACCGGCATCACCATGTCGGTGATGACGAGATCGATGGTGCCGTCGCGGCCGCGGGCGAGGTCCACCGCCTCGGCACCATTGGCCGCCTGCAGCACCGCGAAACCAAGTCCCGGTGAGTAGCTCGTTGAGCACCGCGCGCACTCCGTCCTCGTCCTCGACCAGGAGGATGGTGGTCGTCGGGCCCAGGTACGCCGCTCATGCCCCTACGATAAGCAGTGAACGGAGGGCTGGACGGAGACATTGCGCTGCAATGGGACGCCGATATACCGTCATAAACGCCGCGAAAGGAGCCACCCATGACCGAAGGAACCCAGCTCATCCGCGGGCTCGAAGGCGTCGTCGCCGCCGAGACCCGCCTCTGCGATCTCGACGGCAAGAACGGGCGGCTCGCCTACGGCGGCTACGACATCGACGAGCTGGCGCGCCGGGCCTCCTTCGAAGAAGTGTGCTATCTCCTGTGGGAGGGCGAGCTGCCCGATCGCGCCGCGCTCGACCGCGTGCGCGGCCGAGCTCGAGGCGGGCCGGGACATCCCGCCGCGCTCTCGTCCAGGCGTTTCGCCTCATGCCGCGCGACACCGATCCCATGCGGGTGCTCCAGGCCGCGGTGGCCGTGCTCGGCATGCACGACATCGACGCCACCGACAACTCGCGCGAGGCGAACCGCCGGAAAGCGGCGCGGCTGACCAGCCAGTTCGCCACCGCCATCTGCGCTCACCACCGCGTCCGGAGCGGCGAGGCGCCGGTGCCCCCGCGCCCGACCTGCCGCTGGCCGCCAACTTCCTCTACATGCTCACCGGCAAACGCCCGGCCGACGTGGTCGCGCGCCTTCGTACGACGCCTGCCTCGTGCTCTACGCCGAGCACGAGCTGAACGCCTCCACCTTCACCACGCGCGTGATCGCGGCCACGCTGTCCGACATGCACTCGGCGGTGGCGGGCGGCGTGGGCGCGCTCAAGGGCACCCTCCACGGCGGCGCGGGCGAGGCGGTGATGCGCACCCTCATCGAGATCGGGCGCGTGGACAATGTCGATCCGTGGGCGGACAAGGCGCTGGCGGAAAAGCGCCGGCTCATGGGCTTCGGCCACCGCGTCTACACCGCGGGCGACCCCGCGCGGCCATCCTCCGCGGCATGGCGGAGGCGGCGTGCCGCGAGTCCGGCGACGCCAAGTGGTTCGACATGGCGGTGAAGCTCCACGCGCGGATCCACGCCGCCAAGAGGCTCATCCCCAACGTGGACTTCTACTCCGCGCCGCTCTTCTACTCCATCGGCATCCCGGTGGATCTCTTCACGCCGGTGATCGCCACCTCGCGCATCGCCGGCTGGTCCGCCAATCTCCTCGAGCAGTACGACGACAATCGCCTCATCCGGCCCCGCGCCGACTACAAGGGCCCCGGCCGCCGCGCCTTCAAGGCGCTCGAGGCCAGATGAACCTCACGCAAAAGCTAGTCGCAAGCCCACCTGGTCTCGGGGAAAGCCTCCCCGGCGAGGAGATCGGGTCTGCGCGTCGACCAGTGCCTGCTCACCGATACCAATGGCAGCATGGCTTGGCTCCAGTTCGAGACCATGGACCGCCCGCAGGTGGCGCCGAAGGTGGTCGTCACCTACATCGACCACAACGTCTACCAGACCGACTCGCGGAACACGGACGACCACCGGTATCTGCAGACGGCGGCGCGGCGCTACGGCTCCTGGTTCTCCAAGCCGGGCAATGGCATCTGCCACCAGGTGCATTTCGAGACCTTCAGCGTGCCGGGGCAATTCGTGCTGGGTACGGACAGCCACACTCCGCTCTGCGGCTCCACCGGCATGCTGGCCATCGGCGCGGGCGGCCTCGACGTGGCGGTGGCCATGGGCGGCGGCGCCTATCACCTTCCCATGCCGAAGGTCGTCCGCGTCTGGCTCACCGGGAGCTCCCGCCCTGGGTGCACGCGCAAGGACGTGATCCTCGAGCTACTGCGCCGCTACTCGGTGCGAGGCGGCAGCGGGAAGATCTTCGAGTACGGCGGGCCGGGCGCGACCACCCTGTCCCTGCCCCAGCGCGCCACCATCTGCAACATGGGCGCGGAGCTGACGCTTGACCACCAGCGTCTTCCCCTCGGACGAGGCCACCCGCTCCTACTTCGCGCTGCTCGGCCGCGAGCAGGACTGGCGGCCGCTGGCCGCCGATCCGGACGCGGAGTACGACGAGCAGATCGAGCTCGATCTCTCCGCGCTGGTGCCGCTGGTGGCGCTGCCCGCGTCGCCCGACAAGGTGGTGCCGGTGACCGAGGTGGAGGGCACCGCGCTCGAGCAGGTCATGGTCGGCTCCTGCACCAACTCTTCGTGGGAGGACATGTGGGCGGTGGGCCGGACCATCCGCGGTGCGCGCGTATCGGGCAACGGTGTCCTTCGTGGTCTTCCCCGGCAGCAGCCGCATCCTCGAGATCATGTCGCGCGAGGGGCTCCTCACCGATCTCCTCGCCGCCGGCGCCACCGTGTCCGAGCCCACCTGCGGGTCCTGCGCGGGCATCGGGCACGTGCCCGCGGCGGGCGGCAAGAGCCTGCGCGCCTTCAACCGCAACTTCTCCGGGCGAAGCGGCGTGAAGGACGATCAGGTCTATCTCTGCTCGCCGCTCACCGCCGCCGCCTCCGCGCTCACCGGCGTCATCACCGACCCGCGCAAGGGCGGCGCGCCGCCCGCGCGGCAGTACCCGGCCTCCTCGCCGCCTCCGACGCGGGCCTGCTCCCGCCCGCGCCGGCGGCGGAGGCGGCGGCGACCACGGTGCTGAAGGGGCCCAATATCAAGCCGGTGCCCTGCGGCCGGCCGCGTGGACGCGTCGCTACGCGCGCCGGTGCTGCTCAAGCTGGGCGACAAGGTCTCCACCGACGACATCTCGCCCTCGGGCACGGCGGCCCTGGTTTTCCGCTCGAATGTCCCCGCCATCGCCGAGTTCACCTTCCAGGAACGTGGACGCGGACTTCGTGGCCCGCGCCCGCGCCGCCGGCGCGAGCGTGCTCGTGGGCGGCGAGATCTACGGCCAGGGCTCGTCCCGCGAGGCGGCCGTGCTCTCGCCGCTGCACCTCGGCGTGCGCGTGGTGCTGGCCAAGAGCTTCGCGCGCATCCATCGCGCCAATCTCATCAACTGGGGCTGGTGCCGCTCGAGTTCGACGATCCGGCCGACTACGAGGCCATCGAGCGGGACGATATGTTGCGCTTCGACGATCTCCGCGGTGCGCTCGAGGCCGGGCGCCGGATCGCGGTGACCGACGAGCGCACCGGCCGGACCTTCCAGACGCGGTGCGTGCTGACCCCGCGCGAGCGCGACATCCTGCTCGCCGGCGGGCTGCTCGCGCAAACCGCCGCGCAGAGCGGAGCGACGACATGATCCAGCGCCGCGTCCCCGCCGTCTACATGCGCGGCGGCACCAGCCGCTGCCTCGTCTTCCACGAGCGCGATCTCCCCCGCGGGCCGCGAGCGCGACGCGATTCTTCTCGGGGCGCTCGGCAGCCCCGATCCCTATGCGCGGCAGCTCGACGGGCTCGGCGGCGGGATCTCGTCCCTGTCCAAGGCGGTGATCATCGGGCCCACCACGCTGCCCGGGGCCGACGTGGATTACACCTTCGCCCAGGTACACGTGACCAAGTCCGAGGTGGACTACACGGGCAATTGCGGCAACTGCTCTTCCGCCGTCGGCCCCTTCGCCATCGAGGAAGGGCTGGTCCCCGCCCGCGAGGGGGAGACCGTGGTCCGCATCCACAACACGAATACCAAGAAGCTCATCGTCTCCCGCGTGCCCGTGGCCGGCGGCGCGCCGCGGTGCGGGGTGATTTCGAGCTGCCCGGCGTGGCGGGGCGCGGCGCGCGCATCGCCCTGGACTTCGTGGAGCCCGGCGGCGCCGGCACCGGCCGGCTCCTGCCCACCGGGCGCCCGCGCGATACCGTGGAAGACGTGACGGCGTCCCTGGTGGATGCCTCCATCCCCATGGTCTTCGTCCGCGCCGCGGATCTCGGCATGGCCGGCACCGAGACGCCGTCGGACGTGGACGCCGATGCCGCGCTCTGCGCGCGACTCGAGGCCATTCGCGTGGCGGCGGCCCGGCTCATGGGCATTCCCGGCAGCGCGGCCACGCCGAAGGTCGCGGTGGTGACGAAGCCGACGGCCTTCACCGCGCTGGACGGCGGGCGCTACGAGGCGGGCGCGGTCGACGTGGTGGGCCGCGCCATGTCCATGGGCAATTGCCATCGCGCCTTCCCTCTCACCGCGGCGATGTGCCTGGCGGTGGCCGCGCGCATCGAGGGCAGCGTGGTCCAGGAGTGCTCAACGGCCCGGGCCGACCAGGACGTGCGCCTCGGTCATCCCTCGGGCGTGCTGCCGCTGGATGCGGCGGTGACGCGGCCGGGCGGGGACTATCACGCCGAGCGGGTCACCGTCTACCGTACCGCCCGCCGCCTCATGGAGGGCTGGATCCGTATCCCGTGACCATGTTCACGCCCGAGCACGAGATGTTGCGGAAGAGCATCCGCGCCTTCGTGGAGAAAGAGGTCACGCCGCACGTCGCCGCGTGGGAAGAGGCGGGGCGGATCCCGCGGGAGTTCTGGCGGCGACTGGGCGAGCTGGGTTCCTCGGCCTGGAGTTCCCGCCGGAATACGGAGGGCGGGCGGGGACTTCCTGTCGAGCGTGGTGCTGGGCGAGGAGATGGCGCGCTGCCGCTCGGGCGGGGTGGCCTTCAGCGTGCTGGTGCACACCGACATGTCTTCGCCCTGGCTCACCCGCTACGGGACGGACGCCCAGAAGGAGAAATACCTGCCCGGCATCATCAGGGCGACACCGTGTGCGCGCTCGGGATCACGGAGCCGGGGACGGGCTCGGACATGGCGGCGTTGTCCACGCGCGCGGTCAAGGACGACCGTCACTACCGGCTCACCGGCAGCAAGATCTTCATCACCAACGGCGTCTACGGCGACCTCTACTTCGTCGCCGCTCGGACGGCGCCGGCGACCGCCGGACGGCGCCACGACGGCATCTCCATGTTTCTCGTCGAGCGCGGGCTGCCCGGCTTCACGGTGAGCCGCAAGCTCGACAAGATGGGCATGCGCGCCTCCGATACCGCGGAGCTGGCCTTCCACGACTGCCCGGTGCCGGCGGAGAACCTGCTGGGCGTCGAGGGGCGCGGCTTCCAGCAGCTCGCGGCCGGTCTCCAGCGCGAGCGCATCATGGCCGCGGTGCTGGCGCTCTCCGGCGCCGCCCAGGCGCTCGAGGACACGCTGGCCTACCTCCGCGAGCGGCACGCCTTCGGCGAGCCCTCAGCCAGAAGCAGGCGCTGCGGCACAAGGTCGCCGACATGGCGACCGAGATCGAGGCGGCGCGCCAGCTCGTCTATCACGCGGTGGCGTGCTACCTGCGCGGGCGAGGACTCCACCACCGAGGTCTCCATGGCCAAGCTCTTCGCCACCGAGGTCGCGAACCGGGTGGCCTACCAGGCCGTCCAGCTGCACGGCGGCTACGGCTACATGCGCGAGTTCCCCGTGGAGGGCTTCTTCCGCGACGTGCGGCTCTGGACCATCGCCTCGGGGACGTCCGAGATCATGAAAGAGATCATCGCCAAGAAGCTCCTGCCGTGAGGAGAGCCTGACATGACCACCCCGCTTCCGCTCGCTGCTACACCCACGTGATGGGCAGCCACGGCTTCCCGGCTGGTTCTGGACGGCGCTCGACAAGATCAAGGCGGGCGAGTACGGGCAGACCGACGCCAAGGAAAGCTTCGACGACGCCACCCAGCTCGCCATCCGCGACCAGGAGCGCGCCGGCATCGACGTCCTCTGCGACGGCGAGATGCGCCGCTTCTTCTTCGTCCAGACCTTCTACGGGAAGATGGAGGGGCTGGAAGTGGTGGAGCCGCTCCGGAAGACCGGCCTCTACGCCTACGACAGCGTGCCCCGCTACCGGCCCACCGGGAAGATCACGGTGCCCAAGGGCCTCGGCACCGCCGACGAGTTCACCTACCTCAAGTACCCAGACCGACAAGCCGGTCAAGGCCACGTGCCCGGGGCCGGTCACGCTGTCCATCCACGTCCAGACGCGTCCGGGCGATGCCTACAACAACGACCGCCTGGCGCTCTGCTGGGACCTGCGTGCCCGCGGTCAACGCCGAGCTCAAGGCGCTGGTGGCCGCCGGCGCGGACTGGATCCAGATCGACGAGCCCTCGGCGGCCATCGTCCCCGGCCAGGCGCCCGAGTACGTGAAGATGTTCAACGCCTGCGTGGAGGGCGTCAAGGCCAAGATCGGCTATCACGTGTGCTTCGGGAACCTGCTCTCGCGCCCGCGCGGCAAGCGCAGCGTACCGCTGGATGTTCCCGGCGCTCCTCGACACCAGGTGCGACCAGTTCGTCTTCGAGTATGCCAACCGCGAGATGGCGGAGATCGAGATGTGGAAGGAAATCGGGGTGGATCGGGAGGTGGCCTGCGGGGTGGTTGACGTCAAGTCCTTCTACATGGAGACTCCGAGGACGTGGCGGAGCGGATCCGGCTCTGCCTCAGGCACATCCCGGCCGAGCGGCTGTCGCTGGTGCCCGACTGCGGCTTCTTCCCGGTGCCGCGCTGGGTGGCGTTCGAGAAGCTCAAGCGCCTGGCCGCGGGAGCCCGGCTGGCGCGCGCCGAGCTGCGAGGCTAACGCTCAATGACGAGGGAGGACAGGATGGCGACGAGCAGACGCGATTTTCTCAAGGTGGTGGGCACCGCGGCGGCGGGCGCGGCCGGCTTTCCGGCGATAGCGCGGGGCCCAGGCCCGGCCGGGCGTGCCGTCTGATCCGGTGAAGATCGGCGCGTCATCGCCATCCGCGCGGGGATCGCCGCGCCCGTCGGCACGGCGGGCCTTCGCGGCACCGAGTGGTGGGCGGAGCGCGTGAACAAGGCCGGTGGCATTCTGGGCCGCCAGGTTCAGCTGGTGGTGGAGGAGGAGTCGACGCCCAAGGACACCGTCGAGCGCTACCGCAAGCTCATCCTCAGGACAAGGTCGAGGTCGTCATCGGCGGCATCTCGACGGGCGTGACGCTGGCGCTTGGGGCCGGTCGCGGAGGAGATGGAGGTGCCGTGGCTGTCGTGGGACGGCACCACCCAGAAGGGCGTGGAGGAGACCATGCCCAATCCCAAGTGGGCCTTCAAGAGCGTGGACAACGAGGTCGAGGCCATCGTGGCCGGCATTCTGACGCCCAAGTACTTCAAGGGCATCAAGACGGTGGCGGGCATCGGCAACGACTACTCCTACGGCCACGACTGCTGGGAGACCTACCAGGCGGTGCTCAAGCGCTACGTCCCCGACGTGAAGTTCGTCCTCGAGCTCTTCCCCAAGCTCGGGGTGACGGACTTCACCTCCCACATCGCGGCGATCCAGCAATCGAAGGCCGACCTCCTGATGTGCTCCTTCTGGTCCGGGGACGCCACCATCATCCTGAAGCAGGCCGCCGCAGTCGGGCCTCTTCAAGAACATGAAGGGCGTGTTCACCACCGCGGGCGGCGTGCACGACTCGCTGAAGAAGGAGTTCACGCCCGAAGGGCTCCTGCTCGGCTACAACACCATGTACTTCGACGATCCGAAGGGCTCGCCGCTCCTCAAGCAGTTCGTGCGCGAGTACAAGGCGAAGTACAACGAGTACCCGCCCTACGAGTGCGATCACGCCTACTTCAACATCGAGTCCTACAAGGCCGCGGTGGAGAAGGCGTACGCGCAGACCAAGCAGTGGCCGACCAAGGCGCAGGTGGTCAAGGCGCTCGAGGGCATCGAGGTCGAGTCGCTCTCGGGCACGCGCTCGCTGGCGCACGGACCACGTCCAGATGTGCAACTTCTACCAGGGCATCACCACCCACAAGAACAGCTACGACTTCGTCACCATCAATCCCATCGAGGTCGTGTCCACCAAGACCGCGATGAAGCCCGCGGGCGCCAAGCTCCTCGACTGGATCAACAGGCTGGAAGATCTGAAAACCAGGGCGCGTGATTCACTAGTGGACCGCCGGGAATTCATCAGCGCCCTCACCGTGAGCCTCCTCGCTGGTCCCGCGTGCCGCCGAAGCGCAGCCGGCGGCACGGGTGCCCGGATCGCTGTTCTCGGATTGACTCCGGCGAATGCAACGCTCGCGGAGGCATTCAAACAGGGACTCGGCGACTCCGGGTACACCGAGGGACGAAACGTCGTAATCGAATTCCGAGATGCCGATGGCAGGCCCGAGCGGCTGCCCCAGCTCGCGGCCGATCTCGTCCGACTCGAGGTGGATATCCTCTTCGCGAGGGGGCGGGTGCGCTGTCGCGCGGTCAAGCAGGCGACCAGCCGCATTCCGACCGTCGCCGTCGACCTGGAGAGTGATCCGGTGGCGATGGGATTCGTGCGGAACCTGGCGCAGCCGGGCGGCAACATCACGGGCGTGTTTCTCGATCTGCCGGAGCTGAGCGGCAAGCAGCTGCAATTTCTCAAGGACGTCGTCCGGCCGCTCTCTCGGGTCGCCATCCTCGGCGATCCGATGCTCAACTGCCCCGCAGTTTCAGGCGACGGAGGCCGCCGCCCGGGCGCTGGCGATGCGACCCCAGCGCCTGGAGGTTCGAGAATCGAAGGAGATTGACACGGCCCTGGAAGCGGCGAATAGAGGGCAGGCGAACGCCGTCATCTCCGCTCTCGTCGCCGCTCGTGTTCCATCACCGAGCGGAGCTCCAGTGCCCTCGCGGCGAAACGGCGCCTTCCCGCCGTTTCCATGTTCGTGGAATTCGCCGAAGCGGGTGGCCTCATGGCCTACGGACCAAGCCTGCGCGACGCGTTCCGTCGCGCGCTGGCGGCTTCGTGGCTCGGATCCTGCAAGGCGCGAAGCCGGCGGACATGCCGGTGGAGCGCCCGACGCAGTTCGAGCTGGTGATCAACCGGAAGACCGCCAAGGCCCTGGGCCTCACGTCTGCCGTCGTCACTCGTCAATCGCGCCGATCGGCGTCATCGAGTAGACCCCTCGCGGTGACGGCGAACCTCGTCAATGTGCTGATGGGCGGCGTGTTCCACGCCGCCATCCTCTTCCTCGTCGCGGCGGGGCTCCAGGTCGTCTTCGGGGTCCAGAAGATCTTCAACCTCGCCTGCGGCTCGTTCTATGCGCTGGGGGCGTACACCGGGGTGTCCGCGGTCGGGCTACTTCACGCGGCCACGGCGGGCCGCCCGCGCTCTTCATCCTGCCCCTCGCGCTCGGAGGCCTGGCGGTGGGCCTGGTCGGCATCGTGGTCGAGCGCGGGCTCCTCCGCTTCGTCTACGACCGCGACGAGACCTTCCAGCTCCTCCTGACCTTCGCGCTGGTGCTGATGCTCGAGGACCTCATCCGCATGACGTGGGGCACCGCGCCCGTCTCGACGGGCGGGCTCTACCTGAGCTACGGCCAGGCCCGTGATCCTGGGCGCCACCGTGCCCGTCTACAACCTGATCGTGATCGCGGCGAGCTCTCGCCATCGCGTGGCGGCCTCGGCTGGCTCCTCACCCGCACCGCGTTCGGCCCGGATCATGCGCGCCTCGGCCGACAATCGCGAGATGGCGGAGGCCCTCGGGGTCGACATGCGCCGCGATCTACGTCCGGGTCTTCACGCTCGGGCACCGATGCTGGGGACGCTCGGCGGCGCCCTCGGTAATCCCGCCACCGCGGCCATGAGCGAGATGGGCATCGAGCTGATCGTGGAGGCCTTCGCGGTCGTCGTGATCGGCGGCCTCGGCAGCATGCGCGGGGCCTCCTGGGCGCGCTCGTCGTCGGCGTCCTCCGCGCCGTCGCGATCTCCGTGTATCCCGAGGTCGAGATGCTGCTGATCCTATCTCATCGTGATCGCCGTGCTCCTCTGGCGCCCGCGAGGCCTCTTTGGAGCGGCAGCCGCGTGAGGAGGGCTGGAGTCCTCGCCCTCGTGATGCTCGCGATCGCGACGATACCGGCAACGGCGCCGACCTACCACGTCACCCTCATGCTGCCCTTCATGGCCTATGGCGTGATCCTGCTCGGGATGAACCTGCTCTTCGGCTACACGGGGCTCGTTTCCTTCGGGCACGCGCTCTTCGTCGGGGTCGGCGCCTACACTGCCGCCGTGCTGACGACGCATCTCCACGTGCGCCACCTGGAGCTCATCTTGCCCGCGGCCGCCCTCGCCGCCGCAATCGTGGCGGTGCCGGTGGGCGCCCTCTGCGTCCGCTACGTCAAGATCTACTTCGGCATGCTGACGCTCGCCTTCGGCATGGTCTTCTACACGTTCCTGCTCAAGTTCTACCGGATCACGGGAGGCGACGAGGGCATGCGCATGCTTCGCCCCTACCTGCTCGGCAGCGGGTGGGACGACTTCTCCAAGACCGCCTACCTCGTCGGCCCCTACTACTACTTCTCGCTGGCGGTGCTGGCCCTGGCGACGCTGCTCATGTGGCGCATCGTGGGCTCGCCCTTCGGGCTCTGCCTCCGGACCATCCGCGACAATCCGATGAAGGCGGAGAGCCTGGGCGTGAGCGTGCCGCGCTATCGCTGGTACGCCTTCATGATCTCCGCGGTGTACGCGGGGGTCGGGGCGCCTCCTCGCGCCGCCCACCGGCAACGTGGATCCCACGCTCGCCTACTGGACGCACTCCGGGAACCTCGTCTTCATGATCCTCCTCGGCGGCTTCGGCCACTTCTGGGGCCCCCTGCTCGGCGCCTTCGCCTTCATCTATCTTCAGGACCTCGTGATGTCGGTGGTGCCGTACTGGCGGCTCGTGTTCGGCGCCCTCCTCGCCATCATGGTCATCGCGGCGCCGGGCGGGCTCATGGGGCTCCTCGCCCGACGGCGGCGCGCGGAAGGCGCGCGCGCGTGATCCTCGAGGCGCGCGACATCCGCAAGCTCTACGGCGAGTTCTGCGCGCTGGACGGCGTGAGCCTGGCCATCGGGGAAGGCGAGTTCGTCTCGATCATCGGACCGAACGGCGCGGGCAAGTCCACTCTCATCAACGTCCTCACGGGGACAACACGCCCCAGCGCGGGCACGGTGCGCTTCAAGGGCCGGGAAGTCGCCGGCATCGGCCCGGTGGCGCTGGCCCGACTCGGCATGGCGCTGGAGCTTCAGCTGCATCCAGATCTTCCCCGCGCTCACCGTGCTGGAGACGCTGCAGGCCGCGGTGGCCTCACGCCTCGGGCACGGCACGCGCTTCTGGCGGAGCCTGGCCGGCGACCGCGCCGTGCAGGAGGGTGCGCTGGAGGCGGCGGAGCTCGTTCCGCCTCGCGGACAAGCGTCATCTGCCCGCGGGCACGCCCTGCCCCAGGGCGACAAGAAGCTGCTCGATGTGGCCTCGGCCTTCGCGCTCCGCCCCGAGATCATCCTCTTGGACGAGCCCACCAGCGGCGTGAGCACCGCGGACAAGCACGAGATCATGGAGATCCTGGTGGCGGCGGCGCGACGCATCGGCTGCCAGGCCATCATCCAGGTCGAGCACGACATGGATATCGTGTTCGGCTATTCGCATCGGATCATCGCGCTGCACCAGGGCCGCGTGCTCGCGGACGCGACCCCCGCCGCCATCCGGGAGAATACACGCTGGTGGTGGACACCCATGATCGGCCGGGCCCGGCGATGACCACTCTCGCCGTCCGCGACCTCGACGTCTATATCCAGGCCAGCCACTATCTTGCGGAAGGTGACGCTCGAGGTGGGCCCCGAGGAAGTCGTCTGCCTGGTGGGACGCAACGGCGCCGGCAAGTCCACGCTGCTCGCACCGTGATGGGCTATCTCCGGCCGCGCGCGGGCACCATCACGTTCAAGGGCGCCCCCATCCACGGCCGGCGCACGCATGAGATCGCGCTGGGCGGCATCGGCTTCGCGCCGGAGGACAGCGGCATCTTCGCGGACCTGACGGTGGCGGAGAACATCGAGATCGCCACCTGGACGCGGCCGGGCGGCCGGCCCGCCCGCGAGCGCGTGGAGGCGGCCTACGATGTCTTCCCGGTGCTGCGGACCTATGCCGCGCGCAAGGGCCCGGCCATGAGCGGGGGCGAGCGCAAGATGCTCTCCATCGCGCGCGCGCTCGCGCTGGATCCAGAGCTCCTGCTCCTCGACCGAGCCCTTCGAGGGCCTCTCGCCCGCCATCATCCCGGCGGTGGCGGAGGGATCGGCTCCATCACGCGGCGGGGCCACGCCATTCTCCTCGCCGAGTCGAACATCCATCACGTGCCGGACTTCGCCGCCCGCCTCTACGTGATCGAGCGCGGCGAGGTCATCTTCGCCGGGCGGCCGGAGGAGGTGCACCGCGACGCCGCCGTGCTGCGCGTGATCGGCGGCGCGGCGTGACGCGCTCGCCGGGGTCCTCGCCTATCTGCTTCTCGACGGCTGTCTCGGTACGCTCCGGACACTGAAGAGCCGCAGCGCCTCGAGTCTTCCCGCGCAGCCTCGCTCTCCCATGTCCTCGACCTCGAGCTCCTCGGGCACCTGGCATTGGCGCAGCAGCGCCTCCGACACCAGGACGCGCCGCTCCAGCGGGCGACACTGCGCCTCCACCCGCGCCGCCGTGTTGACCGTGTCGCCGCTGTGGACGATGTCCTTCTGATGTCGCCGATCTCCGCGGTGACCACGGGCCCGCCGTGGAGCCCGGCCTTGAACTCGGGGACGTCGCCCATATCGCGCGAGATACCGATCCTTCTGCTCGTCGATGCGCTCGGACACGAGAAACACACAGCGGAGACAGTTTCCCTGGCGCAGGCCCCGCTCGGTCGTCCAGGTCACCACCGCCTCGTCTCCGACGTACTGGTAGATCCGGCCGCGCGTCGCGAGCACGGGCTCCGGCGATGTCGTGGAAGAAGTCGTTCTTGAAGTCGTTGAAGCGCAGGGGCCCAGCGGGCGGCGATCGCGGTCGGAGTCGTTCAGGTCCAGGAACATGAAGATGCGATCCTCCGCGACGGGCCGATGATACCGGCCCAGCAGGAGGCTCACCAGCGTGCCCGGACCGAGCAGCCGGTTGAGCTGGCGGACGAAGTTGATGAAGAAGCTCACCAGGGTGAGGATGGCCAGCGCCGCCAGCGAACCGCCCGCCCAGCACGAAGTCCCGGTATTGCGCGGAGGTGTAATACGCCGAAGCAGGCCTCCGTGCTCGGACAGCCCCAGCAGGCTCATGCGTCACGCGCGTGGATGGCGACGGCGCACAGGGTGACGTAGAAGAAGGTCCGGACGAGGAGGAGCCCGCCCACGGTCAGGGCCCGCACGATCCGCGGAGTCAGCCGCAGCTCGAACCACGCGCTGCCGAGCCCGATGACCGCTCCGGTCGCCGCCGCGGTGAGCTCCCGGGCGAGGTGCGTCGGCACGCGCCGCACGAGCCAGTGCACGAGCAAGGCGGCGCCGATCCAGCCGCACGCGATCCAGAGGGCAGTCCGCGCCGTGTAGAAAGCTCGCCGCGAGGGGCACGGCTCATCATAGCCGGGGATGAACTCGCTCGCCTATTCAATGAGTTCGGGAGAGAGCCACGCACGCTCTTGACCACCCCTATGTGGCCGCTTAACGTTGGCTCACGCATATGAACTACGTCCTCGGTGCCAGCATGAGAACAAGACCTCGGCAAAGTTCTGCGAAGAGTGCGCCGCGCCCCTGGCCCGGTCGTGCGGGAACTGCGGCCGTCAGATCTCTCCGACCGCCAAGTTCTGCCCTGAATGCGCCCACCCCACCGCGCTGGCAACCACGACGCCAACGGCGGACCGCTTTGCCTCTCCCGAGTCCTACACGCCCAGGCACCTCGCCGAGAAGATCCTCACCTCGAAGGCCGCCCTCGAAGGCGAGCGGAAGCAGGTCACCGTGCTGTTCGCCGACCTCAAGGGCTCGATGGAGCTGCTCGCCGACCGCGATCCCGAGGAGGCCCGCAAGCTCCTCGACCCCGTCCTCGAACGCATGATGGAGGCCGTCCACCGCTACGAGGGCACGGTCAACCAGGTCATGGGCGACGGCATCATGGCGCTCTTCGGCGCGCCGCTCGCCCACGAGGACCACGCGGTGCGGGCGTGCTACGCGGCGCTGCGGATGCAGGAGTCGGTCGCGCAGTACGCGGAGGGTGTCTTCCGCTCGCACGGGGTGCCCATCCAGATCCGCGTGGGACTCAACTCCGGCGAGGTGGTCGTCCGCGCCATCGGGTCGGATCTGCACATGGATTACACGGCGGTCGGTCAGACGACCCACCTGGCCGCCCGCATGGAGCAGATGGCGACGCCCGGCACGATCCTGCTCGCCCCGCGACGCTCCAGCTCGCCGAAGGCTACGTGCAGGTCGCGGCCCGGGGCCCGGTCGCGGTCAAGGGCCTGCCGGACCCCGTGGAGATCTACGCGCTCACCGGAGCGAGCGCCCAGCGGACCCGGCTCCACGCGGCCGCCGCGCGGGGACTGACGCGGTTCGTCGGCCGCGACGCCGAGATCGAGCAGATCCGCCGGGCGCTCGCCCTCGCGCACGATGGCCACGGCCAGCTCGTCGCCGTCGTGGGGAACCCGGCGTGGGGAAGTCCCGCCTCGTCTACGAGTTCACCCACTCCCACCGCACGCAGGACTGGCTCATCCTGGAAGCGGGCTCCGTGTCCTACGGCAAGGCGACCAGCTACCTGCCGGTCATCGACCTCCTCAAGGCCTACTTCAAGGTGCACGATCGCGAAACCCACCGCGAGATCCGCGAGAAGGTGACCGGCAAGCTCCTCACGCTGGATCGCACCCTCGAGCCGATCCTGCCCGCCTTGCTGGCCCTGCTCGATGTGCCCGTCGAGGACGCCCACTGGCAGGCGCTCGATCCGCCCAGCGCCGGCAGCGCACCCTCGATGCCGTCAAGCACCTCCTGCTCCGGGAGAGCCAGGGGCAACCGGTGCTCGTGGTCTTCGAGGACCTGCACTGGATCGATGCCGAGACGCAGGCCCTGCTCGACGGCCTGGTCGAGAGCCTGCCCACGGCCCGGGTCCTCCTGCTGGTCAACTACCGGCCCGAGTACCAGCATGGCTGGGGCAGCAAGACCTACTACAGCCAGCTGCGGCTCGACGCGCTCCCGCCCGAGAGTGCGGGCGAGCTCCTGAGCGCCCTCCTGGGCGACGACCCGGCGCTGGAGCCCCTCAAGCGCCTGCTGGTCAGACGCGGGAACCCCTTCTTCATCGAGGAGAGCATCCGGACGCTGGTGGAGACGGGTGCGCTCACCCGGGAGCGCGGCGCCTATCGTCTGACCCGGCCGATCCAGGCGATCGAGGTCCCGGCGACCGTGCAGGTGATCCTGGCGGCCCGGATCGACCGGCTCTCGGCAGAGGACAAGCAGCTGCTCCAGACGGCCTCGGTCATCGGCAAGGACGTGCCCTTCGTGCTGCTCCACGCCGTGGCGGAGGCGGCGGAGGATGCGGTGCAGCGGGGGCTCACGCATCTGCAGGCGGCCGAGTTTCTGTACGAGACGCGGCTCTTTCCGGATCCCGAGTACACCTTCAAGCATGCGCTCACCCATGAAGTCACCTACGGCACGCTGCTCCAGGACCGGCGCAAGGCCCTGCACGCCCGGATCGTCGGCGCCATCGAACGCTTCTATCCGGACCGGCTGACCGAGCACGTCGAGCGGCTGGCCCACCATGCCGTGCGCGGTGAGATGTGGGAGAAGGCGGTCGCGTACCTCCGGCAGGCCGGCGTCAAGGCATTGGCGCGATCGGCCAACCGGGAGGCGGTGGCGTGCTTCGAGCAGGCGCTGACGGCCTCGGGCATCTGCCCGAGACTCGCGAGAGCGCTGGAGCAGGCCATCGATCTTCGCTTCGATCTGCAGAACCGCGCTCTTTCCGCTCGGAGAATTCGAGCGGATCTTCGGCTGTCTCCGCGAAGCCGAAGGCCTGGCGAGGACGCTCGACGATCAACGGCGACTCGGGCAGCTGTCCGTCTATCTGTGCCACAACCTCTGGGTGACTGGTCATCCGACGGAAGCGCTCGGGTTCGGCCAGCGCGCCCAGGTTCATTGCCGAGTCTGCTTCGGCGATGTTCCGCTCCAGGTGACGGGAAATCTCTACTTCGGCGCTGGCCTGCCTCGGCACGGGCGACTATCGACGGGCCGAGGACCTTCTCCTGCAAGTCCTGCAGTGGCTTGAAGGCGATCGGAGCCGGGAGCGCTTTGGCCTCGTCGGATTTCCCGCCGTGATGGCCCGCGTGCTATTTGACCTGGGCTTTCGCCGACCGGGGAAAGTTCGACGAAGGGATCGCCCACGGCCAGGAAGGCATCCGCCTCGCCGAGGCGCTCGATCACCCCCTCCAGCCTGGCCTTCGTCCGTTGGACTCTTGCCTATCTCCAGATCACCAGGGGAGAGCTCGAGCCACGCGCGTCCGCCTGCTCGAACGCGGAGCTGGCGGTCTCTCGCGAGTGGAACCTGACCTTTCTTTCGGTGCAGAACACGGGGTCCCTGGGCTACGCCTACGCGCTCTCGGGGCGGGTTGCTGAGGGCATCCTGTTGCTGGAGCACGCGCTGAGCGCCAGTGAGACGTTGGGATTCGGAGCTGTACAGCCGCTCTTGCTGACGTATCTGGGCGAAGCGTACGTCCTCGCCGACCGGCTCGAGGACGCTGCTCGAATTCGCCGGGCGAGCCCTGACCCTTGCCCGCGAGGCGCGGTCAACGCCCCTACGAGGCGTGGGCCCTCCGCCTCCTCGGCGAGGTCACCGCCCGCCGCGATCCTCCGGAGCACGCTGACGGCCACTACCGTGACGCGCTCGCGCTCGCCGAGGAGCTCGAGATGCGCCCGCTCGTCGCCCACTGCCACCTCGGCCTCGGCAAGCTCTACCGGCGCACGGGCAAGCGCGAGCAGGCCCGCGAGCACCTCACCACCGCGACGACGATGTACCGCGACATGGGCATGCGCTTCTGGCTGGAGCAAGCCGAGGCGGAGGAGCCGGCAGTGAGCAACGTTGCCGGCGGCGGTCAGCGCGCCAGCGAGGCGGATCTCGTCGAGTACCGGCGCGAGATATTTCCGGAACTGCTCGGGGTTCTCGCTCATCGGGAAGTGGCCGATCTCCTTCATCACCGTGAAGCGGGCGCCGGGGATCTTCTCCGCGGTGGCGCGCGTGTCGTCGGGGGTGCAGGAGAAGTCGTACTCACCGGTGAGGAGGTAGAGCGGGCAGCGCGCGGTGTCGATCTCGCCCACGCGGTCGCGGAAGTCGCCGTCTACCCTGTAGAACCAGAGATCGCCCTTGAAGACGCCCGGCCCACCTTGCATGTAGCCCCAGCAGCGTGTCCCAGCGCGTCTCGTCGGGGCTCTTGCGGCGCGATGAGCCCGGACATGAGGGCGCCCGCCGAGCTCGCCGCCGTGCACGTCCGGCCGATGGAGCCACGCCGGTGTCGTCGTACCAGGGCGGCTGATAGGCGGCGGCCTCCACGCCGATGAGCGCGCGGAAGCGCTCCGGGTGCTAACCGCGCCAGCTCCGAGCGTGATCTTGCCCCGATGGAGCAGCCCAGCAGCGCCACCGGCCGCTCGAGGGCGAGGGCGTCGCAGAAGGCCAGGATCATCTCGATATAGCCCGCGATGTCGTCAGCCGATACTCCTCGTCCTGCCAGCCGGCGGGCGGCAGGGACTTGCCGTGCCACGGGCATGTCGAAGGCCAGCACGCGGAAGTCGCGCGTGATCACGCTGTCGTTGAGGAGATGGCGATACTGCTTGCCGTCGGCGCCCGCGGTGTGCAGACAGACGAGCGGGACGCCCTGCCCGGCCTCCTCGAAGTAGACGCGATGCGGCCGGCCGCCGAAGCGTCAGCGTCAGGTAGCGGCCGATGATGGGCTCGAGGTCGGCCATGCCCTACCCTCGCGCAGAGCGGCGAGGAACGGCAATGACGTCCTTCACGTAGCGCAGGTTCGCCATGAGCGGGATGAGGTCGCCTTCCACGCTTGCCACGCCTAGCTTCTTCATGGCAAAGAGGTCATGGTAGCCGGGGCGGGCACCGGCTCCCAGAAGCGCCGCCAGGCCTCGGCGGAGGCACGGAGGGCGAAGGTCCAGGGGCGCATGAAGAGGGGACCGCGCTCGAGGCCGGTCACGCGCCCCTCGTGGACGCGGACCAGATAGGCGGTGTCGCCCGCCTCGAGCAGGAAGGTGGTCGAGCAGTAGCGCCCGCGCCGGACCAGCCCGGCGTCGGCGTTCACCAGATGGGGAATCGACAGAATGCGCGCGTGCAGGGGTCGTCGGCCACGGCGCCGATTATAGCTCCCGGCCGCGCCGGACACGAAAGGATGCCCGTCATGGCCGAGCTGCCCCTGATCCCTCCACCGTCGTCGGCTCGCACGGCAAGGCGCGCGTGGTGGTACACCGCGGTGAAGGCGCTGCGAGACCGGCGAGTTCGGTCCCGGCGACCTCGAGGAGATGTTCGACGACGCCGGCCGACACCGCCATCCGCGACATGGAGCGGGCCGGGCTGGACATCATCACCGACGGCGAGGTGCGCCGCCTCGACGGCTACGTGGATTCCTACTACGCCATCATCAAGGGCATCGTCCCGCTGCCGGTGAAGCGCAAGGTCGGCCCCTGGGGCTACGACCAGCAGACGCGCTACGAGGCGGTGGGCCGCATCGAGACGCCGGCGGGCGGGCTCGGCATCGTCAAGGAGTTCGAGTACGCCAAGGCGCATACCGGCAAGCGCCTCAAGGCCACCTGCGCGGGTCCCCTCACCTTCGGGTCGCGCATCCATCCGGGCAAGACCTACAAGGGCGTGGTGGACGTGGCCGAGCGATTCGCGGAGGTGATCAACGCGGAGTGCAAGGCCCTGGTGGCGGCGGGCGCCGAGATCATCCAGCTCGACGAGCCCGCGCGCGGCAACGTGTCCGGCGAGGAGATGGCGCGCCTCTACAACCTCGCCACCGAGGGCGTGAAGGCCAAGCTCGGCTTTCACGTCTGCTTCGGCAACCGCTTCGGCCGCTCGCGCTTCGACCGCTCCTACCGGCCCTACTTCCCCGGCCTCCTCAAGGCCCGGGCCGACCAGTTCGTGCTCGAGTTCGCCGGGCGCGGAGCTCAGCGAGCTCGACGTGTGGAAGGAGTACGGCGCGGGCCGCGAGCTGGGCGCGGGCGTGATCGACGTCAAGGGCTTCTATCCGGACTCGCCCGAGGACGTGGCCAAGCGCATCCGCCGCGTCCTCGCCGTCTGCCCCGCCGAGAAGCTCTGCGTCAATCCCGACTGCGGCTTCGGCTGGTCGCCGCGCTACATGTGCAATCAGAAGGTCACCGCCCTCGCCGCCGGCGCTGCGCTGGCCCGCGCGGAGCTCACTGGGCGCCGCGCCTGGGGCGACCTCAGCGCCCGGCGGGCGCTGGATCTTCTGGTACAGGGTGGAGACTCCGAGCAGGACCACGCCGAGGACGAGGAACGAGACCACCCGATACACCGTGCTCACCGCGGCCAGATCCACCAGGAAGACCTTGACCACGGTGAGCCCGAAGAGGGCGAGCGCGCCATAGCGGACCACCGGGATCCCGCGCACGAAGCCCCAGGCGAGCGCGGAGGCGGCGTAGAACGTCCACAGGAGCGACAGGCCCACCTGGGCGCGCCACTCGACACGCGCCACCACTCCGCGAAGTCACGCGCGCGCCGGGCCACCAGCGCGAGCTCGTTCTGGTAGCGGATCCAGTGCAGGCTCAGGGTGGCGAGCAGCAGCGCCGCCGCCGCCCCGGGAGGCCGCGACGCATGGCGAGCGAGAGGTCGGGAGTGGCCGGCTCCATCCGCCACCGCGGCGCCGGCGAGCGCCAGAGCGACGCAGGCCAGGATGCGCACGAGGAGCGGCGCCGAGACGAGGCTCGCGGCGGCATCGCGCGCGAGCGCGTCGTCTGCCACGAAGACCCGGGCCAGCATCACCGCACCCACCAGCACCGTGGCCATCGTCCAGACCGGTGCGGGAAGAACGCGTGCGAGCAGCGCGATCACCAGGAGCTCGGCGATGAGAAGGCCCGCGGGCCAGAGCCCGGTCGGCTCGCGCCACAGAAGCGCGGCCAGCAACCCCGCCGCCCCCACCCAGAGCATGTCACGCAGGCCGTCGCGCGCCAGCCCGCGGAGTCCCTCCGGCCGCGCGCGACTCGCGAAGCACGCCGGCGCCGGCGACCACGACCACCACGAGCAGGTGCACCAGATAGGTGAGGGTTCCACACCGGCTGCGCGATCCGGCCCCAGCCGACGTCGAGCCAGCCGGCACGGGCCACGGCCAAGGTCAGCGCGAGCAGGCCGCCCCCACGGGCGCCAGCGGCGTGGTCAGCCGCGAGGCGCGCCCAGATCAGGGCCAGACCTTCGACTGCCCACCCCAGGGTCACCCACTGGCCGTCCAGCGCCAGCGGGACCGCGATGGTGAGCGAGGTCCACGCCAGTCCCTCGTGCACGACGACGGTCCCCGCGTCATCGGGTACGCGGCGAGGCGTAGTCGGCGGCGACCACTCTATAGACGACGGCCAGGGCGAGCGCGAGCGGCACCTCGAGGCGAGGCTCCCATGCATCCAGAGTCCAGTAGGCAAGCGCGAAGTAGGCCGCGGCATTGGCCACGGTGAGGGCCAGATCCAGCTCGCGGCCGCGACGGCTCCTCGCCCGCTCGCGCCAGATCGGCGCGGCGAGGAAAATGGCCCAGAGCGCGGTGAGCAGGAGAAGCCGCGCCAGCGGGTGTGGCCCCGGCGGCGGTTCCAGGGCGAGCGTCGCCAGCAACGCCGCCGTGCCCAGCCACGCCAGGCGGTTCAGCGCGGGCCATGGTCCGGAAGCGCGCGATGAGGAGCACGAGCAGATCCGAGCACCACGAGGTAGGCCAGCAGCCTCCGCTCGTCGGGCTGGGGCACGCGCAACAGCACCGGGGTGAGCAGGCCACCCAGGACGGCAAGGACCGCGGTGGCCTCGCGCTGCGAAAAACGGCCACCGCCGCGCCGGCCAGCGTCACCGCCGAACATGCAGGCGAAGGTGGGGCCGCTCCCGAGCAGGCCATAGAGCGCGTGGGCGGCGAAGAGCGAGAGATACAGAATGCCGAGCCCGCCGCCCGCGAGCCCTTCCGAGAGTGAGCGGCACGTCCCGGCGGTGCCGGAGCAGGAGCCCCGGCCACGAGCAACGCGGCGCCGGCGAGGCAGCCGAGGATCACGCGGCCCGACGGCCCGATCAGGTTGTTGTCGAAGGACCACTTCAGGAAGAAGCTCACGCCGAAGAGGATGGCCACGATGCCCACCCAGGTCGCCCAGCGAGCGCCGATGCGCTGCTCGAGATTCCCGGCGGCCGGCCGAGGTCCCGGCTCCGGGACCGGCAGGAGAGAGGCGGGGGCGACGCGGCGAAGACGGGCGGCGGGGGCGCGGCGACGGCGACCGCCTCCGCCAACGGCTCGCCTGCCCCCGCCGGCGCGCGCGTGGCCACCGCCTGCTCGAGCCCGTGCATGCGCTCGTACAAGGAGCGGAGCTGATCCTCCATGGCGAGCAAGCGCGCTCCTCGCGCGACTGGAGGCGCCGCGGGCTACTCAGCAGCGCCCAGATCGCCAGCACGATGGCGATGAGGGAAAGCAGCAGCTCCACACTGATCTCAGCGAGACCTATACTGTGGTGTCGAGTTTCCCGGCAGCATTTCCGTGCCGGACACCGTGATCGGAGGCCGCGAGGATGCATCTTCGTTTCGTGCCGGACGCCCCGGCGCCGGGCCTGCTTCTGAGCCTGCTTCTGGGCCTGATCCTGGCCGCGCCGTCCCCCTCCACGCGGAGGTCACCCGCTTCCGCATCCAGCCCGAGGCCAGCGAGCTCACCTTCCACGCCACCTCGCGGCTCATGAACGCGGACGGGCGTTTCTCGCGCTTTGCCGGCGACGTGGCGGTGGATCCGGCCGACCTCACCACCGCCCGGGTGACGGTGTAGCGTGAAGCGACCACGCTCGACACCGGCATCACCATGCGCGACCGCCACCTCCGCAGCGAGGACTTCTTCCACGTCGAGAAGTTCCCCGCCATCACCTTCGAGAGCCTGCGGGTAGAGGGCGCCGGCCGGCGCCTGCTGGTGGTGGGCCGGCTGACGCTCTGAGGCGTCACCCGCGAAGGTGGGTGCCGGTGGACGTCGAGCGTGACGGGGAAGCGGCTCGAAGCGCGCGGCCAGTTCGACGTCAAGCGCACCGATCACGGCATGAGCTACGACTCCGCGGTGAACCCCGTCGGCGAGAGGGTGCGCATCGCGTTCGCGTTCCGGGGCCAGGCTCCTTGAGAAGCGCCAGGCGCATGCTATAAAAGCCGCCACGGAGGAAGCACTCTGGCGAGGCCTGGCATGACGGTCCAATCCGGATAACGTGGCGGCGACGGTGGAGGTGCGCGAGGCGCACCGCTTCGACGTGGCCGATGCTGGAGCGCTACCTGCGGGAGCACGTGCCGGGCTTCGCGGGGCCGCTGACGGTGCGGCAGTTCGCGGGCGGGCAGTCCAACCCCGACCTATCATCTCTCCACGCCGGGCGCCCAGTACGTGCTGCGCCGCAAGCCGCCCGGCAAGCTCCTCCCATCCGCCCATGCGGTGGATCGCGAGTACCGCGTCATCACCGCGCTGGCCGGCTCCGGCGTGCCGGTGCCGCGCACCTATGTCCTCTGCCAGGACGACGCGGTGATCGGGACCCGGTTCTACGTCATGGAGTGCGTGCCCGGCCGCGTGCTCACCGACCCGCGCCTCCCCGACGAATCCCCGCGGACCGCGCGAAGATCTACGACCACATGAACGTGGTGCTGGCGCGGCTGCACACGGTGGACTGGAAGGCGCTGGGCCTCGAGGACTTCGGCCGGCCCGGCAATTACTTCGCACGGCAGATCCACCGCTGGACGGGCCAGTACCGGGCGTCCGAGACCGAGCGGATCGAATCCATGGAGCGCCTCATCGCCTGGCTGCCCGACCATATCCCGGCGGACGACACCACCACGCTCGTGCACGGCGACTTCCGGCTCGGCAATACCTATCGTGCACGCGACGGAGCCGCGCATCGTGGCGGTGCTGGACTGGGAGCTGTCCACCCTGGGTCATCCGCTCGCCGATCTCGGCTACACCTGCATGCCCTATCGCCTGGCCGCGGAGACGCATGGACGGCTTCCAGGGCGCCGATCTCGCCGCCCTGGGCATGCCCACCGAATCCGAGTACCTCGCCGCCTATTGCCGCCGCACCGGCCGGGCGAGCATCGTGGACTGGGAGTTCTACGTGGCGTTCTCGATGTTCCGCCTCTCCGCCATCGCGCAAGGCATCATGGGGCGCGTCATCGCGGGCACCGCGAGCGATCCTCGACGCGCGCGACCGCGGGCCCGCGCCCGCCCGCTCGCCGATGCCGGCTGGCGCGAGGTCGAGCGCCGCGGCGCTCTAGCAAAGGAGACCCATCATGGCAGACCTCGTGAGATATGAGCGACGTGGCTCGATCGGCGTCATCACCGTCGACAATCCTCCCGTCAATCGCGCTGAGCCAGGGCGTGCGGCAGGGGCTGCTCGACGCCCTCGCCAAGGGCGTGGCCGACGACGGAGGCGCGCGCCCTCGTCGCTCATCGGCGGCGGGCGCACCTTCATCGCGGGCGCGGACATCCGGGAATTCGGCAAGCCCTGCAGCCGCCGGATCTCAACTCGATCATCGCCCAGTACGAGTCGAGCCCGAAGCTGGTCGTGGCCGCCATCCATGGGACTGCGCTGGGCGGCGGGCTCGAGACCGCCTTCGGTTGCCACTACCGCTGCGCCGTCGCCGCCGGCCAGGTGGGCTTCCCCGAGGTGAAGCTGGGGCATTCTCCCCGGCGCGGGCGGCACCCAGCGGCTGCCGCGGCTCATCGGCGTGGAGGCGGCGCTGCCGATCATCGTCAGCGGCGATCCCATTCCCGCCGCGAAGGCCCAGGCGCTCGGCATCGTGGACGAGATCGTCCCCGGCGACCTCCTCGAGGGCGCCTGCGCCTTCGCCGACGCTGGTCGCCGAGGGCAAGCCGCGCCGGAAGATTCGCGACATGCAGGACAAGGTGCGCGGCACCAACCCCGCCGTCTTCGCGGAGTTCCGCAAGGGGCTCGAGCGGAGCGCACGCGGCTTCTTCGCGCCCTTCCGCTGCGTGGACGCGGTGGAGGCCGCCGCCACCCTGCCCTTCGACGAGGGGCTGCGCCGCGAGCGCGAGCTGTTCGGCCAGTGCATGCAGTCCACCCAGTCCAAGGCCCAGATCCACGTCTTCTTCTCCGAGCGCGAGGTGGCCAAGATCCCCGACGTGCCCAAGGAGACGCCGGTGAAGGCCATCAAGTCGGCGGCGGTGATCGGCGCCGGCACCATGGGCGGCGGCATCGCCATGAACTTCGCCAATGCCGGCATCCCGGTCCGGGTGATCGAGATGAGCCAGGAGGCGCTGGACCGCGGCCTCGCGGTGGTCCGGAAGAACTACGCGGCCACCGTGGAAAAGGGCCGGCTCAGCCAGAAGGACATGGACGCGCGGATGGCGCTCATCCAGGGCGGGCTCGGCTACGACGGCATCGACGACGCCGACATCGTGGTGGAGGCCGTCTTCGAGGAGATGGACGTCAAGAAGAAGGTGTTCGCCACCCTCGACCGGGCGGCCCGGCCCGACGCCATCCTCGCCAGCAACACCTCCACGCTGGACATCGACCAGATGGCGGGCGCGACCTCCCGTCCCGGCCAGGTCATCGGCACGCACTTCTTCAGCCCCGCCAACGTGATGCGGCTCCTCGAGATCGTTCGCGGCAAGGCGACCTCCAGGAGACCATCGCCACCACCATGGAGCTGGCCCGTCGCATCCGGAAGGTGGGCGTGCTGGTCGGCAACTGCGACGGCTTCGTGGGCAACCGCATGCTCGCGCCCTATCTCCGCGAGGCGGAGTTCCTCGTGGAGGAGGGCGCCACCCCCAGCAGGTGGACAAGGTCATCTACGACTTCGGCCTGCCCATGGGTCCCTTCGCCATGGGCGACATGGCCGGACTCGATGTGGGCTGGCGCATCCGCAAGCGGCAAGGAGGCCACGCGCAACGGCGGCTGCGCTACTCCCCGATCGCCGACCGCATCTGCGAGATGGGGCGCTTCGGCCAGAAGACCGGCGCGGGCTGGTACCGCTACGAGAAGGGCAGCCGCGCGCCGCAGCCCGATCCCGAGATCGAGGCGCTCATCGTCAGGACCTCGAAGGAGGGCGGGATCGAGCGCCGATCCGTCACCGACGACGAGATCCTCAAGCGCTGCGTCTACGCCCTCATCAACGAGGGGGCCAGGATCCTGGAGGAGGGCTTCGCGCTCCGCGCCTCGGACATCGACATCATCTACATCTACGGCTACGGGTTCCCCGTTCACCGTGGGGGCCCCATGTTCTACGCGGACACGGTGGGCCCGGCGGCGGTGTACGACGACGTCTGCGCCTTCCAGAAACAGCACGGCGAGCTCGTGGCAGCCGGCGCCGCTGCTGGAGCGCCTGGCGCGCGAGGGTAAGCGCTTCCGCGACCTCAGTGGTCGCCCCTGGACGAGGGTCTGGCGCGTCGCGGAGGCCGGCGCCGAGCAGATTGGAGCGGACCGTGCTCAGAAGCTCACCCTCACGCCGCCCCAGCCGGCGATGGGTGGGGCAGGGGCGACGAATCGCTCGACGACGATGGGATTGGCGAAGGCGTTGAAATTGCGCGCGCCTCCCGTCTCGTAGTGGGCATTGGTGGCATTGTCGACACGGGCCCACAGCTCGACGTGCTTGAGCAGCCGGTAGCGGGCATGGAGGTTCAGGATCGCGTAGCCGTCCACCTTGGCCAGCCGATTTCCATCGTCTCCCGAAGGAAGGTACCGGACGTCGCGATCACGTCGGCGCCGATCCAGAGGTCCTTCAGGATTTCCACCTCCGCACCGAGCTTGAGGTTGTGCTGGGGGATGCCGGGGATGCGGTCGCCGAACCTGACCTCACGCCGTCGGCCTCGGTCACGCTGGCCAGCGTCTCGTCGCTCTGGTAGGTGGCGTCGACGTAGGCGTAGCTCAGGAAATACCGCAGGCGCTTCCACGTGCCCTCCAGGCCGACCTCGGCACCCTGACGGCGCGTTCCGTCCACGTTCCGGAAGAACCCGGCACCGCCGGTCTGGGTGCTGCGTGAACAGGATGTCGTCATCGACGTTCGTGCGGAAGAGAGCGACGTTCCACTGAGCGCGGACGGATTGCCGAGAACGGGACAGCTTGCCGCGCGCCCCGATCTCATAGGTGCGGGCGACGACCGGGCGGAGCGGCGGATCGGCGAGGAACGCGTTGGGCAGGTTGCATGGCGCGTTCGGATCGGCGCACGTGAGCTCCGCCGGGGTGGGGGCGCGAAACCCTCGCTGTACGAGAAGAACAGGGTGAGGTTCTTGAGCGCCTGCAGCGGTCAGTCCCGCGGCGGGACTGAAGCGGCTGAAGTTGTGGTCGCCGTCGAGGGCCGGGTTCTGGCCGCTGCGGTCACGAATCGCGATGCTGACGTGCTGGTAGCGCCCGGCCAGCGTGAGCGCCAGCTGCTCGGTGATGTCGAACGTGTCGGTGACGTAGACGCCGATGTTCTCCTGCCGGGTGCGGACGTCCACCGCCGTCTCGAACTCGCCGGCTTGCTGAGTGCCCACGCCGCAGCGCCTTCGGCACGAGCTCGGCGTCGGCCTCGCGCTGAGTGAAGCGCGACTGGTGGCCGTCGTAGGCCACCCCGGCGGTCGCCCTATTGCCGTGACCGAAGACCTTGCCCTTGTACGATAGCTGCAGCGTGGTGCCCCAGTCCTGCGAGCTGGTCTTCGTCGTTCCGGTCCTCGGCCTCGGCTTCACGCTGCAAGGTGCCAGCGAGCGGATTGCCGGCGCTGTCGACGAAGCCGGCCGACGGGCCCTGACAGCGGCCCAGGTGCACGAGCCTGGCCGCCGGCGTCGAACACCTGCGCGCCGCTGGCGTCGTCGACGACAGGTGACCTCGCGCGTCGCCGTTGAAGGTGTGGCGCTGGTAGTCGCGATAGAACGCGTTGCCGGAGAGCAGCAGGTCGTCGGTCAGCTGATGGCTACCGCGCACCATGCCGAGATTCATCGTGTTGCTGGGTCTCATCGGGAAGGTGTACACCGCGCTGCGGTCCCGCGTCAGGATGCTCTCCGGCAACAGGGCGTTGCCGGTGAGATCGTTGTCGACGTATAGGCGTAGGTCAGACCGACGGCGGTGCCGCCCGACTCCCAGCCGACCTTCGTGAAGAGCTGCCGCAGCTCGCTCGGCGATTCCGCGCGCCAGCCGTCTTCGTCGAGCGCATTGAAGCCGAGGTACCAGTCGAAGGGGCCGCGAGAGCCGCCGTGCTCCGCCTCGACGTTCCAGCGCCCGAAGGACCCTCCGGACGCCCCGATGGACGTTCCCGGGAAGTCGCGGCCGTTCTTGGTGCGTATGGCGAGCGCGCCGCCCAGCGTGTTGAGCCCGAAGATCGGATTGGAGCCCGGAATGACGTCGATCCCGGAGATGGCCAGCTTCGGGATGAGGTCCCAGCTCACCGTGTCGCCGAACCCGTCGTTGAAGCGCATGCCGTCGAGGTAGACCGACAGGCCGATGGGCGCTGCCGGTCAGAGGCGAGGCCAGGAACCCGCGGTAGGTGACGTCGTTCTGCCAGGGATTGCCCTGGCTGCTGTTGATGTTGACGGAGCCGAGGACGGCGGAACAGCGTGTCCGAGAGATCGAGCGCATTCCGGCCGGCGACGTCCTCGGCCGTGATGGACTGCACGTTGCCCGGGTACTTCTCGAGCGGGGATCCCGAGCGCCGGGAGCGGCGTGGCGCCGATGACGGTGATCCCGGCAGCATCTATCGGCGCCTTCGTCTCCGACTTCTCGGACTCGGTCGACGGCGCCTGCGCCGCCGCGGGCGACAGGGCGAGGAGGACGAGCAGGACCGAGAGCACGATAATCGACATGGAACGGTCGCCGCCGACGCGCGTTCCTCGGCCGGGCGAGTCCTCCCGGGTGGTCTACCGGCCCACCGCGATGCCTAGGGGCCTTTCCCGACGGGAATCGTGGCCACCACCTTCTCGCTCGCCGTATCGATCACCGAGACACTCTCCGACACGCCATTGGCTACGTAGAGCTTCTTGCCGTCCCGGGTGATGCCGAGGACCCACGGGCGGGTGCCTACGGGGATGAAGGCGGCGACCTCGCAAGCCCCTGACGTCGATGACCGCCACGTCGTTCGATCCCGCCATTGGCGACGTAGGCCCCACTGACCGCCCGGGTGGACGACGACCCCTTGGGCTTGGGAAACGGGCGGTCCAGCTTGAGGGTGGCGACGACGGCGTTCTTCGCCACGTCGATCACTCGAGACGGCCCTGCCGATCTCGGCGGTGACGAACGCCCGTTGACCGTCCGGCGTGAAGGCCGACTCCCGCGGGCGGCTGCCGACGAGGATCGTGGCCACGCGCTTGAGGGCGGCCGTGTCGATCACCGAGATCGTGTGCGTGGTCTCGGCGGTGACGTAGACGAGCCGGCCATCAGGACTGACCGCCACTCCTTCGGGCTCCGTTCCGACCGGGATCGTTGCCAGCACCTTTCCCGTCTTCGTGTCGACGACGGAGGTGGTATTGGCGTCCTCGTTGGAGACGTACAGCCGCGCGCCGTCTGGGCTCACCGCGAACGCTTCGGGGTCCGTGCCCGCCGCGAAGCGAGCCTTCACGGTTCGCGAGGCGGCGTCCACCACCGCGATCACATTGTCGTTGCCGAGGGCCACGTAGATCGTCCGCCCGTCGGGACTCAGGCCGATGCCGCGGGGCCGTTTGCCGACGGGGATGCTCGCCACGACCTTGTCGGAGCCGGCATCGATGACCGTCACGCTGTTCGAGTGCTCGTTGGAGACGTATACCAGCGGCTCGGCGCCAGCACTCTCGGGCACCGTTCCCAGCGTCGCCAATGAGAGCAGCGCCACTCCGATCCCGGCCTCGCGCCATCGCTTCGCCTCCGTCACGGCGCGAACCGGCACCGGCTATCCGCCATCGCCGTGCCGAGCGCGTCGAGGTTTTCCCGCCCACGTCCGCTACCGCCGCGAGCGGCCCGCCGCTGTCTTCACGCTTGCGCGGCCCGCGCCACGTAGAGCGGCTGCCGGAGCTGGTGATCCCACCGGCGAAACGTGAGGGCCTCGCCCTTGTGGCCGTCGAACGGCGGCGCCGACTCCAGGAACGCGACGAGGGCGTCCCCGTCGCTGGCGCCGGCCCGCACCACGGCCTCCCCGACCAGCTTGAGCGCGGCCCACGCCGCCCATGAGGTCTCGGTCATCGGAGCGTTCCACCGACGCCGGAAGCGCCCGTTCAGCTCGCGGGCGCTGAAGCGCTCCAGCTCGTGGGTGCCAGCCGACCGCCTCAGAGTCCTGCCGCGCGCTCGGCGGGGAGGCGGAGCCGGTGCCTCGCACGACGCCGGCGATCCGGTCCGGCCGCCGTCCCCTCGGCGATCGCCCGCGCCACGCCGGCATCCAACCCGCGATGATCGACGGCCAGCAGCAGGCATGTCGGCGGCGGCCGCGTCGCCGGTCACGGTGCCGCCTCGACGCGCCACGCTCGCGAGCTGGCCGACCTCGATCTCGGCGCCCCGCGACGACCCATCGCTCGTCACGGCCCAGCGCGTGAGCTTGCGCTGCCTCCGATCAGGAGCTGGGTGAGGGCGTCGGCGTACATCGACACGCTCGGCATCACGTGGAACGCTCTCCGCTCGCAACCCTCGTTGCGCAAGCGATCGTCAGGCGCGCCGACATTGAGGACCGGGTGCCCTCGGCCGCCACCTGGAGCAGCGACTCGCCGCCACCGGGCCCGGCGCCGCCCACGAGCGGCCAGCGCCGGCCCGAGCGAGCGCACGGCCGGCTTGCCCGACGGCGCGGTCGGTCTCGGTTTCGAGGCGCAGGCGCTTGCCGAAGAGGGCAGCCAGCGCATTGGCATCGTCCAGCCCGAGCGCGGCGCCGCGGCTCAGCTCGGTGGCCTTCTCGGCATCGGCGGGAAGCACCACCCCTACGGTGAAGACGTCCTCGGCGCGGGCGGCGCGCGGGGTCAGCGACGCCCACCCCACCGCGGCAAGGGAACCGAGAAAGGCGCGGCGCCCGACCCGGTGTCGGGTCACCCAGGAGCCGGAGCCACCGCAGCCCACTGCCCGGTCGGCCCGCCGGAGCAGCAGCGCATCGAGACCCCATGCGCGGCCGGCGCCCGCACCGATGAAGATGATCATCGACGTCACGAGCAGCACGTGGAACCCCTGCTGGCCAGAGCTCATCCACTGGGTCGCCAGCCCGAAGTTCACGGCGAGGTAGAGCCCGACGAGCGCGGTGAGCCGGGTCGCGAGGCCGAGCGTGAGTCCGATCCCCACCGCCACCTCGCCCCACGCCTGGAGTGTGGCGAAGAGCGCCGCGTTCGGCAGCACGGTCTGCTCGAGGAAGTCCTTGTACCAGCCGATCGGGTTCCCGGCCGCGAATTCCGCCACCCGCTTCGGGTGGAACGCGATGAAGCGGGAGGAAACCGTCGGGATACGGCAGCACACCCCAGGCGAGCTCCAGGGCGAGCTTGGTCCACACCGCCTTGAGGAACCATGCCCCGACAACGACGCGCAGCAGTGCGAGCCAAGTCTCAGGGGCCGAACATTGTCCGCGCAGTGTACGTGATGCGCATTGTCTCAAGCCGGCTCGAAGCCGACCTCGGCCCTAGAAATAGGGCCGCCGGGGAGGGCGAGTCCCTTTAACTAAAGTGTTGGCGTAACGCGGTCAGGAGCGAGGACCGCCGCTGGGCGTGACCCGCCAGCATCGTCGCTTGCCGGAAACAACACAGCCCTCCCCACGGCCTGAGGGCCGCGAGAAGGGCTGCGAATCTGACCGATTCCGTGCCAGAAGCGGTCGTCCTCTTGCCGCTCGAAGTCGTCCTGGTAGGAGTTGATCTCGGCGTCCATCTTGACTTCCACGAATTCCGGAGCTTCCCACGCCATCGCTCTCACCTCCATCAGGCTGAGTCTCAGGGTTCGGCACGAAAGCTCCGCAAGGAGCCCAGTGCGGCCGATTTTAGTGGACCGCCGCCGGGCCCGTCAAGCGCTTTCACGGGGTCCACCGGGCCCGTCCGGGGCTGGGCTCGCCTCCCCGCTTCGCGTTGACCTTTCGGGCGGTTTGTGGCGGACTTCCAGTAGGACCATGCCGACTCGGCCGAGGAAACGAGGGCGAACGGTCACCCGCCGGAAGTTCCTGGCCGCCCTTGTGGCCCTCGCCCCGTCCGTGGGCAGGGCCCCCCGGCCGCCGTGGCCGGCCGGTTGCCCCCCATCGGGGTACAGCTCTACACGGTTCGCACCCTTCTGAAGGGGACTTCCGAAGGAACCCTCGCCGGGCTGGCCGCGATCGGATTCCGAGGGTCGAGTTCGCCGGATACCACGGCCGCTCCCCCAGGCCGTCCGCGCCGCCCTGGGACGGGCCGGGCTCGTCGCCCCCCTCCGCGCACGTGCCGATCGAAGCGGTCCGAGACGACCTGCCACGGGTGCTGGAAGGGGCGCTGGTGATGGGGCACCGGCACGTGGTCGTCGCGTGGCTTCCGGAGCAGCAGCGAACCCTCGACGGCTACCCGCGCCGCCGCCGACTCTGTTCAACCGCGTCGGCGAGCAAGCCGTGGCCGCCGGGATACGGTTCGCCTACCACAACCACGCTTACGAATCTCGCGCGACTCGACGGCCGCATGCCCTACGACGTCCTCCTGGAGCGCTGCGATCCGCGCTTCGTGGCCTTCGAGATGGACCTCTACTGGATCACCAAGGGTGGTCAGGATCCGGTGGCATACTTCGCGCGCTGGCCCGGGCCGCTTCCCCATGGTGCACGTCAAGGGACTCGACCGGTCCCCCGGACCACCGCATGGTAGACGTGGGCGCGGGGACGATCCCGTGGAAGGCCGTCTTCGCCCGCCGGGAGCAAGCAGGCATCCGGCACTACTTCGTCGAGCACGACGCGCCCCCGACCCGCTCGCCAGTGTCCGGAGGAGCTATGGAGTACCTGCGCCGCCTCGATCATCTGACCGCCGGCCGCGGCGAACGAGGTCGTTGGTCGCGGCCGGTGTCGCGACCCTGGCGATGACGGCGGCCTGGCTGGCCCCCGTCTCGATGCCCGCGTGAGGAACGGAACCTGGTCGCCGCTCGCAACGGAGGCCAGGTGATCAAGTACACCTCGGAGCGGGGCGGGAGTGGCAGGCCGAGAAGCTCATCGACGAGCATTCGATGCCGAGCGGCTGGGCATCGGCGGACGGCCTCCCTGCCCCAGGAGATCATCGTCCGGCTTCCCGCCCCGTCGCGCTTCCAACACGCTGGTCTTCAACCTGGACAGCGGCGCTCCCGAGGGCGAGTGGGCACGGGACGTCTCGATCTACACCGCCGACCCCTTCCCGACCATGGGGATGGAAGCTGGTGGCCACCGTGAGCCTCGCCCGGCAGACCACGGACTCGTGACGTTCGCCGTCGCTCCGACCGACGGGCGGTTCGTCCGGCTATTGATCACGGCGGCGCAAGCGCCGGACGCGCCGCGCGTCAGCCTCGGCCAGTTCAGGGCTATTCCTGCGCTGAGGCGGCCGGCGGCGCGCTTCAGCGCCTGAACGGGGCGAAGGTAGGTCAGGCCGTACTTGGCCAGGATGTCCTGGATGGTTCGGTCGGCGAGCAGCCGATCGAGGCCTGATCGACGGCATCGCGCATGGGCTGAAGGTCCGCATTGACCAGACGCGACGGCGACGCTTCCACTGAAGCTCGGGGTCGCGGACATAACCGTCGGCGACTTTCACCGCGGCCTCGGATGCCTCGAGGAACCATCCGAGGTACGGATCAGTGACCATGCCGGCCGCGATCTCGCCCTTGGCCACCGCCTCGATGATCTCCGTCTGGTCCCGGTAGGCCGAGATCCCGATGCCGTGGGTCTGCAGTACGTAGTGCGGCCACGAGGTGTACTCCACGCCGATCTTGCCCGCCTTCACGTCCTCCACCCGGTGCACCGCGGTGTCGGCCCGAGGCACCAGCAGCACATAGCCGCTGCCTGCGTAGGCCTTGGTCAGGAGGCCAGGCTGCGCGTCCCGGCAGGGCCTTGTCACTCCGCGGTCGGCGGGACCACGGCCCCGATGACCGCATCGCAGTCCGCGCGCCGCGCATGCCGCGTGTACACGATCCACACTCGGGGATCACGCGGACTCCGAGGATCTTGGCGATCGCCTCCGCGATCTCCAGCTGGAAACCCGGCTGGCTGCGAATCCTGGGCTGGAGAAGGGCAGCGCCTCGGGATGCGCGCACACCCGCAGCCATCCCCGCTCCCTGACGGCCACCAGCGACGCGGCGTCGACCTCCAAAGCGGCTAGCCAAACGGTGACCAGCACTACGCGTGGCCTCAGCGAGACCGATATCGAGACATTGTCACTTGTCCTCCGCGTTCCCCAGAAGAAAGGACGTAGGCGACCAGCTTCCAGATGTTCTCCCGGGGCATGGTGGTCTCGAAGCCGGGCATGCCGTTCGGCGATCCCTTGGTGATGCGCGAAGGTAGACGTAGCTGCGCTCGAGCTTCGACCCCGCAGCTTGGGCGCTCTGGACGGCCCGCCGTCCTTGCCGTGGCAATACGGCGGTGCAGCTTCTGCCGGAAGAGCTGGGCGCCTTCGCTGACGACCTTCGAATCGGACAGATCGAAGGGGGCAGCGCCGCCGGTGTTCGCACCTTGAGCGAACCCGGGAGGAATCGACGAGCCAGCCGATCGCCACTGCGGGCAGCAGCGCCGCCGCCGTCACACCGGCGATGAGCTTGAGGGTCGCATGGGGAGCCGCCGCCTCGGATGATACACCGCGGCGGGACAGAAGGTCGACCTGTCCCGCCGCGGTGCGCGGAGTGGACTACCTTGCCTGAGCGTGAAGACGAAGATCGCGCTGCCCGGCGGGAAGTGCTCGACCTCGGGCCACAGGGCCGGGTAGAGACCAGGACCAGCGAGCCGAGACCGCTGGGCACCGCGATGTACTGCTTGCCGTTCACCGAGTAGCTGATCGGGCCGCCCCGATGGCCGGATCCGGTGCGGAAGCTCCAGAGCTCCGCGCCGCTGTCGCCGTCATACGCGCGCACCACCCCTTCGAGGTCGCCGTGAATCACGATGTCGCCTGGCGGTGGACAGCACGCTGCCGATCGGCGGGTACCTGAAGCGGACGGTCCACTTGCGCTCGCCGGTCACCGGATCGCGCGCGTCAGGTGGCCGTGCGCTTCACCGCCCGGCGGGTGCTTCGCGACCTGGTCGCCGCCGAAGAACAGGCCGGCCGCGGGCTCCGTCACCGGCGTCTGCTTCTCGACCGTGCACCCTCCTCGCAGACCTCCATCGCGGTGTTGTACCAGAGCTTGCTCTTCGGACTGTGAGGAGCCCGAGTTCCAGCCCGCCCGGCGATCCACGGGCAGATGAACGTCGGCTTGCCCACCTCGCGCGGAGGGTTCCGACCGATCAGCTCGCCGGTCTTGGGATCGATGCTCTTCACGAAGTTGTAGGTCTGGATCATCGGCCACGACGTTGTGGACCTTGCCGTTGGTCCGGTCCAGCACGAAGACGAAGCCGCTCTTGTTCTGGTGGACGAGCAGCTTCTTGCCGTCGCGATCCATGATCAGGCTCTCGCCCAGACCCGAGTCGTAGTCCCAGTCGTCGTGAGGGATCTCCTGGTAGTACCACTTGAGCTGGCCGGTGTCGGGATCGAGGGCGATCACGGACGACGTAGTAGGGTTATCGCCGGGCCGCGCCCCGCCCCAGTCATAGTCAGGCGCGGGGTTCGCGGTGCCCCAGAACACGAGGTTGAGCGCCGGATCGTACGACCCCGTCATCCAGCCGCCGCCGCCGCCGAACTTCCCGACTCGCTCCCCAGCTCTTCGGATCGTCCTTGATCGTGTTGAACTCCACGCCTTCTGCCCGTTCGACGCATTCACCGCGAAGATCTTGCCCTGGATCGGCAGCTCGCCGGCGGTCTGGCCCAGGATCACCTTGTCCTTGACCACCAGCGGCGCGCCCGTGAAGTTGCAGCCTGCACTTCTTCGTGTCGAGGAGCGTCGTGACCCACGCTTCCTTGCCCGTCTTCATGTTGAGCGCGATGACCCGGCCGTCGAGTGTGCCGAAGTAGACGTTGCCGTGCCCGGCAGCGAGGCCCCGGTTGTAGGGCTGGAAGAACAGCGTGGTGACCACGGGGTCGAGCTTGGTGTAATAGTGCCAGATCTCCTTGCCGGTCGCCCCGTCCAGCGCGAACACGCGGTTGTTGGACCCGATGTAGTACATCACGCCGTCGATCACGAGGGGGTGGATTCCAGCCTTGAATGACCACGCCCGACTGATGCACCCACGCGACCTGCAGGTCCTTCACGTTCGACTTGTTCGATCTGCGCGAGCGGGCTGTGGCGGTAGGCATCGTACGTGCGGTGATACATCGGCCAGTTATTGGAATCCGTCCGACGTGGACGCTCCGACCGTTTGGGTGGAGGCGCAACCCGCTAACAGGGCGGAAGCGACCAGGAGCAGCACAGTGAGTGTTGCCAATCGAGACGTCCTCGTCCGCATGGACTCACTCCTTCCTCCGGGGGTGGCGCCAGCGCCATGAATCTTCGCTCCTTTGTCGAAGCGAAGACCTGACAATTGGGGGTTATACGAGAGCTATTGTGGCGCTGTCAATAGCGGATGCTCGGGCGCGAGCGAGTCATTTGACGCTCGCGCGGGCGCGACGCTAGCATGGGCGCGCCGGCGGGGGGCCCGAGCGCGCGCCCGCCCAGGTCGAGGGAGTCCCGGCGGCCAACCCTTAGTTCCTCCCTTGGGGTGTCGCAGGTGAGGAAATCTCACGGCGTAGCCGTCCTGGTCGCCGGCGCCCTCGTCGCGCTCGCGATCGCGGCGCTGCTCCAGGAGTCTGGGCGCCGCCAGCCCCGCCCTCAGCCCCCCCGATCGACCTCCCCCCGGCTTCACCGCCGAGATCTTCGCGGCCGGCCTGGGTCAGCCCGCGGGCTGGCCGTCGACCCCGCCGGCACGCTGGTCGTCTCCTGCCCGCCCGGGAAGGGTCATCGCCCTGGCCGGCCGGCCGGCACGGGTGGTAACCGTCGCCGAAGGGCTCGAGCTCCCGCACGGGCTCGCCTTTCACCACGGCGACCTCTACGTGGGGAGACCGGCCGCATCGTCCGCTTCCGCTACGACGCGAAGAGCCACGCCACCCGCGATCCGGTCGTGATGGCCGAGCTGCCCGCCGGCGCGCATCACTGGACCCGGGAATCGCGTTCGGTCCCGACGGCGCGCTCTACGTCAGCGTGGGGTCGTCGTGCGACATCTGCCGCGAGGAGGATCGCCGCCGGGCCGCGATCGTGCGCTACGGGGCCGATGGCGCCGACGAGCGGCTCTTCGCCACCGGCCTTCGCAACCCGGTGGGACTCGCGTTCCATCCCCGGAGCGGCACCCTGTGGACGACGGTGAACGAACGCGACTGGCGGCGCGGCGGCGCCCTCCCGACTACGTCACCGAGGTGCGCGAGGGCGGGGCCTACGGCTGGCCCGACTGCTATGCGGAGCGCGGCGCGTTCGCGGCGGACCCGGAGCTGGAGGACCGGCGAGACTGCCGGGGGCTCACGCTGCCGACTTTCGAGGTGCCGGCCCCACTCGGCGCCGCTCGGACTCACGTTCTATTCCGGCACCGCGTTCCCCGCGCTCTACCGGGAGAGCCTCTTCGTCGCCATGCACGGGTCTCGCCCGGAGCTGCCGCACGCCGGCTACAAGCTCGTCCGCGTGGTCTTCCGCGGAGACCGGCCCGCCACCATCGAGGACTTCGCGACGGGCTGGCGCCGCGACAGCCGCGTGTGGGGACGTCCAGTCGACATCGTCGCCGGCCACGACGGCGCAATGTACGTCTCCGACGATCACGGAGGCCGAATCGTCCGCATCACATTCCGAGCGCGCTGAGGGGCAAGCCAGTCCGCAAACGCGTCCGGCGCGCCGCGCGTCGTTTCCGCGACGAGAGCCAAGTAGCTCACGCCAGCTGACCGCTCCACATCGACCGCCGCGGGACGCCACGTCCCGCGGCGCGCCGGGCTATAATGCGCAGGTCCATGGACGCGCCCTCGCGGGTCTTCTCGTCGCCGATCTCACCCAGAACGTCGCGGGACCGCTTCTGCGCGCAGATCCTGGGGACATGGGCGCGGAGGTGGTGAAGATCGAGCGCACCGGCCGCGGCGACGACGCCCGCGCCTGGGCGCCGCCCTACTGGGGCGACGAGAGCGCCACCTTCGCGAGCGTCAACCGCAACAAGCGCAGCCTCGCGGTGGATCTCAAGTCGCGCGAGGGCCTCGCCATCGTGGAGCGCCTGGTGACCCGCGCCGACGTCTTCGTCCAGTCGCTTGCGCGCGGGCGCGGTGGAGGAGCTGGGGCTGGGATGGAAGCGGGCCCGCGCGCTCAATCCCCGCCTGGTGTATTGCTCGGTCACCGCCTTCGGCACCGAAGGCCCGCTGCGGGACCGGCCGGGCTATGACCCGCTCATGCGAGGCCATGTCCGGCATCATGTCGCATCACCGGCCATCCGAATCAGCCGCCCGCGCGCGTGCCCGTCTCCGTGGTGGACATGGGCACCGGCATGCGGGCTGCCATCGCCATCCTCGCCGCGCTGCGCGAGGCGTGACCGCACGGGACAGGGCGTGCATCGTCACCACCGCGCTCTTCGACACCGCGCTCGCGTGGACGGCGTTCCAGATGAGCCAGTACCTGGCCACCGGCGAGGTGCCGCTCCCGCAGGGCTCGGGCACCGCCGATGATCTGCCCCTACGAGGCGTTCCCCGCCCGCGACGCCTGGGTGATGATCGCCGCCGGCTCGGATGCGCTCTTCACGCGCTGCTGCGAGGCGCTCGAGGTGCCGGCGCTCGCGCAGGATGCGCGGTTCCGGGACAATCCCACGCGCGTCGCCAACCGGAAGGCGCTCATCGAGGCGCTCTCGGCGGTGACCCGCGCGCCTCGACTCCGCGGACGTGCTGGACCGCCTCCAGCGGGCGGGCGTGCCCTCGGCACCCATCAACACGCTCGACCGCATCGCGGCGGAGCCCCAGACCGGAGGCCAGCGGCATGCTGGTGCCCGCCAAGCATCCCCGACTTCCCGACTACCGGGCGCTGGGCCTGCCCATTCGCTGGGACGGCGAGCGGCCGCCCATCACCCGGGTGCCGCCGCTCCTGGGCGAGCACACCGCCGAGGTGCTGGCCGAGCTCGGCTTCGCGCCCGCCGCCATCGAGGACCTCGCGAGGCGCCATGTCGTCCGGACTATAAGACCCTCAACGTCACGCGCTCGGCCGACGGCCATGTGGTGACCGTCGAGCTCAACCGGCCCGAGGCGCTCAATGCCATGAACACGGCGATGGGGCGCGACCTGCTGGCCTGCTTCGCGGATCTCCAGTGGGACCGCGAGGTGCGCGCGGTGGTCTTCACCGGCTCCGGCGCCAAGGCCTTCTGCGTGGGCGGCGATCTCAAGGAGCGCGAGGGCATGACGGACGAGGCCTGGCGCGCTCAGCACGTCATCTTCGAAGGAGGGCGCGTTCAAGGTCTTGCACTGTCCGGTGCCGGTGATCGCCGCGGTGGAAGGCTTCGCCATGGGCGGAGGCTGCGAGCTGGCGGTGCTCTCCGACTTCGTGGTGGCGTCCGAGACGGCGGTATTCGCGGTGCCCGAGGTGACGCGCGGGATCTTTCCGGCATCGGCGGCACCCAGCTCCTGCCGCGCATCCTGGGCGCGCCCCGCCAAGGAGATGATCTTCACCGGCCGGCGGGTGGGCGCCCAGGAAGCGAAGGCGGCCGGCCTGGTCAACCACCTGGTGCCGGCGGGGCAGGCGCGGGCCAAGGCGCTGGAGATCGCCGCCACCATCGCCGACAACGGACCCTTCGCGGTGCGACAGGCCAAGAAGGCCATTGCCTGGGGCAGCGAGACCGACCTCGAGACCGCGCTGCGGCTGGCCATCGAGGCCTACAACAATACCGTCACCACCGAGGACCGCCTCGAGGGGTGCGGGCCTTCAACGAGAAGCGGAAGCCGCGCTTCACGGGACGCTGATCATGGCTGACCCCATTCGCCGTCTGCGCGGCTCGGCCGCCGGCCGGAACCGCGGCTCCGTCTACCGCGACCTCGCTGTGGACGGTGGCTACCGCCGCCGAGCCGCAATCAGGGCGTGCGGGGCCAGACCAGCAATGCCTCGCCGCGCTGGACAAGAGCCTCGACGAGGGCGGCTCGGACCGCACCCGCATCCTGTCGGCGCAGATCTTCCTGGCCGACATGGCTACCAGGGCGAGATGGACGAGGTGTGGAACGCCTGGATCGGACCCGACCGGAACACTGGCCGCAGCGGGCCTGCGTGGGCGCGCCGCTCGCCGACGGCTGTCTCGTCGAGATCATCTTCACCGCGGCCAGGACCTGAGAGCCGACGAGGCACGCGATGACCAGGGACATGACCTTCACGCTCACCGACGAGCAGCGCGCGCTCAAGGCCGCGGTGGCCGACCTCTGCAAGCAATACTCGCCGGAGTACTGGCGCGACCTGGACGGCCGGCGCGAGTACCCCGAGGCCGTTCGTCGACGACCTCACCAAGGCCGGCTACCTCGCCGCCCTGATCCCGGCCGGAGTACGGCGGGGCCGGGCTCGGCATCATGGAAGGCGCGCTCATCCTCGAGGAGATCAACCGGTCGGGCGGCAACGGCGGCGCCTGCCACGCGCAGATGTACATCATGGGCACCGTGCTGCGCCACGGCTCCGAGGCGCAGAAGCAGCGGCTACCTGCCGAAGATCGCCACCGGCGAGCTGCGGCTGCAGGCCTTCGGCGTCACCGAGCCCAACTGCCGGCTCGGACACCACCAAGCTGCAGACCACGGCGATTCGTCAGGGCGACCGCTACGTGGTGAACGGGCAGAAGATGTTCATCTCGCGCGTGCTCCAGTCCGACCTCATGCTGCTGCTCGCCCGCACCACCCCGGTGGACCAGGTCAACGAAGACAGACGGACGGGCTCAGCGTCTTCCTCGATCGACATCCGCGGCCTCAAGGGCCTCGAGGTCCGGCCGCTCGCGGATGATGATGAACCACTCCACCAACGCGCTCTTCTTCGACAACATGGAGATCCCCGCCGACAGCCTCATCGGCCAGGAGGGCAAGGGCTTCTCCTATATCCTCGACGGCATGAACGCCGAGCGCATCCTGGTGGCCTCGGACTCGCTCGGCGACGCGCGCTGGTTCATCGAGAAGGCGGTGGCCTACGCCGGCCAGCGGCGTGATCTTCGGCAAGCCCATCGGCGCCAACCAGGGCGTCCAGTTCCCCATCGCCAAGGCGCACATGGCCATCGAGGCCGCCGATCTCATGCGCACCAAGGCGGCCGAGCTCTTCGACGCCGGGGATCCCGTGCGGGCCCGAGGCCAACATGGCGAAGTACCTCGCCTCCGAGGCGGCCATCGAGGCGGGCAACGCCTGCATCGACTGCCACGGCGGCTACGGGTTCGCCGAGGAGTACGACATCGAGCGCAAGTTCCGCGAGTGCGCGGCTCTACCGGACGGCGCCCATCAACAACAACCTCGTGGCCGCCTATGTGGGCGAGCACGTGCTCGGGATGCCCCGGTCCTACTAGGACGGGAGACGGCGACGTGACTCTCGAGGCGATCGATCGCATCAGCGTGACCACGGTGGTGGACAACTCCGTGGACATTCTCCGCGCCGACGAGAAGGTGGCGCGCCGCTGGACCAGCACCCGGGCGCGACGGTTCTCGACGCTCCGGGCCGAGCACGGGCTCGCGCACTGGGTGGAGGTGGCGCGCGGCCGCGAGACGACGCGGCTTGCCTTCGACTGGGGGCTCACCGGCGAGAGCTACACGCACAACCTGCGCGAGCTGGGGCTCGACCCGGCCGGGCTCGACGCCCTCGCCCTCAGCCACGGCCACCAGGACCACTGGGGCGGGCTGCCCGGCTCTCTGCGGGAGGGCCGGCGCGCGATGAGAAGCGCTCTCCCCTTCTACGGGGCTCCGATCACTTCCTCCCGCGCTACAGCGAGCTGAAGGGCGAGCGCGTCTACTTCGGCCGCCTCGACCGCGAAGAGCTGGAGCGCCAGGACCTCGACGTGCGCGTCGTGGCGAAGGCCACCGCGCTCTCCGAGGGCGTCATGCTGTCCGGCGAGATGCACGAGACCGTGCCCGGCGAGACCATCCCGCGTCGCCTCAAGGTCGAGCGCGACGGCGAGGTGGTGCAGGACACCTTCATCGGCGAGCAGACCCTCATCGCCCACGTGCGCGGGCGCGGGCTGGTGGTGGTCACCTCCTGCTCCCATCGCGGCATCGTGGGCATCTGCCGCCACGCCGCCCGCGTGAGCGGAGTGCCGAAGATCCACGCGGTGGTCGGCGGCTTTCACCTGAGCGGGCTCGGCGAGGAGCGCATCACGCTGGTGGTGGACGAGTTCCGGCGGCTCGGGGTGGACTGGCTCATCCCGCAGCACTGCACCGGGATGGAGGCCTTCATCGCCATCGGCAACCGGCTGCCCGCCGAGATGGTGGTGTCCTCCGTGGGCAGCACCTTCACCTTCGAGGCGTGAGGGCATGCTGGGGCCGGTGATCGAGAGCGAGCGCATCCGGCTGGAGCCGCCGCGCGCTGAGCATCTCGCCACCTACGGCCGCTGGTTCGAGGACACGGAGGTCACCGCGCTACCGGCGCCACTTTCTGGTCGACGGGCAATGGCACGACATGTGGATCGGGAAATCTTCAAGGACGACTGGGAAGCCCAGGAGGGGCGCGCATGAAGCTGCCGCAGCGGGTGACGCTCTGTGAAGTCGGGACGCGCGACGGTTCCAGATCGAGCCGGACTGGATTCCCGCCGACCTCAAGGTCGAGGTGGTGGACCGGCTCTCCGCGACGGGGGTGCCGCGCATCGAGGTGACGTCCTTCGTGTCGCCCAAGGCCATTCCCGCGCTGCGCGACGCCGAGGAGGTCATGGCCCGAATCCAGCGGCGGCCCGGCACGCGCTTCTCGGCGCTGGTGCCGAACGACAAGGGTGCGGTGCGCGCGGTGGACGCGCGCGTGGACGAGATCCACACCGTGCTGTCGGCCAGCGAGAGCCACAACCTCGCCAACGTGAATATGTCCATCGCGGAGTCGCTGGTGAAGCTGCGCGCCACCATGGAGGTGGCGCACCGTGCGAGGGTTTCCGTCTACTCCGGCATCTCCTGCTCCTTCGGCTGCCCCTTCGAGACCGACGTGCCGGTGGCGCGCCTCGAGGACGTGGTGAAGGCGCTGGTGGACATGGGCGCCCGCGGCATCGGGCTCGCCGACACCACCGGCATGGCCAATCCGCCCAGGTCGGCCGCGTCCTCGATCACCTCGTACCGCGCTTCCCGGGTATCGAGTGGACGCTGCACACGCACGACACGCGCGCGCATGGCCATTCCCACCATCCTGGCCGCCATGGAGCGCGGGGTCACCTGCTTCGACGCGTCCATCGGCGGGCTCGGCGGCTGCCCCTTCGCCCCCGGCGCCTCCGGCAATGTCTGCACCGAGGACCTCGTCCATTGCCTGCACTCCATGGGAGTCGAGACCGGCGTGGATCTGGACGCCTACATCGCGGCATCGCGTCGGGTGCAGGAGGTGGTGGGCCACCCCTGCCGGGCCAGATCGTGAAGGCCGGCAGGTGGGACCGCCGCTATCCCCTGCCCGACGGCGTCCAGGCCCGGTTGACGGCCACGCGCGCATGAGCCGACCCAAGCCGCTGGCGAAGAAGGTCGCGCGGATGCTGCGCGTCATGGACCGCGCGGTGACCGAGTGGACGCTGCCCGTGATCGGGGTCGAGAGGTCGCGTGCTGCGCCGCCTCATCGCCGACCACGCGCCCACCCGCGCGCTCGAGGTGGGCTCCCTCTTCGGCTACTCCGCCCTCCTCATCGCGGCCAGCCTGCCGCGCGGGGAAGCTCACGTGCGTCGGAGCAGAATGCCTACCTCGCGAAGTTCGTCGGCTGGAACGCCGCCGAGGCGGGCTGGGCGACCGGGTGCGCGTCGTGGTGGGTGATGCCCTCCGCGTGCTCCCCATGCTCCGGGGGCCGGTGGACTTCATGCTCATCGACGCCAAGAAGGAAGACTACCTCGACTATCTCCGCGCGGTGGAGCCGCGGCTGATCCAGGGGCGGTGGTGGTGGCCGACAATACGGGCATGTACCGCCGGGACGTGAAGCCCTACCTCGCCCATGTGCGCGGCGACGGCCGCTACCAGAGTCGCGAGCACGACTTCGGCTTCGACTGCATGGAAGTCTCGGTCGTCCGCGGCTAGCGCCCGTGTTCGGCGAGCGCCACGATCCGGAGTTCCTCAAGCATCTCTTCGACCGGACGGAGATCCTCCGCAAGCCGATGTCCGGCATCATCACCGGCTACCACGTGCTGCCGTATATCCTGGTGGGCCCGCAGGAGGACCGGCCTGCGCACTCGGTGGAGATCCGCGGCAAGATCAAGGTCTCGCCCCGCCTGGTCCTGGCCCCGGGCCGTGCCGGCCAGACCTACGGCGAGCTCTTCAAGGACTCCGAGCTGATGGACCAGACGCTGGTGGCGCGGGTCTTCTCCTTCGCCTACTCCTCGCGTCAGCAGGTAACGCTCGAGGCGAGGACCTGACCATCCAGCGCACCGACCGCGAGCCGCAGGCCCAGGTGGAGCGGGCGCTCGATGAGCTGTCGCAGCGCGAGGTCATCAATACCGGCGTCATCCTCTCGCCCAACGTGCGCTTCTATCCGGTCTCCCTCGACCGCTTCATCACCGAGATCCTGGATCAGGAGTTCCGCCCCTCCTGAGGGGCTCGAGGTCTGATGCGCGCGTACCTCATCTCGCGCCTTGCCCAGACCTTCCTCGTCGTCTTCCTCTCTCTCACCGCCGTCTTCTTCCTCGCTCGGCTCGGCGGCGATCCCGTGCTCCTCTTCTGCCCATGGACATCCAGGCGAAGGACCTCAACGAGTTCCGCCAGCGCCTCGGCTTCAACGATCCCCTCCCGTGCAGTACCGCGCGCTTCATGTCCGAGCGCGGCCACGCGAGGATTTCGGCGAGTCGCTCCGCTACAAGCAGGATGCCCTCGGTCTCGTCCTCGAGCGCCTGCCCGCCACCCTCCGCCTGGGCGGCGTCGCTGCTCCTCCTCACCTTCTGCATCGCCATCCCGGTGGGGTGGTCTCGGCGATGAAGCGCGGCTCCGTCTGGGACTATCTCGGCATGGGGGCGCGGTGCTGGGCCAGGCCATTCCCGGTTTCTGGCTGGGCCTCATGCTCATCTATCTCTTCTCGGTGCGCCTGGGCTGGCTGCCTCACCGGTGGGACCGGGGCCCCGTCCACTACGTGATGCCCGTCATCGTGCTCGGCGCCTTCTACGCCGCCCGCATGGCTCGCCTCACCCGCTCGTCGGTGCTCGACACGCTGGGCGAGGACCACATCCTCACCGCGCGAGCCAGGGGGCTGGCCGAGCTCGTGGTGGTGGCCAAGCACACGCTCAAGAACGCCGCCATCCCCATCGTGACCCTCGCCGGGCTGGAGACGGGCCAGCTCCCTGGGCGGCGCCGTCATCACCGAGACCATCTTCGCGTGGCCGGGGGTGGGGCGGCTCACCGTGCAGGCGCTCCTCAATCGCGACTTCCCCTGGTGCTGGCAGCGGTGTTCGTGGCCTCGCTCACCTACACGCTCATCAATCTCGTGGTCGACCTCCTCTACGGCTGGATCGGCCGCGGGCTCAACGCCCGTGTTTCTCTCGCGCGGGTTCGACCGCAACGGGCTGGGCATCATCAGGCTCATCTGCAACCGTGCCATCTGACACTCTGCGCGTTTCCCAGCGAACTTACGATCCTCAGCGCCAGGCTTCACTTGATCCATTGCCGGGGGTTTTACCGGACAACTCTACCGGGTTTCGATGATCGGCGGTATATCCACCTCGCGGTGGTTGATCTGGCGCCACATCAACCTCTCAATCGAATCCTGCAGTGCTGCTCCACCACGCGATGAAGCGCGGCGACGCGTATCACTAAGAACTCCTCATGGAAGCTCCGCTCGGCGGCTCAACCAGGAGCGTAGTCGCTCGTGAAGCTCAGTGGGCTTGTTATTCTCTCAACTTCCATCATCTTTGCTCCTCGCCATCCACCATCAAGCTTTTCCATCGTAAGTTTCAAGGACTGCAGGCCTCAATATAAGCCCTGGCTGCAGGGTTCGGATCAGTCATATACTCACTTCAGACAGTTCCGAGAAGGGGAGGATCCACCATATCACACAGATGTTCCTTTTGACATTACACACTGCTGACTTTTACTCAGACACTCAGAGCAGATAGTCTGTTGCATAAAATCATCTGGCATGTACACCGATCATCGATGCCAGGCCTTTCCGGTTGCACGCAGTTCATCATGTTGGTGTGCGGAGTCTCTGATTCTCGACTTCGGCGTTACGGCTTTAAACGCAGAAGTGGGTGCATGTTATCTCTTCAGATATGAGCCCATCATGACTGGTGAGAAGCTAACCACCTTTCCAGGCTGGCTGCTGGCATGTTCCCGATGCCTCCACCATCTCGACATCGGCCTGATGGGGGGACAAGCTGCCTGGTTTGATTCACCTGAGCGTTCTCCAGAGAAGGAAAACAGCTCGCATCGTCAGGCATCGGCTGGCAGCAAACTACGTGCCACTCTCTTTACTAAACTCCTTCCCTCTTCATGCCACCACTCAGCTCTCGGGTTACACCATTGAGTGTGACTGACCTCTGGCGGAGACACGCTCTGCTGCCGAGATCACCATCGGCGGACTGGACACCAACAACGAAACGAGCACATGTTGCGACCGCCTGGTGGACCGGGACGCCAGGCTGGCCGCCCGCGCTCGCCACGTGGAAGGTGGTGAGGCGACGCACGTGGGAGTTACCCTCAAGCAGGGGAGTGGTTCCCTAACGAAGCGAGCCACCTTCGGCAGCGCAGTCCGTCAAGGCGACCATGGACATCTTATGGATCCACGCCAACAAGACCGCTACGCGCCGCGGTAGATTTGGGTGAAGGACGTCAGATGTCCACGGCGACTACCGTAACGCCATCGCCGAGAAGCGGCGGGTCTCATCGACCGCATCAGCGCCGCGGCTTCTCTTTGGCCACGCCCAAGGCGCTCAGAACCGGGGCCAGCCACGCTGGCGGCCGAAGCCATCAGACCAGTCCGCTGGTTCGCGTCAGTGGGTGCGCGACGAGAAGCTCGTGCTGGAGCCGGAACCAAACACTGGCGGGGCTTGCGGCCCAGGTCAGCCGCGTGACGTTCCGCTTCATCACGAGTTCGGCGGCTAGCGCTGCCCCTCCTCGCCAAGCGGAATCGACATCGCGAAGGACGTCACGCTCAATGTCGATCCGGTGGACCGGGCGACAAAGCCCGGTGCCGAGCCACGGAATCGTCCGAGGATCAACTACCTGGCGCTGGTCAACTCCAGGCCGGACCCATGCGGAGATCTCGGTCGGCGGGCCATCCACCACGCGATCGCGCGTGGGTGAGTTTGATCGCTGCCAGGTGCTCGCAGCCGCGCCGCCAAGATGTGCAGCGAGCACGCACACAACATGCGCCGCATGAACATTGGACTATCCTCAAGGTGAATGCGTAAGTGACCGGCACTTTTGAGCCCTCTGAAGAAGGCAAGGGCAGGATCCGACCAGCTCATCCACGCTCACGACTTTGCCCGGGTCAGCTGCTTTTCCGCTGGACAAGGACATCTGGTGGCCATCGCGTCCGAAACTCGGCGCATCAGGATCAAGGTCAACGTCAAAGGTGGTGAACAGTGGGGCGCCGCCTGGACAAGGATCCCAAGACACCACAAGCGGCATGATGGCACACCGGAACGAGGTCGGCGCTGGAGGCCGGGGCACCATCGAGCAGCTCTTCCGGGTAAAACCAACCTACTCTCGCCGTCGTACAGCAACAACGCGACCGCATCGACGCCAAGATCGCCGAGCGGTGACCATCGTGGATCGAAAAAGCGGCTGGAGGCCTATGGGGCGAAACATGGCTGGTGGGACGAGGATCCCGTGGGTGTTCACTCTGGCAAGCCTTGGGCCTCTACGGCGCATTGGCGAAACAGGTCGGTGGGCCGCGCCGACGAAGGTGTGGATCGTACCAGGGCGAGGTCATCGCCACTTAAAGCGCCTGAGGCCCGCCCGAAGAACGAAACAACGCGCGCCGGGACAATGTCCGGCAGCACGCGATTGTTTCTGACTAAGCCGGCCGCCGCCTCGGGCGCGCGGCGCCGCAGGAGCGCCGTGGGGGTCTCGTCCTCATCCGACATTTGGTGAGCAGCCAAATGCCGTCTTCTCACTTCGTCCGAAGCATTTTCCTTCGCGTGATCCGCCAGATCGTCAGGCTCTCAATTCTTCCAGGATAGCGCAGGTATCCAAAACGCATGGTGTCCCTCGCGGCGCTGGCTTCCGGCGCCCCCGGTCGGTGTCTCGACCCTCCGCTCACTTGCGGGCTCTCACGCCAGTGCTTACCGAAGCAGCACCCCATGCCATCAGAGAGTCATTGTAATTCGCTATTTAGGTGTCGAGGGCGAGGCCGTCTCGGTGGACGATCGCCCGAGCGCGAACGAGGACGCCTGATCCGGGGCATCCCGCGAATCCTGCGCAGATTCGCCCGCTGACCACTCGAAGCAACCGCAAGGAGGCCTCATGGCCGGGATCACCGTGCTTCACCAACGCCTTCCCTGATCGATTGCACCGGCAAGGAGCCTGTGGACGGCGCGGTCGTCGTCGTCGAAGGCGAACGCATCAGGGACGTCATCCGCTCAGGCAAGGTGGGCCCGCTCAGGGGCAACGTCGGAGACGCTCGATCTGCAAGGGCGCACGCTGATGCCCGGGCTCACCGACGCCCACGTCCACGTCTGCGCGGTCGAGGCAATATCCCCGAGCAGCACCGCTACAACCCGCCGAGCCTCATCAGCGGCCAAGGCGCCTGCGCCGCATCGAGCAGGCGCTCGATGCAGGGGCTTCACCGACCGTGCGCGACGCGGGCGGCGCCGACTACGGCTTCCGCGAGGCCGTCAGCACCGGCTCTTCCGGGCCCGCGCATGTCTCGTCTCGGGTCGCGCGCTGTCGCAGACCGGCGGCCACGCCGACAAGCGGCGGCGCTCGAGTGGATCGAGCCGGTGGAGCTGCTGCGTCGGTAGCATGGTCGGCGTGATGCGCCGACGGCCCGGACGAGGTGCAGGAGGCGCCGCGCGCGAGCAGATCCGCCACGACGTGGATCAGATCAAGATCATGGCGTCGGGCGGCGCCATGTCGCCGGGCGACGAGCTCGACACCACGCAGTACACGGTCGACGAGATGCGCGCGGCGGTCGAGGAGGCGCGCGCGGTCGGCAGGTACGTCCTCGCCCACGCCTATTCCCCGTCCGCCGTGCGCGCAACGCCGTCGCAGGCCGGAGTCCGCTCGCATCGAGCACGGCAACCTGCTCGACACGCACGTCGCCAAGGCGATCAAGAAGGCTGGGCGCCTTCCTCGTGCCGACCATGGTCACCTACGAGGCCATCTGGCGCGAGGGCAAGAGCTACGGCGATCGCCGACCACCAGATCCAGGAGATCAACATGGCGCGCGAGCGGAGCGTCGAGGGCATCTGACGCGCTCACCGGGCCGGCTGCAAGATCGGCTCGGGCTCCGGATCTCCTCGGCGACATGCAGGCGCAGCGTCGCGATGGAGCTCGAGCTCAAGGGCAGGTCGCGAAGCCGATGGAGGTGCTGCCTGCTCGGCGACCACGCGAATCCAGCGCCTTGAGATCTTCAGGATGGCCGGAATCACGATACGGCTCGCGTCGAGCCGCAAGTACGCCAGACCTCCGCCGGTCGCGTCGACGGCGACCCGCTCAGGGTACCTCCGCCTCTTCCAGAATCCAGGCCAATCTGCACGCTGATCCCGTGAAGGCGTCGCCTGGCACGCCGGCATGACCAGGCCGGGAAGAGCAGGCTGGAAGCGCCACGGCGACGCGGCCCCGGGCCGGTGACGCCCGCAACGCCGGGCACCGGCGCGTCGGGCTCTTTGCGGCGGCGCCAGCGCGGTTCAGGCGGCTCGTCTTCCTATCCTGCGGTCGCTTCACGACCTCCGCAGCACAAGAAGGCGCAGGACGGCATGCTCCTCTGCGACTCCAAGGATCTGGTCACCCGCGCGGTCTGCAAGTGGGCGTGCAGCCGCGCGGCGGAAGACCGGGCTCACTGGCCTGGCGCTCCCAGGAGAGCGGCCATCGACGGCGTCCCGCACGCTCCTCATCGACCCGAAGGGCGACCTGGCCAACCTGCTGCTCACCTTCCTCTGCGCTCCGCCCCGAGGACATCGGCGGCCCTGGATCAACGAGGACGACGCCCGCCCGGACGCTCCACGGGCGACACAGCGGCACCTAGGCGGAGCGGCGGGCCGAACCGGAGCTCGAGGGCGGCCTCTCCGCAGGGCGAGGACGGCGCGCGCATCCAGCGCCGCTCCGCGACGCGGCTTCGAACTTCTGCCATCTACACCCCGGGCACGGCAACGCGGGCATCCGCTCTCCATCCTGCAGTCCTTCGCGGCCCCGCCGACCGCCGTTCGCAGAGGACGCGGAGCTGCTGCGGCAGAGCGCATCGGCACCGCCGCCACGAGCCTCCTCGGGCTCCTCGGCGTCGACGCCGATCCGGTCAGAGCCGCGAGCATCATCCGCAGCTGTCACCGATCCTCCGACGCGGCGGCTGGTCGAGGGCCGGGACCTCGAAGCCTCGCCGGCCTCATCCAGCCAGATCCAGACCGCCAGGGTGAAGCGCGTGGGCAGTGCTCGACCCTGGACGCGTTCTTCCCCTCGCAGGACCGCTTCGCTGCTCGCCATGACGCGCAACAACCTGCTCGCTTCGCCCCGGCTACCACGCGAGCCTGGATGGAAGGCGAGGCCTCGACGTCGCACGCCCTCTCGCACGCGCCGAGGGCCGGCCGCGCGTCGCCATCGTCGTCGCCATCGCGCACCTGGGCGACGCCGAGCGGGGTGATGTTCTTCGTCTCGCTGCTTGCTCAACCAGGTCGTGGGCTGGATGCTGCGAACGCAGTCGGCGCCGCCAGCCTACGCGCCCTGCATCTACGGCGGACGAGATCTTCGGCTTCTATGCTTTTCCCGCCGGTGGCGAACCGCGCTCGAAGACTGCCGCTGCTCACCCTCCTCAAGCGGGCGCGCGCCTTCAGGCGTGGGCGTGGTGCTAACGGCCACCCGGGGCCCACGTGGACCTCGACTACAAGGGCCTCTCCAGCGCCGGCACCTGGCTCCATCGGCCGCCGCTGGGCCGAGCGCGACGAAGGCGCGTGCTCGACGGCCTCGGGGGCGGCGGGTAGCGCGGGCGGGGGTTTCGATCGCGGCAAGATGGAGACCATCGCCACGGCCTCGGCAATCGCATCTTCCATGTGAACAATGTCACGAGAACGCGGTGGTCTTCCGCGAGACGCTGGGCAGCATATGCCCATCTCCGTGGCCCGCTCACGCGCGGTGGTCAGACCATTGGACGCCGCGACGGCGGGCGAAACACGCGTCGCGCCTTCAGACCGCGCCAGGCGCCGCAGCGGCACGGCCGGATCGCACTGACGCGGGGCCGCCGCTCCGACGCGTCAGCGCGGGGGGACAGCGCGGTCTCCCAAATCAGGAAGCGCGGTGCTGCCATAGGACGTTCCCGCAGCACTTCCTCCCCCCGTGCGCGGAGCCCGGTCGGGGCGCTGGTCTATCAGCCGTACCTGCTCGGCGCGGCGCAGGTGCGCTTTCGCCGGCGCTTTCCCTCGCAGCGCCATCGACGTGGCCCAGGAGGGCGTGTTCCTGCACCGCCATCACCGGCGAGGCGATCGCGGCGGACTGGGAGCAGGCGCGCGAGGTGCCCGTGGCCCTCGCCGATCTCGAATCCGAGCCGGGAGCGGGCGCGGAGGTTCGCCGAGACTGCCCGCCGCCGCGGGCAAGAAGAAGAAGAAGCTTCGAGGGCTTTGCAGCCGCGATTTCGCGGGCTGGCTCTTCCGCACGCGCCAGCTCGAAGCTCCGCGCTGAGCCCGGAGCTCGGGCTGGTATCGGGGCCCGACGAGTCGGAGGGCGACTTCCGGGCCCGGATCCAGCACGCGGGCCGCGAGGGACGCGACGAGGCGGTCGAGGCGCTCCGGCAGAAGTACGCGCCGAAGCAGGCCGCGCTGGAGGAAAAGCTCCGTCGCGCTCGGCGGACGGCGGAGCGCGAGTCGAGGCCAGGCCACCCAGCGGGACCTCCAGGTCGCGATCTCCGCTCGGCGCCGACAGTGCTCGAGCGTCGCTCCTCGGCCGCAAGGGCGAGAGGCGCGACCGCGACCCACCTGGGCCGCGCCACCACCGCGGCACGGCGGCGCGGCGACAGGCGCATGAAGGAGGCGCATGGACGTCTCGCGCGCGCGGGAGATCGGTGGAAGAGCGTCTCCGGCAAGGCTGCGGAACCGAGCACTTCGAGCGCCGAGCTCAAGGCGGAGATCGAGGCGGTCGCCGCGCAATCCGATCGCCGACGCGCCACGCCTCAGGGACGCTCGCGCTTTGAACCCGACCGAAGCGGGCACATCACCGTGCGCCTGGTGGCCCTGGCGCTGGGCGCCCCACCGGCTGCTGACGCGCGCAGGGGCGCTCGTGCCCGCCACGGGAGATAAAGGAGACCCGCCATGCAGCGAAGAGGCTGCTCACCGCCCTCGGCGTCGTCGACCACGCTGCTCGACCCCGCGGCGGCGCTGAGCTCACCAGGACACGGACCCGCCGCATCAGCGCTACTCGATGGGCGACCTCAAGCTCGAGAGCGGCGAGGTGATCCAGGAACTTCTCCATCTCCTTCGTCCACCCTGCGGCCGGCTGGGCATGGCGGATGAGCTCAGGGCGCGATCCCTCGTGGTCACCGCCATCAGGGAAGGCAATCACCACAGGCTCGACTTCCTCATCGGGCCCGGCAAAGGCGCTGGACACCGACAGGATTCTTCATTGTGGTGTCGAGCGGCCGCCATCGGCAGCGGGCTCCACCACCTCCCCTCCACCAGCGCCGCCCAGCCGCGCATGCGGTTCCCGCGCTTCAGCATCCGGGACATGGTGAGCTCGCGAGCACCGGCTGCTCACCAGGAGCACGTGAAGGTCAAGCACATCAGCGGCGGTGGTGGAGCGCCTCGCACGGGCGGCGTGCCGAGGCCCTCCAGTGGGGGCGTCCAGCCACCCGGACTTCTCCGATCCAGCTCATCGCCAGCGGTGCCGCTGCTGCGCGCCCGCCTGGACGGTCACCGTGCGGGAGGCGAGCGCAAGGCCATCGCCGCTCGATCCCGCGTGGAACGGCGGCGGCTACACGAGCCCGCCGCGGCCGGCGTCCGCCTCTGGCGCGACATCCTGAACTTCACTGGCCGCGCGCACCCCCGAACGCACCGCGAGCGGTTGCCCTACGGGGCTCGACGCGTGTGCTCCACAAACCGAGGCGGGAGGACGCGCTCATCCCGATGTTCGCGGCGCCCAACGACGCTGGATCTATCAGACGGACTGGGCCCCTGCCAGGCGGCGCGACATCGCCGCCGGCCCGGGACGGGACGAGGGACCTGCTCAGACGCAGCGCGCGATCAGAGGCGAGCACGCTGCATCCTCGCCGGGATCGAGAGATCTCCTCAAGCCCGAGTACGAGTCCCGCGAACGCCTTCCGCTATCCTGCTCCCGCCTCGCGGCACGGTGCGAGACATCAGCCCGGGCTCGATCACGGGCCATCTCGCCGCGTCCGGGCCTCTACCCCGCCGACGTCGAGATGCTCAATCCGCCAGATCGGGACGTTCATCCGAGCGGGGAACCAGACCCGGGTGAAGAAAGGCCGCCGAGAACGCCCGCCGCTTCCACCTACGACTCAGGGGCCCCCGCACTCCCGCTCGGCCGGGGAGCGCCCCCGTCCTCCACGGCGATAGCGGCTCGGCGCGTCCCCGGCCGGTGTACTGGACGTCACGGTAAGAAGATCGGCCCCGTCGAGATCCGCTCGCTCGCCCGCATGGCCCCCATGGCCGGGCATCACCAGTGCCCTTCCGCCTCATCGTGAAGGAGTGCCGGCGGCCGAGCTTACCACCCACCACGAGGAGATGGACGCCACCGCCCACTTGCTCCTCGAGCTACCCAGCATGCTCAGGACATCTGCCGCGTATTTCCCGAGGAGCGGCCCCGGCCACAGCCTGCCTCGGCAGCCAGGATCCCGACGATTCTCCGCCGCTGTCCTGCCAGAAGTGCTCGCGCGGCTGGGCGCCGAATATCGTGGACCTCAACATATGGGCTGCCCCGCGCCCGCATCACCGGCAAGGAGCAAGGGCGCCTGCGCCTCATGACGACGTGTACCGCCACCGCGGGAATCACGCCGCTCCATGCGTGCCGCCCCTGTCGGTGCCGCTCACCGTCCAAGATCCAGGGGCGGCTGGGCCGGAGGCGAGGCATCTCAACGCGGTGGAGGTGGGCGCAGATGGCGGAGGCGGAGGGCGTCGGGCCGCCGCCACCGATGCATCCGCTGCCCGCGTGGCCCCGGCGCGTCACGGCGGCGAGGCGCCGTCGGGACATCATCGCGCAGGTCGGTGGCCGCGGTGCGTACGCCCCGGTCTGACCGGCAACCGGGGACGTCCGCTCGATGGCCGACGCGCGCGCCGGATGGCGGCGGAGACGGGCTGCCACGTCGGCCGATGGTCAGGCGCGGCGCGCGCTGGGCCGGTACCGTGGCTCTCGCGGCGGGACGCTTCGACGCCCTCCCCCTCGAGAGGCCGGCGCGACTACAAGCTGCGCGTGATCACCCGGCTTTCCCTGGCCTCATCGCGGGCGCTTCACGCGAGAAGTACGCTTGCGGGTGCGAACCCAGAAGCGCCTCGGCCTGGTACTACGCGAGGAGGACTCGGCAACAGCCGCCGATTTGCCGGCGCCGCCATCTTCGAGTGCAAAGTCGATCCTGCGGCGCGGCGTGGTCGGTCTTCCGTCAGTACCGGGACCGCCGCTGGGAGCTGAGCGCGGCGGAGCTGCTCGCAGCGCCCGGCGACCTCGCCCCCCGCCGCTCCCGTTCTCGGCTGGGCGGCGCTCGGCCGAGCGCGCCGTCGAGCCGAAAATCGCCCCTCCACGACGTCACTGTCCAGCGCGACGCCGAGGAGATGCCGCCAGCGTGGGCGCCACGTCCCGGCACGGCCATCGGTCCGAGCTCGGCCGCGTCGCACGCCCACGCCTGCGGCGAGGAAGAAGGCGGCATTGTCCGCGTGGCTGGAGCCGCTGGCCGTGGGTGCCGCGACCAGCGGCGCGCCTTGTCGCACCTCCCTCGCCGCGCGCCTCGTCGCCGAAGCAGAAGCCCCGGCGCCGCTTCGAGGCACCGCGTCACCGGTGAGCGCATTCTCCCCGGGGCGATGGGTAGGCCGAGGACCGTGATAGAGCCTCGGCGGTCCATCGCGCCGGCCACCCCTCCTCGATCCCGCCAAGCGCCCCGCGCCGGATCCCGCGCAGTCCGCTCGCGGTCGCCGCCGCCCGCGAGGACCGCCACGTACCCCGCGCCATGGTTCATGATAGCCACGCGCCTCCGCGCCGCGTCACGCGCCCCTCCGCATCCACGTCCCAGGCGACCCAGCCGGCGGAGGTGGACGATGGCGCGGATCTCGCGCGTCTGCCGCCAGGAACCCGTGATCGGATGACCACCCGCCACCACCGATATCGGCCTCGAGCGCGCCGCCGGGCAGCGCCCCCAGCACCTGGCCGATGCGCGTCGATCGATGTACTCGATGGCCCAGTAGGCCTCCGGCGAGCGCGGCCCCGTAAGTGCTGATGGCGTGTCGGCGCGGAGGAACCGCGAACAGCAGCGGCAGATCGGGCCGCAGTCGGGCGCGGAGCACGTGACCGGCGACGTCCGCCACCATGGCGTCCTTCAGCAAGCGCTTGGGCAAGAGCGCCCACTCGCCCTGGCGATCCAGCGGATAGCCGAGCGCGCCCAGGCGCCCTTCCACACCCGGGGCGCGGTAACTGCGTCTCGAACGCAGCGCCTGAAGTCGCTCGAAGAAGGGCAGGTTCCGGTCGAGCGACGCCGCCCCGGGTGCGAGGGCCAGTCGATGGCCACTGCGGTGACGAGCCCGGCGTCGCTGGGCGCGATCGTGAAGGGTGGGCGCGCGCAAGGGTGGCCAGGCGTATGAGCATCGCGCTCGACGCGGTGAGATCCACGCGCGCCCGCTCGCGCGCTCGAGACTCGTGATTGCCCACGATGCCATGCGTGCGCGGAGCTCCACGCCGGTCCACCGAGGCTCTATCCGTGTGGTGGGCCGGGTGGTGCTGGGATAGCCGCCTCCGTGCGGGGAGAATACCACCCCGCGCTCGGCCGAGCGCCGAGGGCGTGGGCATGCCCGCCTGCCGGGGATCTGCTCCAGTGCGATCCCGCCAGGCCGTCGCGTTGCCCGATGGGGACGAGGCGCTGCCACGCCGGCGCCGGACTGCTGACCCTTCCCGCGCCCCGACACCTCCACACCGCCTCGGCCTTTGTCTACCGCGCATGGCGTGGATCGATGGTCGTAGAGGTTGATGGTGGGGATCGCCGGTGCGAAGGGAAAAGAACTCGATCTTGCGGTCGGCGAGTCAGGGGCGCCGGTCACTGGTCGGAGATGGTGAGGCGGCCGTTGCTCGATCCCCCGCCCGACGAATACTCGACGCCCGGCCACTCGACGGCCTCCGGGCACGAAACGGGCGAGTCGGTGGAGGCATGGCGGACCCCGTCCACGATGGCCGGCACTCCGCGGCGCAAGCCGGCTCACCACCGTCGCGTCGGCGCGGTGAGGGCCATCGCAGGCTGGCCGTTGAGCTTGCTGCCCTTGGCGCCGATGCGGCGATAGTCCAGGTCCATCACGCATGAAGGAGCCCGCCTGCAGACTCGGTGGGCCCGGGCAGAACTCCACGATCGAGTGTCGAAGGTGCCGCTGGAGCCGCCGCGCACGATCTCCACCGGCAGCCCGTGCTTGTCGAGAGAGGTCCCGCGTCTTCATGCGGGCGGCGCATCCACGCATGAGCGAGGCCTTGCGCGCGCGCGGCCCAGCCGCATCACGTGGGCTGCAAGTGGCGCGGCGCGTACCACACTGCAGCCCGCGGGAGATTCGGCGACCCGCTCGGTGGCGACGTGAGCTTGCCCCGGATGCAGCCGCGGGCTCGCCCGGCTCCACGCCCGGTGCGCCGGCCCGCCCACCTCCACGTCCACGAGGACATTGAGCACCTTGCCGCGCGCGCCTGCATCGCTGCCGCCAGCTCGCGGATGTTCTCGGCGTTGTCCACCACCGCCAGCGTCGCCGGGGTTCACGTCGAGCGCCGCGGGAGGCCGCCGATCTTTTTTCCGCCCCACGACTTCGGTGGTGATGAGGAAGTGCCGGACGCCCGCGGCTCCGCCGTCACCTCGGCCTCGCCCACCTATGGCGACGCAGACCCCCACCGCACCCGCGGCGATCTGGCGGCGCGCGATCTCCCACGGGCACTTGATGAGGTGCTTGGCGTGGGGGCGGATCTTCAACGCCACCGCCGCCCAGAGATGGCGCGGCCATCTGCTGGAGATTGCGCTCGAACCGGTCGAGAGATCCGAGGGTGCTTTATGCAGCGGGGTGGGAACTCGGCGCTTGGTCATGGCGGGGAGGATAGCGCACGGTCGCCCGCGCCGCCGGACCCGGGAGTAATGATGTCAGGCAACCTCTGTGTTGCCCGGACGGCCGTTTTCTCGAGATCCCCGGCCCCGCGCTGGTTCCGGAGCCGTATGTCCGTCCGGAGCCATGTCCCAGTCCATCATCGACCATCCGGGGCCCGATCTTCGCCGCCGCCCTGGTGCGCCGGTGCGCTGGACGGACTCAAGTCGGTGTTCCAGAACCGAGCGCGGCCACATCCTGCCCTTCCCGGGCTCCGGCACCGGCGCGTGGGAGGTGGCCCGCCGATCACAATACGGCATGTCACCGGGCGACCGCGTTGCTCGCCCTGCGTGAGATGGAGCCATTTCTCCACCGAAGCTGCGCTCAAGTGTGCGCGACCGCAACACGGCATCGAGTGCGACCGCCTCGAGGGTTCCCTATCGGGGACGGCATCAGCCGCTGCCGCCGTCGAGGCGCGGCTCCGCGCCGACGCCGCTCCGGCACGGATCACGCGCACGTGCTGGTCGATGCCGCAGCGAGGACCTCTCACCTGGCGTACACCAGCGGCATCGCGCGCGTGTCCGGCTGCGCGCTCGCCGCCGCCGGACATCCAGCTCTACTGCTGGTGGATACCGCCAAGTCCTGCGCTCGCCTCCATCGACTTCCGCATGGACGAGTGGGGCGTGGGACGTTGAGCACTCACCGAGACCGCCGAAGGAGGCTCATGCCGCCGCCCGGGATGGCGATCTGGCCGCGAGCCCGAAAGCGGTGGACGCGAGCGAGAAGGCCGAGTGCCCGCGCTCGTACTGGGACTGGGCGCCCGTGATCTTGAGGCGGAATCGCCGCGGCGGAATCCCTATACGCCGGACCACGGCGCTCCTCTTCGGGCTGCGCGAGTCGCCTGGCCATGCTCTCCGGAAGAGGGGCCTCGGCGGGGTCTTCAAGCGCCACGCGCGTCTGGGCGGGCCTGTCGCCGCGCCGTGCGCCGGCTCGGGCTCGAGATCCTCTGCGCGCAACCCGGCGGAGACCAGCTCGAATACCCTCACCGCCGTGAAAGTCGCGCCCCGGGGCGGGGACTCGAATGCCTACATCGCGCATCGCCCACCGGGCCCTGGCGATGTCGCTGCGGCGCAGGGCTCGGGGACGACAGGGAAGGTCTTCCCGCATCGGGCATCTGGGCATTTCAGCGAGGTGGAGCGCTCGGCGGCTGGCCGGGGTCAGATGACGCTCAAGAGCTTCGGTGCAGATGTCCCGGCTGACTTGGGCTGCCTCACCAGCAATACCTACAGCAAGGGACCATGATGGGGACGCCGCCTGGCGAGGGCTCACCCGGTCCGATCGTCGTTTGCGTCCAATCGGGGGCTGGCGCAGGAAGTAGGCGGCGAGAGATGCGCCGACCTCGCCCACGGCATCGATCAGCCCGTCCACCAGGCGCTCGTCAGAGATGGCCCCAGGATGCGCGCGCGACGAGGCTGTCCCCATTAGGCCTGCCCCACGCGCGCGCGTGGATGCCGGCGTCGCCGTCCGCGGCGACTTCCGTTCGTCACCGCCACGTAGACGTTACCCGGCGCAGTCCGGTGCGGTGCATACCGAGCGCTCGAAGATCACCACCGCGCGCGCCATCAGGTCCGCCGAGGCACGAGTGGTCGGGGGTGGACGCGGATCTCGGCGGCGTGCGCCTCCGCCGCCGTCCACCGCCGCCGCCACGCGTCCAGATCCGGCGGCCGACAGGAATCGGACCCAGCGCGGATGGCGGGTATCCGCGAAGCTCGCTGCCGGCCGCCGCCGCCGGAACCGCCGCCTGCTGAACCCGCCATCGACCGCGCTCGAGCCGCCGCCGGCACCCCAGATCACCGCCCCCGATGCATGCATGGTCCCCACCCGCCGGAGCCGCCCGTCCAACTTCATTCCGGCGCGCGCGCGCGTCGCGTTCCGCTGGGCGGACAGGACGATCGCCAAGGATGACGAGGGAGGGTGAAGCCGATGGGAATCAAGGCGGGGAATCGAGCCGTCGCGGGACGCGACGCGCGCCACCGCGCGTCCGCGCGGTACTCCCCTTGATGGCCGGCGTCGATGGCGTCGGAAGCGGCGGCGATGCCGGCGGCGATCTTCCACCTGCGGGAACCGAGGGCCACCTCCTGGCTCAGGATGGCGGACGAGGTGGCGTCGGTCAGCACCCCCTCGAAGGCCGTAGCCCGACCGCGAGTCCGCATCTTCGCGATCCTCGGAGGAGAAGTCAGGAGGGTATGACGCCGTTGTCCAGGCCTTTCTGGCCGACCTTCCACTTCTCGGCGAGCCGGACCGGGTAGTCCTCGAGACTCTCGCCCTGGAGTGAGCGGAAGATCCCGACCACCACCTGGTTCCGGCGCTGGTGCGCTCGCGCTCGACGGCGGGCGCGCCTCGCGCCAGGAAGCGGTCGATCGGCCGGCGCCAGCGCCCCCGCGAAGTCGCACGAACGCGGCGGTCGGGTGGGGCGGGATGGGCCGAAGCGGCGGGAGACGGCGCCCGGCGCCAGACGGCGAGGAGGGCGGCGCGATCGCCAGTCCCGGGTCGGAGCACACCGGAGGCTCTGCCGCGGATCGCGGCTGGGGCACTCGACTGCGCGGGCGCAAGCCTCACTGCCGGAGCGCGGCCTCCGAAGTAGGCCTTCTCGCTTGAATCCGCGGAAGGCGGCGACGAGGCTGCCGGGAACGAGACCTGGATCTGCGTGTTGTAGGCGCGCACCGCCTCGTTGAAGCGACGTGCGCTCCACCGTGATGCGGTTCTCCGTGCCCCTCGAGCTGGCTCTGGGGCGCGAGGAAGTTCTGCGTTGGACTTGAGCTCGGGATGGCGCTCGACCGTCGACCGAGGAGGCGCGACAGCGCGCCGCCCAGCGCGCCCTGCGCGTCCTGGAACTTCTTCAGCGCGGCCGGGTCGTTCAGCATCTCGGGGCTCAGCGTCATCTGGGCATCGCGCTCGCCCGCGCCCGCGGTGACCTCCTCGAGGCACGGTGCGCTCCTGGGCGGCGAAGCCCTTGACCGTCTCGAGCGGGTTCGGGATCGAGATCGGCGCGGCGCTGGTACACCATGCCTGCACCTGCGCCAGGCCGTCGTTGACGCCCTGCTCGGAGGTGACCAGCCAGTTGTTCACGCCCACGGCCCACGTGCGGAAGCCGCCCACCACGACCGCCAGGATTACGAGGACGACGATGATGGCTTTCATGCCCGTCGTGTAAGGCGCGACCGGCGAGTGATTGACCGCCCTCGGGGCCCGATGCTAGAACCAGGGCGGCTGCCGTCCGCGACCCCAGGAGCCCTGCCCATGGATCTCAACTACCGCCCGGGGATACTGGCGCTTTCGCAAGCAGGTGCGCGCGTGGCTCGGCGCAAAATCTCCCCGGCGGCGCCGCTCGCCAGCCTCGCCGAGCGGCGCAAGGTCTGGCACTGCCGCAAGCTCTACCTGCAGGCGGGGGCTTCCTCGGCATGGGGCTGGCTTCCAAGGAATACGGCGGCCAGAGCGCGCGCCTCGATGGAGCAGGCCATCGTGGCCGGCGAGATGGCCCGGTCGGGGCGCTGAAATCGCCCCACCAACGGTCTCGGGCTCGGCATCGTGGGTCCCACCATCGTCGTGCACGGCAATGAGGTGGCAGAAGAGCGCTACACTTTCAGAAATCCTCACCGCCCAGGAGATGTGGTGCGCCAGCTCTACTCGGAGCCCAACTCCGGCTCCGGACACTCGCGTCGCTAAAGGCGAGCGCGGAGGACCAGGGGCGACCACTTCGTCGTGAACAGGCGAGAAAGATCTGGACCAGCACGGCGGCAAGGAGTGGCCGACTGGGGGCCTGCTGCTCGCCCGCACCACGATCCCAAAGGTGGCCAAGCACAAGAGGCATCTCCTGTTTCCTCATGTCCATGCGCCAGAAGCGGCGTTGGGTGGTTGCCGCCCGCTTCTCAAGCAGATGACCGGCTCCTCCGAAAGGTTCTGCGAGGGTGTTCATGACGAGGGCGCGGGTGGAGAGAGGACAATCTGAGTCGGCCTGCCGTCTGGGCGAGGGCGCGGCCATCGCCAGCTTACCACGGCACGGCTACGAGCCACGGCAGGGCAGGCCTCCCTGGCGCGCATCTCCGGCTATGCCTCCTATCGGCACTCCGTACCACCACCTGAAGGTCGGAGCGGTTGCGGCGGCTCAAGCGCCACGGGCGGCCGCTCATCGAGAGCCCGCTCGTCCGGCAGAAGCTCCTACGGCAGAGATCTGGGCCGGACCATCGAGTCGACGCCGCAACGCGTCTCCGCGTGCTCACCCAGCTCGAGAAGGGCAGAGCATCCCGGCGCGGGCGGCTCGCTCGCCGAAGCTGTCCTACTCAGCGAGTTCGAGAAGCGCTATCGTGGAGACGGCCCGGGAAATCCGCGGAGTCCCTACAGCCAGCTCACGCGACGGCGCGCCGCGGAAGCTGGCGCTGGAGATCGGCTTACCGCGGTGGGCGACCAGGGCACCTGGGCCTATGCCTTCCAGCCGGTGCGCGGGCGGGCGCCATCTGCGCGGGCTCCTCCGGGGATCCGGAAGGGCGATCGTCGGCGAGCGCATTCTTGGGTTTGCCCAAAGAGTCACCCGCGCCGACCCGCGCAGGGAGCCGCCCGATGAACTTCGCCTTCAGCGACGACCAGACTCTGCTCAAGAACTCCGCGCGGCGCGTCCTGGACCCAGGCACTGCAAGCCCGAGCGCGTGCGCGCCATGCGGGAGGACTGCGCACGGCTGCAGCGAGGCCACCGACCAGGGCGGCGAGATGAGCCCGCTCGGCTGGCTGGAGCCTGCGCGTTCCGGGGCTGGCGCAGCGGGGCCGGGCTGGGGCTCGTCGTGGCTCGCGCTGCCTCCACCTGAGGAGATGGGACGGGTGCGCATCCACGGGCCACTTCCTGTGCCGTATGGTCTACGGGCGGCCTGCCGCCGCTCCTCGGCGGCTCGGCGGCCCAGAGAAGGAGAAGTGGCTGCCCGCCATCGCCTCGGGGCGCGCTTGCCCGGGTCACCGCTGGCGCTGCCCCGGGAGGAAAGCCTGGACTGCAGGATCCGGCCTCCGCGTCGCCGCCACCTGCGACGCTGCATGGACGCGCCAGGCTGGACGATCTCCGGCGTGAGAAGCGGTTCGTGCCGTGGGGCCAGGCGGCGGACGCGGTGCTACCACGCAATACGTAACTGG
>ERZ1370068.6349-contig-5337_pt1 | contig 89568 bp, 148 predicted proteins | sample MGYA00561227_ERZ1370068 | MGnify/ENA primary metagenome ERZ1370068 (study PRJEB38410, sample SAMEA6850437) | metagenome | study: Metagenomic assessment of the ecological functions of the soil: analysis of the soil microbiota associated with the... | reverse complement strand
TTGTACTTCGTTCGTTGCGGTATTGCTCAGCAGCATGGTGTTCGCCCACATCGCCGCGCTGCGACGAAAGCCTCGATCGCGCGGTTGACGACCAAGATCTCGTGACCTCAGTCACGGTCGGCTGCCTCGATCGCTCGACAACCGCGTGCCAACCGACGAACCGCCCAGGTAGCGGTCGAAGCGAGCTAGGTTGTTGACATCGACCGTATGAAGTCGGATGGCAAGATGCGGTCAACGCTGGGATAGTCGGACACAACCGGAGGCGGCCGTGCGCGAGCTCGTCGATGACATCGTCGAACGGATCGGGGACAGGTCGGCGTGGCATCGCCAACACTGTGGGGTGGTTGATCCGCTGCGGGCCGCCAACCGGTGCGCGGCTGACGGTCCGCAGACTTGCGAAGCGACTCGGGTGCAATCAGCAGCGGGTCAGTCAAGCATGGCAAACGCTGCTTTTTTACGTCGGCGCCATCGAATCGCTCGGCCGCAATGGCACAAAGGTCGGTAACCCGCGCGAGACACCACAGCCGACTCGCTACCGTCGCATGCGCACGGTCGCCTCGGATGTCGCTCGATCTCTCGACGGGAACTCAGATCCCGAGCTGCTTCCAGACCTCACGGGCCGATCCTCGCACGCCTGGACAGCCATCGCTTTACCCCAGCTACCTTCACGAACCAGTGCTGCCGGAGCTCGGTGAGCTGCTTTCGCAGACCGCTGGCCCTTCAAAGGCCGAGCAACTGACGATTGTCGACGGCACGATGGATGCGGTCGACCGTGTGGCGATGCCGTCTGAGGCTGGGCGATCGTGTCCTCATCGAGAACCCCGACCTTCGCCGCCCTTGGATCTCTTCGATCAGCTGGGAGTGCGCGATCGGTTTGGACCTCGACGAGGAGGGCATCACCGTCGATTCGTTGCGCGCCGGTATTACGCATCAGCCGATTGCGTTGTGAGTTTCAGTCCCAGCGCCAGCAGCCACCGGTGAGCCACAGTCCCAGACGGATCCGCCAACTGGCCGCACTGCGCTGAAGGGCACCGATGTGCTGATGTCGAAGTCGAACACTCCGGCGACGTCGTGCCGAGCCCGATCATGGGCAGACATCTCCCGAATCCAGGCACGGTGCGGATCGAGTTTTACGCATACACGCACAGCCGGACGTTCGCCTGGCTGCGATCGGTGGCGCCGGTGAGGTCGTGCAAAGCGTCACCCGACGGATGCTCGGCCCGGGCTGGTCGAGAAGCCGACTGCTCAGACGCTGCTCCTCCCGCGGATCCAGAGGTGGAAGCTGATATCAAGCGTGCCTGGGACACCTACCTCGAACGTCGAGAACGCTTGAGCCGTGCACTGGCGCAGCGGGGCGTCGCCTGCACCCCGGGCGAAGGCCTGAACCTCTGGATCGCCGTCGACGGCAACGACGCTGCTCGGTCTCGCCGTTCAGGGCATCCGGCGCTTCGCCGGGCACTCCCGTCATGGAGGTCGAAGCCGCTGGAGCGGGACCACCTTCGCCTGACGATCAGTTGTGTCCGCGAAGGGTTCGACTCACTTCGCGCCGACATCATTGCGGACGCTGCGGCCGGCGGTTGGCGCGACCCCGTTCGTCCCGCCCTGCTACCGGTTCGAGACGACAAACCCCAAAACTCACCGAGGCGTCGCCGCGTCCGAGTCAGGGCGCGGTTCCCTGTCGTTCTGTTTCTACGGCGCACCAGGGGCTCGGTCAACGGCTACTTCGTGCTTCGTTCAGACACGCATGGGTCCCGATAATTGCCCGCTGTCAACCTCGATACTGGACAAAGTACTACTGTTACCGCGCATCGGGTCCGACCGACGACAGCCGGGCCGGGAAGACACCCACCGACGGCCGCTGGCCGCGATGCCGAGTCGATCGAGTGGAAGCGAGTCGATGCGACGTCAACTTATTTCGATAAGCGGTCGTGCAGAATCCGTTCCCCCTTTACGAGGAGATTCGCTCCGTCGGCAACGTCGTCTGGAACGACACGCTCAAGCTGTGGATGATCCCCACCTGGCTTCGACGACTGCACTGCCGTCTTCGCCGGACATGGTGCGGTTCCTCAGTGAGCGGCGATCGGAGTCGTTCCGTGGTTTTGGCACAAGCTGCGTCGCCGCGGACGGAACGGAGCACCGGCGTCTTCGCGAACCACTTGCACACCACTGTTCGCGCAGCGATGCCGCGATGGGAAACCGCGTCCCGCGAGGTTGTCGACCGACTCCTGACGCACTCCTCGAAGGATCGCAGTCGACATCGTCGCCGACTTCACGATGATCCCACGGTCATCATCGCTGAGATGCTCGAAGGTGCCTGAGCTCCGTCACCAGGACTTCCGACGCTGGTCCCATGAAATTGTCTCGAATCTCGCGTTCGGTCACGAGCCCCGAAGCACGAACAAAAACTCCTCGCAGCCGTCGCTCCGCGTACATGCGAGAGATCAGGCGTCACCGCCACGAAGAACTCGACGACTTGATCACCACAATGCTTCTACCGATCATCGGGCTCGGCGGACTCAGCGACGCCGAAAGTGCTTTCCACCGCCTTTCTCATGTTGAGTGCCGGCTGACACGACGGCGAAGCTCATGTCGAACTGCCTGAATCGCACTGTAGGCTGCATCCCGACCAGCGCCAACTGGTCGTCGATGATACTTCCGTCTTCCAGCCGCAATCGAGGAGGTCCTCCGGTGGTCGAGCGTCGTCAGATGGTTCCGCGTCAGTGGCGTGCGACACGATCGTCGCCGACGCGGGGGACCAGGTGTACCTGCTGGTTGCCGCCGCCAACAGGGACCCGGCGCGTTGGCTCGAGCCACGGCGATTCCGCGATATTTCAGACAAAGTCACATCTCGGACTCGGATGGGGGCCGCACCTGTGCATCGGGCGGCTCTCGCGTCTCGAAGCTCGAATCGCAATGGAATGCTACCACAGCTTGCCCCTCGGTGGCTGTACGTGGTATCGACTACGGCAACTCCAGCTTCATGGTGCGCGGGCCGGAATGTGGATTGCTCGATGCAGCGTTTTACATCCGCTCGTGAGTGCATCGCTTCACCGTCACCGGGTTATCTGCTTGTAAACGCAAGTCAACTGGACGAAAGGCCAGACACATGGCACGAGCGGACCTCGAGCGCGAGGTTGAGCAGTGCGTGGGCGAGTGCGTGTACTCGAGGACATCGAGGAAGATCCGCCTCTTGCGCATGAAGTACCACTATCATCAACGAGGGACTCCTCGACAGGGCGGCAGAGATCTACCTGGGCGACGCCCACGTCGTCTGGAGCACCTTCGGGGTCTGCAGGCACGGGGAGATCGTCGCTCTGTTCAGTCGCTGCCGCTGACTTTGTGAAACATTTCGTGTCGAATCCATCGTCGACGTGACGGGAGACGATGCGACTGGGATTGCCTATGTCGGCGCTACGCCGAGCAAGGCGAGCTACTTCATCGCCGGCAAATACGACGAGCGTTATCGCCGGACCGATGCCGGTTGGCGTATCAGTGGACGATTCTCGGGACGTACTTCCGGGGCATAACGCCGCAAGAGGGGCTGGGCAGCGATGGTCAACAGCTTCCCGAAGGGCGGTCAATGGCTTGATGCCTCCGCGCCGACGTGGGCGTCATTCCGCTTCTAGAGAACGAGCACGGCGTACGGGTGCGAGGCGCCCAAAGGAGGAATGGCGCATCTTGACGTCGCGACGGGCTCACCTGGCGGTTACAGGCTGATTGGCGCAAGTGGCCAACCGTGGGTCATTACCCCCGGTGGGCGATTCAGTAAGGACTCTGCCGGAGTCGCGAGCTGGGCGAAGAGCTTGCGGCTCACGGCAAGCAGGTCCTCATCCTGGGATGACCCCAACTGCGGCGAAATCGACGCGTCTGCTTCGACGGTGTCTCCGGAAGAGTCGGACACGCCGCTGAGGCACTCGCCGGCCTGCACTCCGGGTGCTCGGCTTCCGGCGGTCGTTCTGATGGGCAGAGGGTCCGCAGGCTCGCGTCTCGCTTCCTGACGGCCGCCAAGCGCCCGGAAGCCGTTTGCGGAATCGCCCACGCTATGGATCAGCGGAGGCGTGTTCGGCTTATGAAGATGCCTCGCAAACTATTACTGCGCAAACACCCTGCGTCTGGCCTGGACGAAGGAGTGGAAGCCGTCGCCGCGCTCTGGTTGGGCGGAGGTCATCGAACGGAATCCCATCGAATCGGCGCGGTTCCTTGCTCCGGGAACGCAGCCAATTCATCGCGCCACGTTCAGAACGGATGGCCGTCTATTACCCGCGTCAGGCGAAATGGTCCCGGGCTTTCGGCGAGAATAGCGGGCACGATCGCCACGCAATACTCGTCTACCGCAGTGAAAGCGAGCGATTGTTGGCACCAGAATTACATCCGAAGCACTTGCAGACATGATTCCAACGCTCGACTGAGCGAGCCGCCTGGCGACCGAGTGGTACGACGGATGGCTACGACGGCTGGAGGGAAAACAGGCGAGCCCTGGAAAAACTGGCGCCTTGCCCCCAGCCTGCTGGGTGGGCGAACGACATTACTCCCGCGCACGTGAACACCGCAGGAGCGCCGGTACCGTTGGCTGCGCTCGCCCGCCGGGCCGTAGTTGGCAGTCGTGCTAACCGCCTCCCACCACATAACCTTCCGCGTCTGACCCTAAGGGCTCGGCGTGCCGCATCCCTCCCCTGAGCTCGTCGCGCCCGCGCACACCGCGCTCGTCACTCACTTCGCTAGGACCGGCCGACAGGTTCTCCGCAATCGCACGGTCGCGGCGGTGATCCGAGCATCTTGCGGCTCGTCGACGCCGCTGCGGTGCGGGTCGTCCACTGCACCGAGCCGGAAGCCGGTTTCCCAGCAATGAACCTGCGCCGATCTTCCGCGGTGGGCCGTCGTCACCTGCGGATGACGACAGGCGAGCTGATTCGATCCCGCCGATCGACTTCCACACCCGCGCCCGACGACCTCATGATCCGACGGTTCCGGGGCCTCGGCCCACGATGGGCGGCACCGAGCTCGAGCCGATACTGCGCAACCTCGAGGTGACCACGATCGTCGGCGTCGGTGTGTCGCTCAGCATCGCGATAACGAACTACTTGATGGATGCCGTCAGCGCGCAGGTTTCGAGTTCGTGTTGCGCGGCGCGGTCGCTGGCGTCCCCCAGTATTCACAGCAGCTGATCCGCCACACCTCTCGTTCATCACCACTGTGACGACCACCGAGGACCTCGTGGTCTGGACCTGACGGCATGGACTTCGGCGTGGCGGAACGCAACCTGGCGAGGGCCGCCATTCAAAATGCTTGATCGATGATCACAAGGCCATGGGAGCTCAGCTCCGAAGGACCCGGCGGACCGATCCCTAAGCTAAAGTCAAGCAGTTCCAACCATGTCGAGTGAGCGACGGTTGCCGATAGTTACGAACGGTTGGCGACCTGATTCGAGACCTTGGTACAGCTACCGCAGTGATTCAGTGGCGTACCTATCTGGCGTTCGACAGATCCCCGATATGTCGATCGCGAGCAGAGTCGGGTAGCGCACAGTCGGCAACTGGGCGGGTTCCACAGATCCTCACGCCCACACCCGTTCCGCCCGGAGCCTTGTGACACGCGTACCGCCGGTGTGGCCCGGCTCCGTGATTGCCGCACATCCGGTGCGTCGCATTCGCCGCACACGAGGATGCCGCCCTAGGACCGAGCTCCAGATCTCGGGGGCGGTGAGGGTTGACGAAAGATTCGTGCCTGAACATGACATCAATCGGCGGAGGCCGCCGAGCGCGAAGCCGCTTCGACGAGCTTGAGGGGGATCGATATTCCGCTTCTGCCGTCATCTCCGGGGTCGTGGTCGTCAGCGTGCTCGTGGCCTGCGGCTGGATCCACGAGCGTTGCCGGCTGCGCGAGGCGAAGAAATCGACCCGAGCGACGCTTCGAGTTCGCGTCTGGGACCGCACACGAACAAGACCGCGAGCGGCGCAGCTCTGCCTGAAGCTGGTCTACATGACGGGCTGGTCACCGCCGGAACGTCAAGAGGGCGACACCGTGATCTCGCCGGAGCTCGCAACGTCGTGGACGACGTCGTCGGATGGGCTGATGCTCGGTTCAAGCGCTGCGGAACGGCGTCAAGGATTCCAGGACGGCACGCCGTTCAATGCGGCGGCGGTGAAGGCGAACATCGACCCGGGCGAAGACCGTCGCCGGGTCGACAGCCGCACCAGCTTCAAGTCGATCGACAGCGTCGAGGTCGTCAACGACTCCACGCGTCCACTTCCCACCTGAACTCGAAGGATTCGGGCCTCGCCGCCCGCTGACCCGGCGAGCGCAGGATGATGGTCAGCCCCGCCGCACGTTAACAACAGCAGCATCAACCTCGAGCGGACACCGATGGGCTCAGGCCCGTACAAGCTGGTGAACACGTCGACCACCGAGGCCGATTACGAGCGCTTCGACGGCTACTGGGACAAATCGCGGGGCACTGGCTGCCAAGATCGTGATGCGGGGCCTCCCCGACATCTGCGCGCATGAACCTCTGGAAGACGAACCAGCTCGACATCAACAACATCGCCCACGCAGTACGCCGAGATCGACGCGCCCTCGCCAGAAGGGGACAGGCACAGTTCACGCTGAACACCTTCCCGAACTACATCGTGATGCTCAATACAGCGCATGCCGGAGCTTAACGAGGACGTCCGCAGGAGCGTGAACCTCGCGATCGCGACCGCAAGACGCTCTCAAGACGCTCCTGCCCTACAACAAAGCCGCAGCAGCAGGTCTTCGCAGTGGGCTTCGGGCTACGTCCCCACGCTCGCCAAGAACATCCGTTCTCGGTTGAAAAGGCCACGAAGCTGGTGACCGGCGCCGGAGCGACCGGCTTGAAGGTGAACGCCCTGATCCTGCCCGCCGTCGACCCGTATCCCGACATCGGCACGATCGTCCAGCGGCAGCTCGGCAAGATCGGCATCCAGGTGACGCTTTCTCGCCGGTCGTTCCGGCCACGAGCTGCCGAATGGATCAAGGGCACCGCCGACGGTTTCATCACCGGCATTCGCCGGCGACATCGACCCATCCCGGCATCGATGCCTACACCAACGTGTACAACTTCGGCGGACCCTCGGTGCTCGCGCCGGGTCTCGCCCAGAGATCACGGCGAAGGACATGCCGGCCGGGGCAAGCAGTGATGAAGGCCTACCAGGAGATCACGAAGATCCTCATCGATCATCCAATTCACGCCGCTGATGCAGTACTGCACCGCCTTCTCGGCCCACAACAACATCACGAACATGGAACAGCTCATGACCGCGGGGGCATCTCCTACACGGACTTGTCACTCGTCGGCGTCGATACGAAGAGGCCTAGCCCGTCGCACTCGCGTCGAGATGATGCGTGAGGCGGCTTCCGCTCGCCGAGAAAGCGCAGGGCCTCTTCAAAGCGGCGAAGCCACGCTCAGCTGGCAGTCCTGGCCCGGGTGGATGAGGCTCTCCACTCTAAGCGTGTCGGCATGACATTCCGTCGATCTCGCTTCGCTCAGGCCAGGTTGGCAGAGTTAAATACGCCTTCGGCTTCCCTCGTCTGTGAATCGAATGGGGGCCCGCATGTCGTCCGTCTCGGTCGCGCTCGTGGACGAGACACCTCACGATGGGTCTGGGGCTGGACACACGGCAAGATCTACATGTTCGTCGTCGTAGAGAGCGAGGAAGCGGCGCGTGCGGGGGAGAACGATCCGCGGCGTCGAGAAGGATTGCAAGCAGCCAGAGCGACGATGGCTGAAGCATCTTCGACAGCGCCAGGATTCGTCGACCTGACCGTGTCGGGGAGTTCACGCCCTGGGCGAATGCGGGTCGGCAGCACATGTCTCTTCCCACCTCCTGCTTGTTCCGTGGGTTACATGCCCGGCCAGGAAGGCGGGGTGGGTGTGAGCCGAGGGCGGCACATCGCAGTCGACAGGGGGTTCGTGGCCGTGGAATCCGAGCGATGCGGGTGAGCAGTCGGATCTTGGTGTTGGGGGATTTGACGAGGCCCTGGGAGAGACCGGTCTCCAGGGCAGCGTCGATTGCCCCGCGGTGCGTGACGATCCCTTCGTTGAGTTCCACGAATGGGCATGCGGGAGCGGCGCCAGCTCGTCATCGATTGGCGCGTGTTTGCCGTCGTTGCCTTTGACCGCAGGCGATCCTTCTACTGAAAAACGTCGACTTTCGTTAGACTGATTTTTGTTGCCCCAGTGTATGTATTTGGAAAAGCAGAATTCTGGCAGGAGAGATTTAGCATGGGTATCGATAAAGACCGGATTAAAACTCAAGATGAAACCGGCGAACCGGCCCCGATAGATCAAGTTGAAGATCGCGTCGAAGCTGAAATGAAAAAAGCTGAAAGGTTGAAGCCAAGAAGTTCGTAGCGGATGGCATGCAAAATAACAAACTGGCGCAAGAGGGGCGAACGAATGGTTGAAGAAGCCGAGCGTGAGTTAAGTGAGAAAGGAAGACTCCGAATGATTAATCTGCAGCGCCCTTGTCGTTAAAGTGCCTCTTGAATGGCTTCCCTTATTTGATCCGGAGTGGCGACCGCATTGAAGCCGACAAATCGCTTAACGATGCGACCGTTGCGGGAGATTGACGAAACTCTGCGGAATCGCGTCGCGCCCCTGCATTAACGCTATCTGCAACCTGCGAACCTGACCAACCAACTCTGTAATCCACCTTATAGTTCTGAACAAACTCGCGCACCTCGTCAGCAGACTCGTCGGGATTCTCGGTCGATAATCCGATCACCTCTAGTCCCTGAGAGCGGAATTCCTTATTAAGCTTAACGAGTTCTGGAGTCTCCAGGCGGCAGGGACCACACCAGGTGGCCCATAAATTTACCAGCAAGACCTTTCCTGCATAGTTTGAAAGCTTGATTGGCGCGCCACTCAAGGCCCTTAGTTCTGCTTCGGTTACGCTGGCCGGTAACATAGTAACCGGCGGCCGGAGCAACATTACTCGCGGGAGGCGCGCGTCGCGATTGGGCGCCTTGCTATCCGTCGCTACTCCAGGTGCCGGTGGGTTGGAACGTCTTTCGTCGCCGGAACTACAACTTGAAATCCCGAGCGCTGCTAAAAGCGACAGCACGAGCACCGTGAAGGCGATGCGCGTTGGGGTCCACAATCGCTTTCCAATATTGGCTTTGTTCTTTGCTTGCATTTCTTATCTATTAACTACTCAAACTGAGAGAAGCATACCACTCTATTTGGATCGACGCTAAACGCAACTCTTCAGTTTGCTTGCCCGTTTCTGCAATAGTCTAAGGAGCTTTGCCAAACCTGAAGGAATCCAGAATGACCGGCATTTCACCTCTTGAGCCTACATCCTCCAACGCTCCGACAATTCCGGTGCCAGCGAAGTTGTAAACATAGTGAAGGACGGCGCCGTTAGTGTCTCCGCGCCTTGCCGGTTGGCACAAACACCACCCTGCCCCACAACTGCAGGTCACCCCGTTCAGTACCTTTTGAGAGGCCGACATAGCGAAATTCATAGGCATCCAGCGAATTAATTTTGGTGGGGCCTTCAGAAACTTTGCGATAACCCGGGAGAACCTTGGCCAGGCTTCGCGCTAAATTCCTCTCGCCTCGGAAAGTCTGGGAGGTCCGCGTCGTAGGTTCCTTTACTCTCATAGTAACGACCGGCGAAGTTCTCTTTGCGTGAAGTCAGGCGGTAGTCGCCTTTCGAATTTGGCGAAGTTTCCTGAAGCGCCGCCAGCCTTCGGATCCGGCGACCCAACCGTTTGGATAGTAGAACGAGAAGTCGAGGTAATGCTCGGCTAGTTTGCCCTCCAGATTCCCTTGTGAGTTTGTAAACCTGGTGGTGTCGGGTGGCGCTACATACTCCGGCTCGGTTTTCACAGGTTCCGGTGTCGCTTCACTCGCGTTCGGGGTGATGTGGCTGGATTGCTGTTTACGTTCTCGCCACTGGGTTCTCGCTTACAACAACCGGCGGTTTCAGAGATTCCTATGAGGAAGCCGGGGCTTGATCACGAGGAAGAATGCCGCGACGGCGGCGCCGCGCCCAGGACGAAGGTAGTGCCAGGATGCCGAGACATCAGAGGCAGCTTTGATTTTCCTTTGCGACTGGCGGCGCACCTACAGCTGGCGGCGCGGGTGCGCGCTGTGCCGTTGGTAACGGTGCGCTTTTCGCCGGAGGAGAGCGTAGTTGGTTTCGACGGCGTCTGCGGTACTGGCGTGCTCGGCGCCGGCGTTGGTACCACGGGGCTGCCACAGGCGCGCTCGGTGTTGGAGCCTGCGGCTGCTGCTGCAAATTAGAAGACGTGGGTAAACCGGTAGGGCCGGTCTGTTTTCGGAAAAACCACTGTGGGGGCAGAGGCCGCGATGGTTTCGTCCCAATCGGGCGGCGTGATTGCTTCCCCTGGCGGTCAGCTGGTGGTGGCGCCGCGGAGGCTCTGAATCGTAGCGTTTGGATCGAAAGGTTTGTCGCCGGCTACCAACAAACCACCATCGATCGTGCAAAACTTTTGATTGTCGTCAGGAAACGCTCTACTACATTTCGGGCAACGCTTCATGAGTGACATCCGCTCCTTCTTAAATTAAGGTTGAAGACTTACGGTCCGGTCGCCGCTTAGCGTGCCTTCGCAAGTTTTAGTTCCAGCTGCTTGTTTCCCGGGTCGAGTTCCAATGCCCGAGTGTAAGCGCGAACTGCGCTCGGCTTCTTCTTCGCTTTCAAATAACCATCGCCTACGCCCTCAAAGCCATAGACTCCGGCTAGTTGCTTTCGGTCTCCGGTGACGCCACTCCTGCCGCTCGCTCGTCAAACTACTTCCGCTTCCTCAAAACGATCCAGTGCCAGATAAGTGCGACCGAGAAGATTGATGGGCTGGAACGCCCGCGGACTTACCTCAGTGGCCAGCTTCAAGTAAGGCTCCGACTCCTGAAACCGCTTGAACACCACGAACATCCGGCCAAGTAAAGTAAAGCGAGGTGGAATTGCGGGCATCGAGCTCGAGCGCCCGTTTCAAAACAGGCTCAGAATTTTGCCACTGCTGTTCAGCCTGTAACGACTCCGCAATCAGATTCAAGGTTGCCGGATCTTTCGCTAACTGCCGTCGCCTTGTCGTAGAGCGGCGCCGCCCGTCAGCGTGTCCCATTCGTTTCAGCACGCGGGCGAGGTGAGCGTAAGCCACCGGAAACTCCGGATCGAGTTCTACCGCCCGACGGTAAGCATGCTCGGTTTCATTGTTGAATAGACCACGCGACTGCAGCGCTACGCCCAAACGATCCCAGGCGACCGCATTCTGGGGCTGCAACTGAACAGCTCGCCGCGCAAAGTTTTCGGCGTCAGCAAAGCGGCTGGCATTGTCTCCACCGGTGCGCGGCTGCACCAGTGCCACGCTCAACGCAACCAGTGCGTCCACATTTGCCGGACTCCAAAGCGCGGCATTGCGGTAGAGCAACTTCCGCCTCCTCCCAGCGTTGCTGATCGGAATAAATATTGCCGAGGCCGTATGCGGCGCGACCATCCTTGGCGTTAATTTTGAGGATGCTCTGGTAGGAATTCTCCGCCTCAGCGTACCGTCGCGCGTCGCGAAGCTGGTTTCCCTTGTCCAGCAAATCTTCAATCTTGTCTTCGCGTTGCTACGCTCGTTCCCGTCGTTCGAGGGTGCGGTGCCGCGCCTGGTCGTTGTCGTCGTTCGGGCGGTTCGTTTCTTCGCCTCCGGATTCTTTGGTCTGAAAATTCCGGCGCCTCCAATTACATCAGAGCCGACGTCCTGGCCCCAGAGCGCAAACACCGGCGAAGGCCAGCACTGCGGACAAAGCAACAAACGCAAAAACTGCACGAAAAATCGAGGACGCTCTCATCGATTCTCTCCCTGTTAAGAATGTGATTTCAGCCTGCCCAACCCGGCTGCCCGTCTGAACTCCGGCTGGAATCACCGGTACGATGACTTGGTTAGAACATTTTCACGAGATTAAATAAACCGTGGCGGATTGTAGCGCAGTTTACGAAAGATGAGCTAACACGCTGGTGAACTGCCACTGACGCAGCTTTGCTCTGGTCCTCATTCACACTGCCGCTTTAGCGCGGTGCTCGCATTTCCTAAAGTAGTGGAAACCGTTTAAACGGTTTTCCTGTTTGGTCACGCTTGTACATCACCTGGGCTAAAGCCACGGTGTGAATGGAATGATCTCAAACTGCATCAGCACTGGTAGAACTTACTGGGCCGAACGCACCAGGCGAAAGCCATAGTTTGGATTTCTGAAATCGGGGCAAACCAATCTCGGTAAGTGGCTGAAATCGGGATCTGCCGGTCATCCGGATCACTGGCGTATGATCCGCCTCTAACCACCACCCAGTCTCTGTACGCGGCTGGAATCTGAGCCGGTGCCGGTAGCAAAGAGACGCCTTGGAAGAAGAGTCCACTCCCAAACGTTGCCGATGAGGTCGACTACTCCCCAGCGGTTCTTGCCGTCGGGATAAGAGCCCACCGGCTGCGTAGCTGCCTCTTTCACCACCGCGCGGTTGGGCGCCCAGGTGTTGCCCCCGGGAAGGATCTTGAACTCACCGCCGCTGCGCGCGGCGAACTCCCACTCCTCTTCGGTTGGCAAACGGTAAGTAACTCCATCTCGTTTCGAACGCCAGGCGGCAAAGGCCTCAGCATCTTTTGCCGAGACGTTGACAACTGGCCAGCGCTCCTGCCCGGCAAGTGGTCTTCCTCTGACCCAGTGGCTGGGCGCGGCATAATTCATGTCGCCGAACGAAATCAGCATACTCTGCATTGGTAACCTCGGTACGATCCATCAGAAACTTTTGCACGGTGACGGCATGTTGCGGTTGTTCCTGTGGTGGTCCATCGTTGCGGCCCATTTGAAATGTTCCGCCCGGGATCTCAACCAGGTCCGCTTTGTTTTCGCCGGTAGCGGGACTCGCGGCGGGTGTGGGACTTCGCCGGCCCGGGCCCTAATCCGAGTCGACGGGATCGCAGCCATAGGTGGGTCCCGATTCCGCCGCCAACCAATATGACGTAGTACAACGGCCACCCCGATCATCAACAAGGCGTTACTTTTCGGCTTAGATGCCGGCGTGATGTGAGGTCGACTGTCATAGAGCGTGGCGTCGACCGCCCCGCCAGGAAAACTGTTGTTCCGACCGCATCTGTTCTGACGCCCGGATGTACTTGCGCGCTCGTCGCCGTGATCGATGACTGGTCGTGGTAGCTGGGGGCGCTGGCGGCATGCTGGTGGCCAGACGCGCCAGGCGTTCTTCAAGTTCTTTCGCCTGACCGCTCCCACTCGCTCCATCTGCTGTTGCTGTTGGCGCTCGCGTGCGTCGCGCTCTTGCCTTTCCTTAATGGGCCCGCTCCTCTTCTTCTTTACGCTTCAGCTCTTCTCTTCCTCAGCCTTGCGGCGCTAACTTCCGCCTCGCGCATCAATTCTTCCTGCGCAATTCGCTCCTTTCCCTTTGCTCCTGCTCGCGAGCTGCGCGTGAGGCCGCAAGCTTTGCCTGATCCTCCGCACTCAACTGCGAGGAACTGACCGTGCCCGCCATCGAATCGAATGAGGCGCCCGAAGTTTTGCGAGGTCTCTCGCCGGTACTTGAGGCTGGGTGAATACAACGTTTCGTCCGGAGCGGGTCTGTCTTCCGGATCCCTATAGTCAACCCGCCCTCAGCCACCGCTTGTTTGAGTTCCCTGATAAATGCCTCAACCGAAGGCGTGCGAGCCGCGATCTCCTTTTTCCAACGCATGACGGACAACAGCTTCAAGCTGCGGCGACACCTCGACGCCGGCGGACTTGAAACGACGGCGGCGGCAGCGTCAGGTGCTTCTTCATGATCGACGGAATCGACGAACCCTTGAACGGCACATCGCCGGCGAGCATCTGGTAAAGAATGATTCCCAGGCTGTAGATGTCGGCGCGGGCATCCGGCTCATCGTCCGACCACTGCTCCGGCGCCATATAAAAAGGCGAACCCATCAAGCCGCTGGTCTTGGCCTGCACAAACAGAACCCAGCAGTTCACCGGACTTAATCTTCGCCAAACCGAAATCGAGGATCTTCAAGCCTTCGGAGACCGACTGGCCCTGCTGCGTCATGATGTTCAGCGGCTTCAGGTCGCGATGCACGATGTTCTGTTTGTGCGCCGCTCCGACTCCGGCCCCAATCGCGCGACGCGAATTCCAAGGCCCGCTCCGGCGCCATCACTTTTCTTCCGCCAGAATGTCCTGAAGTGACTGTCCGCTAACAAACTCCATCACCAGAAACGGCATCGTGCCGCGCACCACGCCAAAGTCGGTAACCGGCGATAATGTTTTGATGACGGATGGCTGCGGCAGCCAGCGCTTCCTGACGAAACCGCGTGACCAGCATCGGATCGTTGCCGACGAGATCCGGCAGGATCACTTTGATAGCGTGGGACGTTTTGAGAAAGATGTGTCGGGCCTGAAAGACGACTCCCATGCCGCCCTGGCCCAAGTCGCCGCTCGAGTTGGTAACGCGCATCGAGTGATGGGTTCGCCAAGCAGCGATGGCGTGGTGGCATCGCCGTCCTGCGGACAGTGGTTGACTTCGTCAGGGAAACAGCGCCTACAGGCTGGACATTCTTTCATTTATCGGCTCGGTACCAAGCGGAACGACGGCAAGAAGGATTCCGCAACAACAAACCTCGGCAACGATAGCAGTCGCGGGCTGATTCTAGCGGCTGCGGTTTGAGCAAGCAACCAACAAATGCTGTTGCGGCAGACGCTTCTGTGGCCGCCATGCGCGCTCGTCCGAGCGACACACTTCTGAGAACTGAGCCCGCACCTGAGCGGCAGCATGATTTGCTATATTTCGGGGCATACGAGTCCTGCCGAACAGCTAGCAGCGGCGACGCTACTTCGATCACCACATTCACCAACCGCTGCGGCACGACGATGACTTTGACGACCTCATGGCCATCGATCAAGGCGCGAATCTTCTCATCGTTGAGGGCAGCCGTGCGCAGTTCTGCTTCCGAGACTTCCGGCGAAGCCAGCAGCGCGCGAACGCAGTTTTCCGTTTACCTGAATCGGAATTTCGAGTTCGTCTCGCTCCGCGCCAACTCCGCGATCAGCCTGCGGCCAGCGTCCGGATTTCAGCAGCCCGCCCGGTATGGCCCAAGTGCTGCCACATCTCCTCGGCAACGTGCGGCGAGAAGGGCGCGAGCATCAGCACCAGCGATTCCAACGCCTCGCGCACGACAAACACGTCCGGCGTCGGATGCGGTGGCGGGTTCAGCCTCAAAGGCGCTGAGCTTCGTTGAACAACTCCATCAACGCCGCCACGATCGTGTTCAAATGGCAGACTCTTCAAAGTCGCTCGTCACCTTCGCAATCGTCTGGTGAGTCTTGCGGCGTAACGCGCGCGCGCCACGCCACTCGGTTCATCGGCGATCCACATCCGGCGCTGCCGTCCCGTGCTGTTTGCCAAACGCTCGTGCCAGCGCCACACCATCGTGTAAACGCGTCGCAGAAATCTGACCGCGCCCTCAATGCCGCTCTCCAGCCAGCGCAGCTCATTTTCGACCGGCGCCGCGAAGAGCACGAACAGGCGCGCCGCGTCAGCGCCAAACGCCGCGATCATCTCGTCAGGATCGACGCCGTTACCGAGACTCTTCGACATGGCCTTCCAGTCGTCCGTGCCTTCGACGCGATTCGTGACCATTCCCTGCGTCAGCAAACGCTTCTTCACCGGCTCGTCAAACGAAACCAGTCCGAGGTCGCGCATGAACTTGGTCCAGAAGCGCGTGTAGATCAAATGCATGACTGCGTGTGAGTCGCCGCCGATGTATTGATCGACCGGCGTCCACTGTTTGGCGATCTCCGGATCGAATGGCGCCGACTCGTTGCGCGGATCGCAGTAGCGGAAGAAGTACCACGATGAATCCACGAACGTGTCCATCGTGTCGGTCTCGCGTTTCGCGACGCCGCCACACTGCTGGGCAGGTCGTGTTCACAAAGTCCGCCACGCCTGCAAGCGGAGATTCACCTGAACCGGTAAACTCCGCGTGATCGGGCAAGCGGACCGGCAGATCCTTTTCAGGCACCGGAACCATGCCGCACTTGTCGCAGTAAATAATCGGAACCGGCGCGCCCCAGAATCGTTGCCGCGAAACACCCCAGTCGCGAATGCGATAGGTGACGGCCGCCTCGCCAAAACCGTGCTCTTCGGCGTGCTGGGCCATCGTCGACGATCGCGTCCGCGGAAAGCTTTGCCGCTCCAGTCTGCCGGAGTTAACCAGGATGCCGTAGTCCGTAAAGGCATGCGGCATCGCGATCGATTGATCCTCGCTCAAGGATCATGCGTGATCGATTCCTGCTTCGTGCGAGATGCGTTCGATCACGCGACGGATTGGCAGCGAATACTTTTGCGCGAACTCGAAGTCGCGCTCGTCGTGCGCCGGCACGCTCATCACCGCGCCCGTGCCATACTCAATCAGCACGTAGTTGGCGACCCAAACAGGCACGCTTTCACCGCTGAACGGATTGACGGCGAGCACACCGGTGTTGATGCCCTCCTTCTGCTCATCTTCCTCGACGAGTGCGGCCGCGCGCAGCTTTCTCCGTCTTGACCCGGCGCGCAAACGCCATCACTTCATCCTTCAGCGGAGACGCTGCCAGCAGTTCATCAATCAGCGGATGCTCAGCTGAAAGCACGACGGCGGTAGCGCCGAAGATCGTGTCGATGCGCGTGGTGAACACACGAATCTTCTTGTCGCTGTCCTTCACGGCGAAGTCGATGATAGGCGCCTTCGCTGCGCCCGACCCAGTCGCGTTGGCGCTTGAGCACCTTCTCCGGCCAGGTGCTTTCGATTTGTCTTGATGTCCGCGACGAGTTGTTCCGCGTATTCAGTGATCCGGAAGAACCACTGCTCGAGATCGCGCTTCTCCACCTGCGGCGCCGCAACGCCAACAGACGCCGCCCGACGACTGTTCGTTGGAAAGTACGGTGCCCTCGTTGGGACACCAGTTGACCGGCGACTTCTTCTTGTAGGCCAGCCCGCGCTCATACATTTTCAGGAAGAACCACTGGTCCCACTTGTAATACTCCGGCCGGTGCGCGGCGATTTCACGCTGACCAGTCATAGCTGACGCCGAGCCGTTTCATCTGCCCGCGCATGTGCACGATGTTTTCTTTCGGTCCACTCGCGCGGATTAATGCCGCGCTTGATCGCCGCCTGTTCGGCCGGCTGCCCAAAACTGTCCCAACCAATCGGATGCAGCACGTTGAAGCCGCTGCAGACGCTTGTACCAGGCGAGCGCGTCGCCGATGGCGTAGTTGCGCACGTGGCCCATGTGCAGAAAGCCCGACGGGTAGGGCAACATCTCGAGACAATAAAACTTCGGCCGCGGGTCGTCTTCAGTAGGCTGAAAGCTTTGGTCTCGCTCCCAATGCTGCTGCCACTTGCTTTTCTATGTTGTTCCGGGAAAATATTTTTCGTCCATGATTGTCCTGTCCTAACGGTGTCTACACTTAACACGAATTATTTGTAACGCAAACCGTCGAGCTTGCGATCCTGCCGTGTAGCCTGATCGCGCAACGCCTGGCCCGCGTAGCCCAAACTGCCAGTTTGCGCTACGAATTGTCAGTAGAGAGTTCGCCGCTCCGCTAGAGCGCGCGTCAGAATGCGCGACGCAGAAGCGGCACCGTTAGGGAGGAGTTTCGAGACTGGCTGAAAATTCTTCATCGTTCTTAGTGCTCCGGCAGTATCCTAACGCAGGACTTTGCTTTCTTGTCATCCTAACCCGTCACGAAGTACAAAGCTTCAAACTTGATTTGTGGTCGTGTCTATGGTTTGGGCTTCGCCACCGCGCGCGGCAAGCTCACGGACTGCCGCAGCCGAACTATCACTTTGGGCTCCAGGCCGATGTTAGTCGAAAGACCTAAGAAACTCCTTCGAGGCCTCGGCAGTCACGAGACTTGCGCGCGCCTGAGCACGGCAAAGCCGTAAGCCATAGTGCTTAACACTCAATTACCGCGCCTCCGTACTAGCCGTCTAATCTTGTGAGGCTTGGTCCTTCAACAAACGAGCGCAGCAGGTTCAGGTTCTTCAAGTCGGCCCTTGATCGTCGTAAGGCGTTTCCAGAATGAAGGCCGCGTGGGCGAGCTTGGGATGCTGGGCCACGCGCCGCAGCGCATCACTGCCGATGTGGCCCTCGCCGATGTGCCAGTGGCGATCGACGCGAGAATTGTAAGCGGCGCGAGAGTCGTTAAAATGAATGGCGCGGACGTTCCTTGTCCCGACGGTGCTCTTGAGTTCTGTTAATCAGGGCTTCCAAACCATCCTGCTCGCGGATGTCGTAGCCGGCGGTGAAGGCGTGCGGCGGTGTCAAAGCAAACGCCGAGCGGAAGCTTCCGGGCAGGCATCCATGATTTCGCGCAGATGCTCGAAGCGGTGGTCCGATGCACTTCACCTTGTCCCGCAGTGTTCTCCAGAAGAATTTTCAACCCGCCAGAACTTCAAGCGCCGGCAAGCAAACTTAAGGCTCCCCAGCGCACGTGCGTATGCCGTCGGCTTCACAAGCCCCGCGCGCACTGCCTGGATGGACAACAGATAATCGGCGCCACAGCAGAATTGCCCGCTCAACTTCTTCGCGAAACAGAAGCGCCGCGACTTTTGCAGCATTTCTTCATCAGCTGCAGCGAGGTTCACCAGATAGTTGCAGTGGATGACGACCGGATTGAGTTTAGTAAGCCGCGCGTGTCTTGCGAAATAAAGAGATGTCTTCCGCCGTGAGCGGCTTGGCCATCCAGCCGCGAGGATTACGCGAGAAGATTTGAACCGTATCGCAGCCCGTATCTTTAGCGACAAGCAGCGCCTCGTGTAAGCCGCCTTTGATCGGGGCATGGAAACCAGTCCGTGGTCTGCGCGCGACTCTCCCTCGATCGATGCTCTCGTGACATAAAAAAAGCGACGGGCTGAGAACGCCTGTCCTACTCGTTCGCTTTCATTACGCGCAGCATGTTCCGCCAAGAATCTTATCGACGTCGGTTTCTGAATAGCCGCGTCGTAATACAACTCGCGCGTAAAGGTTCGGCAGTTGGGAGAATATCAGCCAGGTCGCTGAGCGTTGACTGCACGCCATCAGAGTCAGAACCACATCCCAACGTGATCAACTCCCACCAGTTTCACTACGTGATCGATATGATCAACCAGGCGCCAGACTGCGACCGGCGGCAGTCGTTTCGCAAACTCCTCGCGTCTCACTCGATCGCGCGCGAGCTTTTGTGCGCGACGTCGCCCTTCTCATCATCGGAAGCGCGTTGAACTTCGGCAGAGATTTCGGCGTCAACTTTCGTTTTCTTTTCGCTCCACGCCTCGGCTCGAGGTGTTCGGGATAGAAGATCACGTTTACGACACCGCCGGTCTTTGCGATCGCCTGAATCATGTCATCCGTGAGATTCCGCGAAACGTTGGCGATCGCTCGGCAACCGGAATGTGTCGCAATCACGGGTTTGGTTGAAGTATTGACGATGTCCCAAAACGTTTTGTCGGAAACGTGGGAGACGTCGACCATCATGCCAAGCCGGTTCATTTCACGAACGACAGCGCGGCCAAAATCATTCAACCCGCGCGTCTTACCCACATCGTCACCGGACGAACCGGCCCAACTCAAGCTCTCCGTCCAGGCGGGCGAGCATATAGCGCACTCCAAGGTTGTAATAGCGCTCGACGTTCTCGATCTTCTCGTCGATCGCATAGCCGCCCTCCAGACCGGCCAATGCAGCCAGTTTTCCTCTGAGCTAATGCGGCTTATGTCGGCAGCCGTAGTCGCGAACTGCCAGGGTCTCAGGATGGCGTTCCGCTAACGCACGTACTGCGGCAATCTGGTCATCAGCCCGCTTCATCGCCGTCCGGCCGCCGCCACCAAACAATTGAGGCTCAGCCCAGATCGAAAAAATTGGGCGTCGAGTCCCCTTCGCGAGCGCGAACCGAATCAAAGTGGCCGTTAGGGAAGGCGTTGGGACAGATCCACGTGTTCATCCAGCAGACGTTGCGGCGTGTCGGCGTGCATATCGATGGCAAATGGCTCGCCGATGAATGGCGTTCACATCATCCGATGTTTGCGGGGTTGCACTGGTTGGGGTGTTAGTTTTTTCAGTCATGCGACCAGTTGGTATAAAGGACGGAAAACAGAATGAGTGCGACAAAAGTCAGATAATGAATCGGGCGTTCAATAAAGCTCCCCGAACGAGACATCGAAGGCGGCCTGCGAATCAAAGGCGTCCTGAGCTTCACCGGAAAGCGCGACGGATTAGTGGTCTTTGCTAATTGCTGAAGCATTTTTGATGTTACTTTGCGAACCTTATTGAATCAAGTGTGGACTAAACGCGGCCTTGCCAAGAAAGTAGGCTTACTGTATCGTGCGAAGTTCTCGATAACTGTTTGGTAAGCACCGCCCCAACCTTCTGAAAGGAACCGGTCTTCCTGTAAAATAGGTTTACAAGAAACCGTTTCCGTGCGACTTGAATTTAGACTTCCCTCGCTGCTGGTTCCTGATATTGATCGTGAAGGAGAAGAACACCATGTTCTCAAACGAAGACAAAAGAAAAACATAGCAACTCCGCAAATTTGTGATGTCGTTTGGCACGACGGCGAGTTCATCGCCTGGAACGACGCGCGCGTGCACGTGATGTCTCACGTTCTTCACTATGGCTCGAGTATCTTTGAGGGCATACGTTGTTACGCGACCAAACAAGGTCCGGCAGTCTTTCGTTTGAAGGAACACATGCAGCGCTTTCTGAATTCGGCGAAGATCTATCGCATGGATCACAACTCGAACTTTGGAACAGTTGTGCGACGCCTCGGTCGAGTTAGTGAGACGCAGCGGCTTGGAACAGTGCTATATCCGACCCATCCTCTTCCGCAGTCTTGACGAGGAGCACCCCGCTTTCGGAGTCAATCCGTTTCCTAACCCATTGGCCTGCTACATTGGCGCCTGGGACTGGGGCAAATATCTCGGTGACGAAGCGATCGAAAAGGCGTTGATGTTTGCGTCTCGACCTGGAACCGTCTGACGCCAAACTCCATGCCGGCGATGGCCAAGAGCGGCGCAAACTACATGAACTCTCAGCTCATCAAGATGGAAGCGCTGCTCAACGGCTTTGCTGAAGGTATCGCGCTTGATGATCGCGGCTATGTTTCGGAAGGCTCGGGCGAAAACATTTTCACGGTCAGCAATGAGATCGTACTGACGCCGCCACTCTCATCGTCGATCCTGGCGGGAATTACCCGCGACAGCGTGATTCAAATCTGTCACGAGTTGGGAATTATCGTGAAAGAACGAAGCATTCAGCGCGCCGCCCTTTACGTGGCTGACGAACTCTTCTTCTCCGGCACTGCCGCCGAAATCACGCCCATCCGCTCCGTCGATCGCATCACGGTTGGCGCCGGCGGGCGCGGTCCGATAACTGAAAAGATTCAGAAAGCCTTTTTCGAAATCACGAAAGGCGAACGCAAGGCGCCCGGCGACTGGCTCACTTATGTGAACGCAGCCAAAGGCGCACAACCGGGCAACAACGGCTCGGAGCCTCAAACGGCAACGAATGTGAGCGTCCCCAATCAAGCGGCCGAGCCCGTGATGAAGTTTCAGACGGCCGGTAACGTAATCGAATAAAGCGCATCCTTCCGAGGATAGTAGGAGGCAGCGAGCGAGGCAACTTGCTCGCTGTTTTTGTTTCCCGGACCAATCAAGTGATTTGCTGGGACCGCGGGCGTCCCGCCCGCAAACGCGCCGAAGGCGCGCAGTCATTCAGCAATAGAATCCGGTTAGTTTTCGCGCTTCGCGCTCATTGCGGGCGGGACGCCGCGGACCCAGCAAATCACTTGATCGGCAGAATTTCAAACTGACCACTGCAGTGATAAGCGTTGACGCTGTTAGTTCTTACAAGCTATATTCAACGAGCATTATCCGGCCACGGGCTGCGGTAATGTGCATCCCAGGTCTAACAAAGCGCCCCTTACAGCGCGAAATCACATAAAGCCGCTAACCAGATTTTCCAAAGTTCGAAAGGTCCATCCTTCTATGCCCATCAAAATTGACGATCTGCTACGTGTTGCCTGCAGTCATGGCGCCTCGGACCTCCATCTCAAAGTCGGAGCCTTTCCCGTCATGCGCATTGCCGGTGACCTTCACCCCTTGCTGATGCTCCTCGGCTCAAGCCCGAAGACACGCTCGACATGGCATTTGCCATGATGTCGAATCGCCAGAAGCAACGCTTCAAAGAAGTTTCTGAAGTTGACATCGGCTATGGCGTCAAAGAGCTGGGAAGATTTCGCGCCAACATCTTTCAACAGCGCGGTAGCGTGAGCGTCGTGCTTCGCGTGATCCCGGACAAAACAAGGGCCGCAGCGGAACTTGATTGCCGCCGATAATCGATCGCATCACCGAGGAGCGTCGCGGGCTGATCCTGGTGACCGGCTCAACGGGCTCGGGTAAATCCACCACGCTGGCTGCGATGATCGACAGAATCAATGCGCGGCGCAGCGGGCACATCGTGACAATCGAAGACCCGATCGAATTTCTACACAAAGACAAGCTATCGTTTGTGACACAACGTGAGGTCGACGTCGACACCAGGTCCTTTGCGGAAGCGTTGCGCGGAGCTTTACGACAGGATCCCGACGTGATCCTCGTCGGTGAAATGCGCGACAACGAAACAATTGAAACTGCCCTGACGGCAGCCGAGACTGGTCACCTCGTCTTATCAACCCTGCACACGCTTGATGCGACGGAAACCGTCATGCGTATCGTCTCTCGTTTCCAGCACACCAACAGAAGTCTGTGCGCATTCAGCTCGCCGGTATTCTTAAGGCGGTTGTCTCGATGCGACTGGTCCGCGCCGCAAAAGGCGCGGGACGCGTACCTGGCAGTTGAAGTAATGGTCTCAACTGCTCTGATTCGAGACTACATAGTCAATGAAGAAAAAGACGTCTCTGATTCGTGAGGCAATTGCCGCCGGAGCTTCGCAGTATGGCATGCAAACTTTTGATCAGTCGCTATTCCATCTCGTTCAGGCTGGACTGATCTCGATGGAAGAAGCTCTGCACAATGCCACGAACGTTGACGAGTTTAGGATGCGGACCTCAGGCATACTCTCAGCCGAGCAGGCAATGACAACTATGCGTCCTGCCGCAAGCCCAGCCCCGGTGGTTTCCAAGACTGTAAATATGGAAGATATCTTTGTAAAACACTGAGGGAAGGCAGGAGGCAGAGGCAGGAGAGGCAGAAGGCAGAAAACTAACCTGCATTCTGCTTTCTGCCTTCTGCCTTCTGCCTTCTGCCTTCTGCATTCTGCCTCTGCCTTCTGCTTTCTGCCTTCTGCTTTCTGCCCTCTGCTTTCTGCCTTCTGCATTCTGCCCTCTGCTTTCTGCCCTCTGCATTCTGCTCGCACTGCTTTCTGCTTTCTGCTTCTGCCTTCTGCCTTCTGCCTTCTGCCAGCCTACTGCTCCGCCTCCGCCAGTCTCGAGAGCGGCGGCAGCGGCAAGCCAAAGTTTTGCGGATTCTCGCCGATGATGGCAGCCGCAAAGAAACTCGGGACGTAGTGAGCGCCCTCATTTCTAAAGGCGTCGTCGAGCTTCGTCGCGATGTCGCGCAAACAGGGTCCAGAAATTTCGTTCGTAGTTTTCCGCACCTCTAAGTTGCCGTAGATTATTCCGCACTGATTCCGCACCACGGTTATAACTCAGCAAGACGAGCGTCATGCTTTGCGAATCTTCGCCTAGTTCAGCCATGCTGTCCGCCATGTAGTCGCAGCGGCCGGCGTCATCTTTTCCACGTCGTCACATATCCTGGCGCGCGACGCCATAGCGATCCGCAGTCTGCGGCATGAACTGAAACAATCCCCTCGCTCCAATAGTGTTTTCGTAACAGCTGCGATAAGCCGACCTCGATCACCGGCAAATAAATGCCGATGATGATCGGAACCTTGCGCGCTGCAAACGAACGCGCAATCAAGGGCACGTGATGATCGAGCCCCAGGCATAGACGTCGTTGATACTCTCGAGCCCAGATCGGCTGACGTGCGGTCGCGATCCGCATATCGATCCACGTATGACTTGATGACCCGCACCGCCTCACCATTAAGCTTTACCGGACGGTCGCCCATCATCATTGAGATCCGCTGTTCCTGTTGATCTACAAAATCCAATTGTTCCGCCTCGTTCATCTGCGAATAAAGCTTGCCGCTTGTCTCGGTCGTGGCTGCGGCTGATGACCCAGGAGCTCGCCAGCTCGGCCGCTTCGGAACGCCGGTAAATAATGCTTCCTGCTATCGCAGCTACCAAACACGATGACGAGGACGAGCAACGGCCAGGGAATATCGACGCGGCAAAGAACGCGCTGGCCAGCCTGCTGGAGGCGTGGGCTTCGTGCCTGCCGAGTTTGATCGCGGAAACGGTCAGGTGAGGTTGATTATTGAGTTGTTCTCTCACCCGCTTCAGCTCGCCAAGCAACTCACTAGCTGAGCCAAGGCGATCTGTCATTTCTTTGCGTAGACAACTATTGACGGTTTGCTCGAGAAGGAATGAAACGGTGTATTGCTCGCCGGCGACTTCGGAAAGCGGTGCCGGATCGCGATGCAAGATGGCGACAATCGTATCCATGCTGGTTGCGCCTGTGAAAGGCAGTCGTTGCGCCAACATCTCATAGACCACGACACCCAGACTCCAGATATCAGTCTCGCTCATCGACTGGAAGGCCGCGTGCCTGTTCTAGGCGACACATATAGCCCGTCGTCCCCAACAAAAGACCCGCTTCCGTATGGGTTCCGTTCCCGGTTGCTCTTCACCCTGATCACCCCGCGTTTCAGGCTCCATCAGTTTCGCGATGCCGAAATCCAAAATCTTCACTAGTCCATCCGCGCGTCGCATTATGTTTTCGGGCTTGATGTCGCGATGCACGATGCCGGTAACATGAGCGGCGACCAGCGCCGAGCAAATCTGTTCGGCGGTGTCCAAAATCTCATCAAGCGACAATTGCTGATTCGCGAGCAACTGGCGAGATTGTCGCTCCGTCAATAAACTCCGTCTGCGATGTACCTTGATGCCTGCTGCCTCACCCACTTCGTGAATGGTCAGGATGTTTGGATGATTCAAAGCCGAGACAGCTTTCGCTTCTCTTTGAAACCGGCGCAGGCGCCCATCATCTGAGGCAAAGTAAGCCGGCAATATCTTAAGAGCAACGAGACGATCAAGCCTGGAATCTTGCGCAAGATAGACTTCACCCATGCCTCCGCCACCCAGCCGCTTGACGATCGTGTAAGGACCAATCTCGTGTCCAATCTTGTCAGCGATATCACTGCCGACAAGGATGTGCGCATCCTGTGAGATTGCCGGTTGCTCGATAAAATCGCCGGCCTCGTCGTAAGGCGTTGACTAATGAGGTCGCTTCGTCCAGCAATTGCCTATCGCCGGCGCAGGCCGCGTCAAGCGAAGGAGGCACGATCCTGCGGCGGGCGATCTATCGCCTCTGCAACACCGCCTCCACTTTTTGCCATTGTTCCGGAGTCATGTGATTCAAGTGAATAGTGAAAGTGAAGAGTGAAAAGTAAAGCTTAGGCAGAAACTGCTTTCGTTCTTCTAGCTAACTTTTCACCATTTACTATTCACTTTTCACTGCTTTATACAGCCACGCTTTAGCGGCGCGCCAATCACGTCGTACGGTCATCGGGGAAACTTCCAGAACCTTTGCCGTCTCCTCGAGACTCAACCCGCCGAAGTAGCGCAGCTCAACGACGCGGCTCTTGCGGGGATCGAGTCTTGCCAGTTCATCCAAAGCTTCATCAAGCGCCAACAGTTCCGCCGCACGCGGCTGCGACATCAATCCCACTTCTGAAATTGCGACCTCAAAAGGAACCCGCTCAGTCTCGCCACCGTGTTTGACATATTGTCGGCGGCGCGCGTGGTCAATCAGAATCCGGCGCATCACCTGCGCGGTCACTGCGTAGAAATGCGCCCGATTCTGCCAAGTGATGTTCGCCGAACCCGCTAGTCGCAGGTATGCTTCATTTACCAGCGCCGTCGTTTGCAACGTTTGGCCTTCGCGCTCGCGCTGCACATACCGATGCGCAATACGCCGAATTTCGTCATACACCAACGGGGTCAACCGATCGAGCGCGGCCTTGTCTCCCTGGCCCCATTCGATTAGCAGTCCCGTTAGATCATCGGCGTTGACGGTCATCATCGGGCGAGATTCTAACATCGCTTGTCCGGCAGAATTTAGCTCGTGACAAACTAAATTTTATCGCACAAGCGATGAACACTTTCGTTTCTTTTTCTCGCTAGCAGTCTGAGTAGCTGAACACTCTCATTCAGATTTCTCGCTTAAACTAGTAGGCGGAACATTTAAGACCGTCCCGGTTAGCTTGAATCAAACAGATGAGGAACAAGAAATGAAACTTCAAAAATGCTGCTATTACTTCTGGCCCTTTTCCTTTCTTTAACCACCAACTCGCAGAAGGTGAGTGCGCAAACGACAGCCTCGGCCCGCATCTATCAACAGATGACACAAAGCGAACGGTCTGAGTTTATCGCCTCCCAGGCGCAACGCATCGCCAACGAAATGTCAGGAAGGAATTACGAATTTACACCCGCCTTCGTAGAAGATATTCAGCAGGCCGTGAATCAATACTCGAGGCGTCTCGGCACAGAGCTGGCGACACCAGTTTAGGAAAACGTGACTTGCACCTCGTCTTCCAGCGCGGTCAGGCGCAGGCCCCTTTGCTCATTACCTCATTTAAGACGCGCAACCTTTCGCCGCTCATCGGTCTCTACATTCCCTGGATAGAGTCGGAGTACGAGAACATTCAGTCGCCAAACTCAATGGGCGCCGTTGGCATGTTTCAGTTTCTTCCGAAGACTGGAGAACGATTCGGTCTATCCGCGGAAGACCTGTTGGACGTCGGCAAATCCGCTGACGCCGCTGCGCGTTACATCACCGATAGCCTCGATAAGTTCAAGGACGATCCGATGAAGGAAGCGCTGGCGCTGCTGGCATACAATCGAGGAGAACAGCAGACGGCTCGGGATCTGAAATTTCTTGTTAACGAGCAAAACAAACAGTGCAGTATCTGCGCCCTGACCGCCGATCGCAGCAAACTCGATGAGACATTTCGCTCCGAGAACGTCTACTACGTTCCGCGCTTCTTTGCAGCGGCGATCATCGGCGAGAACCCGGCAGCCTTTGGTTTGCAATCGCCACCGCTGTCATCTTATTAAATCAGCGCTCAGCTGACTTTTAACGTCGCATTACCGGACATCTCCGCGCGCCAATCTTCCTGAGAGCCAAGTAATGGACTTCAGTATCAAGGTCGATTGACGCGCATGCGGCGCATTACACGCACACCGGCGCGCCAGTCTTCGTTGATATCGAAGCGATAGATTTCGATGTCGGGATCAATTGAGCGCGCCAGCGCGGTAAATGCGGGATGGACTCGAAGGGTCGGCGCCACCAGGTAGACGAGCGGCGATTCATTGCTGATCTTTCTATCGCCGAAGAGTTTGGCGCGCGTGATATGGCCACGGCGTCGGTGAGCCTCAACGCGTTGCCAATAGTCAACTCCCTGCAATACATGCTCGCGCGCCTCCGCAACTTTCAACTCAATTACCACGAGTCGTCCATCCTGCCTGAGCGCCAGCAGATCAACTGGACGAACCCCGAGCACGCCGCCTCGAGCGGTCCTGAATTGCGCGTGCAACGGCGCGATTATCAGGCCGGGATCGAGGCGCGTGATATCGCGGCGCAGCAGCGATTCGAGCCAGGCTTCCGCAGCGTTTCGGTAGAGCGCGTGGTGATGGTCGGAAGTCTGGGCCGTTCGGTGAGTCAGCAATTCGGTCAAAAGATTTCGCCATTCGTTCTCAGGTGTTTTCGTCCAGCAGTCGCCGCCGGATGCTCTCGACGCCAAACCATAGTCGTTCAGTTTCCATTACGCGACGAACTCGCGCGAACGGCAATCCGAAGTAACGAAGAGTTTCACCATGCCGCGCCTTAACGACGTCAATCGCGTCAGGCGCCAGATCGATAAGACGCTTCGCAATCTCGCTCGACTCGCCGGCCGGAACGGGCGGAAAACGAGCCAGTCGCCGCTTCCATAAATCTTCACGTGCAGGCACGTCCACCAGCTTCATCTCCGTCAATTGCTGATCGACTTCGAAAACGGCTACAGCCGCGCGCAGACTCTGGCGCAACATGGCGACTCGTTGAACTATCGGCTTAACCAGATCGCTCTCGACTGCGAGCCAGAGCTGTTGAATGTAAGGAGGCCGTGCACGCTCCCCAGTGCGCTTGAACCACAACAGCGCCGCAGCGAGAAATGCGTCAGCGTCATTCGCTTTGCTTGCGGCAACCGATCCGGTAACTGCAAGTCGCTGATGTTTTTGTCGCAAAAGAATGCGAGCATAACGCCCCGGCTGTCCACGTCGCGCGCCCGGGCTCAGTGAGGCCCGTTCGAGTTTCGCTCCGGATTGAATTGAACAGGCAAGCTCACCCAGCTGAACTGAACGCTTTTGGCGCGCAGTCTTTACGGTCAAGGCGATAGCGCTGGCGGCGGCGCGTGGCACCAGTTCAATTAACGGCCGCTCCGCTTCCCATTCGGCGTGAGGCCCTGAGGTTAACTTCTCGCCCGCCAATTCCCAGTCGAAAATCTTCCACGCACGACTTCCTTTGAGTCCAACTGGTCAGAATCAGGCGTCCATAAGCGACGGCGATATCCAACCTCGTCCCTTCTCAGCGCGTGCGATTCCCCGCCGTTGAGCGTGCAAAACCACTCGGCATGTGCGCTGCCAGCAATTCGGCGATTCTCAAGCGAGCTGCTTTCGATGCGAGCTGGTGTGTTAACGCGTTCAGACATATTTCTCGAGTGCTCCAGCGTCCAGCCAAACTCTTGCGCGACCGATCAGCAGCCCGCGATGCAAGACTTGCACGCGGTTAGCTCCGCGAAAGAAGTGTTCCTTCTGGTATGTGCCCGCCGTATACGAAGTACGTTCCCTTCTGCGGATAGACGGTGAAGTGGGAGCATGCGGCCAGGGCACTTCGCGCGGATCTGCTTTAGGGGCAGCAACGGTCACCTCCGGAAATCGGTCGAACTAAAGATCTGTGTCGAATCTAAAGCGGTGTCGTGGCTTCGCTTGCCACCGCACTCCAAAGAGTTAGCGGAATCGAGGGTGTAAAGCGGTTCCGGTAGGGTGTTTCGTCGTTACTTCTACCGTGTGCTACCATTTTTAGTCAATCAATTCCAAGCAATAATTTGCTAACAAACGATCAATGAAAAACGTCTATCTTGCAGCATCCGTGCGTACGCCCATCGGCCGCTTTGGTGGCGACGCTGGCGTCATGGACGGCCGCAGATCTTGGTGTGGCCGCGGCTAAGGCTGGTTTTGAACGCGCGGGCTTGCGCCCCGATCAGATTCAACAGTCGATCTGGGGTTGCGCTCGACAGGCCGGCGGCGGACTCAAACGTAGCGCGCCAGATTACCTATCGCGCGGATGTGCCCGAGGCGGTGCCGGCGTTCACAGTCAATCAGGCATGCGGCTCAGGTTTGCAGGCCATCATGTTGGCGGCGCAACAAATCATGCTCGGCCGCGCAGATATCGTGCTCGCGGGCGGCACGGAGAGCATGTCACGCGTCCCTTATTTTGCTGAGGGAGCGCGCTGGGGAATGCGGATGGGCAACACGGAACTCGTCGACGGCATGTACCGCGACGGCTTCAACGATCCGTTGTCAGGGTTGGTGATGGGCGAGACTGCGCGAAAACCTCGCGCGTCAGTACGAGATTTCGCGAGCCGAGCAAGACGAGTATGCGCTTCGTTCGCAGCAACGCGCGCGCAGGCGGCGATTGATTCAGGACGATTTGATGAGGAAATTGGTTCTTTGAAATCAAAGGCCGCAAGGGTGAAACGACTCAACTTCGCTCGCGACGAGCACGCGCGGGCGGGTACAACTGAGGCAGGACCTCGCCAAGCTGGCGCCGGTGTTTTCCAAAGCCGGGACCGTTACGGCCGGAAACTCGTCAGGAATAACAGACGGAGCCGCGGCGGTACTTGTACTGAGCGAAGCTGCACTGGAAAGATCGGGTGTCCAGGCTGAAGCGAGAATTGTTGATTACGAGGTCACCGGTGTGGCGCCTGAGATTATGGGAATTGGGCCAGTGCCGGCGATCAGGTCTTTGTTGGCAAGACAGCAGCTTTCGCTTACCGACATCGATCTCATCGAACTGAACGAAGCATTCGCCGCGCAGGTCATAGCGTGCGATCGCGAGCTGGAGTTTGATCCAGACCGGCTAAACGTAAATGGCGGCGCGATCGCGTTAGGTCATCCCATCGGATGCACCGGCGTGCGCGTTACGACGACGCTGCTGCATGAAATGAAAAAGCGCGGCGCCAGGTTGGGACTGTCGACTCTTTGCGTCAAGCGGAGGCATGGGACTGGCATTGCTGGTCGAACGAGTCTTGAGCATCGCGCGGGTTCAAGCACGTCAAGGTTTAAGTTAGGCTCCTGACGGAACCCAAGCAGAAGCTTGAATTCTGAACTACTTTGCGTGTTTCGCAAGTTGGGGCAGTTAAATCAGCAGGCCAACCTCAGGATGGCGGAATGGCAACTAACACTCTGCGTTAAATCAAAGACAGTGGCTCGGGTGGGCCAAATCCAGGAAAGGGTCTTTCTATCGTGAAAACTAGTATTCTCAAGTTAATTACAGCAGCATTGTTGCTCACCGTTGGCGTTTCCGTGATTGGCCTGGCGCAGCGAAATCGTCTGACAACCGGCACGAAAGCAGCGCCGACCTTATTGTCTGCTCTACCCCCGTCTGACGCCGTCGCAATCATCAACGTAACCCGCGTAATCAACGAGGCGCTACTCCAAACTCCTCGCCGAGAATCCGGCGAAGTTAGCCGAAGTCACAAACGAGTTGGCCAGGTTTAAGACGCAGACGGGTCTCTGACCCTCATTCGTTCGAACAAGTTGCAATTGGCCTTAGTTACAAATATCCGCGCGAAGGCATCACCAAGGTTTCAACAGTGGCCCTGGCGCGCGGCACCTTTAACGCCGGAGGCTTGGTGGCGGCCGGCAGGTTAGCGACGAATGGGAAATACGCGGAACAGAAGTATCAAGGGAAAACGATTTACATCTACAGCCTTGAACGTCAAGTCAGGCTATTGGGTTTATGGGATATGAAGGTGCGCGACCTGGCAGTCACTGCGCTGGATGGCAACACGCTTGCCCTGGTGATCTTGAAGCCGTGCGTGGCGCTATTGACGCGACCCGGGCAGGAAAACACCCCAATCGCCGAGTTGCTGGCCCTCGCCAGCCGTGACCCAAACGCAATTGTCGGCTTCGGTGGCAACGTTTCGCCAAAGCTGCTGGAAAACTTGAGTCTGACTAACGATACGATCGCGCGTGAATTGACCGCAGTTCGGCAGCTTTATGGCACGCTCGGTATGACCAGCGACGACCTCGAGGTAATGTTGACGGCACGCACGGTCGATACTTACTCCGCAAAGAATCTGGGCGACACTCTTGAGGGATTGAAACAGCTAGGTGGATTGTTTATTAACCGGTTGACGGGAGCGAAAGGCACGCTGGCAAGAAGCGCGCTGGAGAATTTGAAAGCCACCACAACGGGCAACGAACTTCAGGTCAGGACAGCAGTCGCCCAGTCGCAGGTGGCGCCTTTGTTAAAGTGATGAGGGTTTCCTAGTTCCAGGTTCCGAGTTTCAAGGTCTGAGAACTTGCAAACCTGGAACCTGGAACTATCCCTATCTGGTTGGAATCGGAAATCGCGGACGGGGCTGAGGGGGCAATCTCGGGTTCGCTCTCCTCCAAGACTATTCAGCACGTCCGTGTAGACTCTTTATCTTTCCGTCCTGCTTCATCCGCTGCTGAACCGCGCTGATGTAGTCCTCGTAAATCTGACTTTGCTTACCGGAGAGCATAGCCTGCTTCAACTGCTCTTTTTGTTTGTCAAACTCAGCAAGATCAGCTTCATGGCGATTTGTGACCCCCAGAACGACAAAGGTGTCTCCAACCTTTAGTGGGCTCTTTGTTGCTTCGCCATTCTTCCAGCGAGTAGAGGGCTTCGTCGAGAACAGGACTGATGCCCGCATCTCCCGCGAGTGGCGAGCCCAGCTTGTGGCCGTCATTAGTAGCAACTTCAAATCCAGCCTTCTCGGCCGCCGCCTTCAGATCCGGCAGCGCTGTTAACTGAAGCCGCGAGTTCTTTGGCTTTTTGTTCCAACTGTTCCTGCGCGCGCTGTTGCTTAATCATATCAGCAACATTGGTTCTTGACTTCGTCAAACTCTGGAATGCGTGGCTCTTCTTCTCAACCAACATGGGGATCGCAAAGCCGCCGCTTCACGCCGGTTCGGTCCCCGACGTCATTAGGATTGTTCAAGGGCGCGATCACTGCTTCGAATTGCTGACTATTGCCGATGTCCTTAACATCGTCGCCGGGCTTAATGAAACCTGTTTCCTGTAACCATTTCAGCCCGGCTTCATGTTCGCTTCTAGCGCTCAACTCCTGCGCGACCTTCTGCGGATCCTTCGTTTCCTTGAGCACGGTTCTGGGCACGCTCGGCGATTTTCGCCGCCGCTACATAGCCTCTGCGGTTACGCAGAGAGGCCAACAGATCAGGCTTCGCTTCTTCGAAAGTCTTGGGCACCGACTCGCCACGACGCAAAATGTACCAGTTCCCGGCATACTTGATCGGGATGTCAGAAACATCGCCTGGCTGCATGTCGATCGTCCGATCGCGGAGACCGTCGATCTTATTCGGGTTCTTATGGTAAGCCCGCTCAGAGAAGCCACCATTGTTGCGGTCGCCGGATCTTCGAATTTCCGCGCGCCAAATCAGCGAAGACCTTCTCGGATGGTATCGGGGGTCGCTGCCCGAGCTTTCTCAATCAGTGCCTTTGGCTTTTGTTCCACTTGCGCGTCCGAGATCCTACGCGCAACCTTCAAAGAATCTGCTGTACCTTGACGCCCGCCTGCTTATTTTCAGGCGCCAGCTTGTCAAATTCAGTCGTGTAAATCTTTGTCTGAGATTTGCAGCTTTTCACCTAGCCTTCGCCTGGTCAATAAAAACATAGCGAATCTTCTTTTGTGGCTCGAGAATGCGGAAGTCGGTTTTGTGCTGTTCGTAGTAAGCCTTCAACTCATCGTCGGTGGGTTGGATTTTTTCGCAAGTTTGTCCGCGGATATTACCGAATACGTGACGTCGAAACTTGTGTTGTTACGCTTGAAGTCTTCCTGAACTTCGCTATCCGAAACATTGACCGCAGCGGTCACGAAAGCCCGCAACTTATCCTGGGCGATTTCATCGCGCACGGTTTTCTCAAACGCTTCCATGTCTCCATAGCTGGGCGGTAACTGATTGCTTTATACCGCTCAAAATCAACCACGCCAGACGCGTCCGGCAAACTGTTTACAGTATCTTCTCCGCAACTTCCGCATCGCTTGCCGAAAGGCCAGAGCGGGCAGCCTCCTGGGCCACCACGCGATTACGAATCATGCCATCAACGAAACGCTTGTAACCGCCCGAGTTGGGCGATGCTGGCGCGGCCGCCAAACATCTGCAGGTAGTTATCTTTGAGGCGGAGTAACCTCAGCGACAGTGATCTCGTCACCGCCGACCTTAGCCATCCAGGGCAGTACTTCTGGAGGGTTCCTGCGTTGCTGGTATTCCTCGGGGCATAGAAGAAAATCAGACTCACTCCCATCAAGAGTACGAATCCAGAGGACTATGATTCTGCTGGTGTGTTTCAGCCGCGATAGTTGTTTGAGCATATCCTTACCTCTCTAGCAAGGGCGGATTGTAAAGGAGACCGGATGAGGATGCAACCGCGCGCAGTCATTTGGGCCACAACGTGATTTCAGTGAGTTGACAGCCTTTACGCCGTCGATTGCCGCTTCCCTTGCCGGATGCTATTTTAGCTGGCACGAATGAACTCGATTGGCAACTCAGCAGGTCTATGGATCGGTTTCGTCCTCTTCGTCCTTTTCATGCTGAGCCTCGATCTCGGACTCTTCAACCGCAAAGCCCACGCAATCAAGTATACGCGAAGCAGTGATCTGGAGCGCTGTCTGGATCACGGTAGCGATGATGTTCGCTGTGTATCGTCTTTTGGTATCAGGGTACGGATCTCGGTCTGAGTTTTCTAACCGGCTACGTAATCGAACTCTCGCTCTCCGTTGACAACCTATTTGTCTTCCTCTTGATCTTTTCCTTTTTCAAGGTGCCGGCGAAGGTGCAGCACCGGGTTCTCTACTGGGGTGTGATCGGCGCACTGGTGATGCGGTTAACGATGATTTTCATCGGCGCCGCTCTCATCAACCGCTTTCACTGGATCATCTATATCTTCGGTGCCTTCCTCGTCTACACCGGTATCAAAATGTTTCGGCAGGAAGACACCGACATTCAACCGGAAGAAGAATCCTGTGGTGCGCGCAGTCACGCGCTATATCCCCATCACCCGACACTACGAGGGAAACACTTTTCACCAGGGTCAATGGCAAACTCACCTGGAACACTACTGCTTTTGGTGCTGGTGATTGTTGAAGTCACGGATCTGGTCTTTGCAGTTGATTCGATTCCGGCGATATTCGCGATCACCACCAACACTTTTATTGTTTACACCTCAAACGTCTTCGCCATTCTCGGACTCTCGTTCGCTGTACTTTCTGCTGGCTGGCGTGGTGGAGAAGTTTCAGTATCTCCGGATGGGCCTGGCAATCGTCCTCACCTTTATTGGTGTGGAAGATGTTGATTGAAGTCTTCCAACTTACGTTATTCCCGTTTGGATCTCGCTGGTCGTGGTAGCGACTGTGCTGTAGCCTCCGTCGCAGCTTCAATCCTCTGGCCAAAAGAGGCCGAGATGGATATCGATGTAGAACTGCCTGAAGATTTCGATTCGCCTTTTGAAGATGAATCGGAGGAGAGTGAAGACGAAACAGTAGGGCATTTGTCAGCTCGGCCCCGTTTGCGCCCTCATTTTCAGCATCCGGCCGTTTACTAAAAGACTGGCTTGAACGCTCTCTTGCCGCTGTGCTAGGATTCGTTCCTGGTAGTGTCGCCGTTGAACGTTACGTGATTAGTACCGAGCAGCTGCGCAGCCACCTGGCTGCCTGACTTTTCACACCTGGCAGATTCCTTAATCAGTCGCCCATCCCCGCGACACGATTACTTTTGCCGGACGGTTCCGTGATTTGCAGTTGCTCCTCAGTTCTAAATAGCTTCAGAAACATGAGTACAAAGGACCCGGCGTTTTGTGTTTTGATTGGTGGGTAATCCAGAAGCGCGTCGTTTACCTCCTCGTTGCTTTCCTGGTGCTTTGCGGCATCGCTGCCGGCGGAGCCCCTACATGTTTGGAGTATGGCAGACCCGCTGAAAAATGTGCGGCACCGGAGCGAAGCCGGCGTCAGGGCGCGATTATTTCATTTGAAGGTGGCGCGCTGATCCGCGCTCAGCTACGTGCAAGACCGATATTCCCGGCGCGGACACGGAGCCTTCCTACCCGGCGATACTCGTGCAGACTCAGGCCGGCGGGCGAGCACGCGTCAGCATGGCTGATGGCTCAACCGCTGGTGGTGCAGCTCAACAGCACGATCATCGTCCGCGACAACGCCAGTCGAGGATGAACGGCAAGAAGACTAACGTCCACGTAGTAGTAGATAGCGCGGACAGATGTACGTACGGACTGAGCAACAGACCGGACGGCACGATCAACGTCGTCGAGACGCACAAGACAAGCAACCAGATTGGTGCAGAGACCGGATGCAAGCTTCGGCTGTCAATCCGGATCGCACGGAAGAGATTCAGCGTTAACACCGGTGCAATCGAGGCCACAAACCAGCGCGGTAGAAAGACGACGTTGCGTGGCGGGACCTACGTCGCCGTCAATCCTCAGGGACACTCTCGCACGCCACAGAAACTGCTCGACATTCCGCAGCCGTCTGCCGCCTGCGCGATCTGGAAAAGTTTTTGTCGAAGGAACTGGTTTGCAGCCAGCATCCCTTGAAGTGGCTGAGCCACTCAGTCTGGCACTGCTGCTTTCTACAGAGTGGAAGTGGCCAGCGTTCTCCGTTCTTCGTTGACGGGCGGCAAAGTGATCGAGCGCGATCAGCTGGGGTCGACGGAATTCACGCGCAAGCGATTTGCGACCGGGTGTTTACTTCTGGCGCGTACGCGCCATTCGCCGACCGGACAAGCAAGCGACTGGAGCAGGCCCAAGAAATTCATTGTTGCTACGCGGAGTACCGGTTCGCGCGTGCCTGTATCGAATCTTGAAGCGGAGTTGTTGGGTGGGCAATCGATCTATTTGGTTCGCGGTACGCTCAGAACCTGGGACGACCATTCGATCGTGCTGGGCGCGAGACGCCATCGTGCCGGCCGAAGGATCGTTCCAGCTTCAGGTTACGGCACCGCCGGAGACCGGTGAGATCACGTATCGATGCTGAAACTCTCGCGAGCGGAATGTTACACCTTATCATCGTTGCCGCTGCCCGCGCGCAGGCCGTGGGAAGAGTTGAGTAAGACCGTTGGTTTGAACACATCCTTGAGGATCAAGATTTTCAATGTCGGGCATGTAATTCTCCTGACCGACGCCCATGAAGCACCAGCTTACGAGCTGATCGAGGCGCTTGCGTCTCGCTGGCGTCAAGACCCTGATCGAAGGCGTTGCGAGAAGCAACCGGGACAGTAGTACCTGTGAGCATGTCGACGCACACGTACAGAACGAAATGCTGGAGCAACTGCTGCTGGCGGTTCTTATACGAAGTCGTTCCCGGCGCCGACATGGTCTGAGCTTCACGGGCTATCGAGCAGGCCACAAGTTCCTGGCCGGGCACGCCGCTAATCGCCTGTCGACGTCAATTGAGTGGCTTTCACGGCCAAAGCTGGCGCAGTCTCGACGGAGCCGCCCTGAAACGGTTGGGCTTTCGCGCCATCGCAGACAAGGCCGCGCAACTGCCGGCGCGATTTGCACGAGATTGAGGGTCACGGAGCGACCGGTGAAGTTAAAACTCCGGAGATCGCTAGTCCGCCGAACACAGAGCGCCGCCACCTTACTTCCGCGCGCATGAAAGCTCGCAAAGGTTCGCGCTGCTTTTGATCTTGGTTGCTTCCGCTTCACTTCATCGGAGATCAAAAGCACCGCCGCACGCAACAGCACTAAGTCGGACTCGCACCACTGGTCCACGCGGATGGCTGGACCATCTATCTCTTCTCGGATACCAAAGGTCCCGACGCCTGCGATCGCTGGAAGCAGTCGCTTCTCTCAAGCCCGCTGACGAAGCGGCCTCATGATCCATCGGATGATTGGCGCCGGCTTTTGGTTGGAGATGAAATCCTCCGTCCGGGTTCAGAGTCGAAGGCGGCGCGACTCGCCGGCGCCGGCATGGGTACGATTAGGAAAAAGGAACGCGGGCAAAACTTCATTGCTGGTTCCTCTGGTTTGCGGCGAACGCATTCTGGCGTGCTCGAAGGCACTCGTCGGCGGGCACTCATTTGTCAAAAGGCGGAGTTGGCGATTCTCCGCAGCGCTGTCTCTGCCGGTCGCTCGCGCCTAGCCAACGCTGTGCGAATTGGCGAAGCCGAGCGGTTGTCGCAAACTGACGACTTAACAAAACTACACAACGCCCGTTACCTGCGACAGTTTCTTCTGAACGAGATTCGACGCGCCGCGCCGCTATGGTTCCAGCGTTGGCGGCGTTGTTCTCTCGACCTCGACGACTTCAAGCGGTAAACGATGCTCACGGCACGCCCTGGCGGGCTCTCATGTGCTGATGGAGAATGGCCGCAGTGATTCTGTCTCGATTCGCGACACTGACGCAGTGGCCCGCTATGGTGGAGACGAGTTTGTGATCGTGCTGCCCGATACACAGATAGAGCTTCGCCGGAACGGTTGCCGGAACGCATCCGCGACAAGATTTCGCGTCATCAGTTTCAACGCCGGACGTAACCTGAGACTAGTCGCTGACCATGCGAGCTTCGGCGTACGCCGCCTTCCCACCGCTGCACGCCTCCTCGCCGCAACAGCTGATCGCCTCGGCTGACACCGCGATGCACGCAGCCAAGGCCGCCAACAAGAACTGTATCCGCTTTCCGCTCGCTTTCCAGAGAGTCAAGAGTGCCGCGACGAAGTTGACGAGCCTGCACGATATCTAGAGACAGATGACGAAGAAACCTTTTCCTGATAGCGCAAAGATCGAAAATCAAGTGTATCTTGGTTAGTTGGCACGGGACCTTGTGTTCGACGAGTAGTTGGCGAAATGGTGACTTGCCTGGCGGCGTTATGCCGTGTCGCCTGGCCGGAAAACTCGGATATCTGGTTCTACCCTTGCGGAACTAGTCACAAGGGAACCGGGTGCCTCACCCGACGATACGCTCGCGTATTCATATCACGGGAAGAGATCAATAAATGGCTTTTAAATCGGAGCTTTCAGCCTGTTTTCCAGCGATCTGGCAATAGATTTGGGAACGGCCAACACACTCGTTTGCGCAAAGGGACGAGGCATCGTCGTGTCTGGAGCCTTCCATGAGGCGATCAACAAGGTCACCAACCAGGCTGAGGCGTGTAGGCCGAGATGCGAAGGAGATGCTGGGACCGAACGCCCGAGCAACATCGTTGCGATATCGTCCGATGAAGGATGGCGTCATCGCCAACTTCGAAGTCACTGAGAAGAATGCTGCAGCACTTCATCCGCAAGGCCCACAACGGCACAGACCTGGGTCAGCCCCCGGGTTGTCATCGGCATACCTTCTGAGATCACGCAGGTTGAACGACGCGCAGTTGGAAGACTCCGCCTACCGGGCCAAGGCTTCGGAAGTTTATCTGGTCGAAGAAGCAATGGCGGCCGCAATCGGCGCTGGCCTACCGATCACTGAACCGCACGGCAACATGGTGGTTGATATCGGCGGCGGAACCACAGACATCGCTGTCATCAGTTTGAGCGGCATCGTTTACTCGCGCGCCGTGCGCGTGGCCGGAAACGAGATGGATGAAGCGATCATCTCTCTACATCAAACGCAAATATAATTTGCTGATTGGTGAACGCACCGCCGAAGCGATCAAGATTGAGTTGGGTTCGGCGTATCCGCTGGATGAACCTCTGTCTTACGAAGTGCGCGGTCGAAATCTCATCGAGGGAATACCGAAGACGATCACGATGATCTGATGAGGAAGTTCGCGAGGCACTGGCCGACTCCATCGCCACGATCATTAATGCGGTGCGCGTGGCGCTGGAACGGACTCCGCCGGAACTATCTGCGGACATAGTCGAGCGCGGCATTGTGTTGACAGGCGGTGGCGCACTATTGAAGAACCTGGATAAGCGACTCTCGATTGAGACTGGCTTGCCGGTCTCGGTGGCTGAGGACCCGCTCGCCTCCGTGGTGCTGGGCACAGGGAAAATGCTTTCCGACTTCTGATCTACTCAAGCGGGTGAAGTGGGAAAACACAATGACCAGCGGGATGTAGAAGAACAGTGAAGCAGTAGGCAGTGGGCAGTAAGAGGCAAAGGTAGCCTGAATATGATCGCTAGGTCTCACTATTTCAAACTTGCAACTAGACGATTGACAACTACAGGTATATGGCTGCCATTCGCACCCAGAAAGAGATTCGTCAACGCGCACCCATCTGGCTCGGAGTATTGCTGTTGACTAATCTGGTGATCATGGCGGTCGACGCTCGCGACAGCGTAACCCGTCAACGCCTGCTCAGGGTTTGGGTGCAGGCTCTGGTTTCTCCCGCGCAAAGCATTCCTCGGCGCCAGCGGCGCCGGCACAAACTTCGTCAGGCAAATCGTCAACTTCGCGGCGAACCGCGAATGAAAACGAGAGGTTGAAGCAGGAGTTGTCGACTGCACAGCTCGAACTGCGCAACGCTCAACAAGCGGCTGCTGAAAACGAACGCCTCAAAAGTCTTCTCAATCTCAAGGAGCAAACTGGTTACGATCAGGTCAACGCTCGTGTGATCGCGCGCGACTCGTCAATCTGGTTCAACACCATTACGATTAACCGCGGCAGCTCGTCCGGCATCGCGCTCAACATGCCGGTGGTTACGGGAACCGGAATAGTCGGTCGCGTTATTGCCCTCAGCCCGTGGACAGCACGAAGTGATGATGGTCACCGATGAAAAGGCGGCGGCAGGCGCGATTGTGGGTCAACTGGCGGTTCGGGAGCGCTTGGCTCGGTAAGAGGCCTGGCGAGAAGGGACCTGCGTTGAAATGCGCTATGTTTCCGGGCTCGAGAAAGTTCAACTTGGCGATTACATACTGACGACCGGCCAGGACGGCATTTATCCGCCGGGCTTGACCATAGGTGAGGTTGTTCAGGTAAAGCCCGGCAGCGGCACACAGTCTCATGAGATTCTGATCAGGCCCGGTGCGAAATTTGATCAACTGGAGGAAGTGGCAGGTATTGCTTTATCATCCGCCACCGCGGCCTGCTCCACGAACAGACCCTGCCAAACGTAGATAAGACGAAAGTAAGGGAACGAAGTAATGAGCGATTGAAGTAATGAGTGATGTGTAGAAGCATTGCATAACTTTTGCTGCTGAACTCATCACTCATCGCATCATCACTCATCACTTTAGAAATGCCTCAAGCTTAAAACTGCGGCGGCGCTCGCAGTAGCCATAATCCTGCAGTTGTGCCTGGGGGCTGTTTGGTTCCCGCTTTCCTATATTGACTTTCCCCTGATTGTGGTTGTTTATATCGCCTTGCAGCGACATGCCTGGCATGCGTTGATCGTTGGCACTATCGCCGGCCTCGCCGTCGATGCCGCGCAGCGGCGGACTGATCGGAGCCGGCGGGTTTTCCAAAGACGTTGACGGCGTACTTGATTTATCATTGCGGCCACTCGCGTTAACCTTGAAAATACGCTGCTGAGGATTCCGGTGCTGGCGGCCGCCTCCGTGATCGACTCAGCAATCTACGTCTTCTGGCATCGTTCGTTGGGTTGCCCGCCGAGCGTACCGTTTATGCTGAGACGCTGTCTTACCGGTTGATAGGCACGACCATTGTCGGAACCGTTTGCTCTTTATTTACTGAATTCACTTTTCACCGAACGCGCACGGCAACGCCGCATTCTTTCGCTTCGCGTCGAAAAGCGCAGCGACGCGGCGCCGAGCAGCAGGTGAAGATGAAGACGAGCAAACAGCAAAGCAGCAAACAGTCAGACGCCGAATGCTTGCAGAGTAGCTCTTACTCATCGTTCATTGCCGTTACTTCGAAAATCGTTCTGGCTTTCTGACTGATTGCTAGTTTGCTGATTTACTGATCTGCTATGATTTGCCATCTGGTTTTATGAAATTCGAAGACACCTCGCAAAACCTCCGCAGCCGGCTTTTGGATCGTTCAGAGCTTTGTCGTTCTGCTGCTCGCTCTACTGGGCATCGGCGCTCTACTACCTGCCAACTCGTCCGCGGGCCAGTACTACGCCGAGATTGCCCAGAATCAACGCATCCGCACTGCTGCCCGATACCGGCGCCGCGCGGCGTGATATTGGCGATCGCGACGGTCACCCGCTAAGGTTACGTCCAACTCCGATCTACAACGTCATCCTCTCGCGCGAGGATCTTGCGTGATCATGCAAACTGTCTCTCTAGCCAAGCCACTCGCCGAAGCGCTGAAGCGTACGACGCTGACGTCACTTCGGTGACGCGTTTCGAACAGATCGGCTCGCAGCCGGCGTTTGAATCCATTATCGGTGAAGCAGGACGCAAATCAGGGCGACATTGCCTCGGGTCGAAGCGCACGAGACTGGAGTTTCCGGAGTTGCGTGTCGAGCAACAGCCGCAGCGCCGTTATCCGGATAACGGAATGCTGGCGCATGTGCTCGGTTACGTTGGCGAGAGATCAGTCCGGAACAGTTGAAAACAGCTGAGCTACGAGGGCAAAGGACTCAAACCGGCGACGATGTTATCGGGCTGAGCGGTCTCGAGCAAACTTATGATGATTACCTGCGCGGCAAGGACGGTTACCGAAAAGTTATCGTCGATAGTCGCGGACGCATTCAGGACGAGATCGAGACCATTGCGCCACAACCGGGTCAGGATTTAGTTACCACGATCGACCTCGATCTGCAGCTTGTCGCCGAGGATCAGCTGCGGACTTCCTCAACCGGCCGCGGCGTGATTGTGGCTATGAATCCGAATAACGGCGAAATCCTCGCGCTGGCCTCCGCGCCTACTTTCGATCCGAATCTGTTTTCGCGCATCGGCACGAAGGAGGGGCGCGCAGAATATGTGGCGGTGCTAAACGACCCGCAGAAACCTCTGATCAATCGTGCCGTTCAAAGCCGCTATCCGCCTGGTTCCACCTGGAAGATTCCGATGGCCGTGGTCCGGGCTCGAACAGGGAGCGATAACGCTCGACCATTCAACTCTGGTGTGCGGCGGCGGCATCCTGGTCGGAAACAAGTTTACGCGTTGCATGGGAAATCATGGCACGCCGGACATCAAGGCCGCGATTACTCATTCCTGCGACGGTTACTTCTATCGCCTGGGTCTTAAGATGAGGCTCGACGGGATTGTAGCCATGGTCGAAGAGTTTGATTTGAACAAGCGCACCGGAATCGATTTGCCGAATGAGGTGCTCAACCTGACACCTTCGCTTGAACTCAAGAAACGCACCCAGGGTGAGAACTCTGAGTGGAAAGATATCGATACCGTCTACGCCTCGTTTGGTCAGGTCTACGACATAATAACTCCGATATCTTTGCTGCGAACGATCGCAGGTGTGGCCAACGGCGGCAAGCTTTATGTGCCGCATCTGCTTAAGCGAACTAAAGCCGGTAGGGCACTGGAAAGCACTGCCGGATTTCCGCGCCAGCCGTAGCTTTCAACCGCTTGATTCCACGAGGCCGAATCCAAAGGTACTGGCAATCCCGGAAGACATCCATCACACAGTAGTCGAAGGAATGTGGGGCGTCGTCAATAATGGCGGCACGGGAGCGGCTATTCGCATGGCGGGATTCGACATCGCGGGCAAAACGGGTACAGCCCAGGTTGTTGGTCTCGGAAAAGACTCGGGGAAGAACAAGGACCACTCCTGGTTTGTCTCGTATGCACCGGCGTACAAACCTGAAATTGCTTTGGTGGCGTTAATAGAAAACTCGGGCTTCGGCGGGATCCACGCAGCGCCGGCAGTTCGGCGAGTCTACGACGTCTACTATCGAAAGACACGTAATGAAGAACCGCCGGGCGCCCTGCCTATCGCCAAGAGCTCCTAAGCCGGAAAACAAGCCTACGAAGAAGCCCGGAGACAATAGCCAAGAATCAGTGAAAAGTAACGTGAAAGGTGAGAGTAGGATTTATTAAAGTTGGCTTGGGTAAAGTCCGGTCTGACTTTTACCTTTCACTTTCCCACTCGGCCACTGTAATACCATGGTTGCAAGAATCCAAAAGAGGGCTTTCGCGATTTCGACTGGCCGCTGGCTCTGCTGGCAATCGGAATGGTGTGCTTTTGGCACCCTCCAGATCCGTAACGCGCAACCAACCGAAAACTTCTGGGTAAAGCAACTCATTGGTCTGGGGATTGGGATCGTGGTGATGCTACTAATCGCCTTTAACGATTACCGAAAGTTGCTGAATATCGCTCCTGCGTTCTACATCTTCGGTCTGTTGCTGCTGGTGATCGTGCTTGTTCCCGCCTTCAGCTTGCGGATTAACGGACAGCGCGCCTGGATCAAAGTGTCCTGGCATCGGACAGTTTCAGCCGTCGGAGTTTGTAAAAGTAACCACGGCGATGATGCTGGCCCGCTATTTTGGGAAAACCGCACCGGCACTCTAACGCTAAAGGAAATGGCCGTCGGCGGCTTTGATACTCGCGCTGCCGATCATTCTCATTCTGCTTGAGCACGACGTCGGCTCCGTGCTGACTCTACCTGCCCATCCTCGCAATTGTTCTGTTCCTCTCGGGCATCAGAATGCGTTACGTCGTCGCAACCGCGGTGTTGGGAATCGTCCTGTTGCCCTTTGCGTACTGGGTAGGCGTCAAAACTCACCTGATAAAGAACTACCAGCAGGAACGCATCAATGTAATTCTTGAACCGGAAAAGGCCGACAAGCGCGGGTTTGGTTACAACACCTGGCAATCGATCCTCACTGTAGGTGAAGGCGGACTGCTGGGCGCAGACACAAGCGCGGCCCACTCGCAGAGTAGTCTCAAGTTTCTGCCCGAGGCACATACAGACTTTATCTTTGCGGTTATTGCGGGGAATTCCGGATTCGTTGGCTGCATTATGGTGTTGCTGGCTTATATGATTTTGCTTTCCCGATTAATTGCCGGCGCCAAACGCGCGCCGGATCGCATGGGCATGTTGGTGATCATGGCAGTTGTGGGCGGCATGACGTGCCAGATATTCATTAACATCGGGATGGAGTTGGGTATCTTGCCGGTCATCGGTGTACCGCTGCCATTGTTGAGCGCCGGACTTGCATCGTTGATTGCCACCTTCATTGCTATCGGCTTCGCAATCAGTGTGCAATTGAGAAGGTTCGTAAACTAAAGACGTTACAATCGTTTCGCGTTTGCCGCAGCTTGGGTTTATACTGCCGTAGCTCGCCCCTGCGGACGATTTGGTTTCAGCCGTTCAGAGCCTTTGAAACAAACAGCAGCACGACGGAAGCTCGATTTAAGAAGCTCGGTGCGCCCGACAAGCGAGTCAACAGAATTTTAGCGATCGTCCAAACTTGAATGGACGTATCTTTTAAACTCTTACAGTAAACCTCCGGAAGAGGTCATCAGGCCAAAAGTTGGGAGCTTCAAGGTTCCTGTTGACATCCAGCGAGCCTCAAACAGGTCGCGAGCACACCCGGCTAAAGTCCGGACGTACTAATGCCTGCGCTAATTTGCCAAGGCGCTCCCTGTTGCAAGTTCTTTGCTGGACGCACAAAGCGGCTAGTTAGGTTCCTTTTTGATTAGTTTTAGTGACTGTCGCGTTCTGGGTGAACTACATCCAGACTCAACTCAATCGGCACGCGACCGACAATCGATTCATCACCGGCCAAAGGGCGGCCTTCAGGGAGCGCAGAGTTCAAGCCTGCATGTCTCTTCCCTCAGGCATCCGCCGCACATCCGGCCGAAAGCTTCCAGTAAACCAATTTCTGGCGAGACGCACTGCCGTCTTGCTAAACCGTGGCCCGTGAGTCTCGCTCTTCAGCTCGAAGCGCACCGCGGCCAATCCACAATTTTAAGCAACATCCCTCGCCAACCTGAACACCTGACTATGCGCAATACAAGTTGGAGGCCAGCGTGCCGTCTCTACTTTCGCGCTCGGTTTACGAGGTTCGCCGAGACGAATCAGGAGACATTAACTACGACATGGCAAAAGAATTAATAGTGAGCGTCAACGGACGCGGAAAAAGATCGCGATCATCGAGAACGAAAAGGTTACAGAGTTCTATATCGAACGCGGCGAAGGCAATCAGGGAATTGTCGGCAACATCTACAAAGGGCGCGTCATGCGCGTCTTGCCCGGTATGCAGTCAGCTTTTGTTGACATCGGACTCGAGCGCGATGCGCTTCTCTATGTATCCGACTTCTTCGACGAGGAAGAGGAGTTTGAGCGCATCGTCATAGACAAATCCCAGAAGGGTAACGTCGAAGACGCCCAGCGCGTTGCCGCCGAACAGATCGCGCTGGCCCGCGTCGAACGCGAGCGACACATCGAAGCTACGCACGAACGCGTTGAGCCGCTTCGCGATATGGAGCAGGAAGAGGGTGCGGAGATTGAAGCCGAAACAGTGTCCGAGCCGACCGAAGAGCAAGCGGCCGACGGCGAAGATTCCGGCAAGCGTCGCGGCCGACGCGGCCGACGGCGGCGCGGAGGCAAAGATGTCTCTGAGACAGAGGACGCTGTGCCCAGCCGGCCGCGAATCAGCGCCGAAGACATTGATACTCCTTTCGTCGCTGCTGATCCTTCGATTCAACGAATCGTAGATGAAGAGGAGACTGCGGCCAATGGCGAGATGTTTAAGGACGCCCGGCTTCAGGAGCGGCTCTTCGATCAAATACACGCCAGCGAATTTAATTTGGAAGATGATTTTCGCACGGCCGAAGTCGGATCAGTTTTCTCCAGTGTTGATTACCGCGACGATTCATTTCAGCGCGTGGATGACGGAGATAGTGCCGAGGTTGCAGGTAGCTCCGCCCCGCGGATTCGCGAGCCAATCGCGGCGCGTATCGAAAGTTTTGTTGATGAAGTCGAGGAGAACAGACCTCAGAGTGGTTCATTTCAGCGCGTTAGCGATGAGGACGCGGAAGTGGAGAGTGCTTCAATTAGCACCTACGCTGAGGCTGAAGTAGCTGACGACCAACCGCGCGAACGTGCCTCCAAAAATCGCGAGTGGGGAAACTTCTCAGCAGTCTGGGCGCGAAGAAAAAGGCCCCGAGCAAAAGTCGCCAAGTAAGAAGGCCGTGAAAGAAGTAGTGTCAGAGAATGGTGAGATCCCTGACGACGCTTCATTGGAAAACGGCTATGCAGATGCGGAGGCGAGCGTGGACGAACCGGGTTCGCGCGCCGAGTTTGCTACACGGCGGGCGGCCGCCGCCGCCGTCGACCCAGCAAAGCAAGCGCCCCTACTGACGGCGACGCTGCCGGTTCCGATTCCAGCGCCGAGGAAGCACCTGAAGATAGCAACGAACCGGAGACTGAACTTGTAGCGGAAGAAGTTGCATCAGTCGAGGAAGCTGCCGAAGTTGCGGACGAAAGTCCCGCGCCTGCGGCTTCCATGACACCAGCTTCAGGCGATGGCCGCGAACCACGCGGCGGTCGTGATTCTCGCGACCGCGGGCGCGGTGGGCGCGGCGATTCCCGTGGCGGCCAAAGAGGTTCCGGGCGCCGGGATCGGCAACAACAACCAACCATTACTGACTTACTGCGCGAGGGCCAGGAGATTCTGGTGCAAATCGCGAAGGAGCCGATCGCCAAGAAAGGCGCTCGTATCACTTCGCATATCGCTCTACCCGGACGGTTTTTAGTTTACATGCCGACCGTGGAGCACGTTGGTGTCTCCAGGAAGATTGAATCTGACAGCGAACGCCAGCGCCTGCGCAAACTGATAACTCTCATTCGCGGAAGTGAAGAAATTCCCTCGGGTGGCTTCATCGTCCGTACTGCGGGTGTCGGAATCAGCGAAGCAGATTTGCGTGAAGACGTTCGTTACCTCGTACGCACCTGGCTGGATATTCGCGCGGCAGCCGAAAAGTCGAAGCCGGCAACGCTCGTTCACAAAGATCTCGATCTGGTGCAACGCATTCTTCGCGACCAGTTGTCAGACGACTTTGCTGCCATCCGCGTCGACTCTGAAGAGGAATACGAGGCCATCGTTGAGTTTATTAATCGCATTCAACCGCGCATGGTGAAACGCGTGAAGCTTTATACGCGCGAACGGCCCATTCTTGAGAGTTACGGTGTGCAGGCCGAGATCGATAAGGCGATCAAGCCACGCGTATGGCTCAAGTCAGGCGGTTACCTGGTGATTAACCAGACCGAGGCGCTGGTGGCAATTGACGTCAACACCGGAAAATTCGTCGGCCGCGGTAGTGGGCGCCTTGAAGACACAATTACACGAACCAACATGGAGGCAGTGGATGAGATCGTACGGCAGATTCGGCTGCGTGATCTTGGTGGGATCATCGTGCTCGATTTGATCGACATGGAAGAGCGACGAAATCGAGCGCGTGTTATGAGGTGCCTTACAGGACGCTTTGCGTGGGGATAAGTCTCCGACCAAGGTTCTTTCGTTTAACGACTTCGGCCTGGTCATCATGACGCGAAAGCGCGTGAAGCAGTCGCTGGAACGCACGCTCTGTGCGCCGTGTCAATATTGCCAGGGAGCCGGACTCATCAAATCGCCCCAGACAGTCTGCTATGAATTACTTGAGGAGGCACGAACGCTGGGCAGGCTAATGAACGGTGACAGAAAGAACCGCCAGGCAACGCTGCGCATTCACCCGGAAGTGGCAAAGCGCTGCGCAGCTCCGAACGAGATGTGTTGAATGAGATCGAGGAATATCTCGGGCCGGTGGATATCAACAGCAGCGATCCGACTGTGCACCAGGAACAATTTGATTTTGCGTTCATCTAAAAAGCAGTCTCGATGAGCAAACTGGGAAACATCTGGAAGACCATGCTTGCCGGTGGCGCCGGAGTGGCGGCGCTGGCTGCGCTCAACGCTGCGATTCAACGCAACGCGAGCGAGCCCGATGACAGTGCACTCGGCGGCGAGGCCCACTTCTTCCGCTGGAAACATGGTCGGGTGTTTTACAAAACCGCGGGCGCGGAGAACCCGGGTCCGCCGCTTGTCTTCATCCACGGCGTGGGCGCCGGGGCTTCCAGCTTCATGTGGCGAAAGAATTTTGATGATCTGGCAAGGGACTTCCGCGTTTATGCTTTCGACCTGCTGGGCTTTGGCTTTTCCGACAAACCGGCCGCTGCTTCCTACTCCGCCGATCTTTACGTCGACCTGATTACTGACTTCATTCGCGAAGTGTCCGGCTACCCGGTAAACATAATCGCCAGCTCCCTGGGGCGGCTTACGCGATTCGAGTCGCCGACGAACATCCGGAGTTGATCAATTCAATGGTCCTCAATGGACCCGCTGGAGCAGATGCGTTAAACCGGCGGCCCGGAATGGCCGGAGCTGCGTTCTATGGATTGCTGCAATCACCAGTTCTCGGTACGTCCTTCTACAATGTGATGGCCAGCGAACGTAGCATTCGAGACTACGCTCGCGACAACTTGTTCTACGATCACCATCGCGTCACCGATCGGCTGGTCGCAAATCTGTATGCCACCAGTCATCAGGCGGGCGCGCAACACGCTATCGCCGCCTTCCTCGCCGGTTACCTCAATACGGACACGCAGTCTCCATTCTCACGTCTTACGCAGCCAGTCGTCTTAGTTTGGGGTAAACAAGATGCTACCACTCCACTTGATAAGGCCTGGGCATTGCGAGCGTTGAATCCCAGGGCCAGCCTTGAGTGTTTGACTATTGCCGAATGATGCCTGAACAGGAACAACCTGAGAAGTTTAACTCTCTGGTTCGTGCTACCTTTCTCGCCCGGGCCGTGCGGCTGGTTCAGATTCGTTCGCTTAGCATCCTTCCGAGTCAGGCCCCAAACGAACGTTCAGGACCCTCAAAAGCTGCTAAATGCTGAGAAAGTGACGTTTCTGGGAACAACTCTATTGACGTTCCAGACAAAATCAACGAGAATCAAGAGGCTTTGGATCTTCAGCATCCGGAGCTTGAACCTTCAGGCCTACCCAGGATCACTACCTGGTAAGTTTCCTCGCACCACTTGTGCACAACCCCGAAGCTATCGATTAACGACATCGAGTTTCGCAACAATTAATAGTTAACTCCCTCCCCGCTCAAGTCCGGTTTCCGTTAGTCAACTCCCGACTTTTCGGCTAGCTATCGCCAGATCCCCAGAGCTTGCACGGGATTTTGAGAAAAAGAAGGATCATTTATGGAGCAAGCTTCATCGCACCTCAACTTCGCTAATACCAATCCACCGTCCAGCGGTAGCGACGACCTCAACATCACCTCATCCCGGCTTGACACCCGCATCAGAAAATGAGCGCCAGCAACCGGAAGAAGAGGCACGCCGTCCGGCCGCCGACGATGGCATCGAGGGGTTGCGCACGGCAGAAGCCCAACAACTCCAGCACATCGAGGAGATGCGCGCGGAAGTACAGGAACAAACGCTGCAGGAGGAACGCCGTCTCGTCGAGTTAGAGGCACTACAAGATCGAGGCGACGTTAGCCCGACATCAGCGTGCCGAGAGAGAGAAAAGCTGAACACCGAAATTGCGGTTATGCGCAAGCTCGAGGCCGCGCAGGTAGCCCGCATTGCCGAAGCCGAGGCTAGTCCTCGTTCGCCTGAAGAAGCGCGTCACCAGACAGCCGCGAAGGCACGCGCAGGAAACCGAAAGAGAACAGCGCCTCAACGCGGAATTGGCAGAGTTGAACGAAACAATAGCGGCCCAAAACAAACGCATTGCAGAAGCCACCAGCAGAGTCGTTCCGGCTTGCGAAGCAGAAAGCTCATTTAAAGCAAGAAGAAGAAGAGCGTCAACGGGCAGAGAACGAAGAGTACCAGCGTGCCGCCGAAGAAAGGCGGGCGCAGGCTGAGGCACAGGCCCAGTGTCGTACGCAAGAAGAGGAGAAACACCTGACTGGATCTTGAAGCAATTCGAATCAAGTCTGAGCAGGAAGCTCTGCTTCGGCGGAAGACGGAAGAACAGCTGAACCTCAACATTGAGGCCTTACGCAAACTGGAACGGGAACAGCGCCAGAGCATCTCGACGGCCGAGGCTCAACTTCCAAGAGGCGCAAGCAGAAGCACAACTCCTGGCGGAAGAACAAATTCGTTTGAGAACTGAGGCGGAGACTCTTCGAAAAGAGCAAGCGGAAGCGCGTCGAGCCGCCGCGGAAGAAATGCGACTGCTGTTGGAAACCGAAGTACAGCAGCGCGCAGCCGAAGAGATTAAACGACTGGAAGAGCTCGAGGCGATTCACTGCCAGAGCGAAGCCGAGGAACGAGACCGAACGGAAACTGAGCACCGCCTGAACGAGGGACTAAGGTCGCTTCGCGAGGCTAGAGGCGCAACAGCTGCAACGAATCGCGGAAGCAGAAGCTGAGTCACGACGCCTGGCTGAAGAGACAATTCGCCTTCAGGCTGAAGAGGAAGCCCGCCAAAGGCGGAGTCGGAAGCGCGTCAACGAGCTTTCCAGGATCAAGTCCGATTAGAAGAGGCACAAGCCCAACAGCGAGCACAGGAAGAACAGCAGCACATCGATCAGCTGGAAGCGATGCGCCGCGCAGCTGAGCTGGCGGCACACCAGCGCAACGCCAGAATTGATCAACTCAACGCAGATGTCGCTGCCCTTAAGGAACTGGAGGTTCAGCAATCTAATCAAATTCAGGAAGCTGAAGCACAGTTGCATGAGTTTAAAACTGAATGTCACGCGATTGTCTGACGATGCGGCCTCAGAAACAATCCCGAACGAGACTGAGCTTGAAGTGAAGCAACCCTCACAGCCGGCGCAAGCTGAGGAAAAACAAAGGAAAAACTGCCCCATGAAGCCGAAGTCGAAGCGCTTCACCCGCTTGAAACCTGGCAGTTTCCACTGTCTGACGACCTGGCGGCAATTAATGGTCTGGAACAGGCTCCGAACAGTGATCCCGGAAATCATCCCTCGAGCCGTCGCAGCCCAAGGCTGAAACAGGTCTTGAATTCGAACTCCAGGCTGAACTTTCGCGGTTGGAAGTGGCGGTCTCGCCGTCACAAACCGCCAGGCAAGATGTTGTAAAGTCAACAGATCTGATTCCAAAGGGAAAGGCAGCAGGAGACGAGTCGAAGATCTCAGTCCTGATTGAAAACCTGAAGAGTGGCGATCCTGCTAAGCGCTCCAGGAGTATTCAAAAGCTAGCTGAGTTGGACGAAGACGAAGCTTTTTATTTGATTACCGATTTGTTTGACGATAACTCAACCGTAGTGAGAAAATGCAGCTGCTCAGGCCCTCTATGAGATAAAGCCTGGTCGTGTAGCATCATTCGTGCGCGCGTTTCGTGAAGCGTCGGCCGAGCGACGTTTTCACATTGCTGCAGCCCTTAATGGTTCCGGGTTGGCCGCCCAGGCGATACAAAGCTTGGCCGGCGCAAACTGCGGAAAAAACTACGATGCATTTTCAATACTGTTTTTGATGGCGAAAGCTGGAGAAGTGGAAATGCTGTTGCAGACAGATTGAGAGACATCCAGACATGGACGTGCAATTGTCCGTGATTAAGCTGCTTACTTTTTGTAACCTGCCCGAAATCATTCCAGCATTTCGAAGCCTGGCTATCAGAGGAGCGTTGCCGACCAGAAGCTCGTTCGGCAGTGATGGCGGCGATCTACCAAATCAGCGGCAACGCCCGCGAAAAATCCCTGTCGGTCGCATAGGATCCCAGCCGCGGAGTTGCGCGGATGAACGCGTGGCCGAATTATCCTCCACTACAGACTCTTGGCGCTAAAGGTATCTCCCTCGCGCAGGTCGCCACTCTCCAGCCCTCTTCGAAACCAGCGAATTCTCTGTTCTGAAGTTCCGATGAGTAAACGAGTCGGGTATAACGTAGCCCCGGCCTTCGCGCTGCAGCCGGTCGTCTCCAACCGGCGCTGGCGGCTCCCAATGCTTCTTCAATATCGCCGGGCTCGAGAATGCCCTTCTGCTGTGCATAGTGCGCCCAAACCCCCGCCAGAAAATCAGCCTGGAGCTCCAGTCGGACTGACACTTGGTTGGCCTCTGCTTCGCTCATTCGTCCACGTACTGCGAATCAACTTTGTCCATTGTTCCCAGCAGGTTTTGCACGTGATGGCCAACTTCGTGAGCGATTACGTAGGCTTGAGCGAAATCTCCGGTGCGCGAAATCTCGTCTGCAATTCATTGAAAAAGACAGGTCGAGATAAAGTTTTTGATCTCCTGGACAGTAGAAGGGTCCAACAGCTGCGCCTGCCTCGCCGCAGGCTGAACGCACTGCCTCTGTAAACAACACGAGAGTCGGTTTGCGGTGGTAGGTCCTGCCCTGTTGCCGGAAAATGTCCGCCCAAACATCTTCGGTACTAGCAAGCACCGTGGCCGAAAATTGTTTTGACTCGTCTTCCTGGGGGTTGGTCGGGCGAGAAGTGGTGGTGCCACTTCGATGGATCGACTCCACGCGACTGTTCCAACAACTGTCGCGGGTCGGCTCCCAGCAACAACGCAATTACAAGTACTACAATCCCGCCGAGACCGCCCCCAATCGCCATTCCCCGCCTGACATTCCACGCCGATCTTCTACGTTATCGCTTTGGCGTTGACCTTTCCACAGCATGGCAGAACCCTCCGCGGTTGAACTCTACTGGATGATTTAACTCTGGGGGCTTGCCTGGAACAGGGGATCGATTTTAGAAATGAAGCAGAATTTCAGATAGTGATTCTATCAGAATGTCAGGCTCGTGGCTTTTCAATTTCCAACTGGTTGGATAGGCGCTCAGTACTCCCACGGTAAGAATCCCGGCGCGCTTCCCCATTTCAATATCCTCAGGACTGTCGCCGACGTAAGCTGGTCGTCTCTGCTCGAGCATCCGCAGCGAGCGCATGCGCAGTTTCGAAACCTTCCGGGTGAGGCTTCTTATTGTCCATCTGCTCATTGCAGACCACCGTTTCAAAAAACTTTCCAGGCCCAGCTCACGCATCTCGCGCACAACGCGACATTCACTACCGCTGCTAACAACACCTAATCCGATAACCTCTGCTGCTTCAGCGCGATGATCGTCTCCTGGCGCGTCCGGCAGCCGGTTGGGCTGTTTGTTCGCCGTAATGCTGAATCCAGAGCATCGTCAGCAAGTTGCCACTTCTCTTTCGGAAGTCCCATCGCTTCATAAACGGAATACCAGTTTGGCGAGTAGACTGCGCGATAAACCTCCTGATCGAAAGTAACTCCCAGCGCGGCAAACGACTGCTCGAATGCGGTCAGACCCAGTTGCGCGGAATCGACCAGAGTTCCATCCCAGTCAAAGAGCAAGCGTATCGGTTGTGTGCTGCTGAGTTAGTCATGACCGGCTCAACTCGGGCCAATCCGAAAGTCGGTAAGACTAATCGGCGATTGCCACCGTCAACTCGCCGAGCGGCGTCGATTGAGATGAGTCGCCCGGCTGTTGCTTCCTCGCGGTTAACCTGGGCATAGAGGATGTCTCGCTGCTCGCGGAATGAAGCCGGCTTCGCGGATTAGAGTAGCGCAACATCTTTTCGTCGGCACGATTGTGCGCGCCGGCAGCCGACACAACGTTTTCCTCAATCATGATCGAGCCCATGTCGTTAGCGCCAAAGCGCAGCGCGACCTTGCCCAAGCTTCAATCCCTGGGTTAGCCATGACGACTGGAAGTTTTCGATGTTGTCCAGGAATAACCGCGAGACTGCCAGCATCTTCAGGTAATCAACGCCGGTTGGTTCGTCCTTGATGCGCCGGCCGAGCGCGGTATTTTCGCGCTGAAACGTCCAGGGAATAAATGCGGTAAAGCCGCCGGTTTCGTCCTGCAAATCGCGCACTCGCTGTAAATGCCTGACACGGTGCGTCAACGTTATCGCCGATGCCAAACATCATCGTTGCGGTCGATCGCAAGCCCGACGCGATGAACCGCCTTCATTACCGCCAACCACTCATCCGTCGTGCATTTTGTCGAGACGCGGTTGCGGACTTCGTCATCGAGTATCTCGCCGCCGCCACCCGGCAGACTGTAGAGACCAGCCTCTTTCAGACGCGACATGATCGTTTCGTAGTCAAGCCCCGAGATCAGGTGGATATTGTGAATCTCAGGCGGCGAGAAACAATGAAGCTGAAACTTCGGATACTTCGCATGCAGCGTTCGCAGCAAATCTTCATACCATTCGATACCGAAGTCGGGATGCAGTCCGCCCTGCATCAGCACGCCCGTACCGCCTAGCGCGATGGTTTCATCGATCTTCGTCGCAGATTTCCTCGAGCGTCCGGACGTAAGTATCCGGAGCCCCGGGCCGTCGATAGAAAGCACAGAAAGTACAAACTACGTTGCAGACGTTTGTGTAGTTAATATTGCGGTCGATGATGTAGGTGACGACGTTGTCGGGGTGTCGTCGCTGGCGAATTTCGTCGGCGGCCACACCGATTCTCGCGACATCGTGAGATTCGAGCAGACGCGGTGCAATCGTCAGACGTCAGCCGCACGCCCGCCAGGGCCTTGTCCAAAATACTCTGTATCTCACTCGGCATGTATTCGTAGTTTATTGCTTAGTTCTACAATAAGCAAAATGGGTCGGCGGCGCGCGAATCCCACGCATCACAGCAATCACACTTACGACATTTGCGGCAGTTTCATGTCGTTCGTGGATCGCGAGAGGTGATGAACTGTAGCGGCTTGTTGCCCTCGATCAAGCCATGTTTGTCGGGCCAGTTCAAAATACAACCGCATGCCTTTTTCCAGGTTCGTCGTCAACGTGGAAAGTAATGTTCTCGGTCAAATACTTCCTGATTTCTCACTCGCGGCAGCGGCATATCCGCTTTCGCACTGCGGAAATAATCTTCTCGACCTGTTCCAGTCCTTCATCGCGAGCGCCGGCGAAGTCTACCTTGCTAACCGCTTCGACGGCGTCCGCTCGCGCCATCCACATCGCAAACACAAAGCCGGTGTTCGTAAATCGCTGCCACAGCGCTCGCCAGATCGAAAACATGAACATCCGGTAGCGATATGTTCATCGCCGGATCGCCGATGAGTAGCGCTGCGTCGTTGTCCTTCATCATGTCGTGCAACGTCCGGACCGTATGTTTCCACTGCAGGTTCGCAAGTTGAGAAACTCGCGGAAGATAATCTTCACCAGCGCCTGCGATGTTCCGCGACGAGGCATCGAGTGCCAACTCTGCGCACGTTCTTCAAGTCATCATATTTGCTAACGAGCACAACGCTGCGCACCGCCGAGTGGGAGCCAACACAAACTCCCGGCACTACTTGCACGCCCGCAATCCGCTGGTACTCGATGATGGGAACAAGCGCCGCTTCAACTTCGCCGCGCGCAAGCAGATCGCCGCAGCAGGCGGGCGCGGCATCGGTCATCAACTCTACGGCACCCTGCATTGCTTCCCTGTTGAAAGCTCCAGATTAATGGCGCTGTGTTCAGATAACTTGAAGCGGCCACGCGCGGTCGCGCTGGCCCTGAGCTATTCGCGATTGAAATAACGTTTCTCCTGATACCAATGCTTCGATTGCGCGGCGATGCTAACGAAATCATCCTGACTATCGCAAGCGAGCTTCTTTACGTTTTGCAACCGATCGACTAAGCTTACTGCGCAATGCAAGTCTACGATGTCAGCGTGCCGCTCTCCGCGGACGACACCGACTTATCCGGGCGATCCCGGCATCGACATCAAGCATTGGCTGCGGACTGGCCAATGGCGATGCACGCGAATGTTTCGCTGCATAGACTTTGGCCTTCATTCAGGCACGCACGTCGATGCGCCGGCACATTTCATTGAAGGCGGCGCGAAAGTCGAGTCGCTGCCGCATCGACAGCCTGCTGGGGAAGCCGAGGTTGTTGAAGTGGTGCCTGATCATCGACGTAATCGATGAGAGTTTCGTTAGCCGCCAATTGCGCGCCGTGGTTCGCAAAGAGTTCTTTTCAAAACCCGCAACTCTGTTTTCTGGGGTGACACAGAGCGAGGATTTCACGAGGATTATGTCTACATCGATCCCAGATGCCGCTCGCTGGCTGGTGGAATCAGGAATCAAACTTGTGGGCATAGATTACCTGTCGGTCGAAAAGTTCAACTCGACAGTTTTCCAACGCACCTTGCCTTCCTTTCCAGGGGCGTTGTGATTCGTTGAGGGTTTGGATTTGCGAGCGGTACCGGCTGGACAATATGAACTTCTTTGCCTGCCGCTCAAAATTGCGGGAGGCAGTGGCGATGGTGCTCCTGCTCGGGTCATACTGCGCACACTTAAGCTCATGCAAGCGTGAAATAATCATGGTTGATAAAGCTGACAAAGACTACCGGGAACGCGTCTTTCGCATTGTTCGTATGATTCCTCGCGGACACGTTATGACCTATGGCCAGATCGCCGAAATCCTTGGCGAGGGCTACACGCCGCGAACAGTTGGATTCGTCATGCATTCAGCGAACGACAAAACTCCATGGCACCGAGTAATCAATGCGCAGGGTGGCTGTTCCACACGCGGCCTGGTTCTCCCGCACGATAAACAGCAACGAATGCTGGAGGCCGAAGGAGTAAGTTTCAATGAACGCGGTCGATGCGAGCTGCAGCGGTATCTGTGGATTCCAAGCCGAAGCCAAAGCCAGAGGCAAAAGCCCGAAAAATTGACTCTATTCAAAACCTAGTTCTGCAAAAGGAAACTACATGAGCAGAGCTCTATCGATCAAAGAACACCCTACGCCGTCAGTCCACCTCGCTATTCCGTCTCACATCAAATGGTGACTACAGCCTTCGAGTTGCCTAACTTCCGTATTACGCAAAACCTGGGTGTCGTGCGCGGCATTGTGGTCCGTTCCCGGAATATCTTCGCCACTATCGGCGCCGGTCTGCAAACGATAGTTGGTGGAAACATTACGGTCTGGACGAAGCTTTGTGAGGATACGCGCAGTGATGCGTTTGACATCATGATCCAGCACGCGACTGAAATCGGGGCCAATGCAATTGTGGCCGCGCGCTACGATGCGACAGAGGTTTCGGCGGGAGTGACAGAGGTACTGGCCTACGGCACAGCCGTGATTGTCGAACCGTCAAATGCTGAAGCGAGCTATCGCTCATGACCGGCAAGACATTAACAGTCGCGCAAACTCGACGAATCCAGAAAGCGGTTGATACGGTTCCCTTACGCTCATCTGCTTGGGATCGAACTTGACGACATTAGCGAGGGCGTTGCAACTCTCGGACTGGACCATTCGCCAGAGAACTGAAACAGAACCACGGGGTTGTTCATGGCGGCGCAATAGCTTCTCTGATCGACACAGCGATGGCCTTCGCCATAATCACTCTACTGGCGCCTCGGGAGAAGGTGACAACGGTGTGATCTGACCGTCAGTTACCTGCGGCCGCTCACCAAAGGACGAATAACGGCCAGGGCCAGGGTTGTGCGCTCTGGCCGACGTCTTTTCGTTGTCTCTGCGGACGTTTTCGGTGATGACGGAATCCTTGCAAGCACAGCACTTAGCACCTATATCAAGCTTTGAACGATTAAAGGAATCCTCCGCAATTTGGGTAGACAGTCTAAATCTATCTCTGTAGAATGATTTTGGCCTTCCGTGCGGACACCAAACCGTCATTCGCTCCCGCAATGGACAGTTTGAAGTTCTCAAGTTCCCAGTGGTGAACTCCCTCCCATGTACTCCTTATATCATTCCGCTTCTAGCCCAACATCCCAGACAGTTGATTCCTCTGCGCTGCGCCGGTTCTACGATCGCGCAGCTTCATCGTTACTTTGAAGACGTTGTACTGGAAAACAACCTCAGCGCCCTGGTAGTTGAGAGTTTACCCACCTCAGTGGAGAGACCGGCTCGAGATGCTGCTCGTCTTCACGAACTCGATAAGACCGCCAGGGAATTTGTTCTCTTTGGCTCAATCGCGAAGATGCCTTGTCGAACATGGTGCTGAGCAGAGGTAGTAAGAAGACTCAATCGATTGTTTTCGAACAAACCGACGAAGGCAGCTCCGAACGGTTCGTGGTCATCGCCGACGCCCGCTTCTCCGCTTTGCTTGCCTCCGTGCACACCGGAAGACGAACACACGTCGCGAGATCTCGTGGTTTGGACCTTTGAGCCTGATATTGTTTACTCCGCTCTCGAATATTTGATGGCTCGTGTCACCGCAGAGCACGAGTTTTACTCAAACGCTTTTGCTCAGGCCGTTCGCGTTTCAATGCCGCAGGCTACTTCGCTGCAGTTGACGCTGGGAGTTACGACCAAGCTCGCCCGACTATTGCAGGAACAGGCCGAGCGTGAAATTGCCGTTAATCGCCTCGCGACGGCGATCAGAAACACGCTCGACCTCGATAGCGTTCTGCAAACTGCCGCTGATGAAGTCGGACGTGCGCTCAACGTCCACTCCTGCGCGGTAAGGGTCGAGGGCGCTCTCGTTGGCCGGCAGATGACCAAGTGCTACCTGCGGCCGGATGCCGCGATTGAGTGCGAAGAACTCCTGTTCGGCCAGGTGGACTTAGCGAGTGCAGCTTGACGGATTCACCAGAGGCGTATGTGGTCGAAGGCGACGCCTCGCAGACTCCTCGATCTTTAGCTGATGCCGTGGTCCCGCTCATCCATCAGGGAAACCTTATCGGTCTTTTGTTGGTGCGATCTGACGATATGTCACGTGTTTGGGCCGACAATGAGTTGCTGCTCCTGCACACCGTGGCCGATCAACTCGTAGTTGCGGTCAACCAGGCTCACTTGTTTGCTCAAATGGAACAGCAGGCGCTGACCGATGGCCTGACGGGCTGTTTCTAACCGTCGCTCATTTGAGTCGCGCCTTGAACACGATCTCCAGCTAGCCATGCGAATGGGCCACCAGTTTTCTTTGGTAATGCTCGACATGGATAATTTCAAGCGCATCAATGATCAGGCCGGTCATGAGGCTGGGGACACTGCGCTTTGCATGTTGGCCGAGCTGCTGCGCGCTGAGCTCCGAGCCGTCGACACTGCGGCCAGGTTTGGTGGCGATGAGTTTATAGATAATCCTGCCTCAGGCAAACACGGAGGGTGCGCTGCTTGTGGCTGAGCGGTTGCGCAAAGGCATCGAAGATCTGGACGTGCCTGGTTTTGGCAACGTGACGTGTTCTTTCGGAATCGCTACCTTCCCCGAACATGCGTCGTCGCGGGATACCCTGATCGCAGCCGCCGATCGCGCGCTCTACAGTTCCAAGGATGCCGGCCGCAACCGGGTCAGCGTCGTCGAACCGTTTCTTTTTGTCGAAGGTGAACCCAGCCGTCGAGTTGGCAGATGCTATGCAGCGACTCTGAGGTTGACTTTGAATTAGATGTCTCTGATTGGGCCGTCGGATCTCAGATTTGATCCAACATCCAGCATCTGACTACCCAACATCTTCACTCCGACTCTGACACCTCACATCTCACATCTGACATGCCTTCTGGCGTCCTGACGCAAAATCGCGCATCATAACCTTTCGCTTTTTAGCCGAAAGTTTTGAAGCCTCGCGGCTTTTTGTGCATGGACGATTTACGAAAATTTGCGCGCTACTTCCTTCCTTATAAGGTTGAACTGACGCTTGGCATCGCTTGTATTGTGGCCAGCGTTGTATTCAACCTCTACATCCCCATCATTGTTGGCCACGCGATCGACGCAAACTGGGTTGAGATCACCTGGTCGCGTCTGACTATCTCCGCGCTCAAGGTACTCTGGCGCCAGTGTTGTGAGCGGCACCTTTCTTTTTCTTCAGCGGCGCATCCTGATTGGAATGTCGCGCAAGGTTGAATACGACCTGCGTCAGGATTTCTACGTCCATCTCGTGGATCAACCGCAAGCGTTTTTCCAGGAGCATCGCATCGGCGACCTGATGGCGCGCGCTACCAACGACCTGGCCGCGGTCAGGCAACTGGCCGGACCAATGATCATGTACTCGCTGCAGACGCTGCTCGTCGTAGTCATCGTTCTCCCGTTGATGTTCATGATCAACTGGTGGCTCACGCTGCTCTTGTTTGCAACGATGCCGCTGGTTTCCCTGACAGTTAAGTTCTTTGGCCAGCAAATTCATGTTCGCTTTGAAAAATTCAGGAATTCTTCGCGCAAATCACCGCGCGCGCTCAGGAAAACTTTACCGGCGTACGCGTCGTGCGAGCCTATGCCCAGGAAGGCGCCGAGATTGCCGCCTTCAACGAGTTGAATCGGCAATACGCGGAAAAGAACCTGGCGCTGGTGAGAATCGATGCGTTAATGCGCCCGCTCATGCAGTTTCTGATCGGCATGGGCTTCGTGCTGATTATCTGGGCCGGTGTACCAGCAGCGATTCGAGGAGAGATCACGGTAGGGCAGTTTACTGTCTTCAACATGTATCTCTTCCGCTTGATCTGGCCGCTGATCGCGCTCGGTTATGTAGTCAATCTGTATCAGCGCGGTACGGCCAGCCTGCGGCGGATGAACACCATATTTGCCGTCGAGCCTTCTATTGCAGATTCCGACGGTGCAAAAACACAGCCGCCGATTAAGGGTGAAATTGAATTTCGCCGCCTGACTTTTCGTTACCATCCGAACGATGAACCGGTACTACGCGACATCAACTTGACCATAGCTGCAGGCCGGACGGTGGCTTTCGTGGGACGCACCGGCAGCGGCAAAGTCAACTCTTATTAGTCTCATTTCGCGAATTGTTGAGGCGCCGGAAGACACTGTGTTTGTTGACGGCGTTTCGGTTCGCGACTATTCGCTCACACAATTGCGTTCCAGCATTGGCTACATTCCTCAGGAGACTTTCTCTTCAGCGATACACTCGCCGAGAACATTGCTTTCGGCGTCGAAAACGCCGAACGATCCAAGATCGAAACCGCGGCCGAAGTTGCCGGACTCACAGAAGATGTTGAAGGTTTTCCGGACGGCTTTGAAACGCTGGTCGGCGAACGCGGCCTGACGCTTTCTGGTGGTCAGAAACAACGCAACGGCAATCGCTCGAGCAATTCTCCGTGAGCCGAAGATTCTGATCCTTGACGATGCTTTGTCCTCCGTCGATACCTACACGGAAGAAAAGATCCTGGGAAAACTACGCGGCGTGATGCGGGGTCGCACCAGTTTGATTGTTTCGCATCGCATCTCTACCGTTCGCGACGCCGACACGATCTGCGTGCTCGATGAGGGGCGCATTATTGAGCAGGGAACGCATGACGAGTTGCTCGCGTTGGGCGGAGAATACTCGGCGCTTCATGAGCGACAGTTGCTGGAAGAAGAACTGGCGCTTACCTGATACATAGGAGCTGGCTTATGGAAGTCGACCTGAACAAACGATATCAGACGATGCTTACCTTGTGGTTCGCCTTGCTGATGAGCGTAGTCATGTACTTCGTCTTCGTGCAGATTGCGGCGCCGTCGATCGCAAACGCGGAGAATCCATCCAAATCACGACTAGTCGTCGTCATCACTGCTCTGGGGGCACTGTTCGTAGTAGTTTCGTTTGTGGTGAAACGAAAGCTACTCGAGCGGTCGGTGGAGGCACAGGATGTTGGCATGGTGCAGAAGGCGATGATCGTAGCTCTTGCACTCTGCGAGGTCAGCGCGCTGCTTGGGTTGTCTCGAACTTTTGTTTTCGGCAATCGTGAATATTACCTGCTCTTCATACTCGCGGCAGCCGGCGATCTTTTCATTTTCCGCGGCGCAGTCAGTTAGAGGCCGCTAGCTACAAAAGCACGAACCTCTGGAAATAAATAATCAATGTCCACGGCGGTAAAACAGTTTCACGAAGAAGAAGGGATCGGGAAAACTTACGACTTCCAGGTTGCCCGGCGGCTGTTGCGCTATCTGCGTCCTTACCTCCGGCTGCTCTTCCCTGCCCTGTTCCTCACCTTCGCGCTAAACCTGCTCGGAATTCTGCAGCCGAAGTTTACTGAGTACGCGATTGACTGGCACATCCTGCCGCGCAAGCCTCGGGACTAGGGTTGTTGGTGGGTCTATACGTTGGCGTGCAACTCCTACGATTGGTGTTTTCTTACTTCCAGGCGCTGTTGCTCAATACCGTGGGACAGTATGTGATGTTTGATATGCGCCGCGAGCTTTACGACAAGCTGCAGCATCAGGAAGTTGCTTACTACGATCGCAATCCGGTCGGCCGCATCATGACGCGGCTCACCAGCGATGTCGACTCGCTTAACGAACTCTTCACTGCCGGAATCACTGACCTGCTCGGCGACGTGGTGATGATTTTCGCGATCATCGGCGTAATGTTGTGGATGGACGTCCGCCTTACTTTCGTCACCCTGTTGACCGTACCGCATGCTGTGGGCCGCTACCACATGGTTTCGCAAAGGCGCGCGCAAAGGCTACGACCAGGTGCGAACGCGCATCGCTCGCATCAACGCCTTTCTTCAGGAACATTTCGCCGGCGCGCAAACCGTTCAGATTTTCAACGCCGAAACCAAGTCAGTTACAAAGTTTCGCGAGATCAATGCGGACTATCGCAAAGCAAACATCGATACTATTTTTTACTATGCCGTCTTCTTTCCGCTGGTTGATCTCATCGGCGCGGTCGGCATTGCACTGATAGTCTGGTACGGCGGCTATCGGGTGATGCAAAACACACGCCGGGGCACACGGTGCTTAACGTTGGGCGCGCTCGTGGCCTTCATCCAATATTCCAGTTTTCTCTTCCAGCCGATTCGCGACATTTCGGATAAGTACAATGTGCTTCAGGCGGCAGTTGTCGCCTCGCATCGCATCTTCAAAACACTCGATCTTCCGATCGCTATCACTTCACCCGTTCGACCCAGAAAGTCCGGGCGCGCTGAAGGCCGCATTGAATTTGAAAACGTTTGGTTTGCTTACAAGGATGAGGATTGGATTCTTAAGGACGTTTCCTTCAAAGTCGATCCGGGACAGTCGATCGCGCTTGTCGGTCACACCGGATCTGGTAAGTCTACGATTACAAATCTATTGATGCGTTTCTACGATGTGCAGCGCGGCCGAATTCTGCTGGATGGCGTCGACGTGCGCGAGTGGGACCTGCAATCGCTCCGAGAAAACTTTGCTGTAGTTCTACAGGAAATATTTCTTTTCAGTGGAACGGTAGCAGGCAATATCCGATTGGGCCGGCAGGATATCACTGAAGACCGTGTTAAGTGGGCTGCGCAGGAGGTTAGCGCTGAGCCTTTCATAAAGCGCTTGCACGGGGCTATCAGGCTGAAGTCAAAGAGCGGGGGCCGGACTGTCGGTGGGGCAGAAGCAGTTGATATCTTTTGCGCGCGCCCTGGCGTTTGACCCGGCAATACTGATCCTGGATGAAGCGACCAGCTCAATCGACACAGAAACAGAGCAACTGATCCAGCAGGCTATCGAACGCGTGATGCGTGATCGTACCTCCATCGTCGTCGCGCATCGTCTGTCCACAATTCAGAGCGCCGATCAGATTATCGTGCTGCATCATGGCGAGATCAGAGAGCGCGGCACCCATCAGGAATTGCTGGCGCATCACGGCCTTTACTGGAAACTCTACAAACTCTCAATACGCAGACGGCGCCAGACCAGCATTACCAGAGTTATTGTCTGAAGAAGACGCTGCTGAACCTGCGGGCCAGGCGCAGTTCAGTGAGTAGGAGCGGGGGCAAACCCGCCTTCCCGACTTCGAGTTGCGGTCCAATTTCAGTTTTTCTCTGTGTAATCTTCTGAGTCCTCTGTGTCTCTGTGGTGATATACCTTAGATAAACACCCACCACAGAGTCACAGAGAACACGGAGGTGCACAGAGGAATTCATCTTTGGCCACCACTCGTTGCTCCGATTCATAATTGCCCTTTTCTGATTTCGTAATAGAATACGGGCCCATCGACAAACAGCTGATGCGAAACTGGTTGCTCTGATCGCCAGGTTCACGCCAAAGGAGTCTACCGAATGATCCGTCGCGCCTTATTGTTCACTACTTTCCTGTTGCTCTCTTTCTCTCCACTACACGCGCAGAAGCGTGCTTTCACGATTGAAGATCTCTATCGCGTAAAAAACATTTCCGACCTGCACGTCTCTCCAGACGGTAAGACGGTCGTTTTCGCCGTAGCCATCTCCGACCTCGGCCGCGCGAAAAAACCACTCACATCTGGACCATGAACACTGACGGGAAAACCTGCGCCAGTTAACGACCGGCGAAAAGAGCGAATCGTCGCCGTCGTTCTCGCCGGATGGCAAGCAGATACTTTTCGTTAGTTCGAAAGACGGCAGCGACAACCTTTACCTGATGCCTCTTAATCCCGTCAGTGTCAAGACTCCCTCGAGAAAGCTCACTAACCTCTCAACCGGTGTGTACGATCCGTTATGGTCACCCGACGGCAAGTGGATCGCCTTCTCGTCCGACGTTTATCCGGAATGCAATGGAGACGATGCTTGCAATAAGAAGATTGCCGCGCGTTGGAGTGAAGGCCCCCAAGGCCCACCTGGCGGACGAGCTTCTTTATCGCCACTGGACCTCCTGGAAAGATGGCACGCGCACCCACACTTTCATTGCCAACGCTGCGACGGGTGCAACGAGGGACCTAACGCCGGGCAATTACGACGCGCCAGGCTTTCAACTCGGCGGACCTCTGCAATACGACTTCTCGCCCGACAGTAAAGAGTTGGTGTATGTCTCAAATCACGATACCGTGCCGGCAGCCTCCACAAACAACGACCTCTGGATTATTTCGCTAGAAGATAAAGAGGCAGAGCCGCGCAACATCACGGCAGCCAATCCCGCGTACGATGGCAGCCCAAAATATTCGCCCGACGGCAAATACATCGGCTACCGCATGCAAAAGCAGCCGGGTTACGAGTCGGATCGTTTTCGCGTCGCGCTCTGGGATCGGGCCACGCGCCAGATAACAGTCGTGACCGAGGCGTTCGACAATTGGGTTGACGAGTTTCGCTGGTCGAGGGATTCCGCAGCCATTTATTTTGCCGGTCCCGTCGAAGGACAGAACCCGATTTTCCGTCTCGATCTAAACTCCAAAGCAATAACTCAAGTCCTGGCCGACAAGACGATCGACGCCTCGGACTTTGACGCCGGCCAGCAACGTTTGTTCTACATCAAGCGTGCAGTCGGCGAGCCTGCTGAAATTTACAGTGCGGAAATTGTTAACGGTAAAGCCACGCAGCCGGTGAGGCTCTCGCATTTCAACGAGGCTCTGATGAACGAAGTCGACATTCGTCCGGCTGAATCAATATGGGTAACGGGTTCGGGCGGCCAACGCGTGCAGGTCTTTATCGTCAAGCCTCACAACTTTAATCCTGCAAAAAAGTATCCACTGATCCTGAATGTTCATGGCGGTCCGCAGTCTAACTGGGCAGATGCATTTCGCGGCGACTGGCAGGTTTATCCGGGCGCAGGTTACGTCGTAGCGTTTCCCAACCCGCATGGATCAACCGGTTTCGGACAGGAATACACGGCGCAGATTTCGGGCGATTGGGGCGGGCGAGTCTACGACGACTTGATGAAGGTGACCGACTCGCTGGAGAAGCTTCCTTACGTCGACTCTTCGCGGATGGGCGCCATGGGCTGGTCGTATGGCGGCTACATGATGATGTGGTTCGAAGGACACACGGATCGGTTCAAGGCGATCGCCTCGATGATGGGCCTCTATGATCTGCGCTCCTTTCACGGCGCCACTGAAGAACTTTGGTTCCCGCAGTGGGACCTGAAGGGCCGGCCCTGGGATTCGTCGCAGTATGAAAAGTGGTCGCCGTCAAACTCGGTTAAGAATTTCAAAACGCCCACGCTGGTGATTTCCGGCGAACGCGATTACCGCGTCCTTACACGCAATCGCTGAACTTTTTACTGACCTCCAGGAAATGAAGGTGCCCTCGAGACTGATCATCTACTCAAACGCCGGGCACTGGCCGAGTTGGTACGAGATGGCGCTTTACTACACTGCCCACGTCGAGTGGTTCAACAAATACCTGGGTGGTGATCCGCCGCCATGGACAACCGAACAGTTTCTTCGTAATGCTGTTTTCGATCGGACGACCGGTAAGCGAATAGTTGAACCACGAGACCAGCCTGGTAATCAGCAGGGCAAACCGGAGTGAAACCAGGGCCATAGAGGGCGGAACTTTGGAGTACGGCGACCTGTCGCCGCTTTCTCAGCGGCAGGCTTGACGCCGCGTTTTCACGATGAGCGAGTTCAACCAGGACTGCGACAGGTCGCAGCCGACCAAAGCGCTGACAGGTCAGCACACTCCAAATAAGGAGCACCTATGACGAAGCCCAACACGGCAGCCGTTCAATCCGGTCCAGAACTAAGTGTTCGTCCCATTGCTATTGGACTATTCGTCGCCTTGATAATCCGGCAGCGCCTATCCCTACTGCGTCCTGAAGCTCGGCTTTGGACCAAACCTCTCCGTAGTGTCGGCCTTTCTTCGACTTCATGTCCCTCGTGCCCCTCGTCTTTCTGTTGCGCAGGTTCCTGCCGAGCTTCGCCGACACCAATGCGCGCGAGAACAACATCGTGCAGACTATGGGTACTAGCGCGGGACAAACTGCCTTCATGTGCGTACTGCTGGCAGCTTTTGACATGCTCAACGCCAGGGCGTTCTCAATCCTCCTATTCATCTCGGCACCGCGCAAATCTTTTTCTGGCTCTGCAGCGCCAGCCTCCTCGGCATCCTCCTCGCCGTCCCGATGCGCCGCCACTACATCGACGAAGAGAATCTGACGTACGCAGACGGACTGGCTGCGGGCGAGACGATCGTCGTGTTGCACGAGGGCCGGGAAAAAGGTACTAACGCCGGTTCGCTGAAAGCGCTCGGCTTCGGCGCCCTCGCCTCTGGCGCGCTCATGGTGCTTACCAGCTTCCTAAAACTGTTTCCCGACACGTGGCTATTCCCGGGCATGCAGGACATGAGGATCGGCTTAAACTGGAGTCTATTGTCATTCGGCTCCGGACTGCTGGTCGGTTTTCGCATTTGCTTGTCTATGGCGATTGGGACATTCATCAGTTGGTTCCTGCTGCCACTGATTCCTTCTGTCACACGGAATGATCCCGGCGCTGACATACCCTCAAACATTGCTTTGGGTCATGTGGCCCGCGACGGGATTGATGGTCGCTGGCGGCCTTACTTCACTCGCGCTGAAATGGAACCTGATAGTCAAGTCTTTTCGCGGTCTTAGAGGGAGCCAGATTGCCAGCGAGGATAGCCCTCGGGAGTTTCCCATGCGCTGGGTCGTCATCGGATCGTTGGTGATGACGGTAGTTATCTGTTTCGTCCAATACTTCAGCATGGGAATTCCCTTATGGCTGTCACTCATTGCGATTCTGCTGTCGCTACCCCTTATGCTCGTAGGCCTCCGCGTGTTGGGCGAAACGAATTGAGGGCCCATCAGCGCGCTGTCAAACATGATGCAGGCCATCTTTGCCTTCATCGCGCCCGGCAACCTGCCGGTAAACATGTCGTCGAGTGGACTCACCGGGACCATCGCGGTAACTTCCGAAGCGTTAATGCAGGACTTCGGCGCAGGTCAGTTAATACGCTCAAATCCTCGCAACCTGACGATTGCCCAGCTGATCGCCGCGCCCGTTGGCGCCATGGCAACGGCTTTGGTCTATCCAGTGTTACGCGATCAGTTTGGCATCGGCCCTTCGGGCTTGTCTTCGCCGATTAGCGTTAAGTGGGCGGGCTTTGCCGAACTGCTTACCAAAGCGACTAAGCGCCTTGCCGCCTGGTTGCCTGGTTGGTTTGATAATAGGAATCGCAGCGGGCATTCTTCTCACTTTGCTGGCTGAGAAGTATGGCGAGAATGTTCCGTCTCCGGCAGCGATTGGTATCGGTATGCTTATTCAAGCAGCCGTGCTGATAACTTTTATCCTCGGCGGCGTAGCGCAGTTGATCTGGGCGAAAACATCGCCGAGTTCTGAGAATGAGTTTTCGTATTCCGCTGGCCTCGGGACTTATCGTTGGCGAAGCGATTCTGGCAGTGGTGCTGGCACTGCTCGCGGCCTTTGGTTTTAATTTCTAGCCGGAACTAACTCGCCAAGGCGCCAAGGTCGCCAGAGAGAATTAAGAATCAGCTTAGGCAGGTGGTTACGTCAACCCGACTGCTTTCATCATTGCCTTCCTTGGCGACCTTGGCGCCTTGGCGGTTCTTCATTCGACTTCTTGAAACCTAAATTCTTCAAAACTCCGTCTGACTTTCGTAAATGGCTGGCGGCCCATCACGCCTCAGAAACGGAGCTTTGGGTTGGCTTCTACAAGAAAGACTCAGCAGCAAGGTGAGCATCACCTGGCCGCAGTCTGTCGACGAAGCATTGTGCTTCGGATGGATTGACGGGATTAGAAAACCATCGACGAGGTCAGTTACAAGATTCGCTTTACTCCGCGCAAGCAGCGGAGCACCTGAGCGCCGTCAACATCAAGCGCGTCGGAGAACTTACCGAACAGGGACTAATGGAGAAGGCGGGCCTCAAGGCATTTTGCAGCGCGCCAGGAAGATAGATCTGGAATATATTCCTACGAACAACGAAGTCCGGAGTTACCAGCTCAATACGCTAAGAAGCTAAAAAAGAACGCGGCTGCCTGGAGGTTTTTTCAAGCTCAGCCTCCTTCATATAGAAAAGCTGTCAACTGGTGGGTAGTAAGCGCCAAACACGAAGAAACAAGGCTGAAAGCGATTGGATAAACTGATTGATGATTCAGCCGAAGAGCGCCGCATACCGCAAAGTTCACGCCGATCAAAAATCGTAAGGCTTGAGCCGTGGCAGTAGCCCGATGAAAGTGGTCAGTGATCAGTGGTCAGCAATCAGCCGCTCTTGTTATCGCGACTGGCCGCTGACCACTGACCACTCTTTCAGAGTCGAGCTACTGCCCTAAGCCGTTAGTGGCTGCCGCCTTTGCGGCCGCCCTTCCTGGCCGGTTCTTTGTTCACAGATTTACCATAACCGCCACCACCGCGCTTCTCGCCTCCATGATGCATGGCGTTGACTGTCGCCCAGGCTCGCCGCTCAGCCTCATCCTCTGAGACGCCGCGGTCCATGTAACCTTCTTCTATGTGCTCAGCCTTCCGTTTCTGTTTGTCCGTGTATTTGTCCTTGTCTCCTCTAGGCATAATGACCTCCTTCGTTAGTTAAACTCCTACTTGTATGCTTGGAAAACAAACACCGATAACATTTCGTACGTTACCGCTACATTTGCCGCGACCCAGGCGGCGAATTCTAAGAAACGCGAATCCCATGCCTCTAAGTTTCTCTCTATGTTGGTTATACTGAAAACACAATTCCAGGGAGGTACAAAAATGAGTGACATTCAAAAGAAGTCGCTGATTGATTTTACTGACGATGAGCTACTCGAGGCCTATGGCAGCAGCATTAAAAACACGCAATGGACTCCGGCCAACTATCGCAAGGAGATGTTTTGGCGGAGTCAGGAAAGAAACACTACGGCATACATCGTTGGACAGCCATCATCGCTTTTGCCACGCTCATTTTTCTTCTGACTGATGATTCCGCCGGCGTCGTCTATTATGTCTATGAAAAGTGACTTTGGAGTTTTGAGTGCGGTGACCCTGTCACCGCTTTGATCCGTCGCGACCTGTCGCGACGCTGCTGGCGACAGGTCGCCAGCGACCAAAGCGCCGACCTCGGCGCACTCCAAAATAAGCACCATGGAGACTCAGCAATGAAGGACCTGACGATCGCATTGGACAACCGGCCTGGCGCTCGCTGGCTGAGATGGGTGACGCGCTGGGCCGCGCCGGCGTCAGCATTAGGGTGGCGGCGTTCGTTGTAAACGGCAAGGGCGTGGCGCATTTTCTTTTCGAGGATGGAGTAGCCGCCCGCAACGCACTGGAGGCAGCCGGCATCAGCGTGTTGGACGAGCGCGAGGTGCTCGTGCAGCGATTGAATCAAGCTCAACCAGGTCAACTCGGAAAGATTACCCGGCGTATGTCCGAGGCAAACGTGAATATCGAAGTGCTATATAGCGATCATGATCACCAGCTGATCCTGGTGGTCGACGACCTCGCGAAGGGCCGCGCAGTTTCCGAGGGCTGGACGCGGGAACAGAGTTCTGGAGTTACTAATGCCAACCAGGTTGACTGAAATGCATCAAAACCCGGCCGCGGCGTTCTAGAGTTTGGAGGAACTATGGCATGAAGTGCGAACGTCACAATTTTGTAACCCGAATGGCTTCCCTGGCCATAAGCTGTGTGGTGGTATTCGCCTGCGGTGAAGTGCTCGGCGCAAGTGCACATTCTAACAGCGCACTCCAGGTCGTCCACCCGGGCCGAGAGTTCAAGCTCAAGGTTGGGCGACGGGTTACGGTGAAAGGAACGAAGCTGCGGATCAGGTTCGTTACAGTGGAGAATGACTCGCGCTGTCCGTCAGACGTTACCTGTGTTTGGGCCGGGAATGCGGCCGTGCGGCTTCAACTCGGATCCGGTAGGGCCAGTAAGACTGTGACGCTAAATACCAGCAAGAGTCCGTCGTTTGTCGGTGAAACCGAATATCACGGCTACAAAGGTGAAGCTGGTTGAGTTGAGCCCATACCCGCGCAGCGATCGGAAAATCGCGCCCCGCGATTACACGGCAACGCTGCTGGTCAGTAAAGAATGAGCGGTACGGAATCAAAAAGACCAACACTCGCAATCCGCTTAGCAACGATGGAAGACGCCGCGTCGATTTCCGAGGTTCTGTTGCAGTCGTTCATAGAATACAAATCTCAGTACACGCCTGACGGCTTTGCCGCCACCACTCCTACTGTTGAGCAGATAAAGAACCGGCTGAACGAAGGACCAATGTGGATTGCTTTGCTGGATGGGACCGCCGTTGCAACTGTCTCGGCAGTGCCTCAAGGAGAATCTCTGTACGTACGCGGCATGGCTGTCCTCCCTTCAGCAAGAGGTCATCGGATAGGTAAGCTACTCATGGATAGTGTCCAGGATTTCGCGGCCGCACGGGCATGCAAACGGTTGTATCTCAGCACCACTCCCTTTCTTGGTCGGGCGATTGCGCTGTATGAACGACTCGGGTTTATTCGCACCGCTGAGAGCCCGCACGATCTCTATGGCACTCCGCTTTTACAATGGAGAAGATGCTCTCCTAACCTGCGGAGCAGGTGGTAGCGTAAAGCCTGGGGTGGGAGCACAGCGGAACCCCAGGAACCGCGTTCGAAATTATTCACAGTCCGCGGAGCGAACGACAAACGAATCGTCACGATTGACTTTCTTAAACGAACCGCTATCGGCGCGCTTCGCGGGCTCTCCAAGTTTTGTGTTGACGATCCTTTGCAATCATGAAAGATCAATCTATTCCGGAAAAATTCAGTTCTGGTGTTAGTGCTCCTGCTCGCTCCTTGCGTCGCCTACGGTCAAGGTACAACCGCAGCTATCTATTACTGATCGCGTACGCCTGGCAGAAGCGTTCAGGCTCCGGTGACACTCTTGGCAATCAGATTTGGGCCGACTGGAACAAGGCGCCGTTTGCAGTCTCGCTGGTAACGCCCGAATACGAATTTCTTATTCGCCACCCAAAACCCTCTTCCGATTTCGTGCTGGTCAACTACGATCCGCTATTGAAGAGCAAGGTTTACTACCGGCAACGAACACAAGCGCAAAATCTGTTGGCAACGTTTCATGATGAATAACGCGTCGAGATCACGCCACGCGGATTTATTACGGTCGATGCACAGCGTCGCACCACTGAGCCGACCATCTATGCCATCGGGGACGTGGCTGGCGAACCGATGCTCGCCCACAAAGCCTCCCATGAAGGTCGTGTTGCCGCGCGAGCGATTGCTGGACACAAGGTGGCGTTTGAGCCGCACGCGATCCCTGCCGTCGTGTTCACCGACCCGAGATTGCCTGGTGTGGTCTGACCGAGAACCCAGGCCAAGCAGGAGGAGCCGTGCCATTGAGGTAGCCCGCTTTCCCTGGGGGCCTTCCGGCAGGGCCACGACCTCGATCGCAACGATGGCGTCACCAAACTTCATCCTTGATCCATCCACCAGCCGGATACTGGGCGTCGGCATTGCTGGCAGTGGGGCAGGTGAGCTCATTGCGGAAGGTGTGCTAGCCGTTGAAATGGCGGCCCTGGCTTCTGACCTGGCGCTCTCGATCCATCCGCACCCAACCCTCTCAGAAACCCTGATGGAAGCTGCCGAAGTGTTCTTCGGCCAGAGCACGCACGTCTATCGCCCGCAGAGGCGACGTATAGCTGATGCGCCTCGTGTCGGGCTTGCGGCGCTTGACGGCCTTGAGGAAAGTGGCTAGAATGGCGTGTACCCACGCGGTGGGGACATGACTTCAGTCTACGAGCAAGGGAGCGACCTTGTATGGATATCTCGATTGAATATTGTACTGAGTGATTCTACCTCCCAGATGCTGCAAGTTTGCAGAACGCGATTCAGGATAAATACGGCATTGAATCCAGGCTCATTGAGGGCAGTGGTGGTGCGTTTGAAGTGCGCATAGACGGTACACTCGTTTTCTCCAAACTGAAACAGTTTCGTTTCCCTGAAGAGGACGAGATTTTTGCGGCTATCGACCGGGTGCGGTCTTCGTAAGCGCAGCCTTATACCCCACTTTCCGGAAGTCCCCGACCTGGAGTCCGAGGGTCGGGGACAAGGCAGAAGCTCAGGAAAAGTTGCTTGACATTCCCTGCTGCTTTATTAGAATAGCTCGTCGCTGTTTCGTATTCCCTACCTATATCCTGCCGAGGTAGCTCAGTCGGTAGAGCAGAGGACTGAAAATCCTCGTGTCGGCGGTTCAATTCCGTCCCTCGGGCATTCTTCTTTCAAATACTTGCAGACATTCCTCTCACAATCGTAGATCACACCGACGAGTGTGTTATACAGACTTCAGCGCTCCTTTCCTTACGCCAAGTTCACTGCATCACGCAGGAGTTCCATCAACGCGGCCACAAGAATGTCGAGGTCATCGGCCCGCACTTGCGTGCCAACCACGCCGACAGGCTGCTGCGCCAACTCTGTTACTGGCCACCCATCCTGGCAGGCGCATGCCTTGCGTCACACATGTGGTGATGAACTGTACAAAGATCTCCCCGAGCTTCCAGGGGCTCGAGCGTGTAGATTCCCTGCTCAACCATCCCCGTGCGAGCACGCCGAGCAGTCCGCACATCACCCGCTGGAGTGTTTTGCCAGGGGAGCCTGCATCCCGACAATTCTCGGAGCGCTCGCACATGCAACTCGTCATCGAGCCAGGTCTCCATCGCGGCACGATAAATTATGCCTGATTGAGCGCTCGCCCCACCAGTTGTTGGGGAGCTAGAGTGGCAAAGAGATGGACGCAGCATAGGATTGGTGAGCACCACTCGACTTATCCTGGAGCGCTTGCATGAGCCCCTCGACGAGTGACGCCTCTGGGATGACACGCTGGAGGTAACTCTGGAGCAATGCCGGGTTGAGCTTCAAATCATCCATGACAAAGGTCCGCTACACCCCTCGCTGTCCTTCCAGAGCAGACAGTATACTTTCATGGGCATCGTCCACGCTCCTGCTCCCGACTCGCGAGTATCACCCACGAGGAGGGATGCAGCTGGTGCGCACAAAACGGTCCAGCAGTGCAGCGATGAGGGCGCGTGCGTGCAGTCCTTGGCTTGATTTCGTCCAGCCCGTCAAGCATAACCAGGAGGCGCGGCGTATGGCGTAACTCCCACGCAAAACGGTGCACAGAGAGCCCATCCACCCAGCGCATGTCGTCGAGGAGACGCTGGAGGAAATCGTCCCAGGTGTCATGTCCTCGGCGGTCGCATTCACCTAACTCGATCAGGAGGGGTCATAGACATCGCGCAGTGGTGAGGGGGATTGCTCTGCACAGCAGTCGAAAACGAGTCGCAAGAGTTGTGTACTTTTGCCAGCCCCAGCCCCGCCAAGTAGGAGCAGGCGCTGGCCTTCTGTACGCGCCAGCAATAACACGGCCAGAGGCTGTGGTGCCGTCCGCATTATCGGCTAGGCCGTTCGCGACGTGATCAAGGCCAATGGTGGGTACGCGCCGCTGTCCATAAAAACTCCTCAGCACTGAGCCTGGGAGCGGCGCTGCGGGAAAGTGTGAGCACCAGCCACGCCGCAGACAGCGAGACGCGTGTGACGGCGGTACGCAGGAGACCCTGCTGGACCATCGAAACAGAGGTGACCGTGGTGGAAAGTAGGCAGAGGTGTAAATGCAGGTATGGCCTGGGCAAACACCGGACGCAGCTATTCCCACGTGCTCTGGCGGCAGGCAAAGACCACGGCATTAGGGAGGACCCGGAGGATCGAGATTTCGCCAGGAGGCTGCAGCAGGGCGCTGGTGGGGTTTCAGCAGGGACCAGGTCATCCAGGCCACTCAGAGCAGAGAAAAAGCCGCCACGGTAGAGGAGCCTGGCGTACAACAAAGCTCCACGATCGGGCCCCCTGCTGTCATCACTCTCCGCCAGCACCTCCTAGCTGATGAAGTACCTGCTGTACCAATGAGGCCCTGCTGCACAAACGGGAGCAGTTTGAGCTGCACCGGAACAGGAGTTCTCCTGTCTTGCCTGATGCCGGCCTCGCCCAGAAGCGAGAGCGTGCAACGCCTCGTCTGCACTACTCGTATATGGGCACAAGAGCACACGCCGCTGCCAGAGATCATCGAGCTGTGCCAAAGCGTATGTTACACCCGATAACACAGGCGAGGCGGTCTCAAGGTCCATGTGGGTCACGGTCGCCCATGGGATTTGAGGCAAACCATGCGCCTGCCACTGCCTCGCGCAGAGTGGCTGCTCCATGCACGGTGATGCCCTGGGCTAGCAGGCGTGAGCATCACCATCTCTGCATTCTCCCTGGGCAGTACGACGTCAGTAATGGGTTCTCCCTCAGCAGACCAGACGCCAACCGGGCATTATAGGTCACCACGCCTGTAATTTCTCCGGAATACCGTCTACCTTAGTGAGGGTGCCGTCTGCGAGCACTTCCCCGGTGACGGCGACGCGTCGGTTTACCTGGTCGCTGCGTGAGGCGTGCCAGCACTGCAAGTGCCACTGCCAGCCCCAGAGATGGCCCTGGTAGCCGGCTGGCTGACCGTCCTCGTCCAGAAACAGATGCACAGCCAACTCAGTATCTTCAGGACGTTCGCGATGAGGCGTACTGACAGGCAGCAGAGACCGCTGCCTGGCGGGGAACGTCGCCAGGCGAAAGCGCCGGCAGTGAGCTTTCCTGAGGCATCGCGCTCGAGCAGCGGCAAGAGGTGATCCCTGTTTCATGACCGATGCGTACAGAGACCCACAGGTCACGTACCACCGGGCCTGACTGACAAAGAGCCCGTGTACTTTATAGCGTTCCCATCCTGTGGCCACTGCCGTAGCCAGCCAGGCAGCCAAGACCCTGGCCTGGTGAGCCAGGTGCCACCGCGTCTCGCTGGAAAGGTGGGGGTAGCGCTGCGTCAGGCCCTCGAACAGGCGGTCAAGCGCCGGGGTTGTAACGATCGCAGACGCTGTAGAGTGCGCCATATTCTGTCTCCGGGAAGAGTGTCTTGCAACCATTGCCAGAACCGTGTTGACGTAGCAAGCTGCGGAAGTCGATGGTTTCAAGAAGGTGCAGGAACGCTCTCTGTAGCTGTAGCACGAGCGTGGGGCATCGTTGGGCAGTGTGGTAGAGCGAGCAAGACCGTCTCTGCAAGGCCTCCTCTAAGGTGCTCTCCGCATAGGTGCCAGCGCTCGATCTCACGGAACTCTGGCACCAGGGCTGCTCGGGTCATTTCATACCACTGTAGAGGGCAGATTCAGGGTGCTGAGCCATTGGGTCGTGCGGCACTAGCCATGATGGCACCCCGCATAGGAGCCGAGTCAGCGATCTCGCCTCGGTCGTGAGAGGTCAAAGCAGCGCTTGATGCGCTGCACGGCATCTCAGGGTTGGCAGCTTCCCGAAAGCGGACGTGTACGCTATTAACTGCTGATGAGGTGGTCATCATCGATCCTGACATCACTGGACCTCGGTCGTTTGTCCCCGGCAGTAGATTTACACAATAGAGATCTCGAGTGCCTGCAGCAGCACTGCCCGTAATCTCGTGGGAGGAGTGCTGTAGGTGGAGCCCCACTGGCAAAGGTGTGGATCAATCGACACGGTGGCCTGCTCCACCCCGCCCCTCCATAGCAAACACATAGGGATCGAGCTGCACCAGTACAGTCTTCCTTCAAGGTGTGGGGCATCTGGGACGCTCGAGATCGAGGGAGAAATGCCTCCCGTACTTAACGAGGGGCCATACAGGATCTCCAGGCAGCAGCTGCGGACGCTTCGGGGGGATGTGTATGTGTACTGGCAGCGTTGTCGGCAGAGAGTCCCAGACGCCGCGAGTACCTCGTGTCGGCGTGCGTCGGGCACGCCCAGATGCTGGGAGAGCGCCTCGGTTAACAGGATGGAATCATGCTGGGCCTGCTCTAAAGCCAAGATCTCTGCAAAGCACTCTTCACACATGAAGAGATGCGCACGCACATGGCGGGCTGTCCCTCCTCCACAGCTCTCCCGTGTGATACTGCACCAGTGTCCAGGCCGACGGACAGGGTTCCTCGGGAGAGGCACGATCTTCCCCGGTGTCGCGCAGGAGCGTGCCAAAATCGCGGCTGCAGTGCCCGGACCTGCGGCACGCTGGGCAATCCTCAAGGTGGGCAGTGATAGACGCCTGTACCGCAGAGGACAGCTCCCCATCGAGAAACATCAACCAGACGTCTCCAGGTGTGACATGGCTGGGCTGCCTCCATAGGGGACTCCTTCACGCTGGAAACCAATCACAGAGCCAGCGGGTTAGATTTGGCTGAGGTGCTCAATGCCAAAATGCTGCTTGAGTACCTGCCGTAGTTCCTGCAAATCATCATGTAACAGGCGGTAGACAGTACGCACATCGACATGAAGCGTGCCGCAATATCCGGCGATACGCCAATCCATCCTAAACCGCCAGCCAATCGCCCTGGCACTCTTTGAGATGCTGATGACTCTGCTGGGCATGCAAGTGCAGCGCCGCACGCATGATCTTCCCGCCGTTCGCGCCTGGCCACCTGTGTAAAGCTGACACATAGCGCGAACGAAAGGGCCAGGCTTCAGAGGGCAGTCGTGCGAGACGTGACCATCTCGGCGTGTCTCCGTATCGCGCGCATCGTCGGCGGGTTGCTCGCGTGCCGGGCGGCGCTTGATCACGCGGAGTTCATCCGAAGGCAGCACTGTACACGACTTGGGTCAGATATGCCTTAAAAGCGGTCCGGGCCTCGATATCCAGCAAGACGGCGTGAGCAAATTCTCAACGGCACGTTGATGCGCCTCAGCGAGAAACACCTGCGGATCGGATCCCTGGGTACGGCGTGCAACATGCTCCGGAGAAGAGTATGTACCAAGGGCGTGTAGGTTAGCCATAGGACCGTGAAGACCTCGTTCCCCCGTGCAGTGGGTGCTCTTGGAGCACACGCTGAATTAATGCATCGTCTGTGAGGTCTGTAAGTCTCACGGCCTCAAGCTCTCTGGAAGGAAATTACCTCTGGTAGTCAAATGGTCTGTTATTGTAGCACTACCTTCTCTCGCTGTCACTGTGTATCGACGTCAACGGCCGGGGGCGTCGTGGGAGGCAGAGAGCTGGTGTAGGACGCTCGGACGTCTCCGAGCGCCAGCCAACCAGGTGTTGTTCACCATTGTGCTGCGTCTGTAAGAACAGGTGTTCACCAAGGAAGCGAAAGCCTTTCTCGGCATGCACGATCATCGTTTTGCGTGGATTGACAGTGAGATGGAGTTTGGCAAGTAATTTTTCGACGAGCTTCAGACAGCTTCAGGCCACGCTTGAGAGCGAGCTTGTCAAAGCGGTCCAGATAGACATTGGCAAACAGGGGTGACAGGTGTGGGCTCATTCACAAGAGCTTGCAAATCAAGCCGAAAACGAGTTAAAGGGTTTTGTTCCACGTGGGGTCTCGCTTTCCCGGCATGCCCCCATGACCCAAAACCCTTGCATGAAAGCCGACACTCATGATACCACAGCCTCGTCCGCTCATCGAGGTTTTCTCTGACATCCCGGACGTTGCGCAAGTCGCGTGGCAAACGCCATCCTTTATCCGCTATGCTCGCCCTGTCGTGCTGCGCCATGCTGTGTGGCTCCCGCAGCTAGAGTGCCATCGCCGACTGGGGACGCAACTACGGGAGCGAGATCGCTCACGCCCTAGGCTTCACGCATAACACGCCCTGTGCCTCCACGCTGCACACGATCTTTGGGCGCTGAGACCGTGAGGTGTTTGAGGCCACCATTGGGCAGTCTGGGCAGACAGTGTCGTGGCGCACACCCCGACGACGCCTGAGGCCCCCGAAGCCGCCATGGCGGTCGATGGCAAAACGCTGCGGGGCTCCAAGAAGCAAGGCGCCCCGGGCACGCACCTGTTATCGGTCTTGGCCCACCGTCTTGGGCTCACGCTCACGCAACAGGCGGTCGCAGCCAAAACGAATGAGATCAAAGAGGTCGAGACGGTGTTAAGCCAGATCGTCCTGACGGGCCGTGTGGTGACGATGGATGCGCTGCTCACCCAACGCCAGGTAGCGCAGACGATTGTGGACGCGGGTGGGGACTATATCATGATCGTCAAAGAGAATCAGCCGCAGCTCAAAGCCGATATCGAGTTGGTTTTACCATGCCTCCAGCGGGCGACCGCCAAGAGAGCGTGCGTACGGTGGACGTGGGCCATGGGCGCATCGAGACCCGTAACCTCACGACGAGTGAGGCCCTGGTAGGCTACAGCGATTGGCCGGGTCTGGCGCAAGTGTTCGAAGTGGGGCGGCATGTCATCACCAAAAACGGGCACAGAACGGGTCGAAGTGGTCTATGGTGTCACCAGTCTAAGCCCCGAGCGGGCGACACCTGGTCGAGTGCTGGCTCTGGTGCGAGGTCATTGGGCGATTGAGAACAAGTCGCACTGGGTACGCGATGTGACATTCGATGAAGACCGCTCCCAGGTGCGCTGTGGCAACATCCCGCAAGTGATGGCAACGCTCCGCAATACCGCCATTGGGCTCTTGAGGTGGGCAGGCCATACCAACATTGCGGCGGCTTGCCGCCGGTTGGCCGCCCAGCCAGCTGCAGGCACTGGCTCTCATTGGTATTGAATTCGAAAACTGAATGGCCCTGGGGTACAGGACCCCGCCTGCAAGAGGCCCCGAGCCTCTTCGCCGTTGGATGCCGGTACGCTCCACCACCACGGCTTCGACCTCAAGCCAGGCGCGCAATATCTGTCGCAGCGCAGTTCCCATTATGGTCGCTTTGAGGAATTGGCATCACCAGTGCGGAGGTGAATGTTCTTCGAAGAAAGCGGTACAAAATGTCGAGATCAACTAACCAGCCGTGCTGTTGCCCACCAGGCGTGTGTGACCTGCGCCAGGCTGTAAAATGACCGCCCGCGCCGGAAGCCATGGCTACATTCCGGGCAAAATTGCGGTCAAAGAGGGATCAATCACCTCCAGTACAGCGCTGCACAATACGAACCTACCGTCAAGATCCCAGCGGGCGCCGGGTACCGTCCGGTTTCTCCATGTAGATCCGGGCTTCGACTGGCTGGGGATAGTAGCGTTGTTTGTGTAGCTCCTCCTGACGTCTTTACATTGGCAAAGAGCTGTGCTCAAATTGCGCCGTCGTGACGTCATCCACGCCTGCGTCCTCTGTGCCACCTTGACCTTACGCCAGGCCTCAGTGAGTGACGGTATCAGAGTAGACCTGGGTATACAGTGTCTTACGCCCGAAGCCAAACATGTTACGCCCTTTGTTTTAGACAATAATGGTCGGCTCGACCTGGTGATACGCTCCATTAACGCGACGATCTTCTTCGACAACTCTCGCAGAGAGAGTAGTACCGCACGGTGTCGTGTTTGGTGTGGATTTGTCTGGCGCACCATGGCCTGCATGGCTTCTCAGTTGCCGCTCGTTGACGAGGCATTCCGAACACGGAGTACTGGACAGGCGTGCCAAAGCCTTTAAGCCGCTTGAAGAGGCGGGTACGCCGGCGATCATCGGGGATATCATACGCCACGACGATAAACATAGTGTGTCTCCTCACCCACAACCTGACGTGACCTATGCCGTTGCAGCGCTGGGGCGGTAGTATGGTGGTTGATAGGCGGCTTGCTGATTACTCAAGACCCGGGCCACCTGCCGTACTTACTGATGCAGCGCAGATACATCAGTTGTTGTTGCAGGGGTGGGACACAGGATAATACTATGCACCCTGGCATCATAGGCTTTCAGGAACCTGTTAAGGTTTCGGAGCGAAGCTGAAGCTGGCCCTGACGCGTCGTGCGAAAATCTGTCACGCTGAATTTAATGATTGATCATGCCGAGCACGATAGAATCGACGAGTAGCGTGCGCCATTCTCCATGAGATCTGAGGCCAGGTCGATGGCTGGGCGATGGCCCAGGAAAAAGCCCAGATAGGGATCGAGACCGACGATGTTGATGGCAGCGAACGTCTGGTTGTAGAGCAGGGCGTAGCCCAGGCTTGTGCGTGCACATTGACAGGGTCTGGCGATGATGGATGCGCGCATGAAATCCCAGGTCATACTTCAATAGCACACGGAAAGCCTGAAAACGCCGCTGCGGCAGCCCCTTCATAGCCCCGCAACACGTCCAGCTGAAGCCGCCGTAGGGATCTGGCGCTGCGCCACCAGCGCGCAGCACTTTGCCACCGATAAAACCTCGGCCATGGCCAGGCAGCGCCGGGTCCTGTGCCCGGTGGTACTGCTCGACGCAGGGTGGCATCCTTAGCCACAGCGTTGAGACGCCCCCGGTAGGTCCCATGGCTGGAAAGATAGGCGACGTCAATCCCCCCTCCTGCAAAATAAAATTCACGGCGGGCATGGTGAAGTGGCGTTCCGAAGACAACGATCTGGTCGATGTGGATAGCTGGCAGATCCTGGAGGGTCTTTGCCGTCTTTACGGACGACCAGGTGTCCGTTCTGTCTTGGTCATCGTCACACCCTGCTCTGTCAAATACAATGTGGCCATGCGTGTCGTTCTCCTGGCATCGTTCAAGGTGTCGATGGTGCGCCCTGGCGTGCCCAGTAACGCTTGTAGATGACGCTCAAGGAGGCCAGGGACGTCGGGGGAATGTGCAGCCTGCAGTTGGGTGGCCAGCCAGGGCATCGAGTTGTCCATAGATCTCGCCACCTGACCAATCTTGAAATACTCTCTCAGCCACGAATGAGAGGGTTGAGGTGCGCAACACCCGCGCCAGTCCGTCCTCCTGCCGTCCTGCCGTGATGCGCTGTTGACCCGATTGCGAAAGCGTTCTACTGCCTGTCGAGTAGGCACGATAGTAGCCGCGGAACCAGAAGCTTAAAAGTCAAACCCATGGTGCCGTGCGTCTGTGATGATTGTCTTGGTGGGGTGTAAGCGCAAATGTAACTGCCCTTCCAGCCTGGTCCGTCATTTCGTAAAGCCGTGGCGGCCTCCTTGTGTGCGATGTAGGGTGACAAAATCAACCCCGTAGCGCACTAACCGGTAGCCCTGTGTGGTCATCAGGTGATCGAAAGGTGTGAGGTAGACATTACCAAACAGGTGAAAACACCGCGCCTTGGGGCGTCCTCTGCGCCTCGGGTTGGCCATGCCAGCCCCGTAGGGCCTAAGCAGCTCAGAAAGCGGTGCACGAGGTCGAGCACAGGGTCGGCAACGCGTGTGGCGAGGGCGTGGTGTAATACCGCCCACGAGGGTATCGGAAAATCTTCGAGATCGGCTTCCACCACCCACGTAAACCTGCTGTGAGGGTCTGGAGTACGCTCATAACCGCCTGATGGGCTGGAGCGGCCGGGTCGAAAACCGTAGCTACACGCAGCAAACGTTGGTTCAAAGCAGGGCTCCAGCCCCTGGAGAATGGCATGCTGGACGACCCGGTCGGCCACAGTGGGAATGCCGATGCGGCGCTGGCCTCCATCCCGCTTGGTACGGGCAGATGTGGCGTAAGGCGGTGGGTCGGGCATGCGCTACTAATGTCTCGTGGAGTCGTTGCATATGCGTGTCCACATCGGAGCTGAAGGCCTCGATAGTCATATCGTTCAGGCCTGCCTCACCACGCTTGCGACGTACCGCATTCCCAGGCAACGTAGAGATTCGACACAGAGCAGCAATCTGCTCGAGGGAGACTGATGGGGCAGGTAAGAGGCATAGTTCACTCCTTTGGAAGTATGCATAGTAGGTACTGATCCGGGAGAGTCCCAGGTTGGGGCAGTATGGCCCTATCTGGTGCTGCTGATCGTCTACGGCAGAAGTGGGTACGGCAAAAAAGCAGGAACGTGGAGTACTAGAGATAAACAATATCGGAGAGGTTAGGCTATCGCAGCAGTCATTGTCCGCCAAGGCAATAGGTTTCAATCCCTTCCATAGCAGGGCATCAATCTTCAACTCGTTCATCCATTCTCTATATGTCGCGTTACAGTATTGTTTCAATCCCTCTCATAGCAGGGCATCAAATCTCAACGAAATAAGAGAAACTCCAAACAATAGAGGAACTTATGTTTCAATCCCTTCCATAGCAGGGCATCAACTCAACCCTTTTTTCCGAATATCACAAGTCCTGCGCAGTAAAGTTTCAATCCCCTTCCATAGCAGGGCATCAATCTCAACATGAGGCGTTTTTTATCACAGCTCGTGTACCTTAAGCTACCCTGTTTCAATCCCTTCCATAGCAGGGCATCAATCTCAACGCGCGCCCTCGGAAATTCCACAATCGGGACGAATAAAGTTTCAATCCCTTCCATAGCAGGGCATCAATCTCAACCAGGACGTAGGGCGTCTGGGTCGCAGGTTTACAACAGGTTTCCAACCTTCCATAGCAGGCATCAACTCATTCCACTGATGACGCCGGTACAGTCATTCGGCGTCATGTTTCAATCCCTTCCATAGCAGTGGGCATCATCTCAACGAAACCGCCCTCCCCGTGAGCAGCATTGCGGCGGTGTTTCAATCCCTTCCATAGCAGGGCATCAATCTCAACCCCAGGACATCCCCAGATAGGGCACAGCGATTGGCCGTTTCAATCCCTCCATAGCAGGGCATCAATCTCAACCTCTTTACCGCAATGGCCAGCTTGTCAGCCAGGGGGTTTCAATCCCTTCCATAGCAGGGCATCAATTCAACCCCGGCTCAAGTTCGGCTCCGCACCTGCTCCGTACTGGTTTCAATCCCTTCCATAGCAGGGACTCAACCGGTAGGCCGCCCGGCACCGAGGTGCTGTCGGACACCGGTTTCAATCCCTTCCATAGCAGGGCATCAATCTCAATCTTTAGGGCTTACTGGTACTGCTACGGACAGTTCACAGACGACGTTTCAACTCCCTTCCATAGCAGGGCATCAATCTCAACTGCCCCTCTAACTGCCTGGTCGATGTAAGGGCTGGGGATACGTTTTGTGAGCACCTCGAGTTTTCCACAGCCTCCTTCGCTCCTGCACCCCTCTTTGTCTGTAATCCATTGATATTAAAGGTGCGAGACTCTATTTCGTACCGTAACACCTTATCTTTCAAAAATATTACAGGGATTTTTATCACTGATAGCCATTGTACACCTGTGGTGCTCGCAATGTCTAGCGTAGACTTCTTCCGCCTTCTCCAGGCCATGGGCAGAGTGGCGACAGCTACGCCTGAGCGCGCGCACAGGAGCGAACGGGATTCTCATACGCTTCCCTCCGTTTTATCGGCATTCGCTCCTGCATTTTGCATGTCCTGCCTGTGATGTGCTCTTCCCTCCCAAAGCGAAGCTTTACGGTGAGCACCTGGGACACGATCATGGTCCTGCACTGCCGTCAGCCACCTATGGCCAGGGCACAGGGAAGCCCTCCACGATGTGGAAAGCGACTTGGCCCAGTCCGAACGTGGTGTTCTTGCCCACATGCAGATACTCAACACGGAGGTAGGGGCACAAACGCGGTCACGGCCACCATAGCGCACCGTCCCGCGCACGCCCCCAACGGTATAGGCCGGGCCTGCCGCCTGAATAGCGTTCCCACTCCCACTGCAGGGAGTGCGCCGTCACGTTGACTCCAGCTGCCACGTTACCGTTTCCCGCATGGCGGCCCGGGCAGCGGAGATCTTGCTCAAAAGCGGTCATAGAAATACGCAAGATAGCAACCACGTCTAGCGCCGTCTGGTCGGCAGCGGACTGTACCCCCGTCTCCATGGCATACATGAGGGACGCGAGGGGTGCCGCAGGGAGCGCAAAATTGAAGAAGCGCGGGAACTTACGACCTCCTGAGCTGACCCTGGCCCACAATGCGCGTATACGTGAGAAAGTTCACGTCCATGGACTCCACCGCAGACACACCCGCCAGCGCTTCCAGGGACAGCGGGTTGGCCAACGTCGTTAAACTGTCGTAAGGCTCCAGTAAAGACGACGGTCGCCTGTCCTCCTAAGGCTGCAAAATTCGCCAGCCGGTAGCGCCCGTTGTCTCGTCCAAGGCTCGGCACGGCCCAATTCCTCAAAGGTAAAGATAAAGTAGGGGAGCCAGTCGAGCCCTGGCCCGATCAACACCAGGTGCAGGAGGAGGAGATCATCCGGCGTATAATACGCTGTCCATCGCATGGTGGCTCCAGGACGAACGGGTGCGGGATCTGCACCGGGTCGCGGGGAGGGCTTGCAGCGTCGCGATCGCGGTGTCCGAACACCTGCGCATACAGACAGCGGGAGTGATGAGACGTCGCGTCGGAGCCGCAGGCACAGGCAATACGGCGAAAGAGCGTGCCAAAGCCCCGAAAGGTATTGCCCCAATAGTGTCCGGTACAAATTTTGCATGCGCGTTTTGCGCGTGCTCGCGTGCCAAAACAGGGGTTGTGGGCAGGTGGCTCTCCGATCTTGGGAGCGTTTTTGGGGTCCCCAAGAGCACATTTTCTGGTTTCCACCTGGGTGGAGAGGCCACATTGCCTCCTTCCGCCTCTCAAAAGCTTGAAAATTCCTGGGGAAACGGTCAGGAGCTTCCGGGCAAGATTTGTGCCGGACAGTATTGGTATTGCCCGGGTAGGCGGGTAAGGTAAAGGTGTCGAGAGGCTGCAACACCAGGCGGTATCTGGCAAAGGTGAACATAATCAGACGCTCCTTCCGGCGTGAGTATAGCAGGCTCCCTGGGGCAGGTGCTAGCCACTGTGCTTCAACAGGGCACACATCGCCACCCTGGCTGAGAATCTGCACCCATTCTTGCGCGTGGAAGCGTTCGTAGACCCTTGCGGTAAGCGCTGACTCATGAGGGCTTCTGAAGAATGCGGTGTCCCGTGGTCAGAAACATGAATCTCTGTCGCTGTCACGATGCACGAAGTCCCATGGTTCAGCGACGACTCTCTGTAACCAGGTCGCGAGTACCGACTCGGCGCCCCCTGGAACAATGCAGATATGTGCGTCAGGAGCCGGTCGCAAGGTGCGGGCCGCGTACACCGCAGCATCAATGCGGAGTTGCACATCGGCAGCCTGCATGCACCGGCTCAATAACCGCCGACGTACAGCCGGACGAGCTGACCCACGATGCCCAGCAGCGAGAGCGGGGCAACCGCCCGCCAGCTCTGCTGCATGGCTCTGTGCTGGGAGGAACGCCAGGACAGCATCAGGTGCCCTCGCGGCAAGGCGCAGCGCCACCTCCTGGCCCAGGATGGCGGGTGTATTGAGCCCGGCACGACGATAGAGGTCTCTCTCCAGGCTCTGCCTGTGCTCGCGCAAGGCATTTCCGGCAGCGAGAGCCCACGGCCAGCTCGCTCGAGTATGTCATCATGCGCTGCGGCCTTCCTGCTGCTGACGCGTCAGAGCCTGGACACGTTGTTGCATGCTCTGATGGATGCTCAGCAGACGGGCCCGCTGAGTCTCAAGCCAGGTGACAAAGTCGGGCAAGAGGCGTCTCATGCCCCAGCATCTGACAGGAGCCGCATGGTGAGCTTGGTGATAGTCATCTCCCTGCGTCAGCCTGACAGCCTTGGCGTGGGGACGAGCCCGCAGGGGAGGCAGAACACGCAGCAGGGGGAGCGTACGCACCTGCTGTTTGATGCGTTCAAACCGCGGAAGCTGCATGCTCAGACGTGCTTCCAACTGGGCAGACAGCAGGCCAGCCCTGGTCGCTAATGGTGGAAGCTGTCCCCGCAAGCTGAAACAGGACCCTGGCGCTGGCGGGAAAGCATGCGTGAGCAGCCCAGGGCAATGAGATCAGCGACCTCACGGGCTTTTATGATTCACACCGTTCGTAGGCGGGCGAGCAGCGGTGCTGGTAGGCGCCAAAGCGCTCTTCCTCCAGACGCGCTAGCGTAGCCAGTCGCTCAAGAGCGCCCTTGGCGAGGCAGCTGGCATCGCAGAAAGCGCTCTGGATGACCTGCGTCAGGAACTGGTGCCATTTTGTAACCGCAGGCTCAGGAGTAATGGCAGATTACAGGCCAGGGGCGCGACGTGCGGTGTGGACTCTGTGGCTCGCTGGCACGGGTTGACCAGGCTAAGGTATCAGCTTCAAGGCGTAAAAAGCGCAATACGTCGCGAGATGGTCTGCTTCGGCAGAACTAAGAGGGACAAACCAAAGGTATCACAACCGAGAGCCGCATGCCAAAGTCTCCTATGTTGTCAGTGGCTGGGACACACATCAACGGCTTCTGATGTTGGACAAGCGCGAGTGAAAGAGCCTGGCCACAGGCCCCTCACTGGATTCCAGAATAAAGCGGGCCAGGGAAGGGGAAAGAGGGGTGCCTTTTCCAGGCGGCTTTCAAGCAAATCCGGCTCGATGAGCCAGCACAGGTCAGCGCTGCCGCGGCACCACTGTGCCGTTGAGCGCTACCGAGGGCCGGGCTCTTTGAGGACAAAGAGCCGCACAGGGTGCGATAATTGCGACGCCTTGGCGCCGCGCCACCAGTGTGGGGTCGTCATGCGGGTTGTAGATCAACGGGCAGACCGGCACGAGGTGCACCTGAAAGCGCTTTGCGTTCGCGTTGCGCCACATCACGCAGGATGGCGAGTGAGATTCCGAGCGAACTGCCGGTACCGCCTTCAGTGGAAAACAGAGCATGACGGTACGCTGGCCTTCGCGTTCTCCACGCCATCAGGAGGTTGAGGCGCATACGCACCTGCCGGTTGAGTTCTCGCCAGTTAAACGCAAAAAGAACGCCCCGAGGCGGTACTCGCGCGTCCCCTTCTCAGGACGTATTCCAGCAGGGCTGGGTCGGAGCATTGGGCTACCTGCGCCGTGCAGATCCTCGCGGTCGGCCATGCGCAACCACACAAACGTTCTTCAGGCAGGCTTGCGTTTCGATGGCAAGACGGTCGACATCAAAGGCAAAGTACAAGAAGCGCTCAGCCAGACCCAACGCCGCCGCGTTACGTTTGATATACGATGACACCCCGTGGCGTGCCCCAGGCCGAGAATTGTTGCCATGGTTGGTCTCCTTCACGAATACCGAGGAGTGAAAGCTGTGAGGGTGCCTGAGACTCAGGCGGCCGGCTCTGGGTCTGTGGTAACGTGGAGAGCGCTTTGTTTGGCCACGGCGCCACGAGACTTCGGACGCGGTAGAGTCTGTAAAGCAGTCCATACGTCGTGGGGCATAGTGCCATCCCCATCTTGATGCAGGGCGGCCTGCAGGGTCTCGTCACAGTACACCTGCCAGGCTTGCGGCACACGGAGGTGGAGTGCGCTGAGATACGATAAGGTGGCATAGCGCTGGCAAGTCAGTACAGGATATATCGCACCCCAGTGTTGGTCCAAGGTAATTCGACGGGGACGCTCTCAATGGGCATCCATGCCGGACGCCATCAAACGACAGCGTGAGCAGCACAGGGCGAAAGCCCTGCGCCACCACACGAACCCGACAAGGCTGCTTGCCGATACCCGCACCAGAAGCGCCAGGAGTAACCATGGTGTGGTGTGCCGTTGCTGCCCTCTGCCTCGCGGGCTTTCGGCGCGCTGGCATAGATGGCTCGGGTGTCTTCAGGAGTGTGTAACGGTAGGGTGCGTCCTCCTCCTGAGCACCGATGGCGTGAGGACTGGTGCTGTGGTCGCTGCTTCTGAGACCATCCACGTAAAGCGGGACACGCAGCTGTCGATCGCGTACTCTGAAGAGCTGATTTCTTCCACGATTTCAGCCACCCTTCAGAGCACGGACCGACATCATGGGATTGTGGGGCAAGAGCGTTGTCATTTTCAACTCGATTCGTGAACACGGCAAGCAGAGCATCCGGAGCTTGGCGGATCGCACCGGGCTATCCAAAAGCAGCGTACATCGCCATCTTCAGGCAATGGATCGCCGAGACCGCTCCCCAGAATCATCGTTTTGGGAAACGCCAGCAGGTCACGCCTGGCTCATCCGCCTGATGGTGGCCACGCTGTTTGAGTTCGGCCTCAAACGGGGTGTGGGAGCCGAGACCCTCAGCGAGTTTTTTGGCCGTCTTCGCCTGGAGAGGCATGTGGGGTGCTCACCCAGTGCCCTGCGACACGTCATGCACACGTTGGAACGCCTGATTTTGGAGACCGCCGCCGCCTGGGAGAAAGACGGCATTGCCCATGGCGCGATACGCCCGGTCATTGGGGCCGTGGATGAAACTTTTTGCAACGGATGATGCTGGTGTTTATGGACCTGGCCACGGGCTATTTGTTGATGGAAGAGGTAGCAGCGGATCGAAGTTATGACACCTGGTTCGACCGTGCCAACGAGCGTCTGACGACGTTTGGCACCGAGGTGTTGTCCCTGGTGAGTGACCGCGCCAAGGCGCTGATCAAGTTGGCCCACACGGGGCTTGGCTGCCCGAGTATCCCGGACTTGTTTCACCTGGGTCATGACCTGGCCAAGGGTTATTCGCTTTGCATCTTCGGTCGACTGCGCCAAGCCAAACGGGACCTGGAACAAGCCAAGCAGTGCCTGGAGAAATTGCCGAAGAATGACCAGGCAGCTCCGGCCCAAGTCGCCCAGGCTCAAGCTCGGGTAGTAGCCTGTGCCACCTCGGTCAATCACTGGCAGGAGGTGGGCAGTGCCTGGCGCCAGCACCTGTCCAATTTGTCGCGTCTCCTGCATCCCTGGCGGCTTTTGGACTCGATCCGCCAAACGTCGAAGGAGGTGGAGGAGCAGTTGCGAGCCGAGCTCAAGGCGATTGAGGCGCTGCTCGAGACCAACGGGTTGCCGATGAAACAAGACACCTTGGACAAGGTTCGCAAGCAGCTTGCCGGCATTGCGGCCCTGGTCGATTTTTGGTGGCAGACGGTGCGTCAAGACTTGACGCACCTGGCGATGACACCGAGGTGGACCCAGTGGGCTGAAGACGTGTTGCTGCCGCTGATGTACTGGCAAGAACAACTTCGCCGCACGCGCCATTCGGGGCAAAAGGCCCAGATCGCGCTTGTGCTCCAGGCGGTGGAAGAGGCGTTTGAGCGGCATCCGTGCACCCGGCAGCTCAAACTGGAGGCGCTGGTGGAGCAATACGTAACTGAACGAAGT